>Ga0209020_1002202_pt1 | contig 16400 bp, 13 predicted proteins | sample PinacodermBB_FD_187298 | JGI IMG/M metagenome (GOLD analysis project Ga0209020, IMG submission 187298) | Host-associated microbial community of the marine sponge Aplysina aerophoba from Gulf of Piran - sponge pinacoderm, lysed by bead... | ecosystem: Host-associated > Porifera > Sponge >...
AGGTCCTGCAGGTCCTCGGCCGCGAGTCCGGTGTCGTCGCGGACGTCCCGGGCGCGCTTCTTGCGCTCCAGCAGCGTCTCGAACACGTCGTGGGCGTCGGCCTTGTCGGGCTTCATGCCCAGCACCACGTCGCCGTACATCTGCACGAAGCGGCGATAGGAATCGTACACCAGCCGCGGATTGCCGGTGCGCCGGATCATGCCGGCCACGGTCCGGTCGTTGAGGCCGAGATTCAGCACCGTGTCCATCATCCCGGGCATGGATTCCCGCGCCCCGGAGCGGACCGAGACCAGCAGCGGATTGTCGCCGTCGCCGAAGCGGCGGCCCATGGTCTTCTCGACCCGGACCATGGCGCGGGCGACTTCCGCCTCCAGACCCTCGGGGTAACTCCCCTGATGATCGTAGAAATGGCTGCAGACGGCGGTGGAGATGGTAAAGCCCGGCGGCACCGGAACGCCCATGCGCGTCATCTCGTGGAGGCCCGCGCCCTTGCCCCCCAGGACTTCGCGCATGTTGGCCCGGCCCGTGGCCTTGCCCGCGCCGAACGAGTAGACGTGGCGCGCCATCAACGATCCCTCGTGCGCGGGTCCATGCGGCGGCGGATCTCATCCACCAGGCGGTCCACCGGAATCCTCACCTGGGTCATGGCGTCGCGGTCCCGCAGCGTCACCGTCTGGTCCTTCAGGGTCTCGTGGTCCACGGTGATGCCGAAGGGCGTGCCGATCTCGTCCTGCCGGCGGTAGCGCCGGCCGATGGAGCCGGCCTGGTCATAGACCACCGGGAAATGCTCCTTCAGGATGTCGCGGATCTCCTGGGCCCGCTCCGGGTGGCCCTCCTTCCGGAGCAGCGGGTAGACGCCCGCCTTGAACGGCGCCAGGCGCGGGTCGAGGCGCAGCACGATGCGCCGGTCGCCCTCCACCTCCTCCTCGTCGTAGGCGTCCACCAGAAACGCCAGCAACGGCCGGTCCACCCCGGCCGAGGGCTCGATGACGTAAGGGACATAGCGGCTGCGGCTGGCCTCGTCGAAGTAGCTCAGGTCCTTGCCGCTGTACTCCATGTGGCGGCTCAAGTCGAAGTCGCCGCGGTTGGCGATGCCCTCGAGCTCCGACCAGCCGAACGGGAACTCGTACTCCACGTCCACGCAGGCCTTGGCGTAGTGCGCCAGCTCGTCGCTGCCGTGGGGGCGGATGCGCAGGTTCTCGGCGCGGACGCCGTTGTCCACGTACCACTGGAAACGCGCTTCCTGCCAGGACTGGAACGCCTCCTCGTCCTCGCCGGGCTTGACGAAGTACTCGATCTCCATCTGCTCGAACTCGCGGGTGCGGAAGATGAAGTTGCCGGGGGTGATCTCGTTGCGGAAGCTCTTGCCGATCTGCGCGATGCCGAAAGGGAGCTTCTGGCGCGCGGTGTCGAGGACGTTGTTGAAGTTGACGAAGATGCCCTGGGCGGTCTCGGGCCGCAGGAACACCGTACTCGCGGTGTCCTCCACCGGCCCCATGAAAGTCTTGAACATGAGATTGAACTGCCGCGCCTCGGTGAGCTCGCCGCCACAGTCCGGGCACCCCTGCCCGTCCACGTGGTCCTCCCGGAAACGGTGATGGCAGACCTTGCACTCCACCAGCGGATCCGAGAACCCGGCAACGTGGCCCGAAGCCTCCCACACCCTCGGGTGCATCAGGATCGAGGCGTCCAGGCCCACGGTGTCGTTGCGGCCGGTCACCACCGCCTTCCACCACGCCTCCTTGACGTTGCGCTTGAGCTCCACTCCGACGGGGCCGTAGTCCCAGGTGCTGCCGATTCCTCCGTAAATCTCACTGGACGGAAAGATGAACCCTCTCCGCTTGCAAAGATTGACGACTTTTTCCATCGTCGCGTGTTCATTCATGGGTGCGCTGGTTCTCCTGTCTGCTGTCGGAATAGGCGTCCTTCGAAATGGCGCCCTTCGACTTCGCGCCGCTGACGCGGCGCTACGCTCAGGACGAACGGCAATTGAACCTTATGCCCTTCGTCCTGAACTTAGCAAAGCATTGCCGTTCGCCCCACGGGTAGCGAAGCATTTCCGTTCGTCCTGAGCGTGGCAAAGCATTGCCGTTCGCCCCGCGGGTAGCAAAGCACTTCCGTTCGTCCTGAGCGTAGCGAAGCATTGCCGTTCGCCCCGCGGGTAGCGAAGCATTTCCGTTCGTCCTGAGCGTGGCAAAGCATTGCCGTTCGCCCCGCGGGTAGCGAAGCATTTCCGTTCGTCCTGAACTTAGCAAAGCATTGCCGTTCGCCCCGCGGGTAGCGAAGCATTTCCGTTTGTCCTGAGCGTAGCGAAGCATTGCCGGCTGTCCTGAGTGTAGCCAAAGATTACCGTTCGTCCTGAGCGTAGCGCCGCGCCAGCGGCGCGAAGTCGAAGGGCGCCATTCTCCTAGCCAAACGCTCCGTTCAGGAAGGCCGCGGACTTGAGCTTCTTACTAATCTGGTACTGGATAAACAAGGGCAGCACCTCCCGCGTCTCCCCGAGGGCCGGACGGGAGAACGGCGGCATCTCCCCTTGCACCCACCCGTGCCGCTGAAAATGCGCCAGGATGCCCAGCGCCTCGACCGACAGGGGCACCGCCTCCCGGCGGAGGCCGCAGCAGCTCCGGCACAGGACCCCTCCGTCCCGCGGGCTGAACCCCCACCGGCCGTTGCCCTGCCCGTTGCCGGGCGGCCGGTCGCCGCAACGCTGGCAATGCTCCAGGGTGGGCTGGAACCCGGCCAGCCGCAGCAGCGTCAGCTCGAAGGCGGTGAGGAACTCCGACGAGGCCTCGTTCTCTTCCAGAAACCGCAAGCCGTCCCGCAAATGGTCGAACAGCGTCCGGCTATCGTCGCCGTCGCGCGTCAATTCATCAGTAATTTCGACTAGATAGGACGCGTGCACGATCTTGGCCAGGGTCCGGGTGATGGCCCGGAACACGTAGACCCAGTCGCACGCGTGGATGAAAGCCAGCGGGCTGTTCGGCCGCTCGTGAAAACGCAACTGAACGAGCGTGAAGGGCTCAAGAACATTGAGGAATCGTTTGCGGGAGCGCTTGGCCCCCTTGGCGATTCCCCTGATCTTGCCGAAGTCCCGCGTGAGGATAGAGACGATCTTGTCCGATTCGCCGTAGGCCCAGGATCGCAACACGATGGCCGGGCTCGACCGTATCGCCGGCAACTAAGTCCCCCCCGACATGAACGGCGCTGGTGGCCTCCCGCCCGGTCCCGCCGTGCAATCGCCGATAACTTGTCACCTATACACCAAGCCGCCGAAAAAGTCGCGCGGAAACATCAACTTCCGGGATTCCGGCTACCTTGACAAGGCCCGATCCGGTGATTACCTTCTGTCGGCCATTGCGGGGGCAGTCGTCTATTCTTGCCCGCGGGACCAGACAGGACATCAAAGGCACAGACATCATGGCGGAAGAGAGCAGAGATCAGGCCGAGACGGCCGTGGAGCAGGAAGAGGCGGCCACCGGACCCGAGGCCGACGAGGCGGCGGACGAGGCGCAGGCGCCGTCGGAGGTCGACGAGCTCAGGGCGGAGCTCGAGGCGGCCCGGGAGGAAGCCCGGCGCCACCAGGACCTCCTGCTTCGGGAAGCGGCCGAGACGGAGAACTACAAGAAACGCGCAACCCGTGAGAAACACGACGCTATCCGGTACGCCAACGAATCCCTGGTGCGGGATCTCCTGCCCGTGATCGACGACCTCGAACGGGCGGCCGAGCACGCCCGCGCCGACGGCAATCCGCAGTCCCTGCTGGACGGCATCGAGCTGGTGCTCAAGAGCTGTCTCGAAGCGCTCCAGAAACACGCGGTCACGCGGATCACGGCCAAGGGAGAACCCTTCGATCCGGAGAAGCACGAGGCCTACGCCCAGGTGGAAACCGACGAATACGCGGCCAACACGGTGGTGGACGAGGTCCACCGGGGTTACTACCTCGCCGACCGGCTGTTGCGGCCATCCCTGGTGAGCGTGGCTAAAGCCGCGACTTTACAGGAGAAATCCGTGACGGAAAAAGACGGACCGGCGGTTGAAAACGACCGGACCGATGATTAAATTCACAGTGCAATCGCAATGAATGACAAGGAGACAAAGAGATGGCAAAGGTCATAGGCATTGATCTTGGGACGACCAACTCCTGCGTGGCGATCATGGAGGGTAGCGACCCCAAGGTTCTGACCAATGCTGAAGGAAGTCGCACCACTCCTTCCGTAGTGGCGTTTTCGGAGAGCGGCGAGCGTCTTCTGGGTCAGATCGCGCGCCGGCAGGCCATCACCAACCCCCAGAACACCGTTTTCGCGGTCAAGCGGCTGATCGGCCGCGTGTTCGGCGACGCCATGGTGCAGAAGGCCGTGTCCCTCCTGCCCTACAAGATCGCCAGGTCGGACAAGGGCGACGCCTGGGTGGAGAGCCGGGGCAAGACCTACAGCCCGGCCGAGATTTCGGCCTTCATCCTGCAGAAGATGAAGCAGACCGCCGAGGACTATCTGGGCGAGCCGGTGACCGAGGCGGTCATCACCGTGCCGGCCTACTTCAACGACAGCCAGCGCCAGGCCACCAAGGACGCCGGGCGCATCGCCGGACTCGACGTGCTGCGCATCATCAACGAGCCCACCGCGGCTTCCCTGTCCTACGGCCTGGACAAGCAGCAGGACGAGAAGATCGCGGTATTCGACCTGGGCGGCGGCACCTTCGACATTTCCATTCTGGAGCTGGGCGACGGCGTCTTCGAGGTCAAGGCCACCAACGGCGACACCTTCCTGGGGGGCGAGGACTTCGACCAGAAGATCATCGACTACCTCGCGGACGAGTTCAAGAAGGACCAGGGCATCGACCTGCGCGGCGACCAGATGGCCCTGCAGCGTCTCAAGGAGGCCGCGGAAAAGGCCAAGTGCGAGCTGTCCACGTCGGTCGAGACGGACATCAACCTGCCGTTCATCACCGCCGACCAGACCGGCCCCAAGCACATGAGTATCAAGCTCTCCCGCTCGAAGCTCGAGGCGCTGTGCGCCGACCTCATCGAGCGCACCGAGGAGCCCTGCCGCCAGGCCCTGTCGGACGCCGGCTTCTCGGCCGGGGAGATCAACGAGGTGATCCTGGTGGGCGGCATGACCCGCATGCCGGCGGTGCAGGAGCGGGTCAAGAAGATCTTCGGGAAGGAACCCCACAAGGGCGTCAACCCGGACGAGGTGGTGGCCATCGGCGCCGCCATCCAGGCGGGGGTGCTCACGGGCGACGTCAAGGACGTGCTGCTGCTCGACGTGACGCCGCTGTCCCTGGGCATCGAGACCCTGGGCGGCGTCTTCACCAAGCTGATCGAGCGCAACACCACGATCCCGACCAAGAAGAACCAGGTCTTCTCCACCGCCGCCGACAATCAGCCCTCGGTGACCATCAGCGTGCACCAGGGCGAGCGGGAGATGGCCCAGTACAACAAGCTGTTGGGCCAGTTCAACCTCGAGGGGATCCCGCCGGCGCCGCGCGGCATGCCGCAGATCGACGTGACCTTCGACATCGACGCCAACGGCATCGTGCACGTCTCGGCCAAGGATCTGGGGACCGGCAAGGAGCAGTCCATCAAGATCACCGCCTCCAGCGGCCTCAGCGAGGACGAGATCAAGAACATGGTCAAGGACGCGGAGGTCCACGCCGAGGAGGACAAGAACCGCAAGGAGGCGGCCGAGGCCCGCAACCAGCTCGACTCCCTGGTGTACTCGACGGAGAAATCGCTGAAGGAATACGGCGACGACCTCGATGACGAGGTCAAGACGGGCATCGAAGCGGCCCTGGAGAAGGCGAAAAAGGCGCTGGAGGGCGATGACGCCGCGGCCATGCGAGCGGCGGCGGAGGAGTTGAACCAGGCCTCCCACAAGCTGGCGGAGGCCATGTACGCCAAGGCATCCCAGCAACAGGCGCAGCAGGACCCCACGCAACAGGATCCGACGCAGCAGCCGCCGGGGGCCGGTGACGCCAAGCCCGACGACAACGTGGTGGATGCCGATTTCGAGGAGGTCAAGGAATAGGGGCACGGCATCGGTAGGGGCGACCGGCGGTCGCCCCTGGTTGTAATCAGCACCGGTGTGTCGGTAGGGGCCAGGCGGGACTCATCTTTTGGACAAACGGGACTACTACGAAATCCTCGGCCTGAGCCGCAACGCCGGCGAGGACGAACTCAAGAAAGCGTACCGCAAGCTCGCGCTCCAGTACCACCCCGACCGGAACCCGGGCGACAAGCAGGCAGAGGAGAAGTTCAAGGAGCTGTCCGAAGCCTACTCCGTGCTTTCCGATCAGGAGAAGCGCTCCAAGTACGATCAGTTCGGCCACGCCGCCTTCGGCGAGAGCGGACCGTTCGCCGGCGGCTTCGATTTCTCCCACGGGTTCGAGGACGTTTTCGGGGACATCTTCGGCGAGTTCTTCGGCGGGTCGTCCCGGGGCCGGGCCAGGTCCCGGGCCCAGCGCGGCGACGACCTGCGCTACAACCTCGAGATCAGCTTCGAGCAGGCCGCCTTCGGCACCGAAAAGAAGATCAAGATTCCGCGCCACGGACCCTGCGACGCGTGCGAGGGCAGCGGCGCCGAAGCGGGAACCAACCCCCAGACCTGCCCCGCCTGCAAGGGCACCGGACAGATGGCCTTTCAGCAAGGCTTCTTCACCGTGTCCCGCACCTGCAACCAGTGCGGCGGCCAGGGACGGGTGATCCCCCACCCCTGCCCCTCCTGCAACGGCGTCGGGCTGTCACGCAAGTTCCACACCATCAACGTGAAGATCCCGGCGGGGGTCGACACCGGCTCCCGGCTCAAGCTTCGGGGCGAGGGAGAGAACGGCGCCCGGGGCGGCCCGCCCGGAGACCTGTACGTGGTCATCATCGTCGAGGACCACCCCATCTTTGCCCGGGACGGCACGGACGTGATCTGCGAGATGCCCATCAGCTTCGTCAACGCCACCCTCGGGGCGGAGATCGAAGTGCCCACGCTGGAAGGAAAGGTCAAGATGAAGATCCCCGCGGGGACCCAATCGAACGCCGTCTTCCGCCTGAAGGGCAAGGGGATCAAGGACGTTCACGGAGGCCGCAGGGGCGACGAGCACGTCCGCGTGCTGGTGGAGACCCCGACCCGGCTCAACGCGCGCCAGAAAAGCCTGCTCAAGGAATTCGCCGAAGAAGGGGGCGAGGAAGGCCACCCTATTGCCAAAGGGTTCTTCGAGAAGGTAAAGGAACTGTTCGACTGAGGGTAACGAATGGACGTAACCGACAACGACGCCGCGGAAATCGTCGCCGACCGGCCGGTGGAGGACATCCCTGACGTCATACCCCTCCTGCCGATTCGCGACATCGTCATCTATCCCTACATGATGATCCCCCTGTTCGTGGGGCGCGAGATCTCCATCAACGCGGTGAACGAGGCGCTGGCGCGGGACCGGCACATCTTTCTCGTGGTGCAGAAGGATCCCTCGGAGGACGAGCCCGACGCCGACGACCTGTACCGCGTGGGCACGGTGGCGACCATCCTGCGCATGCTGAAGCTCGACGACGGACGCGTGAAGATCCTGGTCCAGGGGCTGACCAAGGGGGCGCTGGAGGAGTTCGTCCGGGAAGAGCCCTACTTCGAGGCGCGGATCGAGAAGGTCATCGAGCAGCCGGTCATCGAAGTCTCCATCGAGGTCGAGGCGCTCATGCGCAGCGTCAAGGAGAAGATCGAGCAGATCCTCAACCTCAAGAATCTTCCGCCCGAGATCGTCATGGTGACGGACAACGTCGTCGATCCCGGCGTGCTCGCCGACCTGGTGGCCTCCAACCTGCGCCTCAACATAGAGGAAAGCCAGTCCATCCTGGAGATCTACGAACCGGTGGAGCGGCTGAAGAAGATCAACGAGCTGCTCACCCGCGAGCTCGAGCTCGCCACCATGCAGGCGCGCATCCAGAACCAGGCCAAGGACGAGATGAGCAAGACCCAGCGGGAGTACTTCCTGCGGGAACAGCTCAGGCAGATCCACCAGGAGTTGGGGGAGGGCGACGAGAAGACCGAGGAGATGACCGAGATCAAGGCCCAGATCGACAAGGCCGGCATGCCGGCGGAGGTCAAGAAGGAGGCCACCAAGCAACTCAAGCGGCTGGAGCAGATGCACCCCGAGTCCTCGGAGTCTTCGCTGGTGAGGACCTACCTGGACTGGATGGTGGAGCTTCCCTGGAGCGAGCGGACCGAGGACAACCTCGACCTCAAGCAGGCCAAGGCGGTCCTCGACGAGGACCACTTCAATCTGGAGAAGATCAAGGAGCGCTTCCTCGAGTATCTCGCGGTGAACAAGCTCAGGAAAAAGATCCGCGGACCCATCCTGTGCTTCGTCGGTCCTCCGGGCGTCGGCAAGACCTCCCTCGGAAAGTCCATCGCCCGCGCCCTGGGAAGAAACTTCGTCCGCATCTCGCTGGGGGGGATCCGGGACGAGGCGGAAATCCGCGGACACCGCCGGACCTACGTGGGGGCGCTTCCCGGCCGGATCATACAGGGCATGAAGCAGGCCGCGTCGAGCAACCCGGTCTTCATGCTGGACGAGCTCGACAAGCTCGGCAACGACTTTCGCGGCGATCCGTCCGCGGCCCTGCTGGAAGTGCTCGACCCGGAGCAGAACCACGCGTTCAGCGACCACTACCTGAATGTCCCGTTCGATCTTTCCAGCGTTTTGTTCATCTGCACCGCCAACCTTCTCGATACCATTCCGCCGGCGCTGCGGGACCGCATGGAGGTCATCAACCTCTCCGGCTACACCAACGAGGAGAAACTGGAGATCGCGCGGCGGTTCCTGATCCCGCGGCAATTGCAGGAGGCGGGGATTTCCGGCGACCTCTTGGACTTCTCCAACGACGCGGTGCTGCGGATCATCGAACAGTACACGCGGGAAGCGGGCCTCCGGAATCTCGAGCGGGAGATGGCGGCCATCTGCCGGAAGGTGGCGCGCAAGGTCGCCGACGGCCGCACCACCCGGTCCCGGATCACCCGCAGGAACCTCCAGCAGTTCCTCGGACCCGCCAGGTTCCTGGCGGAAGAGACCCAGGAACAGAACGAGATCGGCGTCGCCACGGGCCTGGCGTGGACCAGCGCCGGCGGCGAGGTGCTGCACGTCGAGGCCTCGCTGTCCAAGGGCCGCGGCAACCTGACCTTGACCGGCCAGTTGGGCGACGTCATGCGGGAATCGGCCCAGGCCGCCGTCAGCTACGCCCGGGCCCAGGCCAAGAAGCTGGGCCTCGAGGAGAACTTCTACCAGAAGCAGGACATCCACATACACGTGCCGTCGGGCTCCATCCCCAAGGACGGCCCCTCCGCGGGCATCACCATGGGGACCGCCCTTATCTCCGCGCTGACCCGGCGCCCGGTGAGCCGGAACGTGGCCATGACCGGGGAGATCACGCTCCGGGGCCGCGTTCTGCCCGTGGGCGGCCTGAAGGAGAAGTGCCTGGCGGCCTTTCGTTCCGGGTTCGAGACGGTGGCGATCCCGTTCCAGAACCGGAAGGACCTCGAAGAGATCCCCCGTCCCTTGCGGAACAAGCTGCACTTCATCCTGGCGCGGGACATGAACGACGTGCTCGCGGCCGCCCTTGGAGACAAGCAGCCCGCCGCCGCCAGGCCGAAGCCCAGGGCCCCGGCCAAGGCCAAGAAGCCGGCCCGGCGGACCCGCCCCAAGGGCGGAAGGGACACGACGGTGCCCGCCAACGCCTGACGGGACGGCCTTGAGACCCGCCCGTTGCCACGCCACGCGGTAAGGCGCAAAAAGACCGGCACGCCCATGAGACTTCGGGATTTGGGAGAGTTCGGGCTCATCGACCTGATCCAAAGGAAGACCCCGCGAACGCCCGGCGTGCGTCTCGGCATCGGCGACGACGCTGCCTGGGTCTCCACCGCCGACGACTCCCTGCTCTTCACTTCGGATCTTCTCGTCGAAGGCGTCCACTTCAGCCTCGATTGGATCTCGATGCGGGATCTCGGGCACAAGTCACTCACCGCGAGCCTCAGCGACATCGCCGCCATGGGCGGGCGGCCGGCCTATTTCCTGCTCTCGCTGGCACTTCCCGACCTGACCACGCAACGGGCGGCCGCGCTGATTCGCGGCATTCACGCCGTCGCCGCCGAGCACCGGGTGGCGCTCGTGGGCGGCGACACCTGCGCCGCGGACCGCATGATCATCGACGTGTTTCTGGCCGGCTTCGCGCCTTACGGAGCGGTCACCCGGGGCGGCGCCCGGGTGGGCGACGACATCTACGTCACCGGCACCCTGGGGGACTCGGCGCTGGGCTTGGCGCTGCTTTCCAAGCCCCGTGCCCAGGTCTCGGCAAGGGACCGGAACTACCTGATCCGGCGGCACCACCACCCCACGGCCCGGGTCAAGACCGGCATGCAACTGGCCCGGGAGGGGCTGGCCCGGGCCATGATGGACGTGAGCGACGGGCTGGCCCAGGACCTTGGCCACATCTGCCGGGCCAGCGGCACCGGCGCCGTGGTGCGCCAGGAGCTGGTGCCGCTATCGCCCGCCTTCGCCCGCGTGGCCGGGCCCGGCGATCTCGCCTGCGCGCTGGCCGGAGGCGAAGACTACGAACTGCTCTTCACCGCCGCGAGCGGCGACCGCAAGAGCGTGGAGCGCGTGGCCCGCCGCACCGGCGTCGCCATTGCCCGCATCGGAGAATGCGTACCCAAGAAGCACGGCGTCACACTGGTGGACCCGCGGGGCGAGAGCGTGCCGCTGGCGGCGCCGGGATACGACCACTTCAAGGGGGCATGCTAGAATGGCGTCCTTCGAGTTGGTCGCCCTTCGACTTCGCTACGCTACGCTCAGGACGAACGGTTGGAAAATACTTCGGAGTGGACGGTTGGGAAATTCATACTTTTGCGCGGAGCGCCCATCCACCGTTCGTCCTGAGCGTAGCGTAGCGAAGTCGAAGGGCGACCAACTCGAACACTAGACCGACATGGACGAAGAAAAGCTGACAGAGCTCCTGGAGGCCGTTCGGCGCGGCGAGGTGGCGGTGGACGAGGCGCTGAAACGGCTGCAGCACCTTCCCTTCGAAGACCTCGGGTTTGCCAAGGTGGACCACCACCGGGCCTTGCGGCAGGGGTTTCCCGAGGTCATCATGGGCGAGGGCAAGGAAGTCCCGGACATCGCCGACATCGCCCGGGCGATCCGGAGACGCGGGGCCAACGTGCTCATCACCCGGCTGTCCGAGGAGAAGATGGACGCCCTGAAAAAGCGCCTGCGGGGATTCCGCTTCCACCGGCAGGCCCGGTGCGCCACCTGGCGCGCCAAGGACGCCCCCCTCAAGGGGAAGGGGACCATCGCCGTGGTGTGCGCCGGCACCTCCGACATACCGGTGGCCGAGGAAGCCGCGGTGACCAGCGAGATCATGGGCAACCGGGTGGAGCGGGTCTACGACGTGGGCGTCGCCGGCCTGCACCGGCTACTGGGCCACCACCGCCAGCTCACCGACGCGGCGCTGCTCATCGTGGTGGCGGGCATGGAGGGGGCCCTGCCCAGCGTCGTCGCCGGTCTGGTGCGGCGGCCGGTCATCGCCGTGCCCACCAGCGTCGGCTACGGCGCCAGCTTCCAGGGCCTGTCGGCGTTGCTGGCAATGCTGAACTCCTGCGCCGCCGGAGTCACGGTGGTGAACATCGACAACGGCTTCGGCGCCGGCTTCGCGGCCTCGCTCATCAACAGGGATTGACATGTTGGCCCGGTATATGGGCAAATTTCTCTAGCAGGAACACGAAAATGGCCGATGAGGACAAGAAATACAAGCTGATCCGACGGTCGTCGGAGTTGAGCATCCGGCTCTCCGGCGATTCGCTGCCGGGGATTCTGGCGGAAGCCGGGGCCGCGCTGTTCGACCTGCTGGTGGACCTGTCTTCCGTGGAAGTACGGGAGACCGTCACCCTCGAGGTGGAAGGGGTGGACCACGACGACTTGATCGTCAACTGGTTGCGGGAGCTGCTCTACGAGTACCAGGCCAGCGGCTACGTGTTGAAGGAGTTCGATATACGCGAGGCGGGGGAGTTCTTCGTGCGCGCCGAGGCCCGGGGAGAGAAATTCGATCCGGACCGCCATGAGGAGCGTGAAGCCATCGGCGCGGTGGCCGAACGCGTCAGCCACCTGGGGAAAATGGGCTCCCAGTGGACCGCCCAGGTAGGCTTCGAACTGTGACCGCGGACGGGGCGCTCCATGCGTGACGAGTACACCGGGTGCTCCCTCATCGCCGACCCCATCCACCGCTACATCCCCTTCACGGTCCCCCACGACGCCGACGAGGTCACCGAAAAGCATCTGATCGATTCCCCCTGGTTCCAGCGCCTCCGCTACATCTTCCAGCTCCAGAGCGCCCGCTGGGTCTATCCTTCGGCGGAGCACAGCCGCTTCCAGCACTGTCTGGGGGCCATGCACCTGGCCGGCGCCTTCGGCCGGGGACTCTACCCTTCCTTGCGCAAGGTGCTGGGCGAGGAGTGCCCTTCAGCCAACTACGTGGAAGAGTACATGCGGGTCACCGGCCTGCTGCACGATGTCGGCCACGGCCCGTTCTGTCATTTTTTTGACAATCACTTCCTCAGCCAGCACGGCCTGATCCACGAAGACATCTCCCAGGTGATCATCCGCGAGCACCTCGGCGACCTCATCCGGGGCATCCGCCGCAGCCCCACGGGCCCCTTCGCGGACGGAGAGGCGCTCGACCCCGACGACATCGCCTTCCCCATCAAGAAGGATTCCGAGGACGACCCCGCCAAACCCCTGTGGCTCCGGTTCCTCCAGCCCCTGACCAACGGCATCTTCACCTTCGACAACCTCGACTACGTATCGCGGGACTCGTACATGTGCGGCGTGGCGGTGGGACCCATCGACCGGGAAAGGCTCATCTACTACAGCTTCATCTCGCCCAAGGGACTGACCCTGCACCGTTCCGGCGAGGGCGCCCTCACCATGTTCCTGAACGCGCGCAAGTACCTCTACGAGAACGTCTACTTCCACCGCACCACCCGGGCCATCGACGCGCACCTCCAGGAGCTGTTCCCGGAGACCATGGCCCGCATCGCGCCGGGAAACCCCCTGGACCACATGGAACGGTACCTGCACCTGACCGACTGGTCGCTGCTGCAGGAGGTGTCCCGCTGGCGCCGGCTCGACACCCCGCTGGGGCGCGAGTGGGGCCGCGTCCTTGACCGCGATCTCAAATGGCGGCTGGCCTACGAGCGGACCCTGTCGGCGGCGGAGATGGCGAGCGGGCTCGACCTCATCGAGGTCCACGAATGGGAGGTGCTGATCCGGGCGGCCCTGCCCCCGGAACACCGGGACCTGGTGTATCACGTGGACATCGCCAGCCAGGACTCGCGGCCGGAAAACCCCATGGCCATGGGCAAAAAGCAGATCCACACCTACGATCCCTCCACCGGCCTCATCACCAAAGAGTCGATGGCCGAGCTGTTCGCCTACATCCCTTCCAAGATCGTCAAGTTCCGCGTCTTCTCCCTGGACCACGCCCACGACCGGCTGCTGGCCTCCTGCACCGAGGAGGTGTTCCAGGGCGCCGGGAAGTGAGCGGGATATTCGGGACACCACACCGGGGGCCTGTCGGGGTTTTGCGTCCTTCGAAATGGCGCCCTTCGACTTCGCTACGCGAAGCCTGTCCTGAGCGTAGCGAAGCGAAGTCGAAGGGCTCAGGACGAACGGTTGTGAAAGCCTCTCTCCGTTCGTCCTGAGCCCTTCGACAAGGCTCGGGACAGGCCGCGCGTAGCGAAGTCGAAGGACGCCAAACAGCGTATGAAAAACAGTGTACGAAACGGTGTATGAATTCCCCAACCGTTCGTCCTGAGCGTAGCGAAGCGTCAGCGTAGCGAAGTCGAAGGGCGCTACCTACCTGCCTGCCTTCACCCGCAGCCACGCCACCGCGTGGGTGCCGAGCACCAGCCCGCAGCCCAGGGCCACCATGGTGGGGCCCAGGGGAAGATCGAACTCGTAACAGACGGCGAACCCCGCCACGCCCATGCCCACGCCCGCCAGGGACGCGGCGATGAAGTAGGGCGCCATGCGCGATACCAGGGGCCGCACGGCGATGGGCGGCAGCACCAGGAAGCCGAAGGTGAGCAGCGGCCCGGCCATGATCACGCCCAACGCCACGGTGACGCCGGCCAGCAGATAGAGAAGCAGGTCCCAGATGGCGGTGCCGCCCTTCAACAGGGCGGTGAGGTCGCGGTCGAACGACGAAATCAGCAACTCGCGGCGAAACAGGACCAGACACGCCATCACCACCGCGTAGACTCCGCAGAGGATGGCAAGCTCGGTCCAGGACAGCACCACCGCGTCGCCCTTGACGAGGCTCAGAATCGCCACGTCGCCGAAGGGATGGAAGGCCACGAAGAGGACCGTGAGCGAGCCTGCCACCGCGTAGGCCACCGCCAGGCGGTTCTCCGCGCGGCCGGCGCCGCGCCGGTCCATCAGACCCAGCAACACCATGCCGGCGAAGGTGAACAGCAGCGAACCGCCGTAGGCCAGCAGGCGTTCGACCTCGTGGGCGTCGCCCCGTGTATGGCCCTGATGCGGCACCAGCCCGACCTCATGCGCGAACAACGCGAAGGCCACCCCCGCGGCCGCCAGTTGCGGCAGCGTCAGGCCCAGCAGCACGCTCCGCCTCAGCACCAGGAAGCCCCCGACCACCGGACAGACCAGCCCCAGGACGATGCTCCCCACCACCGCGGGAAACAACAGGAAGGACGGGCTCAGGATCTCCGCGAGGGCGCCCACTACACCGGCTCTTGCACGCCGCCGTTGGCGGCCCGGATCACGCGTCCACAGGTGCGGTCGAGGATTTCGCTGTCGTGGCTGGAGAGGACGATGGTCATCCGTGAGCCGCGGTTGAGGTCGACAAGCTGTTGCGCGATGCTGGCCTTGGATTCTCGATCCACGCCGGAAAACGGCTCGTCGAGAAGCAGCAGGACGGGCTCCATGGTCAAGGCCCGGGCGAGGAGGACTCGCTGGCGCTGTCCGCCGGAGAGATGGGCGAACACGGTCCGGCCCAGACGGGCCAGCCCCACCCGCTCGAGGGCCGTGTCAACCCGCCTTCTCTCGTGTCCGGGGAACAGACGCCAGGGGCGCAGCCGCCCGTAGGCGCCCATGGCCGCCACCTCCCACACGCTCAACGGAAAGTAGGCGCTCAGGGAAGCGGTCTGGGGGACGTAGCCGAGCCGGGCAGGCGGGAGGTGCCGTTTCACCGTGCCGCCGCGCAACGGGAGCAGGCCCAGCATGGACCGGAGGAGGGTGGTCTTGCCGGACCCGTTTGCCCCAGCCAGCCCGACGAAGTCGCCGGCATGGATCTCCAGGTCGACTCCCTCGAGCACCGGCTCGGCGCCGTACCCCAGACACGCGTCTTGGAAGGCGATGACCGGGGGCTCCCGTGCATCGCCCCTGGTCACGAGCCGGCCGCTTTCGACAGATGCGTGACCAGGTAGTCGATCAACCCGATGTAACTGTCGACGCCGGGCTTTCCGCCCACGTACAACGGTATATTCACCAACCTCGCGCCGGTCTCCGTGGCAACACGCTTCGGTACCCGGCTCGGGTAGGTGCCATACACCACCAGCGGGACCTTGGCCGCCTTCATCCGCTCCACCAGTTGAACGATGTGCCCGGGCGTCGGTCCTATGCCGGAGGCAATCTCAAGGGTGTCGAACTGCTGCATGCCGTAACGGCCGGCGAAGTAGTTGAGCGTGTCGTGGTAGCTGACGAACCGGACGCCGTTGAGGCCCCGGGCGGTCGTTCGCCAATCGGCAATGCGCCGGTCCAGTTCCGCCAGGTACCCCTTCAGGTTCTCCATGAAGAAGGGACGGTGCTCGGCGTATAGTTTCGACAGGCCCTCGGCAACGTTCCGCGCTATGAGCTTGCCCATGACCGGGTCCAGATTGTAGTGGGGATTGCCCATCGGATGGACGTCGCCCCCCTTGCGCGAGAGGGTCTCCGGCATCCCCAGGGGCACGACTCCGGTGGATGTATCGATATAGCCGATCCCTCCACGCGAGATACGCGGGTTGGCGGCCACGTCGAGCAAGGCCGGCAGGAACGAGTGCTCCAGGGTAAGTCCCATCAGCACCAGCGCATCGGCGCGGTTGAGCATGGTGACCATGCTCGGCTTTACCTGGACGCTGTGAATGTCCCGGACGCCGAGGGTGAGACTGCTGACCGACAGCCGGTCCCTGCCGATCTGCCGGGTGATGTCGGCCAGGTCCGGAATCGTCGCCACCACCCGGATTTTCTGGGCCGTCGCGGAACCTGAAAGTATCAAGACGAGCGCCAGCGTCATGACGACTGCCGGCCACTGCCGTGCGGACATGCTGTTCATGAAAGGGTCTCCTCAAGGAACCGGTTCCGTGCGGGACCCG
>Ga0209020_1002210_pt1 | contig 16355 bp, 12 predicted proteins | sample PinacodermBB_FD_187298 | JGI IMG/M metagenome (GOLD analysis project Ga0209020, IMG submission 187298) | Host-associated microbial community of the marine sponge Aplysina aerophoba from Gulf of Piran - sponge pinacoderm, lysed by bead... | ecosystem: Host-associated > Porifera > Sponge >...
CGTCGACCTCGCCATCTGCTACCTCCCCCCGCCCCACACCCCCGCGGTCCTCGAACCCCTCGCCGAAGCCCTCGCCCCCCTGGCCACCTGACCGCATGGTACTCTCTTCGAGACCTCAGCTATTCCCAATTGACGTAATAGCGAATATTGGCAATACTCTATTTGACATATTGACCTGATCGAGAGAGCTCAACGTTGGTTGTTGCGAAGCCGGCACCGGAAGACTTGCAGCGGGTGTTCGCTGAGCAGAATCCGTGGCACCGCCTTGGCGAAGTCCCTCCCGTGCTGGCACCGCCCGTGGAACGGCCCCTGGCGCAGATTCTGTGGCGGCGACTTGTGCCGAACAGATTGCGCCGATTTCAGTTGATCCTTGGTCCGCGCCGGGTGGGCAAGACCACGGTTCTCTACCAGAGCGTCCAGCGGCTGCTGGCCCAGGGCATCGAGCCTCATCGCATCTGGTGGATGCGGATCGACCACCCGTTCCTCCGGTCGGCCGACTTGGGTGAACTTGTGCGAGAGGTGGTCGGATGCTCCGGAGCCACGGCCGACCAGCCGGCCTACGTGATGCTTGACGAGGTCGCCTACGCAGGCGACTGGGATCTCTGGCTGAAGGCGTTCTACGACGACCACTGGCCGGTGCAGGTGGCCGCCACGTCGAGCGCCACCGTGGTTCTGCGCGATCGCCGGATGGAGAGCGGAGTGGGCCGCTGGGAGGAGCAGTTCCTCATGCCGTACTCGTTCGGGGAGTTCTTGGGGTTGGTCAGCGATGAGGAGCACGGGTTCACCGTCCCTCCACCAGGCTCGACGCTCGGCGAGACGCTGCGCGATCTGCCCGCGGGGCAGCGTGTGGGGCAGCGTCTCGGCGGAGATCGCGTGGCGCTCATGTTGGTTGGCGGCTTCCCGGGACTGCTGAAACTGCTGGACGTCCACCCGCGCGAAGCCGCGGCCTCCGGCGGCGGTTCGATCGGTGAGGGAGACACTTGGCGACCGAAGCGCATGAGCCAGATCTGGGAAGTGTGGGGGGAGTCGCCGATCCTCGCAGACGTTCTCTTCAGTGCTCAGACGGTCCTGCGGCAGGACGCCGTCGAGCGTGCCGTCTACAAGGACATTCCCCAGTCGTTCGGCGTGCACGACCCTTCAATGCTGGAACGGCTCCTGTACGTCCTTGCGGGCCAGGTCACCGGACTCCTGTCACCGACGAAGATCAGCCGTGACCTGGGTCTGACACACCCGACACTCGATCGCTACCTCTCGTATCTGGAGCGCGCCTTTCTCGTCTTCACTCTTCCCAACTACTCGGCGAGCGAAGCGACGGTGCAACGCCGCGGCCGCAAGATCTATTTCGTCGATGGCGCGGTTCGCAATGCCGTGCTGCAGCGAGGGCTGGGACCTCTCGAAGACCACGGCGAGCAGGGTTTGCTACTCGAGAACCTGGTGGTCAGCGAGTTGCACACCCTGGCCCTGCACAGTGGGGTACGGGTCTATCACTGGCGGGAGCGGGAGAGTGAGGTGGACGTCATCTTCGACCACCCCAGCGATCCGTTGGCGTTCGAGATTGCGTCCTCGCCGAGGCACACTCGGGAGGGTCTGCGACAGTTGGCGCGACGCCACGAGATCTATCGGGGGAAGTGCTACCTGGTGGCGCCGCAATTGCCGGTGGCACAGCCGGTTGCCGGCGGCATCGACCCGGGGACCCTCCCACTGGACACGTTCCTTCTGGCGGTGGGTGCACAAGCGCATCGGGAGTTGCGGTCGAGTCTGTTGCCGGTCTGAGCATCCGGCTCTCGGGGTTGTCCCGGAGAAGCGCTCTCCGCCCTACGTGACGAGGGGACATTGAGGGCGCCATTGTGGTCGCTCGGCGTTGCGACTTCGCGGGTCCCGGCATCGGCAGGGACGGATCAACGCAGGTGGTGCGCGGGTCGACGTCCGTCTCCGGCCAAGGCCTAGCCGGCGTCGGCGGGGGCCTCGGCGTCGCTGTGGAGTAGGCCCCAGACTATGGAGTCGCACAGCGCCTCCCAGGAGGCCTCCACGATGTTCTCCGACACGCCGATGGTGGTCCACGTGCGCGAGCCGTCGGTGGAGTCGATCAGCACCCGGGTCACCGCCTCGGTGCCGTTGGTGGTGTCCAGCACCCGCACCTTGTAGTCGGTGAGGGTGATGCGGTCGATCTCGGGGTAGTGGTCGCCGGTGGCGGCCAGCAGGGCGTTGTGCAGGGCGTTCACCGGCCCGTTGCCCTCACCGACGGTGATGCGACGCTGGTCGCCCACCCACAGCTTGATGGTGGCCTCGCACTGGAGGTACATGGCCTCGTCCTCGGACCGCCGAGCCCCCGGAGAGCCCGGCACCCCGCCCGACGGCACCCCGCCCGACGGCACCCCGCCCGATCGGCTGTGGCGCCCCACCTCCACCCGGAACGACTCGATCCCGAAGTAGGGCTGCTCCCAGCCGATCGCGGCCCGCATCCACAGCTCCAGGGAGGCGTCGGCCACCTCGAACTGGTAGCCCTCGTACTCCAGGCGCTTCAGCGTCTCGATCAGCTCGGCGATGGTGGCGCCGTCCATGTCGATGCCCAACTCCTGGGCCTTCAACTCGATCGACGAGCGCCCCGCCATCTCCGAGACCACGAACCGGGTGCCGTTGCCCACTGTGGCCGGATCGATGTGCTCGTAGGCGTCGGCGCGCCGGGCCAAGGCGCTGGCGTGAAGCCCGGCCTTGTGGGCGAACGCCGAGGTGCCCGCGTAGGGCTGCTGCGGGTCGGGCGCCCGGTTCACCATTTCGGCGACCCGCCGGGAGACCGACGTCAGCGCCTCCAGGCGATCCGGCGGCAGCGTCTCCACGCCCATCTTCAAGCTGAGGTTGGCGATGATCGGCACCAGGTCGCAGTTGCCGGTGCGCTCGCCGTAGCCGTTGATGGTGCCCTGCACCTGGATCGCCCCCGCCCGCACGCCGGCGAGGGCGTTGGCCACCCCGCAGCCGGTGTCGTTGTGCAGGTGCACCCCCACCGGGGCGCCGAGGGCGTCGACGATCTCGGCCACGATGGCGTACACCTCGTGCGGCAGCGTCCCGCCGTTGGTGTCGCACAGCACAAGGCGCTCGGCGCCGGCCTCGGCGACCGCCGCCAGTACCGCCAGCGAGTAGTCGGGGTTGTGCTTGTAGCCGTCGAAGGCACCCTCGGCGTCGAAGAACACCCGCCGGCCGGCCGCCACCAGGAACGCCACCGACTCCGCCGCCATGGCGATCCCCTCGTCGAGGCTGGTGCGCAGCGCCCCGGTGACGTGGTAGTCCCAGCACTTGCCCACGATGCAGACCGTCTGGGTGCTGGCCGCCAGCAGGTTCGCCAGCACGGCGTCGCCCTCGCAGGTCGCGTTCACCCGCCGGGTCGAGCCGAAGACCGCCAGCCGGGCCGTCTCCAGGCGCAACTCCTCGGCGGCCCGGGCGAAGAACTCGTCGTCCTTGGGGTTGGCGCCGGGCCAGCCGCCCTCGATGTAGTGCACCCCCAGGCGGTCCAACTCCCGGGCGATGCGCAGCTTGTCCTCGACGGTCAGCGAGATGCCCTCCAGCTGGCTGCCGTCCCGCAGCGTGGTGTCGTAGATCTCCACCGCCGCCGGCGTGCGGGCGGCAGCCGCCGCGGCCCGCGCACGAGCTTCGAGGTCGTTGCCCGGCCCGGCGGCGGGTCGGGCAGCGGCGGGGTCGGCGCCGGTGGAGCGAGCCGATCCGGCGCCTGCCGCGGCGGCGGCAGCGGTGCCGCCCGCCACCCCGCGGCCCTCACCGCTACTCGGTGACATACTCGTTCCACTCCTTGTACCGGTCGACCCGCCCCTGGACGGCCTCGTAGAAGACCTCCTGGACCTGGCGGGTGATGGGCCCCGGGTCGCCGATCTCGCGGTCGTCCACCGAGCGGATCGGCACCACCTCCGCAGCGGTGCCGCTCAGGAACGCCTCGTCCGCGGTGTACAGGTCGCTGCGCAGCAGGTTGCCGGTCTCATAGGGGATCTCCAGGTCGCCGGCGATGGTGCGCACGGCGTCCTGGGTGATGCCCCCGAGAGCGCCGGCGCTGGTCGGCGGCGTGATGATCCGCCCGCCGCTCACGACGAACAGGTTCTCACCGGTGCATTCGCTCACGTGGCCCTGCGGCGACAGCAGGATGGCCTCGTCGTAGCCCGCGTTCACGGCCTGCACCTTGGCCATCTGGCTGTTGATGTAGTGGCCGCAGCCCTTGGCGGCGGGCGGCATGGCGTTGGGGTCGTGGCGCTGCCACGAGCTGATCATCATGCGCACGCCGGTGTTCACCGAGTCGGCGCCCAGGTAGATGCCCCAGCTCCAGGTGGCGATCGACACGTTCACCGGGCAGGGCCGGGGGTTGAGGCCCATCTCGCCGTAGCCGAGGTACACCAGCGGGCGGATGTAGCACGACTCCAGGTCGTTGATCGCCACGGTGGCCTTGGTGGCGGTGATCAGTTGCTCGGGCGTGTACGGGATCTCGATGCCGAGGATCTTGGCGCTGCGGAACAGGCGCTCGATGTGGGGGGTGAGGCGGAACACCGCAGCTCCCCGGTCGGTCGCATATGCCCGGATGCCTTCGAATACGCCGTTGCCGTAGTGCAGGGTGTGGGTGAGGACGTGAACCTTGGCGTCGTGCCAGTCCACGAACTCTCCGTCCATCCAGATCTTGTCAACGGGCTGAATAGGCATGGGGTATTCCTTCGGTGTCTCGGTGCCTTGTTGTCGTGCTGTTGTGTCGGGCCCGTGCCCCGGCGGTCCGAGTTGACTCGGTGTCTGGCGCTGCGGGTTTCCGGCGTCGCCCGGCGTGGTGGCCGGTCGACTGTTGGAGGGTTTTGATACGGGAGTGGCGGAGCCGTCAGACGGCGTCGGCCACCCCTCCGAGTACTTCGCCCGCTACCTCGCCCGCGGCGCTTGCCGCCTTGCCGAGCACCTCGGGCATGGCACTCACCGCGTCGCCCAGAGTGCCGGCCGCTTCGCCGATGCCCTCGGCCGCGGCGCCGACGAGTTTCGCGACACCCTCGGCCGCCGCGCCGCCGTAGTAAGACGCCTCCAGAGCGATCTCGGCCGCCAGCGAGCCGCTGTCCCCCTTGGCTCGCTGCCGCCGGATGCCGTCAGCGCGTTCGTCCATGACGGCGTTCCTACAGCGCGGCGGCGATGGCGTCGCCGATGGCGCCGGTGCCGGCCACGCTGCCGTCGACGGCCATGCAGGCCCGGTCCACGGCCGCTGCGGCGGCGCTCTCGCCGAGGTGGTCCAGCATCATCGCCGCCGACAGGATCGCCGCGCTGGGGTCCGCGATGCCCTGCCCGGCGATGTCGGGGGCCGAGCCGTGCACCGGCTCGAACATCGACGGCCCGGTGCCGGCCGCGTTCAGGTTCGCCGAGGCGGCCTTGCCGATGCCGCCGCTGACCGCCCCGCCCAGGTCGGTGAGGATGTCGCCGAACAGGTTGTCGGTCACGACCACGTCGTAGCGGTCCGGCGAGTCCACGAAGTAGATGCAGGCGGCGTCCACGTGGTTGTAGGCGGTGCCGTAGCCGGGGTACTCCGAGGCGACCTCCTCGAAGGCGCGGTACCACAGGTCGCCGGAGTAGGTCATCACGTTGGTCTTGTGCACCAGCGTCACGTGGCGGCGCCGCTTGGACGCCAGTTCGAAGCCGAACCGGATGGCCCGCTCCACGCCCATGCGGGTGTTCACCGATCCCTGGGTGACGATCTCGTGCGGGGTGCCCTTGCGCAGGAAGCCACCCTCGCCGGCGTAGGCGCCCTCGGTGTTCTCCCTGATGACCGCCATGTCGATGTTCCGCTCGGGCAGCCGGAAGGGGCGCAGGTTGATGTACAGGTCCAGCTCGAAGCGCATCCGCAGCAACAGACCCCGCTCCAGCACGCCGGGCGGCACGTCGGGGGTGCCCACGGCGCCGACGTAGATGGCGTCGAGGCCCTTCCACTCCTCCATGACGCTGTCGGGCAGCACGGTGCCGTCGCGCAGGTAGCGCCCGCCGCCGAGGTCGTAGTCCACCGTCTCGAAGGTCACGCCGGCGGCCTCGATGACCTTGAGGCCCTCGGCGATCACCTCGGGGCCGATGCCGTCGCCTGCCAGAACTCCGATGCGATGCGTTGTCATGCGAACAATCTACCGGGCGGTTCGCGAGTAGTGCCCAGCCCAGGTGGTCTGCGGCTGTCCGGTCGGGGCCGCCGGTGGCCGTCGGCGGATCGTCCGGCGAAATCGATCCGGCGCCGCCCCCCGGCGTCCCCGCCCTGGTCTCCTCCGTGCGTCATTCCGGCGCAGGCCGGAATCCAGTGAGCAGCGGCCGGGCCGGTCTGGAGTGCTGGTCAGTACCCTGTTGTGATGAACGCGCCCCAGTTGACCCGCGCCGCCTACGAGCGGCTGCAGGAGGAGTTCGCCCACCTCACCGGGCCGGCCAACGAGGAGATCACAGCGCAGATCGCCGCCGCACGGGCGCTCGGCGACCTCTCCGAGAACGGCGACTACCACGCCGCCCGCGAGGAGAAGGGCAAGATGCAGGGCCGCATCCAGCAGATCCAGGCGCTGCTGGACAACGCGGTGGTGGTGTCCCCCGGCGACGGCCCCAGTGGCCTCGCCGCCGTGGGATCGCTCGTGGACCTGCGGTTCGACGGCGACGACGGCACCGAGCGCTACCTCATCGGCAGCATCGAGGAGCGCCACGAGGACTACGACGTCGTGTCGCCGTCCTCGCCGCTCGGCAGGGCCATGATCGGCGCCCGGGCCGGTGACGTGGTCCACTACAAGGCGCCCGCCGGGCAGGTGGAGGTCGCCGTCGTGGCCGTGGAGACCGTCGAGGACCGAACCTGATGGCTCCGGCCACCGCTCGCACGCTCAGCGAGAAGGTCTGGGACGCCCACGTCGTCCACGCCGGCGACGACGGCACCGACATCCTGTTCATCGACCTGCATCTCGTCCACGAGGTCACCTCCCCGCAGGCTTTCGACGGCCTGCGCATGGCCGGCCGGCCGCTGCGCCGCCCCGACCTCACCGTGGCCACCGAGGACCACAACGTGCCCACCACCGACATCAGCGGCCCGGTGGCCGACGCCGTGTCGCGCCGCCAGCTGGAGTCGCTGCGGGCCAACTGCGCCGAATTCGGCGTGCCGCTGTACCCCATGGGCCACGACCGCCAGGGCATCGTGCACGTCATCGGCCCCGAGCTGGGCCTCACCCTGCCGGGCACCACCGTGGTCTGCGGCGACAGCCACACCTCCACCCACGGGGCCTTCGGGGCGCTCGCCTTCGGCATCGGCACCAGCGAGGTGGAGCACGTACTCGCCACCCAGACCCTGCCGCAGGCCCGCCCCCGCACCATGGCGGTCACCGTCGACGGCGAGCTGCCGGCCGGCTCGGGCCCCAAGGACGTCATCCTGTCGATCATCGGGCGCATCGGCACCGGCGGCGGCATCGGCTCGGTCATCGAGTACCGGGGCGCCGTCATCGAGGCCATGTCGATGGAGGGCCGCATGACGGTCTGCAACATGTCGATCGAGGCGGGCGCCCGGGCCGGTCTCGTCGCCCCCGACGACACCACCTTCGCCTACCTGCAGGGCCGGCCCCACGCCCCCGCCGGCGCCGCCTGGGACATCGCCGTGGACCATTGGCGCACGCTGCGCACCGACCCGGGGGCGAGCTTCGACACCGAGGTGCACGTCGACGGCGCCGACATCCCGCCGCACGTCACCTGGGGCACCAACCCGGGCCACGTGGCGCCCCTCGACGGCGCCGTGCCCGCCCCCGACGGGGCTGCCGACGCCGCCGGTCGGGAGGCCGCCGCCCGTGCCCTGGAGTACATGGGCCTGGCCGCGGGCACGCCCATCCGGGACATCCCCGTCGACACCGTGTTCATCGGCTCGTGCACCAACAGCCGCATCGAGGACCTGCGCACCGTCGCCGAGGTCGTGGCGGGCCGGCGGGTTGCGCCGGGCATGCGCACCCTGGTGGTGCCCGGCTCGGCGCAGGTGAAACGCCAGGCCGAGGCCGAGGGGCTGCACGAGATCCTGCTGGCGGCCGGCTTCGACTGGCGGGAGCCCGGCTGCTCCATGTGCCTGGGCATGAACCCCGACAAGATCTCCGCCGGAGAGCGCTGCGCCAGTACCAGCAACCGCAACTTCGAGGGGCGCCAGGGGCGGGGCGGACGCACCCACCTGGTGTCGCCGGCGGTGGCTGCCGCAACCGCGGTCGCGGGCCACTTCGCCGCCCCCGCCGACCTGGACTGAATCCCGGTGCCCCGCCGAGTCCCGCCACGCACGCGCCTCCCGGTCATCCCGGCGTTCCTCGTCATCCCGGCGAAGGTCGGGATCCAGGGCCTCGCGACCCGGCCTTCGGCTGTGGCCGGCAGCGGCGCGGGCTGAGAGAGGAGCATCGATGGAACCCGTGCGGATCGTGGAGAGCCGGGCGCTGCCGCTGGACCGCTCCGACGTGGACACCGACCAGATCATCCCCAGCCACTGGCTGAAGCGGGTGGAGCGCACCGGCTTCGGCGAGGGCCTGTTCTCGTCGTGGCGCGAGGACCCCGGCTTCGTCCTGAACGACGAGCGCCACGCCGGCGCCGAGATCCTGGTGGCGGGGCCCAATTTCGGCACCGGCTCGTCCCGCGAGCACGCCGTGTGGGCCATCCAGCAGTACGGTTTCCGGGCGGTGATCGCCCCCCGCTTCGGCGACATCTTCCGCAACAACTCCGCCAAGTGCGGCTTGGTGACCGCCGCGGTCGACGCCGACTTCGCCCGAGCGCTGCTGGACGCCGTCCTGGCCGACCACACCCTCGTGATGCGTATCGACGTGGAGAACCGCACTGTTGAGGCCCCTGCCGCCGGCCTCGCCGCCCCGTTCCCCCTCGCCGACGCCGTCCAGGAGCGCCTCCTCGGCGGCCTCGACGACATCGCCATCACCCTCCGCCACGCGGAGGCCATCACGGCCTTCGAGCAGACCCGCCCAGCCTGGCTCCCGGTCACGACCGCCTAGCGCCAAGTCCGGGCGGGGGCCGGGCGCGGTCCGGGCGGGGGCCGCCGGTGCCCGTCGTCGGATCGTCTGGCGAAATCGATCCGCCGCCGACCCCCGGCGTCCCCCACCCTCGCTGGTTTGCCGCCGCCGCCACTCGTCATTCCGGCCCCTCGACTCGTGATCCCGGCGGCGGCCGGAATCCGGACGCTGACCTGCCGGGCTGAGCACGGGAGTACAGGGATATCGTGACCGTCATCGCAGGATCATCGGCACCCAACCCCGGGGTTCTTCGCCCCTCCAAGCGGTCATGGCTTCCAGTTGTTGTGGCGGGTGTCCTGGTGCTGGCGTTGCTCGCGGCCGGTTGCGGTACGGACGAGGCCGAGCCTGCAGGTCCTGTACCCGAGCCGGCACCGGCCGAGCCCCCGGCGCCGCCTGCTGATCCGCCAGCACCTGCTGCTGAGACTCCGGCGCCCCCGCCGGAGCCCGACGCCGAGACTCCGGCGCCCCCGGCCGAGCCCCCTCCGGCGCCCCCGCCGCCGCCGGCCGAGCCGCCGGAGCCCCCACCCGAGCCCGAGGCCGCGCCCGCGCCGCTCCCGCTGCCCGAGCCGATTCCCGCCGATGCCAGTGACGCCTACTTCGCCCTCGACCGGGTGCTGGACATCGCCATCGAGATCGACACCGAGGACTGGGACACCCTGCGCCACCAGACCCGCACCTTCGAGGACCTGTTCGCCGAGATCGAGGAGTACGGCCTCTCCCAGCCGTTCGCCGACATCTACACCTGGTTCCCGGCCACGGTGACCGTCGACGGCGAGAGCCACAGCGACGTCGGCGTCCGCAAGAAGGGCTTCATCGGCTCCCAGAGCGACACCAAGCCGGCGCTCAAGCTGCGCTTCGACAAGTACGTCGACGATCAGTCGCTCGGCGGCGTCATGGAACGCATGACCCTCAACAACAGCGTCCAGGACCCGTCGATGATCAACACCTGCCTCACCCTCGGTGTCTTCGCCGCCGCGGGCAATCCGGCCTCGCGCTGCAACTTCGCAACCGTGTCGGTCAACGGCAGGAACCTCGGCCTGTACGTCCACGTGGAGGAGATCAAGCCCCCGTTCCTGGCCCGCCACTTCGCCAGCGCCGACGGCAACCTCTACGAGGGCACGGTCAGCGACTTCACGCCCGAGTTCCGCGGCACCATCGAGAAGAAGAACAACGAGGACGCCGACGACTGGTCCGACATCGACGCCGTCGTGGCCGCCCTGGCGGATCCCTCCGACGCCGGTTGGGAGTCCCTGGCCGCCAGCGTCGACCTCGACCGGTTCCTGTCGTTCTGGGCCACCGAGGTGCTGGTCGGCCACTGGGACGGCCACGCCGGCAACCGCAACAACTACTGGTTCTACCGGGAGCCCGGCGGCCCCTTCGTGTTCCTCCCCTGGGGAGTCGACGGCACCTTCCACCTCGACGACGACCCCAACCCGTTCGACAACGTCGCCAACCCGCCGCCGTCGGTGCTGGCCCTCACGGCCATCCCCAACCGGCTGTACAGCGACGACGCCTGGCGGGCCCGGTACGTGGAGCGGCTGAAGCAACTCCTCGAGGTCGTCTGGGACGAGGAGGCGCTGCTGGCGAGCGTCGACGAGATGGCCGCCATCGTGCAGGAGCACGCCCTGCCGGAGGACCGGGCCGGGGCGGCCGCCGACACCGAGCGGGTGCGCCAGTTCATCGGCAAGCGGCGGGCCGAGATCCTCGAAGATCTCACGCCGACCCCGCCGGACTGGCCCGGCCCCACGGTGGCCGCTGTGCCTCCCGCCGGATCGGAGCAGGTCGAGATGGTGGTGCACTTCGAGACCCGCTGGGGCAGCAACAAGAATCCGGACCCCTTCGCCGGAGGAACCGTGCTCTACCTGACTCTCAGCGGGACCGAGGTGCCGACCGACGGCGCGGCCGCCATCGCCGGGCACGCCAGCGCCGAGGAGGCGGCGGGGTTCGGCGACGAGCCGGCAGCCTCAATCGCCATGTTCAGCGTGCAGCCCGGCGGCTCCGTGGAGGGACTCACCCTCGTGCTGCCCCTGGAGCAAATGGCGAGCGACGCCACTCTCGTCATCGGTCGCGACCTGTTCGGCGGCGGGGTGTGGACCATCCCGGCCGGCGGCCGTACGCCCGACAGCTACACGCCGTTCACCGAGGGCACCCTCACGCTGGTCGAAGCCGGCACCGCCGAGGGCGCCACGGTCACCGGCAGCTTCTCGGGAGTGTTCGGAGGGGCGCCATCATTCCCCTCGGGCGCGACCGGAGGGGCGTCGTCGTTTTCCTCAGGGGCGACCGGAGGGCCGCCATCACCCGCCGGCGCGGCCGGCGGGGCGAGCGAGGGGAGTGTCGCCCCGGCCCCGGTCGATGTCGGCCTCGCCATCAACGAGGTGGCCGCCAAGGGCGACCCGCTGGACTGGTTCGAGCTCCACAACTCCTCGGGGGAGTACCTCGCCCTGGCCAACTTCGTCTTCGCCGACGACCTGTCCGACGCCGGCAAGCGGGTGCCCTTCCCCGACGATCTGGTGATCCCCCCGGGCGGCTACCTGCAGGTCGAACTCGACAAGGAAGCCTGGCCCGGCTTCGCCCTCGGCGGCGACGAGGAACTGGGCATCTGGACCGCCGAGGGGGCGCCGGTCGACATGGTCGACTGGGCCGAAGGCGAGGCCGGCGAGGGCACCAGCTACGCCCGCCTGCCCGACGGCACCGGCGACTTCCGGACCGTCACCAACCCCACCCCCGGCGCCCCGAACAGTCCACCCGGCTGACCGGCCCACCCCGGCGCCGACCCGGTCAGTCGGGCTTCTCGCCGTTGCCGTGACGGCTGGCCGTCAGCAGTTCCTCCAGGCGGGCCAGGCGCTCGTTGACCTCCCGCAGCTCCTCCCGCATCTCGTGCTCGCGGGTGCTTTGACCGCGGATGCCCGCGAGCAGTTCCTCGTGGCCCTCCTCCGTCTCGAGTTCCACGAGGCGGGCGGCGGTGGCCGCCGACAGCAGGGCGATGAAGCTGATGCCGGCGATCATCAGCACGGTGGCGACCAGCCGGCCGAACCCCGAGGAGGGAACCACGTCGCCGTAGCCCACCGTCGTGGCCGTGACGACCGCCCACCAGACCCCTTCGGGGACGTTGTAGCCCTCCTCGAGGTACGAGAACAGCGTGCCGCTCACCACCACCAGCACGATCAGGCCCGACAGCAGCCAGCCCAGCCCGGACGTGCCGAACACCCGCTGGATGAGCGCGCCGGCCCGGTTGGCGAGGGCGGCCAGCCGCAGCAGCCGCAGCAGCCGCAGCACGTCCACGAAACGGCCGAGCCGCGCGATGCGGAGGCCGGCCAGCAGGTACGGCAGCAACGGGATGGTCGTCACCACGATCACCACGTCCAGCCAGGCACAGCGCAGGTAGGCCTTTCGGTTGGGTGTGACGGCCAGCATCACCGCCAACTCGGCGGCGAAGACGCCCCAGATGGCCCAGTCCATCACCTGGAGCCAGAACGCGGCGGTCGAGCCGGTGAACTGCTCCTCCATGACAAGTAGGGGGATGACGCCCACGGCCGCCATCACGACCAGCGGGCTCATGCGGCGCTTCAGGATCCGGCCCCGCGGCGTCAGGATCGTGTCGAACCCGGAGCCCCCGAGCAGTGGCCGCGGTCTGAACAGCAGGCGCGACTTCGTGATGGGCCGCTGCGCGGGATCAGTCAGTGGGTCGTCGGGCTTGGGCGTCATCCCCCGTACCGGTGATTTGTCCTGTCGAACGTCGCATCGAGCGTAGTTCTGGCGGTCCTGCGCTCCGGGCATCCACCAAGTGTTCCGTCAAGCCCCGGGAACCTGCCGCCACGCGAGGGAGGGGACGCCGGGTCGGGCTACGACGCCTTCTGCCCGCCACGAAGGAGCAGAGCGGCAGCCCGACGCCCACCCGGGAACTCGCCGCGCGCGCGGGAGGGGACGCCGGGGGTCGGCGCCGGATCGATTTCGCCAGACGATCCGCCGACGGCCGCCGGCGTCCCCGACCGGGACCCGGAACTGCGCTCTGTCCGGGACCCGCACCGGCGTCCCCGACCGGACTCCCCGCACCGGCGTCCCCGACCGCACACCAATTCCCTACCCCGACGGTCGTATTTCCCCGGAGCGGCCATAGCCTTAACCCCGGCGGTCGCATCTCCGCGGCCGCTCAACGACTGCTCAACGAGTAAAGGAGAACACGACGTGTCCGAATCAACCTGGGGTTTCGAGACCCGCCAAATCCATGCCGGTCAGGTACCGGATTCGGCGACGAATGCTCGAGCGGTACCCATATACCAAACCACCTCATACACCTTCGACAGCAGCGAGCACGCTGCCAACCTGTTCGCCCTCGCCGAGATTGGCAACATCTACACGCGCATCATGAACCCGACCCAGGCGGTTTTGGAAGCGCGAATGGCCAGCTTGGAAGGTGCCACCGAGACCGCAGTGGGCCTGCCCGGTGCCCTTGTCCTCAGCAGCGGCCAGGCGGCCGAGACGCTGGCGCTCCTGAACCTGGCCGAGGCCGGTGACCACATCGTCTCCTCGGCGTCCCTGTACGGCGGCACCTACAACCTGCTGCACTACACGCTGCCGAAGCTGGGCATCGAGGTGACGTTCGTGAACGACCCCCACGACCTCGCTGAGTGGTCCTCGGCCGTGCGCCCCAACACCAAGTGCTTCTACGGCGAGGTGTTCGGCAACCCCGGCAACGACTTCTTGGACATCGAGGCCGTGTCCGACCTGGCGCACGCCAACGACTGCCCGCTGATGATCGACAACACCGCGGCCTCGCCGTACCTGGTGCGGCCCATCGAGTGGGGCGCCGACATCGTGGTGCACTCGCTCACGAAGTACGTCGGCGGCCACGGCACCTCCATCGGCGGCGCCATCATCGACGGCGGCACCTTCGACTTCAGCCGCAGCGGGAAGTTCGGTAACTTCACCGAGCCCGACCCCAGCTATCACGGCCTGGCCTACTGGCCGGCGCTGGGTCCGGGGTCGTACATCATCAAGGCCCGGGTGCAGCTGCTGCGCGACATCGGGGCGGCGGTGGCACCGCTGAACTCGTTCCTGTTCCTGCAGGGGCTGGAGACGCTCAGCCTGCGCATGGAGCGGCACTGCTCCAACGCCCTGACCGTGGCGCAGTACCTGGAGGGCCGTGACGAGGTGGAACAGGTGTTCTACGCCGGCCTGCCGTCGAACCCCACCCACGAGCGGGCCAAGCGCCTCACCGGCGGGCGGGGCTACGGCGCCATCCCGTCGTTCGTCGTGAAGGGCGGGCGCGATGCCGGCCAGCGCTTCGTGGAGGCGCTGAAGATGCACAGCCACGTGGCCAACATCGGCGACGTGCGCAGCCTGGTGATCCACCCGGCTTCCACGACCCACTCGCAGCTCACCGAGGAGGAGCAGGCGGCCGCACAGGTGCAGCCCGGCCTGGTGCGCCTCGCCGTGGGCCTCGAGCTGGTGGACGACATCATCGCCGACCTGGAACTCGGCTTCAAAGCCCTGTAACCGGGGCCGCGGGCGCCGGGGTTTCCCGGCCGCCCCACAACCGAACAGTCAGATCCGGCGCCCCGTCACCCACCAGGGAGGCGGGGCGCCGCCGCGCCCCGGGCGGGTTGCGGTTCCGACGGTCCGACGGGACGTGGCCAACCCATGCACTTCTTATCCTGGAATCCGGTAAGAACGATAAGACATGGTGAGCTCTGTTGTAATGAGCGTGCTTGGTTGACCGTGCCGAATCGACGCCGGCCGACCTATGCACTGCTTATCCTGGAATCCGGTAAGAACGATAAGACGCGGTAAGCTCTGTTGAGATGGACCGCTTTGTCAACCCCTACCGTCCCGGCGCAGGTACGCCACCACCGGCGCTGATCGGCCGTGACGATCTCATCGAAGGCTTTGAGTTCGCGCTGCGGCGGGCGTTGGATCGCCGGCCGGGCAAGAGCTGCATGACTGTGGGATTGCGAGGCGTCGGCAAGACGGTCCTGTTGAATCGTTTCGTCGTCATCGCCGCAGAACTGGGTATGAGAGTTGGGTTCCTGGAGGTGCCCGAGTCGAGCAGTTTCCGTGGGCTCCTCTCGATCCGCCTGCGCAAGATCCTGCTCGAATTGCAGAGCAGACCGGTTCGGGATGCCGTCAGCAGACTCATCACCAGAGCGCTCAGCGTGCTTCGGTCCTTCACACTTCAGTTGCCGGACGGCACGTCGTTGTCCCTGGGTGTGGAGCCGCTGCCCGGCTACGCAGATTCCGGGGAGCTGTCGGAGGATCTGACCGATGTGATGGTGGCGGTCGGTGAGGCGGCTTCGGCGTGCGAGACGGGTCTGGTCCTGGCAGTCGACGAGGTTCAGTACCTTTCCGAGACCGAATTGGCCGCCGTCGTAGCGGCGATCCATCGGACCACGCAGCTGAGTCTGCCGATCGTGCTGGTCGGAGCCGGGCTTCCGCAGCTGCCACGCCTCGTCGGCGAGGCGAAATCGTACTCCGAGCGTCTCTTCGAGTTCCCCGTGGTCGATTCGCTGGTCGCATCCGACGCAGCCGAGGCGATCGTACGCCCGGCACGGGACAAGGGGGTCGAGTTCGAGACGGCGGCGATCGACCTGATCGTCGAGGAGTCCCGCGGGTATCCGTACTTCCTTCAGGAGTGGGGATCCCACGTATGGAACGGCTCGCCCGCCAGCCCGATTTCCGGTGGGGACGTGCGCTCGGTGCGCGCGGGAGTCATCGCGGCTCTCGACAACAACTTCTTCCGTGTTCGGCTGGACCGATTGACTCCCAAAGAGAGCGAGTATCTCCGGGCGATGGCCGAGTTGGGGCCAGGTCCGCACCGGTCGGGCGACATCGCCGCGCAGCTGGGCGTCAAGAGCGAGTCGGTTGCGCCCCGCCGGGCAAATCTCATCTCCAAGGGGATGATCTATAGCCCGGCGCACGGTGACACCGCGTTCACCGTCCCGCTGTTCGACGACTTCCTTCGCCGGTCGATGCCGGAGTCCTGATCTACCGCCCGTGGCTACGGGACTGGCGTGGCTGTGCCCGGGCGGGGCGAGGGTCGGCCGATCCCGTCATTCCGGCCCAGCTCGCCATCCCGGTTTGATTCGCCATTCTGGCCCAGCCAGTCATTTCGACCCATCCCGTCGTTCCGGCGGAGGCCGGAATCCAGGGCGCCGGGCCCGGGCTCAGTCGACGCGGTGGAGGGTGGCTTCGAGGTGGGGGGTCATGGGTTCGCCGACGGCGGCCATGTGCACCTCGTAGCGCATAATGGCGTGGTCGACGGAGATGCGGCGTTCGGTGGCGTCGACCCGCTTGGCGGTGGGCGCCAGGATCACCCGGCCCCCGCTGCCGGCCCGGACCGCGGTCCCGGTT
>Ga0209020_1002214_pt1 | contig 16319 bp, 16 predicted proteins | sample PinacodermBB_FD_187298 | JGI IMG/M metagenome (GOLD analysis project Ga0209020, IMG submission 187298) | Host-associated microbial community of the marine sponge Aplysina aerophoba from Gulf of Piran - sponge pinacoderm, lysed by bead... | ecosystem: Host-associated > Porifera > Sponge >...
AATCCGCTGCCCCGCCAGTCGAGCTTCCACGTCGTGGAGCCGCTGGGGCGATCCTCCCACGCCGAACAGCGCCAGAGCGACGTCCCTCGCCTTCCCCGCCCGGGTGGTGACCAGCTTTCCGGCAACCCCCGCCACCGCAAAGTCGCCCGACCGAGGCGCCACCTCGGTGACGGCCGCCCGGGTCTTCCTGGAAGTAGGGAAACGGACCTCCACCAGCATCTCATCAGGTTTCAAAGCGGTCGTGAAAGGACCGAGAAAGAACTGGTCGGCGGGGATCTTCCGAACACCTGCGGCTGACCTTGCCACCATGGTGGCCTGCAGCGCCAGGGCGACCGCGGGCATCTCGGCGGCCGGGTCGGCGTGAGCAATGCTCCCCACCACAGTCCCCCGCACACGGTTCTGGACGTGACCCACAAACGGAAGAGCCTTCGTCAACAGAGGGCAGAGGCGCGCCACGTCGCTGGAACGTTCGACCGTGTTCTGCGTGACGGCCGCCCCCACCCGCAGCACCCCTCGCTCGACCTCAAGTTGCCGCAACTCTCTCACCAGCGCGATGTCCACCAGGACCTGCGGACGGGCCAGGCGAAAGTTCAAGAGCGGTATCAGGCTCTGACCCCCAGCAAGCACCCTTGCTTCACCGTTGTATTCGGACAAGATACGGAGGACCTCGTCAAGGCTCTCCGGGCGGGCATACTTGAACGGTGGCGGTTTCACAGAAACGTCATCGGGATTTCTTACCCTACTACCACATTTCCTCCCCCGTTCATCACCACGCCACCCCATTGCAGCGGAGTCCCAAACCCTGTCAGAGGCGTGCCCGGCGAGATACCGCGCAGCAATCCGGAGTTGCCCTGGGTAGAGCTCAGTTCCCCGTCGAAAGACCTCTGGAGGGGAAAACCACGGTGCTCAGTCAGTTCCCACGGGCCGACCCACTATTGATTGTGTATAGACCATGCAATCCGAAAGGGTCTGCCAAGTGCCGATGCCCGTAGATTCGCCGACTCCCCGGCTAGTGTGAAGCCCTGAACCATGGCACGCATCAAGGTCATTCCCGACGACTCCTGGGAGGGCGCACTCGGCGAGATCCACCCGCGGGTGGTTGATCCAAACTACGGACGGGTCGACAACATCCTCGCCGTGCACTCTCTGAACCCCCGCGGCATGGCGGCACACCAGGCACTGTACGAATCGGCGATGGCCGGCACCGCCACGCTGCGCAAGGTCGAACGGGAACTCATCGCCCTGGTCGTGAGCCTGGAGAACGACTGTCACTACTGAGTAGTCCACCACCGGCGCGGTCTGCGCCGTCTGCTCCGCGACGATGAACTCGCCGATGCGGTCGAACAGGATTGGACAACTGCAGCCCTGTCACCAAAGCGAGCGGTGATGCTGGAATTCGCGGTCAAGCTGACCGTGACGCCCGGCGCCATGAATGACGCAGATGTCGAGGCCCTTCGAACCGTCGGCTTTTCTGATCGTGACATCCTCGACATCGTCGAGGTGGTCGGCTACTACGCCTACGCCAATCGGATCGCCGATGGTCTGGGCCTCAAGACCGAAACGTGGATCCCCGATTAGCCCACCAGGGGTAGAGAACGCCACAGTTTCCAAAGGGGCACCGCCAAGGTTCCGGAGTGGAGGTACCCCAGGTGGTAGCCGTCGATGTAATTCTCCACCACGATCTTCCAGTTGGCGGCAATCTCATATTCCGACCGGCCCTTGGCGTACTCCACCAACCGGTCCACGTCGTGCGGCCCCAGGTGCGGTTCCACCTCACCGAACCAGTCCATGATCGAACCGGCATGCTCGTTCGGATGCACCCACAGCATCCCCCGCCACAAATCGACAGAGGCCTTCTTCAATCCAAAACAGGCCATGTCCAAGCCGGGGAACTCACGCTCGCGGTTGTGCACCGAAATGAGACTGCCCTCCAGGTCGTAGGTCCAGTCATGGTATGGGCAGACGATGGCCCGCTGAGTATTCCCCACCGCTCGGAGCAATTGCGTCCCACGGTGGCGGCAGATGTTATGAAACGCCCGTAGCCGTCGGTCCCGTCCCATCACGATGAAGATGTTGTTCAGACCCGCCTGGACCGATGTGTACTGCCCCGGTTCGCTGATGTCCCCCGCCAGACCCGCAAACGCCCAGGTCCGGGAGAAGATGGCTTCCTGTTCACGGTCGAACCACTCCTGGGAGGTATATGCCTCAACCGGAAGGATTGGCATCTTGCGTTGAACATCCATCGGCGTCTCCCAACCATGGGGATCAGATCGGTGAGGTCCGATACCAATTCGCATTCCCAGAGTCCGGCGGAGTCCTTGATCGGAGTCGTCCCACTGACGCAGCGTGACGCCTGCTCCCGGACCCATGGTCAACCCTGATCTTGTCCGGACCGATGCCCCTGACCTGGGACCCAAAGCGACTTACCAACCAGCAGTTACAATGACGCCGTGGTACTCGGCATGCGTTTGACGGAGAAAAAGCTCGGTGGCTGGTCCCTGCTTCTTGGGACTGCGGCGGTGGGAGTGGGCTATGCGCTCTCGCCGGGCCGCGGCGCGGTGGACACCGTGCCCAGCACCAGCCTCACAGATCTCACGCTGGCGATGGCGCGCAACCAGGCGCTCTCCTACACCGTGCCGGTGGTGATTATCTGCGGCGCCTTGCTCATGCTTGGGGGTCTGTTGACCCTGCGGCGACATACGGATCCTGTGCCACAACTCGGTCTTCTGGGGATGGCCATCGGCCTGGTCTTGCAGATGGTGATGCGGGGCCTCGACTACATGATCACCGGAATGGGAGTGGCGGCGCTGGAGAGTAGTGCAGACCGGTCGGAGGCGTGGCTCCAATCGGCGCTGGAGATGCAGCGGTTGGTGTTCGGGTTGCAATTCACTTCCATCGTCGTCGGCTTCATCGGAGCAGCGATCATGGCTCTGGGACTCGCCTTCCGGCCCGAGCCTCTGCTCATCCCGCCGGCACTGAACGGCATCGTTGCGGTGCTGGCCCTGGCGGCGCTGGGCGTGTTCATCGCCGCGTGGCACTCCAACACTTTGGAGTTGGCTGTGGCGCCCGTGTTTGCAGCGATGTCCGTGGGCGGAATCGCCTACATGGGTCTGTTGGGGTGGAAACTTATAGCATCGGAAGGCAAACAGGCCTCCAAACCGCAAGGGAAGCCACGCTAGACAGTTCTCCCCCTTTAAGGGGGATAGATTGCAGGTGCGTGCGTTTTTGCCACCAGCCCTGACCTGCCGTCAAGGTTTAGTTCCGAGCAGGACGCCACAGTTTGAAACGTTGTGAACCGACCTATAGACCTTCCTGCAATTGCCGTTAATTGCCCCCTCATATCTCCACGAACAGATGAGAATTCTCCTTAATGAGGCCACAATGGCGCCTCCCAGGAAGCTCAAGGATGGCTACGATCCATGTGCGAAGTCAATGGGAATGCATCCATCCTGGGATGACCCTGATTGTCAAGGACTGTGTGATCGATGTGCGGGAAGGGCGGAAATGAATAACAGGGTCGATTCCGTTGCGGTGATCACCGGCGGGACCAGCGGGATCGGATGGAAGACCGCCGAGATGCTGCTGCAGAGTGACCCGGAAGTGGCCTGCGCGCTGGTGGATCTGAACGAGGGTCGGTCGGCAGATCTGATCGAACGCTTTGGCCCGGACCGGGTGCGTTTCGTGCAGTCCGATGCAACCGATCCGGCCGCCGTGAACGCCGCAGTGGCGGAGATCCACAACTGGAACCAGCCTATCAAAAAGCTGGTCACCTGCGCGGGCATCCACATGGCCGGGGACAGTTTCGAGTTGCCCGCAGAGCATTGGCAGAAGGTGCTAAGAGTCCACATTGACGGGACCTTCTATTGGTGCCAGGCCGCCGGTCGAGCAATGAGAGAGGCGGGCGGCGGGGCGATAGTGACCGTAGGGTCCATCGCCCAGGACTTCGGGTTTCCCGGCCGGGCCGCATACACCACATCGAAAGCCGGGATCGCAGGACTCACCAGGGTGCTGGCGGTGGAGTGGGCGCCGGCAGGGATCAGGGTCAACCAAGTCATCCCCGCCATGGTGGAGACCCCCATGCTGCAGCGAATCGCCGCCAAGGGAATTGTGGACACCGACGCCGCCGCCGCGGAACACGCCCTGGGACGGCTGGGAACCACCGGGGAACTGGCCCAGGCCATCATGTTCTTGCTGTCCGAAAAGGCAAGTTTCATCACCGGGGAACTGATGCACGTCGACGGAGGCTTCCGGGCCCAGCGTCTTGGGTAAAGGAACACATTCAATACAGAGCTAAACGGCAACCCTTGTCGGCTGTGCTGTTGGCGGCCAAGCCAAGGACAAGGGTCTCATGCGGTAGCGGCTGGGGTTGCAGAGTGCGTGGCTTCGGTCTCTTTGCGACTGGGAAGAGGTCGTCGTTCGGCTGGTGATGCCGCACAGGATGTTCGGTGTTCGGTTTTGGTAGACCGGTTCGGGCGGATTAGAGCACCTGTACAAAACGCTGTCCCGGCCAGTGGTGCTGGTTTCCCGAAAGGGCGCAGGGGAATCGGTGCATCGGAGGACCGTAAACCAGCAGGTCAACGAACTCGCGGATCAAATCACATCCCTGTGTTTCCACTACTGTTACTATCCGCGGTAGGCACGGGGAATGGTGGTCACAGCTACAAATATCTCAATTCTTGAACGCCCAACCTACGGGATTTCAGAAGCCGCGAAGCACTTGGGCATCCGCCGTGATCGTGTTCGTGCTTGGCTTGATGGCTACATGAGGCAGGGCAAGGTCTATCCGCCGGTAATTCGCCCACAGGCCACAGGAGAGGACACGGTGACTTGGGGAGAGTTCGTGGAACTCGGTTACCTCCGCGAGTACCGACGCAAAGGAGTGTCGCTCCAGTACCTGCGTCCGGTCATAGACGAGTTACGGAAGGTGTTCAAACTCCCCTACCCGCTGGCGACAAAGAATCTGTACCTCCATGGCCGCGAGATAGTTTGGAAGCTGCAAATCGAAAACAACCTGCCTTCCGCTCTCGCCATGGTGGTTCGATCGGGACAAATGATGATGCTGGCTGACGAAGCCCACAGTTTTTTCAAGAAAATAGAGTTTGATCCCAATGGCGATGCCTTAGGAGAGGCCTGCCGCATATATCCGGGAGGGGTGGACGCGTATGTGAGCATCGACCCACTGGTGTGCTTTGGTCGCCCGGCCATTGGAGGGGTGGCCACTGAGCGACTTTGGGAACTACGAGCAGCTGGAGAAGTGGTGAGCGAGATCGCTGCAGACTATGAGATGCCGCAGCACCTGGTGAGGGCAGGTGTTGCCTTCGAGGAGATGCAAAGGGTCTTCGCGGCGTAGCCAGCGCCCATGCCGCACCGGTATTTCGCAGACGAGACAGACTTAGGACTCGGTAAGCGACTGGATGATTTCCTTCCCGGAGAGGTTGTTTATCCCGGGCATCCTGATCTTCCAGAGATTCCTCGAGGGTGCCCGGACGAAACATGGTTAGCCCTCGTGAGTCGACGCCGACTTGTTGTGTTCACCCGCGACAAAGATATACGAAGGCGGCCGGTGCTAAAAGCAAGGTGGATTTCTTACAGAACTCGGGGGTTCGTGTTGACCGGGAGAAAGAACCAAACAAGCACCGGAAGCCTCCTTACCCTCAAAAACACTGGATGTCGATTATCGAGCAGATACGAAATGAGCCTGATGGTCCATGGATGTTCGCCGTTACGGAGGCCGGCGGACTTCGAAGAGTGCCCTTGGAGTAACGCGGCCGGACTGTAGCTCCTTCTCGATCAGCTACGGGCATCCGAGAATCCTGAGGCCGGAATAGTAGGTTCGCCTGCCCTACGCGGGTTGGTCATCGGGGGTATCGGACAGTGGATCGCCCGGGCACCTTTTCCGTGTGTCAACGTGCTCAGATAGAGACGATTAGCCAAAGAAGGTTCGAAGGAGCGAAATACGTCCAGGGTGCTGGGTGTTCATGCGGATGGATCAATCATGATGGTGAGGACGCAACCTTCACAAGCGTCGTTGGCCTTCTGCGGCATCAGAAGATCGTATGTCTACCTGCGGGTCTCCGCTACAGTCGGATCGTGCTCCGCAGGCTGATTTTCGCGACCGTTCTGGTGTTACTGGTCCCCGCCGTCGCCGCTGACGCCCACCACACGCCCGGGTTCGACTTTCAAGGCTCTGGATGGGGCCATGGTGTCGGCATGGGCCAGTGGGGCGCCCGCGGGCAGGCGCTAACGGATCCGGCCAAGCCGGGAGAGGACATCGCGGCCCACTATTTCCCGGGATCGCAACCGGCCTCCCTGGGAGACCTCTCCCTACCCAACGATCTGCTGAAGACCCTGGATAAGCCACTGTGGGTCAATCTGGGCTCCCAGGTCACCCTGCTGGAGTTCACCGCGGTGGGCGGCCGGTTGGATCTGTGCCTGGCCGGGGACGGTGAGGGTCCCTGCCCGAAGCCGCAGCATCCCCAGTCGGGTGAGCGGTGGGAGTTCCGCCGCATCGCCCGCGGCCAGTGCGGATTCTTCCATGGGGGCCAGTTGCAGGGTGCGGCGGGCGAATGCCGGGCGGCCATCTCGTGGCCCGACGCCAAGGGGGTTCGGCTCCGCCACGGGGAGGACCGGAGCAAGCTGTGCCTATCCCGGGCCTCTGAGGAGTGCGAGTACCGGCACGGAGAGTTGAAAATGCGGGACGACCCCGTCGATACAGGGTTCCACGTGGTCCTGGCGGTCGGCCTCGAGGACTACGTGAGGGGTGTCGCCGAACTTCCCGACGACTGGACCGAGGCGGGGGTGAACGAGGCCCAGGCGGTCACTGCCCGCTCCTACGCGGCCTTCAAGTTCTTCCAGCGGGAAACCCGGGCCCGCCCCGCCAATCCCGACGAAGACCCCGGCATCAGTGATGCCCGCAAGGACAGTTGCTGGTGCCATCTCTACGACAATTGGCGGGACATCAACTACATCGGATGGACGAAAGAGGCCCGATCGACCGCGCAACCTTGGCTCGACGGGGTGGAGACCACCAAGGACCGGGTGCTCACCTACTTCGGCGACGACTGGGAGAATGTCACGAAGGGGGGAATCGTGCAGACCTTCTTCTCCGCCTCCTCCGGTGGGATCACCCGCAGCAACGTGTACGGGTTCCGCACCGTGCGGGACGGCAATACCTCGGCCCGCGAGTGGCACTACCTGAAGCCGGTCGCCGATCCATGGGATCTCGACCCGGCGGTGGGCAACCCGCACGCCTCCTGGGAGGAACGGGTGAGCGCGGCGACTGTCGCCCGTTGGCTGGGATGGGATGAGGTCACAGAAGCGGTCCTGGTGACGAGAGCGTCGGGATCCACGCCCACCCAGGTCCTGTTTCGCGGGGTCCGCAACGGCGGAGCAGTGTCGGTCACCATAGCCGGGGACGGGTTGCGGACCGTCCTGGGTCTCAAGTCCTCCAACATCACCGCCATCGACGGCGTGGCCCCGGCCAATCCCACTCCGCACGACGGCAACGGAGAGCAGCAACCCCCCGAAATGGACGCCTTCGACGACGACGCGGGCGACCTCCACGAACCGTCCCTCAACCACCTGGCAGAAATGGGCATCCTAGACCGCACCGAATGCGGTGACCGGCGCATCTGCCCCGACGAACCTCTGCTGCGTTGGGTAATGGCAGTGTGGATGATCCGGATCCTCGACCAGGTCCCCGACTCCCCCGAAGCCCTCACGCGGTTCGAGGATGTGGAACCCGACACCTGGTGGACACCCTATGTGGAACGGATGGCGGAGATAGGCGTCACCAAAGGCTGCAACACCAACCCGCTGCAATACTGCCCCGACCGGCCGGTCACCAGAGCGGAGATGGCCACCTTCCTGGCACGAGCCCTCAGCCTCCCTGCGGCTCCTCCGGCGGGATTCACCGACACCTCGGGCAACACGCACCAGCCCAACATCGACGCACTGGCCGCAGCAGGCGTCACCAAGGGCTGCAACACCGACCCGTTGCAATACTGCCCCGACCGGCCGGTCACCAGAGCGGAGATGGCCACCTTCCTGGTCCGAGCCTTCGACCTCATCCTCGACTCGACCCCCGACTAGGAGCCGGTCCGGTTCGGATTCTCATTCGAGTTGGACTCCGAGGGCTGGGAAGTCGGTTTTGCGGACCTACCAGCGGACTATGACCCGTCGATTTACGAATTGGACAGCGGGCACCGCCCCCTGCCCGAGAGTCTCGAAGGCGCGGGCATCTACATCCAGGGACACAACCGCAGCGACGATCTGTTCATGTTCCTGACGAAAAGTGGACGGCTTGGTACCGATGGCCTCCTACGAGGTGGCGGTGACGGTAGAACTGGCAAGCACCATTGGAGTTAGGATGGTGGGCCACTGTGCGTGTCGTTATCGGATGGATCGTCGCGGGAACGTTGCTTGCCTTTACGGTGTTGCTTGCAGCATCGGCTCCCTACGCCCGAGACGCTTCCTGGCTGGTGACTGTCACCGTCGGCGTTTCAGCCGGGCTGGGTTCCTTTCTCAGGCCGGGGGAGTCGAAACGCCAGCGTGACAGAATAGGAGCACTGCTTGCAACTTTGAGACCCATGTTGTCGCTCGCGACAGGGGCGGTCACCTTTCTGAGTGTCTTCGTCGCCGAATGCGATCACGAGGCCGGGGTACCCAGTTGGGAACGCTGCAACTCCTTTTTGGGAACCCCGGCCGTCGACTGGCCGGGAGCATCTCTATCGGCACTTGCGCTTGGTATAGGTGTCGGCTACCTGGTCTGGTGGCTCTTTGGGACGGTGTTCCCAAACCGAGTGGACTAGCGAGTGATGGTCTCCGGAAAACTCGGCCCACCACCTAGTGAGAATCAGTGTCGAGGTAGCTTGTTGGATTCGGTTCTCCATTGGTGCAACTCTGTCCGATCTAGGCAGCGAACACCTACATTCTCTTCAGGCCATGACGATCTCTCGCGATACGAAGGTTGACTTGGACCGTCTCGTTACGGAGATGCTTGAAACCGGACCCGATAGGGTTTCGCGTCCTTCCCGACTGCCTCAGTATGACTTTGAGTGCATAAGGGACATCATTCGGAGAGTTATCAGAATGTATCACCCCGCGGAGCGTAAAGTGCCTTGGCAGCCGGGACCCCGTTCAATGAGCGGAATCACCTTGATGGAACTTATCAAGAACCGTGACTATCAAGCCGCCGACGACTACATCGTCGTTGAAGGCAGTTTCCTCCCGACCTAAACGCCAGAAGTCGTGACATGGCACACCGTCGCCTTTGAGGTGAGGCATGGAGGCATTGCAGTCCCGATTACGACCCTCTCAGTGGCGAAGGCACTCGGAGGCATGGGGTAAGGTTCAACCCTCCAAGGATACCTACGGTCTATCCCTGCACAACCCTGGAGTGCGCTCAAGCTGAATACAGCAAGCAAGGCAGCCACAAATCGCTCCCCGCCAGCAATCTCTACAGAGTCTCGGCGAACTTGCGTCCCGGGTGTGCCCATTGTCAGGGATTCGAACTGAGCTGTCGCCTGGGGACCTTACCCTCTGATTGCCAATCGGTGCTGCGGGCGGAGAATCGTTGTTTTAGCTCAGGGTGAACGCCCTACTCTTTATTGACGATGCGCGATTCGACTTTCAAAGACTTGGTTTCTGAAATACCCGAAACCCCCGACGATCTGAGACTGATCAGAGCCAAATACCCAGGGTCTTGTCAGGCCTGTGGACGGTCAATATACAAGAAGTGGAGGGTGTACCACTCGCGGTCTGAACGGAAGATATGGTGTATTAACTGCGGACGGCCCGAGGAAGGCACTGATGCGTCTCCCGGGAAACAGCCCCCACGTTCAAAGTCTTCTCGGCTGCCCACGCGACAGAAACGCCAAAAGCACGGGCCGAACCAAGAGAGGTGGGAACAACTCTGTGGCTACTTGAGGGATTGTGTTCGGGCAGAGGCTGCGGACACACTGGCGGAACTCCGCCGATACAACACGGAGTGGTTTCTTCACTCGGGTGGGTTTGAACTGCTTGTCACCGGCGAGGCCGATTCTATTCCCATACCCGAGGAACTTGCCCGACTCGCCCACCGCCGCCAGCCATCGGACCCTCCAATGTCGGTTCTTTACGGTTGGCCCACGCTGGTCGCTCCTGATACAAATAACCATCTCAGGGTTGCGCCTTTGTTTGTCCTGCAAGTTGAGGTGGATGCCCAAAAAGGGAAACTGCTTGCCGATTCCGAACCAGAGTTCAATGTGGGTGTCACCGCGGGTCAACTCTTCAATCCTTCGGTACGTGAAGAAATCAAAGAGATAGTGGGCGACGGCGTGCCTTTCGGAGACCGTCCTTCCTTGATGGTTCTCGCTGCCCGGATCAGCGAAGCTCTGTCAGTTGAGGTCCATTCAGAGTTGGACCCTCGAAAACTGGGACCGCGCCTTGGTAGGAATCCTGGAATGTACAACGCGGCTGTCTCTATTGCGTCAGATAACTCCCTCGGCTATGTCGTCTCCTTGTTGAAAGAACTTGAGAGCCTGGCGAAACGCACCGACTGGAGAGACACGGCCGCGGCTTGCCTGCTCAACATGAGTGGCCAGCGTCCAGTTCGCGGAAGGCCCTCCACCGAGCCCCTCGCCGCCCCTCTGGCCGCCAATTATTCGCAGGAGATGACTCTTGGTCGACTGAGAACCCAACCTCTTACGGTGATAAAGGGACCGCCTGGCACTGGGAAGACCCAGTTGGTGGCCAACGCGGTGGGTAATGCTTGGCTTGACAGGGAAACAATCCTGGTCACATCAACCAACAACACCGCTGTTGACGTAGCTGCGGATCGTGCCAACCGCGACATTTGCCCAGGAGTGCTGTTCCGCACCGGGAAAAGGGAGATGCGAGAAAATCTCAGAGCAGCCGTGTTGGAGGCCACTGTGGATGCCGGCCTGGCACGGCGCCCGGAGGCGTGGGCAAGGGGGCGCCTCGCCCGGGCGCATGCTCAGCGTTCCGCCCTTCTGGAAAACCTGGAAAGACAGACAATGGTCAGCGAGGACTTACTCGAAGTGGTTGAGCACTTGGAGGGGTCCGCCTTTGAAATATGGGGGCGTTCCCGATCTCCTGAACTCCCGATCAGCGTCCAGGTTGTCGCCCGCAGAGCCGGCCATCTCCAACAGGTGTGGTTTTTCCGTCGCCGGCGCACCCGACGCCTGCTCCGGGCGATCAAGTCCACGAATCCTGAAGTTGCCTTGGAGAAGGTGAAGTCTTGGGCTTCCTACGAAGATCGGCGGCAACGCCTGGCGAGAAGCCTGGAAACTATTGAGGCAAATATAGGATGTCCCGACGAAGCAACTGGAAGGGCTGACACGGAGTGGAGCGGGGCAAGCAGGGAGGCGGTCCAGGCTGTTGTGGCATCAAGGTTGGCCCCGCAGGTAGCAGACCTTCTCCGTGGAGCGGCCAGCAGGTCCAAGGCGTTCAAGCGGGGCGTCCGAGATGTTATGAAGCACGCCTCAGGCTGGGCATGCACCGCCCTGTCGATGGGGCAGAACTTCGCGCTGAAGCCGGGTTTGTTCGATCTCGTGATCATCGACGAAGCCAGCCAGTGCTCCTTGGCCCAAGCGTTGCCCTTGGCCTACCGGGCCAAACGCCTGGCGGTTGTGGGCGACCCCAACCAGTTGACTCCGATCGTCAGACTGCTTCCGAAGGTTCACGAGAGAATCGCCACTTACGCTGGGTTGGATGTAGAAGAACTCGACCGACAGGGCATGCACCACCGCAGGGGATCGGCCTACCTGGCTTTCGAGCACCAAGCACGCAGACAGGATCCGCTACAGCCGTTCCTTCTGAACGAGCACTACCGATGCCACCCGGAGATCGCCCGATGGTTCAATCGGGAGTTCTACGACGATCAGCTCACGGTGCTGACAGACCTGGGGCGCCCCGCCGGTGCTGGACCGGCGCCAACGGAGAAGCAGGCGGCCGTCTTGTGGAAAGCCATTGAGGGGCGCGCCACTAGGGGACAAAGGGGCAGTTGGGTCAACCGGGAGGAGGCGAACCAAGCCGTGCGGGAGGCCACCAGGTATGTATCCCGCGGGGACCTTTCGGTGGGGGTGGTCACGCCTTTCAGGGAGCAGGCACAACTAGTCCAGCGTCTCGCTGGTAGGCGCCTCAATGAAGCCATGGCTAATGACCAGTTCAGGTGCGGAACAGCGCACGGATTCCAAGGAGACGAACGCGACGTGATGATCTTCTCGACAGTTATAGCTCCCGGCATTGGATCCTACGCCGCCGATTGGATAGAAAGAGAACGGAACCTCCTGAACGTCGCTGCCAGCCGCGCCCGCGCATTGCTGATCGTGTTGGGACACCCCGATATAGAACAGTTCGGAAGCCCAACACTGGTGTCGTTGCGTCGCTACGCCATTGAAGAACTCAACGCGGGCCAGAAGACTGCACTCGAGGGTCGATATAGAACCGACAGCAGACCGGAACAACTGCTGTTGGACGCTATGAGAAAAGCAAAGCTCGACCCGGTAGCCAAACTCAACGACTCGGGCTACGAACTGGACTTCGCCGTTTTGGAACAGGATATCCAGTTGAACATTGAAGTAGACGGAGACCAACATCTCGACGCGAGAGGCCAGCAGCGGCGCCAGGACATCGCCCGAGATCGAGTCCTGACCCGCGCAGGCTGGAAAGTCATACGCATCCCCGCATGGCAGTGTGTGTGGGACACCGGCGCCGCGGTTCGAACAATCAAAGAGGCTCTGCGGGAAATGTGATCAGCTAGAACCGCCTAGCCTGAACTGGGGCAGGCAACCACCCTTGACCTGGGGATTCAGTGTCTTGCCATGGTCCCCGGTTGCGGATCAGTTCTGTTTTGTACAGCCCGATCACCGACTCGGCCAGGGCGGTGTCATAGCTGTCGCCGGCCGATCCGACCGACGGTGATATCCCGGTTTCGATCAGAGGTTCGGTGTAACGAATTGACAGGAAGTTGGGGCTCCGGCGTTTGGAATGGTGAACCAGTTGTCCACCGGGTTTGGGGTTCTTGCGTGCCCATAGGGCCTGTTCCAAAGCGTCGAGTGCCAGGTCGGCTCGGAGGGTGGTCGCCACCCCGCCATCCGACCATGAACCGAGAGTAGGCGTCGATCACGAACGCCGCGTACACGAAACCCGACCAAGTGGGTATGTACGTTATGTCCGCGGTCCAAAGGCGGTTCGGTGCTGTGACAGTGAACTGACGATCCACCAGATCAGCGGATCTGTTGGCGTTTCCGTTAGTGACAGTGGTGCGCTGTCTTTTGCCTCTGACCACCCCCCCCCCTTTTGGGCCTTCGGAACGCATCAGACGCCCCACCGTGCACCGCGCCACCCGCTCCCCCTGGCGGTGCAACTGCCGCCACACCTTCCGGGCGCCGTACACCCCATAGTTGTTTTCGTAAACCCATCGGATCACCTCACGAAGTTCGGCGTGGCGGCGGGAACGAACCGAACACCGCTCCGGTTGGCGTTGGCGGCGTTTATGCTCGTAGTAGGTGGAAGGGGCAATCGGCAACTGCTCACAGAACAGGGCTCGACCCCATAGGTCTGACGGTGTTCGTCCACGAACCCGGTCATCGCCTCGGATGGGCGGTCGAGCTCCGCTTGGGCGAATTACGCAGACGCGCTTTCCGCAGAATGCTCGTTCGCCCGCCGCAGCTCACGGTTCTCACGGCGCAATAGCTTGAGTTCCTCCATCTGATCAGTGGTCAAACCCGACCGAACACTCCGGTCTCCCTCCGACTGACGCACCCACTTACGCAGCGTCTCCGAAGTGCAGCCAACCTTCTCGGCGATCGAACAGATCGCCGCCCACCAGGTCTTCCCATAATCTCCATCCTCTCAAGACAGAAACCCTCCGGGAAAACCGGGGCGATTCACCCACCTGTTGTCTGTGGCAAGTCCGGGTAAGGGACTGGGACTGCCTGTTGTATGATCGGTAGGGAGATGACACTTGGAACGGGCGCGGCCGATCCGCTTTCCCCTTATTCCCCTTCCGAAGAGGCGGTGAGAGCGGCTGTGGCCGCGGCGGTCAATGGCTATAGGCGTGTGTTCGGAGAGCGACTCGCTTTCGTGTGGATGTTCGGCTCCCGTGCGACAGGAACCAATCGGCCCGACTCGGACGTGGATCTTCTAGCGGTGCTCCATAAAGAAAACAGGATCGGGGAGGATTTGGATCTGCTCTGCTCCGTCGCGAACCCTATTCGTCGGGACTACGGGGTGCTCATTGACGGGCACCCGACGACTTTGGAAGAGTTCGAAACGAGCGACGACGATTTTCACCACTTTGTAAGGGAGGAGGGGAGGCCAGTGGATGCGCGAGAGGGAGATAGAGGCTCATGGGGAACGCTCTCTTCATAGCTTAGGATGAGCTAGGAGGTTCATTTAGGAGAACGACCACGTAATGAGCATCCAAGCCAGTTACATGGCAGCATTCCACGCGGCCAAGGCGGCTTTGGGGCACTTGGGCATCCGATCGAAGTACCACACCAGCGTTCTCCGTCGGTTAGAAGACCTCGTTCGAGAGGGTTCTCTGCCGATTGGCGTAGATGACACCCTCCAAGTGCTGTTTTCCAGGCGAAACGACGCGGCCTACCGAGTCGCCAGGGGGCAATGGACAGAGGATGATTCCTCTGAGGCTCTCGCGCTGGCCGAGGGTTTTCTGGGCGAAATGCGCATCGTTATCGAAGGTCCCCGGTTTCGGTAGAGGTTCACTTCGAGAGGTTGCCCCCGGTCGGAGATCCAAAATGAACCAATACCCAGGTGCTACCCAGCATTCTACCCGAGCCTCTACCGGAGAGAACCAAAGGGACCTCGCGGTTTTACCCAACCTTTTGTTGGTTTCGCGGTCTCGTGGACGTTCTGAGCGTCCCGGAGGGAAGATTCTTGCCGTTTGTCGAGGTTGCGCGTATTTGTGGGGCAAGGGGTCCTTGGTTAGGGGTTGAGGCCTCGCTGGAATAGGTGGTGTAAACGAAAATCGCCTATCCAGGAGGCCTGTGGACGTTCCTGCCGACGGGTGCATGATCGCCGGCAGTTGCGGATCCGCGATCTGGAGGTGAGTGGACGTTTGACCGTGTTGTTGTGAAACCCCCACAGAATACGAATCGGCGCAGCCGAAAACGTACCGCCCAACAAACCCGTAGCCACTGACGGAACCGCACCCCGAGGGCCACCCCCTAACGGACTCGCCACCACCTGATATAAATCCGACAGCAAACCTGCTGTCGGCGTTAGCGCGCCCGGGAAACCAAAACCCGACCCCCACCCACCACCCGACAGCCCCCGGCTAGCCCGAAACACCCCTCCAAACCGGTCGGACACCCCCAACACAGCGAAAAACAGACAAAACCCGTCTCCCAGCCGCAATCGCCAACAAAAACGGGCACTGGCAACAATAAATGGCAAGGTGCCCTGGGTGGGGTGTTGGCGACCACCTGTGACCTGCACCTTAGTGAGGGGTTCTGGGAGGACACCACACTTGGGAGAGGGGGGCCACCACACTTGCAAAGATCGCCAACACAAAGACCCCTGACAACCCGACTTCGGACGCGGGCCCGCTGTCCAGCAGGGGGTCTATTTTTTGTGGAGCGGGTAGCAACCCCACCGCCCAGTCTGGCATGATTCCCGTCACTGCCCCGAGGGTTATCGCCCCCTCGGCCCGAGGATAAGCGATGGAAACAGTTTAGGGAGATGCGTAGAAAAACCCCTATGATCTACGCATATTGTGCGTAGATCATTTCTTTGGGCTGATCCTGACTGGCCAAGATTGGATTGGGGGTCCTCTCACTTGTCGTCCTGCACAAACGCTGTCTATTACGAGCAGGGTCGTTTGTTGGGCCAGATGGAAGCGGTGGGGTTCGACTTGCAGTTGGAGGCGGTCGCCGAGACCCTGTCCCAGGATGTCCATAAGACCAGTGATATTGAGGGGGAACGCCTGGACCTCGAACAGGTACGTTCGTCGGTGGCGCGGCGGCTCGGCCTTGAAACAGGCGGATGTGTTCATGTTGAACATCGGGTGGAAGGCGTCGTGGATGTGATAATGGACGCCACCCGCAACTACCGCGACCCGCTGACTCGTGGGCTTCCCCCCAGATCGTGGAGGGTTGGTTAGGTTGTTTGGTGGGTGTTTTCGTAGTTGATGGGGCTGGTCATGTTGAGGGTGGAGTGGAGTCGGTGGTGGTTGTACCAGGTGTGGATCCAGTTGGCGATGTCTTGTCGGGCTTGGGTTTTGGTCTGGTATGTGCGGTTTGTGAGGCGTTCTAGTTGCAGGGTGGAGAAGAACGACTCGGCGGGGGCGTTGTCCA
>Ga0209020_1002216_pt1 | contig 16313 bp, 13 predicted proteins | sample PinacodermBB_FD_187298 | JGI IMG/M metagenome (GOLD analysis project Ga0209020, IMG submission 187298) | Host-associated microbial community of the marine sponge Aplysina aerophoba from Gulf of Piran - sponge pinacoderm, lysed by bead... | ecosystem: Host-associated > Porifera > Sponge >...
CGGGTCCTTGGCCTCCCGACCCTTGCCATAGGCGTCGGCCGCCTCCGCAAGACGCCTGATGGGCCGGATCTGGTTTCGCATGAACAGCCCGGCGACGGCGAACAGGATCATCGAGGTTCCCACCATCCAGAGCGCCCAGAAGGTGGTGGTCGAACTGAACAGCCGCCTGCGCGGCGTCACGACATTCAGTACGCTGTCCTTGAGCTGCACCCTGATAAGGATTTCGTCCTCATAGGCTGCCGTGTCGAACTGGAAGGGGCGTCTTACGCGATGGGTCAGCTCGCGGGCGAGCAGCCGGTCCAGGCCGGCCGTCGGCTCGGGCTGCGGGCGGTTCGGAAGAATGGCGCCCGGCGCGATGGTTGCGCGAAGGTCCGTGCGCTCGGCAAGCAGTTTCAGAAGCGCGCCCTGCGCGTCGTCGCCTGGAAACCGGTCCATCGCGTCGATGATCAGACCGATCTCGCCCGCCACTCCCGCCGCCAGGCGCTTCATGATGATGTGCCAGTGCCGCTCGTAGAAGATCCATGTCGAGACGATCTGCAACAAGATTAGCGGCATCACGATGATGAGCAGGGAGCGCGCAAACAGAGTGCGCGGCAGGAAACGGTCCAGACGGCCTGCCATCAGTCGGGCCGGAGCGCGTAACCGCGCCCCCAGACCGTGACGAGGTAACGGGGATGCTTCGGATCGGGCTCCAGCTTCCGGCGCAACCGCGCGACCTGTACGTCCACGGCCCGTCCGGAACCGACGCTCATGACCGCCAACTCCTCACGCGACACGGTATTGCCGCCCCTGAGGGACAGGGCGCTCAGCAGCAGCGCCTCTGCCGGGGCGAGCGGGCGAACGGTCCCATCCTCATGTTGCAGCGTGTCGCGTCCGGCGCTCCAGGCCAGTGGACCGAAGCGGAGCGTCTCGCGGCGCGCGCTCCCGCGGCGGCGCAGGATCGTGCGGATGCGCAGCACCAGTTCGCGCGGCTCGAAGGGCTTGACCATATAGTCTTCCGCACCCGCCTCCAGGCCGCGCACGCGGTCCTCGGGCTCGACCATTGCCGTCAGCAGCAATATCGGCGTCGAATTCCCCGCTTCCGTCAGCGCTGCACTGAGTTCCAGGCCGGACTCTCCCGGCAGCATGATGTCCAGCACGACCAGGTCGAACGCAACGCCCGCCATCGCGCGCCGGGCCGCCTCTGCTTCTTCCATTGCCGTGACGCGAAAGCCGGAGGTCGAGAGATAGCGCTTCAGAAGCGCGCGCAAGCGTTCGTCGTCATCCACCAGGAGGATGTGAGGCAGGTCTTGCGAATGGGAAGGCGAAATCGCTTCACGCATGTGTAGAAATCCGCCATAAGCTGCAACGCTGCGTTCCGGTATCATATCGTGCCCGAAGAATGAGGAGAAATGCGCGATGGCGGTGGACCTGCTCCCCTATGACGACCGCGACGGCTACATCTGGCTGGACGGCGCGCTGGCTCCGTGGCGCGACGCCAGGTTGCATGTCCTGAGCCACGCCCTGCACTACGCCAGCGCGGTCTTCGAGGGCGAACGCGTCTATGACGGGCACATCTTCCGTTCGCGCGCCCACACTGAACGCCTTCACAACTCCGCCCGGCTCATGGGATTCGAAATACCATACTCGGTCGATGCGCTGGAAAGCGCCAAACGCGAAGTGCTGCAGGCGAACGACCTCAAGGACGCCTATGTTCGCCCGGTGGCATGGCGCGGCGCGGAGATGATGGGCGTGTCGGCGCAGGACGCCACGATCCATGTCGCGATCGCGGCGTGGTTCTGGGGCGCATATTTCGGCGATGGCACCGAGATGTCCGGCATCCGCATGAAGACCGGGCGCTATCGTCGGCCGGGCCCCGAATGTGGTCCGGTGCAGGCCAAGGCGACCGGCCACTACCTGATCTGCACGCTCAACAAGCATGAGGTCGAGGCCGAGGGCTACCACGACGCCCTGTTCCTCGACACTCACGGCTTCATCGCAGAGGGCTCTGGAGCCAATATCTTCCTCGTCCAGGAGGGCAAGCTACACACGCCCACGCCGGACAGCTTCCTCAACGGCATCACCCGGCAAGCCGTGATCGGCCTTGCCGAGAAGCGTCAGATCCCGGTGATTGAGCGTTCGATTCTGCCGGAAGAGTTCGCGAAGACCTCGGAAGTGTTCGTGACCGGCACCGCCGCCGAGGTGACGCCGGTCGCCGAGATCGACGACTACCGCTTCACGCCGGGCAACATTAGCCGCACGCTGATGGACGATTTCCGCGCCATCACATCGACCGGATAACGCAAGCAAGAGGACTCTCAATCATGCGCGACGCTTATATCTGCGACGCCGTGCGCACCCCTGTCGGCCGCCATTCCGGCGCGCTCGCCGAAGTGCGTGCAGACGACCTGGCCGCCCTGCCGCTCAAGGCGCTGATGGAACGCAATCCGGGCCTCGATCCGGAAGCCATCGAGGATGTGATCTTCGGCTGCGCCAACCAGGCCGGCGAGGACAACCGCAATGTCGCGCGCATGGCGGTGTTGCTGGCCGGCCTGCCCCAGTCCGTGCCGGGTAGCACGGTGAACCGCCTTTGCGGCTCGTCGCTGGACGCGGTCGGGTCGGCGGCGCGCGCGGTGCGCCTCGGCGAGGCGGACCTGATGATTGCGGGCGGCGTAGAGAACATGTCCCGTGCGCCCTATGTGATGAGCAAGTCCGGGGCGCCCTGGGGCCGGGACATGCAAATGTTCGATACCTCCATTGGCTGGCGGTTCGTCAATCGCCGGATGGAAGAGGAGTTCGGCACGGACTCCATGCCGCAGACGGCGGAGAACCTGGCCACCGAGCGGCAGATTTCCCGCGAGGACCAGGACACTTTCGCAGCGCGCAGCCAGCAGCGTGCCGTTCGCGCCCAGGAGAACGGGCGGCTTGCGAAGGAAATCATCGCGGTGACGATCCCGCAGCGGCGCGGCGAGCCGGTGGTCGTGGACAAGGACGAGCATCCGCGCCCCGGCACGACGGCGGAGAGCCTCGCGAAACTGCGTTCGCTGCACAAGGACGGCACGGTGACCGCCGGCAACGCCTCGGGCGTGAACGACGGCGCCGGCGCGCTCATCATCGCGAGCGAGGAGGCGGTGAAGCGCCACGGGCTGACGCCGCGAGCGCGGGTGCTCGGCATGGCGACCGCGGGCGTGCCGCCGAGGATCATGGGCATCGGCCCGGCGCCTGCGACGCGCAAGCTGCTGGAGCGGCTGGGCATCTCGCTCGGCGACATCGACGTGATCGAACTCAACGAGGCGTTCGCAGCCCAGTCTCTGTCGGTGACGCGCGACCTCGGCCTGCCCGACGACGCCGAGCATGTGAACCCCAATGGCGGCGCCATCTCGCTCGGCCACCCGCTCGGCATGAGCGGCGTGCGCCTCGCCGGCGCGGCGACGCAGGAGCTGCAGGACCGTGAAGCCCGTTACGCCCTTTGCACCATGTGCATCGGCGTCGGGCAGGGCATCGCGGCAGTGCTGGAGCGGGTGTAGCCTTAGCGACAACGGCATCCGCAGTCGTCTGGCGTCAGAGCCTTTTGGGACAGGCGGTCGCCCCCCGCCGTCCCGTCACCGCCGCAAGGGGTCCGATGACCGCAACCCGCCAGCTCCGGTTAGGGGCGTTCATGCGCCCGGTGAGCATCCATACGGCATGGTGGCGCTATCCGGGCAGCGTGCCCGACGCGAACTTCAACCTAGGCCATCTGGTCGCGTTCGCCCGGACGCTCGAACGGGGATGCTTCGATGCGTTCTTCATGGCCGACCACCTTGCGGTGCTCAACATGCCGATGGATGCGCTCAAGCGCAGCGCTACCGTCACCTCGTTCGATCCACTCACGCTCCTGCCGGCGCTGGCGATGGTCACCGAACGCCTCGGCCTCATCGCTACCGCATCGACCACGTTCGAACCGCCCTATACGGTCGCCCGGCGCTTCGCCTCGCTCGATCACATCAGCAACGGGCGCGCGGGCTGGAATCTCGTCACGACCTCGAATCCGGATGCCGCGCTTAACTTTGGCCAGACCGAGGAGATGGCACATGCCGAGCGCTACCGCCGGGCGCGCGAATACCACGATGTGGTGACCGGCCTGTGGGACAGCTGGGCCGACGACGCCTTCACGCACGATGTCGAGACGGGGCAATTCTTCGATCCCGGCCGGCTCCACACCCTCGACCATTGCGGCGAGTTCTTCTCTGTGCGCGGACCGCTAAACATAGCCCGCCCGGTGCAGGGCTGGCCGCTCATCGTACAAGCCGGAGCGTCGGAGGCCGGCCGGCAGCTCGCGGCCGAAACCGCGGAAATGGTGTTTACCGGACAAGGCACGCTGGCCGACGGTCAACGCTTCTACGCCGATGTAAAGGGGCGGATGGAACGCATCGGACGCGACCCCGATCACATGAAGATCCTGCCCGGGGTCCTGGTCGTCATCGGGGACAGCGTCGAGGAGGCGCGCGAAAAGCGGGCGCATCTCGACAGCCTGGTCGACGACGACAGCGCGATCGCGAGCCTGTCCATTGCACTCGGACACGACGCTTCGACCTTCGATCTGGACGCACCGCTGCCCGAGGTACCCGAAAGTAACGCGAGCAAGAGCGGCCGGGAACGGGCCATTGCGCTTGCAGAGCGCGAAGGGCTGACCGTCCGCGAGCTCGCGCGCCGTCTCGGGGGCTATTCGGGGCTCGCCATGGTCGGTACTCCGGCCACCATTGCAGACGAGATGCAGCACTGGCTCGAGGCCCGAGGGAGCGACGGCTTCAATGTCATGTTCCCCTACTTGCCCGACGGTCTGGACGCCTTTGTCGACCGGGTCGTGCCCGAGCTGCAGCGTCGGGGACTCTATCGACGAGCGTATGAGGGGGCCACGCTGCGCGAGAATCTAGGCGTGCCGCGCCCGCCCAATCGGTTCTTCCGGTAGAGTTTCGCCACAACCGCCGGACGCTGCTGCATGATCGTACCGAAAATCCGCCCGGACGAGCCGTCCTGCATCGCTGCGGCGCGAGTGCTCGGCGAGACCATCCGGGCGCACGCCGACGCCATCGAGCGCGACCGGCGCCTGCCCGATACGCTCATGGACCGCCTGCACAGGGCCCGGCTCGCCCGGATGCTCCTGCCTCGCTCGGTCGGGGGCGACGAGATCGCGCCGAGCGTCTATCTCGACACAGTGATCGAGCTCGCGCGCCATGACGGCTCGGTCGGCTGGAATATCTTCGTGGCCAACAGCTCCGCGCTCCTCGCCGCGTTTCTTCCGCTCGATGCTGCGCGGGAAATCTATGCCTGTCCCGATGCCCTGATGGCCTGGGGACCGCCCAATCCGTGCCAGGCCCGCGCTATCGAGGGCGGCTATCGGGTCGACGGCCAGTGGAGCTTCGCCTCGGGCTGCCGTCATGCCACCTGGATGGGCGCGCACTGCCAGGTGTTGGCATCCGACGGATCGCTGCGCCGCAACAGCGCCGGTCTACCCGTGATTCGCAGCCTGCTGTTCCCCGCCAGGGAGGCGCAACTGCTCGATGACTGGAACCCCATCGGACTGCGAGGGACCGGGTCGGAAAGTTACCGTGTCGAGGATGTGTTCGTGCCTGAGCGATTCAGCGCCACGCGCGAGGAACCCGACCGGCGCCGGGAACCCGGTCCCCTCTACGCCTTTACCCAGCAAAGCCTCTATGCGGTCGGCGTGGCCGGGGTCGCGCTCGGCCTAGCCGATGCCATGCTCGATGCGTTCATGGAACTCGCTCGCGAGAAGACGCCGCGCGGCTTGGTGCGCCATGCCGAGAACCCCGGGGTCCAGGGAGAGGTCTCGCGCAGCCTCGCGCGCATCGGATCGGCCCGGGCGTGGCTGGTGGAGATCGTCGATGCCGTTTATGACGGCGCACGGGACATTGCCTGTATCGACGTGCCCACCCGGGCCCGCGTCAGGCTCGCCTGCAGCCATGCCATCCAGGGTGCGGTGGAAACGGCCTCAACCCTCTACCGGCTCGCCGGCGTCGATGCCATCTTCCCCGGCAGCGCATTCGAGCGGCGCTTTCGCGATATCCACACGCTGTCCCAGCAGATCCAGTCGCGCCCGCAGCATTTCGAGGCCACCGGCCACGTCCTCCTCGGCGGCACACCCGAGGTGTTCTACTAGTTGTCAGTCCCGACAGGCGTTGTCCGGCGGCGGTTCGGCCTCCGGCCGAATCAGCGCCGGAGCCGCTCGGCGGCGGCGCGCAGGCGGCGTTGCGCGTCGTCGCCGTGCCAGATTTCGACCTGGCGCGCGACGCGGGCCGACATCTGGTCCCTGAGGTCGGCGCATAACTTTCCGAGACGCATTCGCTTCGATTCGGCGAACGCGGCGGGCGCGAGGTCGCATAGGGAGAGCAGCTTCTCCCACGCCATGTCTTCGATATCCTCCTTCAGCCCCGTCTCGTGGACGAGGCCGAGGGCGCGCCCTTCCTCGGCGTGGATGAGCTTGCCGGTATAGATCAGGTCGGAGGCAGCGAAGTCTCCCGCGACGAACCGCAATAGCTGGTCGCCGAAATAGGGATTGGGCACGCCCAGCAATATCTCCGGCTTGCCGATGAGGGTGCGTCCGGTCGCGGCATAGCGGTAGTCGCAGGCGAGGAACAGGGCCAGCCCGGCGCCGACGGCATGGCCCTTTATCGCCCCCACGACCGGCACGGGCGATTCTAGCAGGGCCAGGATGAGCCGCCCCAGTTCGAGAAACATCTCCCGCATCGCGTCGCGCGGCTGTCCTAACCCCCAGTCCAGATCGAAGCCGTTGGAGAAGAACTTGTCGCCACCGCAAAGGATTGCACCGCGCAGGGCGCGGCCGGACTCCTCGACTGCGTTTGCGAGGTCGTGGATGACCGGAGTCGTCAGGGTGTTGGCGTCGCCGGCGGCGAGTCGAATCCGCACGCAGCCGTCCCGGCGGTCACAGGAAATGTCGGGCATGGCAGGTCTCCCGCCGGGTCCGCCCTAATGCATCCAAGCCGGGACCCCACCGGGCTTCTGGGCGGCGCGTTCGGCCACCAGCGCCCGAAGTTCGCGGTCGCGCCCGGCCTGCTTGGCGGCGGCGATCAGGAGCTGCATGAAGACATCGCGCTGGGCGTGGCTGCCGCCCAGGCGGAACAGTTCGTAGCGGACCGGCTCCAACAGCTCAAAGCAGCGTTCCGGCTCCCCGGCGCCGAAGGCCGCGATGGCTTCGCAGAGCGGTCGGCCGACATCGTCATATACGGCGTCGGCCGTCGCCTCTCCGCTGCGCCCGGACATGGCGTCGAGATGCTTCCTCACGCTGTCGTGGTCGCCGGCCATGGCGAGCGTCGCCATGTAATGCGCGTCGAAGAAGGGGAAGATGCCGTCCGCGAAACGCCCGGCGGCGTGCCCGGCCAGCTCCTCCCAGCGCCCGCCGGCATCGACGCCCCGGAAATGCAGCCGGAGCAGCATCGAAGCCGCATTGGCGATGTCGAGCACATCATCGCTTGCATTGTCGGCCCTGAAGCGGTTGTCATAGAGGTCGAGCACCGCATCGACCTCGTCCAGCGCCAGGTGGAACAGCCCTTGGTGCCACCACAGATGGTGGCGGAAATTGTGGACCTTGTTTTCCCAATGCGCCTCGTTCTCGCGGACCCAGGCAATGCCCTCGGGCGCGCGGTCCTGCATTTCCATGACATGGGTGACGGAGTGGACCGACCAGGCATCGGAGGGGTCTATCGCCACCGCCCGGCGGCCGAACTCCTCCGCCCGCGCATAGTCGCCGACCTCCTCCAGCCCGAAGGCGCGCATGCCGAGCACATAGCCGTAACCAGGCACGCTCTCGTCCCAGGCCGGCAGCACGCGCGCGACGCTGTCCCGGTGCTGGGCGAGCGCGCCGTGATAGAAGTGCAGGTAATGCGCGAGGCGAATGGCGAGAATGTCGCGCGGGTGGTCCAGAAGGATTTCCTCGAAACGCCGAACGGCCCCGGCCGTGTCGCCCGCGGCCCAGCGCGAGAGGGCGTCGGCATGGGCGTGTTCGCGCGCCGTAACCGCAAGCCCGCTCGCCTGCTCGCCGGACTTCGCCGCTCGGGGCCGAAGGGCGCCCACGCCCATCAGCAGGAAGAAATAGCCCCTGAGAGTCTGGGCCATCGGCATCTCGGCGTCGGCATCGAACGCGGCCTTGAGCAACGGCCCTGCCTCCCGTCCGAAGGCCAGGAAATCGTCTAGCGCCGCATCCAGCGCGGCCGCCGCTTCGTCGCTGGCTGCGGTCAGTTCCAGACCGCGCTTGTCGTGAGCCAAGATCTGCCTCCCGGAAGTCCATACTAATCGGCGGTCCGAGGGCAGGCTTGCCGCCGATCCGCCCGGTTGCAACTGAGCGTAGAACGGATTTGAAGGACGCGCCAAGATGGGTTCGGGCGGCTGCGAGGAAACCGGGTAAGAATACAGGATGGAGAAACGCTGGGAGATACCGGAACCGGCGGATGTGTTCGAAGTCTCGACACGGGACGGAAGCATCATCCATGTCCGCCGGCATGGCGCCCCGGACGGGCCGCGTCTGCTCGTGACCCACGGGAACGGTATGGCCGCGGATGCTTATTTCCCGTTCTGGGGCGGGCTGACGGACCGGTTCGAAGTCTTCGTCCACGACCTCCGCAACCACGGGTGGAACCGGGTGGGGCGCCTCGAAGATCACCGAATCGCCAATTTGATCGACGATGGCGGCAGGGTGGTGGAGGCGATCGAGGGGGAGTTCTTGCGCAAGCCGCTCGTCGGCCTGTTCCATTCCCTGTCGGGATTGCTGGGTCTTCGGCAATCCATCGCGGGAGTCATTCGGTTCGACGCAATCGTTGCGTTCGACCTGCCTGTCGTGCCGCCGGGGCAATCCCGCGACGATATCGAGAGGGTCGGGACGCACCTGGCGCGGATCGCGCGCAAGCGGCGCAACGGCTATTCATCGTATGAGAGCTTTGTGCGGCGGCTGGCCAGGATGCCGGTGTTCAACCGGCTGCAGGCGAGAGACCTCGACCTGATCGCGCGGACAACGCTCAAAGCCCGTCCGGAAGAGGGCGTCGAGCTCAGATGCCCGCCGGAATACGAAGCGCAGATGTTTGAGGAATACTATTCATGGTCCAGCAAAACGGAGGCGCGGGACGCGCCCTGCCCGGTGAAGGCGATCTCTGCGGACCCCACGATTACCGGTACCTATCTTCCCGGAGAAGGGATGGAGGAGCTGGTTCATGTGGACTACGACTTCGTTCCGGAAACCTCCCATCTGCACCAGATCGAGGCGCCGAACCGATGCCGCCGGGCGATGCTGGAGTTTCTCGACGAAATCGGGTTTCAGGGATGAGCGCCGGCCCCGGCGGACCGGGCGTATTCATGCCCCGAATAGCAAGCCGCGGCGATGAGGCCCGGCGCGAGGCAGTCGCCGATCCGCGTTACTGACCGGAGGCCGGCCTCTCGCCAGCCCTCCTTGCGGGCGCCCAGGTCTTTCCATAGCCGGTCATTCGGCAGGCGTGAGGTGACCGCGATCAGCGTGCCGCAATCGATGTCTCGTGCTTTGCCGGAATAGAAGCATTCGATCTGAAGCCTGTCGGCCGATAGCCCGGCAAGCCGCTGCAGCGGAACGATCTCGACCCCAAGCTCGATCAGCCGCTTTTGAATGCGGTCCTGTTCCAGCGTGTTTTCCGACCACGGCGCGACAATGGGCGCCGGCGTCAGGAAGATTGTCTCATGCCCGGCTCCCCCCACGAGCTCGGCCAGAACGCTTGCGATGTAGAACCTGTCGTCGTCGAAGACGACAACGGGGCCCGGCGCCGTTATCGCCCCGGTCCCGCCGGTCATCAGGTCGTCCGGGGTCAGCACCCGCTTGCCGGCCAAGAACGGTAAAGGCGTCCTGTGTTCCCGGCCGACCCCGTCCGCGCGCCAGGACGCGCCGGTCGCCAGAACGACATGGGGAATCCCGTAGTCGAGGATGTCGGCGGCCGTCAGCCGGCTTTCGAGATACATCCGGACGTTCGGCAATTGTCGAAGCTGACCGAGTCGCCAGTCCCGCACGCGTGCCCAGGTCGCTAGGCCCGGAAGGCGGCTCTCGCGCGATACGCGGCCTCCCCATTCGGTCCCCGCCTCGGCGAGCGTGACCTCCGCGCCGCGCCGGGCGAGTGCGAGCCCGGCCTCCAGGCCCGCCGGGCCGCCGCCCACGACCAGATAGGGACCCTTGTCTTCGAGCACCGGAATGATTTCCGGGTGCCAGCCGCGCCGCCATTCCTCGCCCATTGCCGGGTTCTGCGTGCAGCGTATCGGGACCCTCGTCCGGTCTCCCGCAACGCAGATATTGCAGCCGATGCATTCCCGGATGTCGTCGATGCGCCCGTCGCGAATCTTGTTGGGAAGAAACGGGTCGGCAATCGAAGGCCGCGCAGCGCCGATGAAGTCCAGCATGCCGCTTCCGATGACGCGCGCCATGGTGTCGGGCGATGTATATCGGCCCACGCCGACAACGGGTTTGCTCGTCATGGATTTCACGAAGCTTATGTACGGCTCCTGAAATCCCTCCTCGGAAAAGCGCGATGTCTGGCTGTCGTTGGCCCAGTCGGCCAGGTTGACGTCCCAGAGATCGGGTTCTTCGGCGAGAGCCGCCACGATGTCGCGGCCTTCGCCGTCATGCCTTATGCCATCGCCTCCTAACAGTTCGTCGACGGCCAGCCGGACTGCGATCCCGCATTTGTCGCCAACAGCTTCTTTCGTGTCAGCCAGAACCTCCCGAAAGAGGCGCAACCGGTTCTCGAATGAGCCGCCATATTCGTCGGTGCGGTGGTTGTAGCGCTTCACCAGGAAGTGCTGGAGGAGCGTCAGATCGTGGCCGGCATAGACATAGGCGATGTCGAAGCCGATATCCCTTGCCAGCAGCGCCGCGTCGCGGTGCCAGCGGCGGAAGTCGGCGATGTCGGCCTTGTCCATGGCGCGCGCCTGCAAGGGGTCGTCGCTATCCACGACGACGGCGGACGGCGCTATTGGCGGAACCCGGCTGTAGCGATTGTTGGAATGCAGCCCGTTATGGACGAGTTCGACAGCAGCAAGGCTCCCATGGGCGTGGATGGCGTCCACGGTCAGCTTCAAGGCCGACACGCCGGCCTCGTCCCATAGCCGCGCTTGGTTGGAGGGCGAGACGTCGGAAGTGGGATGGATTTCCGTCTCCTGGGTGGAGACGACGCCCCATCCGCCCTCCGCCTTGATGCCGCGGAGCGCGGCTTCGGACTGCGGGTAGCGATGGCCCATGCCGGTGCAGTGCGGCACCTGGTAGAAGCGGTTGGGCGCGGTAACCGGCCCGATGCGGACAGGCTCGAACAGGATGTCGTATCGGGGATCGCGCATTGGCGTTTGCCTTTCCCGAAAGCCGCCCGTGTCCCGGCCTATCGGAAGTGGGGCGCGATTTCTGCTGTGAAGCGCGACATCTGGTCCTTGACCTCTTCATGCGGCTTCAGGCCGTAGTTGAAGTAGAGCACGACCTCGTCGATGCCGGCTGCCTCCACCAGCTTGAGGTCGTCGATAATCTGCGACGGAGGCCCGATCAGCACCGAGCGGTTGGTGAGCTTGTCGGGCGACGTTTCACGCAGTAGTCGGCAGATCTCGACGAAATAGCGGTAGCTGGGCGGCGCGGTCGCCGGGTCGCCAGGGAAGGCCGCCACCAGCGCATCCTGAAAATAGCGCACCAGCGCCTCGCGGCCGCGCAGGTCCTCCTCCGGCGTATCGGCGATATGGATGAAATAGGAGCAGACCGCCCGGCGTGGCGGGCGGGCATGTTCGTCTTCGCAGGTCCGGCGATAGATTTCGACCGCCTCCGCGAGCGAGCCGTAAACCATGGCGGCGGCGAAGGGCGCATAGACGACATGCCAGTCGCGCCGCGCGGCCAGTTCCATGCTGGGGCGGGAGAAACAGGCCACATGCGGCCTCAGCGGGCGTTGCGCCGGCTTCGGGCGCACGTCCACATTCTCGAAGCGCCAGAACCGTCCGTCATGGGAGAACGGGCCGGTTTCGGTCCAGGCGCGCCAGACGATGTCGAGCCCTTCGGCGAACGCCTCGGCCGAGTCCTCGAACGGGGCGCCGAAGGGGCCGTATTCAAGCCGGTCGTAGCCGCGCCCGGCGGCGAAATCGACCCGGCCGCCGGAGAGCAGGTCGAGCGTCGCCCAGTCTTCCGCCACCTGCAAGGGATGGTGGACCGGCAGCAGAACGACCGCAGGCGCGAGCCGGATGCGCGAGGTGGCGCCGGCAAGCTGCGCCAGCAGCATGTGGGGGGAGGCGTTGACGCCCAGCAGATTGAAGTGGTGCTCGCCGATCCAGGCGGAATCGAGGCCCACGGCTTCGGCGTGGAGCGCCTGTTCGAATATTTCCCGGATGAGCGTCTCAGCCGAGCGCGTATTGCCGGGATAGCGGTTGTCGGAAAGGGTGAAGTAGCCGAATTTCATGGGAGATCACGAGGGGCCGGTACGGGCCCGAATGAACGCCGTCGCTTCATCGATACCGTCTTTCGCGCGGTCGAGCAGGCGGTCGAACCAGTGCCAGACATGGATCATCTCGTCCGCCACGGAGAGACGCACCTCGACGCCCGCGCGCCGGGCCGCCTCCGCCAGCGAAACCGAATCGTCCAGCAGCACTTCCTCGCTGCCGACCTGCACGAGCAGCGGCGGCAGGCCCTCGAGATCGGCATAGAGCGGCGAAGCCCAAGGGTGGCGACGATCCGTATCGGCGCCGAGATAGACGCCGGTCCAGCGTTCGATCTGGTTCTGCTTCACCATCGGGTCCGAGTCGGCCTTGGTCGCGTAGGAGCCGGCCTCCAGCGTCATGTCCGTCCAGGGAGAGATGCAAAGGCCACCGGCCGGCATGGCGAGCCCGTCATCGCGCGCCTTGACCAGCGTGGCGACGGTCAGGCCGCCGCCGGCCGAGTCGCCGCCGATAACCGCGCTGGCCGGGTCGATGCCGCTCTCCAGAAGGCCCTGCCAGACGGCCGCGCCGTCCTCCACGGCGGCGGGGAAGGGATGCTCGGGCGCCAGTCGGTAATCCGCCGAGAAGGCGTGAACGCCAGCGCCCTTCGCCAGCGCCGCGACCATATGTCGATGCGAGCGCGTCGAGCCGAGCACATAGCCACCGCCGTGGAAGTAGAGCAGCGCCCGGGCCGCGTCGGCGCCCTCGGGCCGCAGCCACTCGCCTGGAACACCGCCGAGCGAGCCCGGCTCGCAGGTAACGCCGTCCGGCAGCGGGAAAATCTCCACCGCGCGGTCGTATTCCTCGCGGAGATCGGCGATGGCGGCGGTCGCGCCGTCAGGCCGTTCGGCAAGTTTTAGCCTGAGTGCCGCGATCGAACGGTCTTTCATGGGATAGTTCCCTTCGGCCTGTCAGCCGCCTTCCAGCTTCGGGATGAAGAACACCTCTCCGCCCGGCGGCACAGGCTGGAAATACGCGGTCTCGTGCATCATGCCGTCGATGGCGACGGTGGTTTCCTCCACCAGGCGCTCGCCGAGGCCGGGGAAGCGCTCATTCATTGCGCGGATGACATCGCGCAGGAGGTTCGCCTCGACCTCGAATTCGCGCACGCCGCCGGTGAAGGCGCGCGCGAACCCTTCGGTGAACCGGACCTGGACGGTCGGGCCCACCGGGCCCGCTCCGGCCTCAGTCGTCCCCGTCCGCCCCGTTTGCATCGATGGCGGCGAGCAGTTTGGGCGGCGACATGGGCAGCTCGTGCATCCGCGTCCCGACCGCCCCGTCGATGGCGTTGGCGATCGCGGCCATGGGCGGGCAGATATTCACCTCGCCCACGCCCTTGACGCCGTAGGGATGGCTCGGATTGGGGACCTCGACGAGCACCGCATCGATCATCGGCAGGTCGGACGCCACCGGCACCCGGTAATCGAGGAAGCCGGCATTCTCCAGCCGGCCCTTGTCGTCATAGATATATTCCTCGTTGAGCGCCCAGCCGATGCCCTGCACGACGCCGCCCTGGATCTGCCCCTCGACATAGGACGGGTGGATCGCGCGGCCGACATCCTGGGCGGCGATGAAGCGCAGGATCTGGACATGGCCGGTCTCGGGATCGACCTCGATATCGCAGAACTGGCTGGAGAAGCCGGGCGCCTGGGCGCCGGCATTGGTGGTGCCGGCCGCGCCGATGGGGCCGCCCGTCAGCCCACGCTTAGCCGCAAGCTCGCCGATGGTGAGCGGCTCGAAATCGCCGACATTGGCGCCTGCGGGATGCGCGGCACCGTCCCGCCATTCCACGGCATCGACATCCACATCCCAGATCATCGCAGCGCGCTGGCGCAAATCGTCGATGACCTTGTTGCACGCCTGGTGGACGGCAATGCCGGTCGCAAAGGTGACGCGGCTGCCGCCGGTGACATGCGTGTAGCCGACCGAAGCCGTGTCGGAGACGACGCAACGCACATTCTCGTAATCGACGCCGAAAGTCTCCGCCGCCATCAGCGCCATGCTGGCGCGCGACCCGCCGACATCGACGCTGCCGCTGCCGACGATCACTGTGCCGTCATCGTTCACATGGACGGTGGCGCTCGATTCGCCGCCGCCATTGAACCAGAACCCCGAAGCGACGCCCCGGCCCTGGTTCGGCCCGATGGGCTTCTTGTAGTCCGGGTGGTCCATGAGCGCTTCGAGCGTCTCGACATAACCGTCATGGCTGAGCTTCGGCCCGTAGACCATCTGCGTGCCCTGGCGCGCGGCGTTCTTCAGGCGGAACGCCACCGGGTCCATCCCGACCTTCTTCGCCAGCATGTCGAGGACGCTCTCGACCCCGAAGGCCGAGATAGGCGAACCGGGTGCGCGGTATGCCGCCGCCTTCGGGCGGTTGCACACAACATCGTAGCCGACCGTACGCGCGTTCTCGATGTCATAGGGGGCGAAGGCGCACATGCAGGCGTTCATCACCGGAGAGCCGGGGAAGGCGCCCGCCTGGAAGTTGAAGGTAGCGTCGGCGGCGGTGATCTTGCCGTCGTTCGTGACGCCGACCTTGACGGTCATGGACGCGCCGGAAGTCGGGCCGGTCGCCTTGAACACCTCCTCGCGCGTCATCTGCATGCGCACCGGCTGGCTGCATTTCCGCGACAGGGCCGCGGCCAGCGGTTCCAGATAGACGATGGTCTTGCCGCCGAAGCCGCCGCCGATCTCCAGCGCCGTCGCGCGGATATTGCCGGGGCTGATGCCGAGCAGCTTGGCGGTCATGGCGCGGACCACGAAATGGCCCTGGCTCGACGACCAGACTTCGCCATGCCCGTCGGCGTCGAAACGCGCCATGCAGGCATGCGTCTCGATATAGCCCTGGTGAACGGCTGCGGTCTTGAAGCTCTCCTCGACGATATGGTCGGCCTTCGCAAAGCCGGCCTCGAGGTCGCCGATGCCGAACTCCAGCCGCTTCGAAATGTTGGAGGCCGTATCGGGCGCAGGCTCGACGCCGCGGGTAATCATGTCCTCGAACAGAAGCGGGGCGCCCGGCTTCATCGCCTCGTCGACATCGATCACATGCGCCAGCACCTCGTAGTCCACCTCGATGAGCGAGACAGCTTCCTCGGCGACGGCCGCGCTCGCTGCGGCGACGGCGGCGACCGCGTGCCCCTCATAGAGCGCCTTCTCGCGCGCCATGACGTTGCGGGTGATGTGCCAGAAGTTCTGCGCGACCCGCTCCGGGCCGAGATAGGCGAAGTCATGGTCCGGGAGATCGGCGGAGGTGATCACGGCCTTGACGCCCGGCAGGGCCTCGGCCTTCGAGGTGTCGATGCTCCGGATGCGCGCATGGGCGTGCGGGCTGCGCAGCACCTTGCCGATCAGCTCGCCGGGGAGCCGATAATCGGCGCCGTACTGGGCGCGGCCGGTGACTTTCGGCACGCCGTCCGGACGGACAGGGCGGGTGCCAACCCACTTGAACTCTTTCGTTTCGGCGCTCATCCACAGGGTCTCCAGAATCGGGGCGGAACGATCGCGCCTATGCAAGCCCATCCCGCGCCCGCGCGCAAGTGCGGGTGCCCGGCCTGCGGCCAAGGGACTTGCCCCGGCCGGCGGTTTCGGCAAGCTGGCGCGAGGTTACGAATTTCTTGCATGACGGGAGGCAGGTGCGCTTGCAGATCGTTCCGTTGGATGCCGCGCTCGGCGCGGAGGTGCGCGGCCTCGACGCTTCGCTTCCTGTGAGCGCGGCTGACGCCGAGGCGCTTTGCCGAGCGCTCGATGAGCGTCTCGTCCTTCTCGCGCGCGGCCAGCGGCTGGACGATCCGGCGCTGATGGCCTTCTCGCGTCTCTTCGGCGAGCTCGACCCGCCGGGGCCGAATCCCTATGGCGCGCCCTTCCTGCCCGAG
>Ga0209020_1002226_pt1 | contig 16253 bp, 11 predicted proteins | sample PinacodermBB_FD_187298 | JGI IMG/M metagenome (GOLD analysis project Ga0209020, IMG submission 187298) | Host-associated microbial community of the marine sponge Aplysina aerophoba from Gulf of Piran - sponge pinacoderm, lysed by bead... | ecosystem: Host-associated > Porifera > Sponge >...
AAACTGTCTCTCGATCTGGCTCACCGCCAGGTCGATGGCTTTCTCCTTGTTCGCGTCCATGGGATCTCCTTGCCAGCATTGCTATCGATTAGTGTGTTGCCGGCTCCAGCGGAAACACTTCCAGGGCCGTATATACCGCGCCGACGGGCTGAAGTACGCTCCGGAAGAGCGTCACCTCGTCGATCCGGAACGTCCCGAACTCGCGGTCACGCCAGCGGGCCAGCTCTTCCCGAAGATCCTTGCCCCGAAGCTCGGGCCGGCGCCAACGGCCAATGGTCGCGTGCGGCCGAAACGCCGTCGCCGCATTCTCGAACCCCAGGGGCTCGAGTGCCCCCTCCACCCTTCCCGCGAGCCGGGCGAGTTCCCGGCCGGCCAGTCCGACCCACAGGACCCGCGGGCGGCGGGCGTCCGGAAAGACCCCCAGGCCCGCGGCGGTGACCGGGACCGCCACGGCGCCGGCAAGGGCCTCTCGCAGAACCGAGCGTATGGAAGCAACCTGGGCCTCTTCGACATTGCCCAGGAATTTCAGGGTCAGGTGGAGATTCTCCGCCGGTATCCAGCGGACCGCTCCGTCGCCGAACGCGGTGCGTACGGCGTAGATCCGTGCGGCCACGGCCTTGTCTACGGGGACGCCGACGAAAGCTCGCAAGGTCGGCACGGTCCTACGAATATACTCCTTCGGCGACCGGGACGGTTTCTTTAGCCACCGGTTTCATGCGGTCCGGGAGCCTGTCCGATTCAATCGGACCGCCCGTTCGGCGAGGACAGCGCCGCGGTCTTGCGGTCGCCTCTCAAACGCTCGAAGAACAATTTTCTGGTATCCTCGAAGATTTTCATCAACAGGGGATCGAGCTGCCGTTCGACCGGTATGTTGGCCCTCAAGGGGTCCACGTACCGATTGTCCTGCCACATCTCGAAATGAAGGTGCGGACCCGTGCACAGGCCGGAACAGCCCACGTAGCCGATGGTCTGACCCTTCTTCACGGACACGCCACGCCGGATCCCGGGGCCGTACCGCCTCAGGTGCGCATACCGTGTCTTCATGCCTCCCCCGTGGCTGATCTCCACGAGCCGGCCATAGGCCCCTTTCCACCCCGCCCACGTGGTGCGTCCATCCGCCACGGCCCGGATCGGCGTGCCCGTTCGAGTCGCGAAATCCACGCCGTAGTGCGGCCGCCGCACTCTGAGGATGGGATGAAAACGGCTTAGGGAGAAACGCGAGCTGATGCGCCTGAACTCAACCGGATACCGCAGAAACGACCGGGACACCGAGCGGCCGCCGGCATTGTAGTAGTGACCGTTGCCGTCCTCGCCCTCGAAGTAGACCGCGGAGTACTTCCGCCCCTGGTTCACGAACTCCGCCGCCAGTATCCGGATCTGGTCGGACGCCCTGCTGCCGGGGCGATACTTGCGCCGGTAAAGCACCCGGTAGGAGTCACCGGAACGGAGGTCCTGCTGGAAGTTGATGTCCCAACCAAGAATGTCCACCATGCGGGAGATGACGGCGACGGCGACGCCCGCTCTCTTGGCGCTGCCGTAGAGCGATCCTTCGGTGATCACCCCGCTTACGGTCCGCACCTCCTGCTGGTAAGGCACCTCGTCCTTGTAGAACAGGATATCCTGCTCCTTGCGGTACCAGGTGAGCCGCAGGTCCGAACGAAGCACGATCTCCAACGCCTGCAGGCCGCCGGCGCCGTTGGATTGGGCCGACCCGTTGCCGTTGCCGTTCTCATGTGCCTTGAAGTAGAAATTGATGCTACTGCCGGTCTGGAGCCGGCGGACGTGCTTGCGGTGGTTGCGCCGCTGGACGGCGGCGAGCCACTGACGCCTCTCCTTGTCGTTCAGTTCATACTTTCTGAGCACGCCCCCCAGGTACTCCCCGGACTTGAGCTTGTGCGTGACCCGTTCGGCCTTCTCGAGTGACGGCACCGGCCGCTTGCCGTTGGTCGTTCCATTCGGCGGCGGCGTGTATTCCAGCAACCCGTTTCGCTGCTTGATCCGAGCCAACGCGTATTCGGAAAGGAAACTCCCTTTCCGTGCGGCCTGAGAGAGTCCATTGGACCGGACAGGGGCCGCGTCACGGGTCGTCCGCCCACGCGTCAGGACCCGGCCCGTGCCATAGCGGATCTTTTTCCCGGCCCGCTCCCAGGTCAGCTTCCGGCCCTTTGTCACCTCGAGCTCGACGGCCTTGAGGTTGTCCCGGCGGTGTCTTGCGGGGGTCCTTTCAAAATACAGATGCAGGCGTTGGCCCGGTTTGAGCCTGGTGATGGGATACTGTTTGTCGATGGCGTCGAACCACGCTACGCCTTCCTTCCCGGAGACCCCGAGAGGCCTGAGGATACGCCCCAGGGTCTGACCCCGCCTCACCGTGCGTATGACTTTCTCCAGAGGCTCGAAGGAGCGCGTGGGCGGCGACGGCTTGGCGACGGCCGCCGGCGGGCTGTCGGCGGACGGGGGCTTGGGCGGCCGCGCGGTGACGGGCGCGGGAGCGGCCCGTTCCACCACCACCCGATGATTCCTGCCCCGGTATCGGATCCGTCCGTCGATCCATTGCCACGTCAGCAGATCCCCGCCCCTCGATTCGAGCTGCAAGGCCCGCAGGTTCCGGCCACCACCCTCGGACGGCGTCACGAAGTACAGGACGATCTTCCGGCCCGGATACAAACGTTTCAGCGAATACCGTTTGCTGACGGCGCGAATCCAGGGTTGCGCCGCCCTCCTGGAAACGCCCTTGGCAGTGAACACGCGGCTGAGGGTTTGCCCCTTGCGGAGCACGTGCGTCACCCGCTCCACCGGGGAGGGACGCGGCGCTACCGCTTTGGCCGGAGTCTTGGCGGGTTTCTTCGCCACGGCCTTGTCCGGGACTTCCGCGACGGCCCTGGCGGGGGGCTTCGCCGCGGCTCCGGCCGCGGCCGGCGGCCGGGCGGCGCGAGTGACGACGGGACGCAGTCTCCTGTCTCTATGGTAGACGATCTGGTCGTGACGCGATTGCCAGGTCCACGGCTGCGAGCCGACGCGCTCGAGCCGAAGGGCCGTCAATTGACCGAGACCGGGAGCGTTCCAAGGGGCGATGAAGTGAAAGTGGATCGTATCCCCCGCCTTCAGGAGGTGGCTCACGCCGAGTTGTTTCGCCACCGCCTGGAGCCAGCGATTCTTGGTCGCTGGAGCAATCCCGAGGTCCATCAGTAGCCGCGGCAGCGTGTCGCCGGGCGCGACCCGCTTGGTAACCCGTTGTTCACGCGTATCCGTTCCCGGCGCCGACATCACGTCCTGACCAGCGGCGGGAGACGGTCCCGCCGGCCCCGGCAGGCCGGAAGCCAGAATCAGACACAGGAGCGCGAGGACGCCGCCGAGCCGGTACACGGCGCGGAGACGGGCGGATGGGGGATGACGCTCGACCGCAAACATGGAAACGGGATCAATCACTTGGGAGTAATACTAATACATAACGCCCTGATAAAAAAACCGAAACAACCGACAACCCGGCAATCTGTACGGGACGGTCAATCAATTTCTAACTCCGCTCACGGTTGGCCTTCCGGTACCCCAAGGCATCCTGGGCAATGATCAGTTTGTGGATGTTCGAGGAGCCCTCGACGATCTGATAGGACTTGGCGTCCCGCAGGTAGCGCTCCACCGGAAACTCCGTGGAATATCCATAGGCTCCGAGGATCTTGAAGGCGCCGTCGGCGGAATGGGCGGCGGCCTCGGCGGCGGCGTATTTCGCCATCGACACCTCCAGGTTGTTGGGCAGCCCGCGGTCTGCCAGGTGGGCCGCCCGGTACGCCAGCAGGCGCGCCGCCTCCTCCTCGACAATCATCTGGGCCAGACTGTCCTGGATCATCTGGAACCGCCCGATCTGCTGCCCGAACTGTTGGCGCTGATTGGCATAGGCCAGCGCCGCCTCGCGCGCCGCCCGGGCCACGCCCAGAGCCCCGGCGGCGCAGCTCAAACGGGTCTGGTTGAGCTGCCACATGCACATGGAGAAACCCTGGCCCTCGGCCCCGACGAGGTGGTCGGCGGGAACCTCCACGCCGTCGAAATCGAGGGTCCCGGTGGGCGACGCCAGCGCCCCCATCTTGTCCAGGATGCCGCGGCGGACGCCGGCGCGTTCCAGTTCCACCACGAAGGCCGACAGGCCCCGGTGTCCGGCGGCCGGGTCCGTGACCGCGTAGACCAGCGCCAGGTCGGCGATGGGGGCGTTGGAAATCCAGGTCTTGGTACCCTTGAGGACGTAACCGTCATCGGTCCGCGAGGCGCGGCTGGACATCGAAGCCACGTCGGAGCCGGCGTCGGGCTCGGTAATGGCGAAGCAGCCGATGGTCGAGGCATCCACGAGACCCGGGATCCAGCGGTGTTTCTGTTCCTCGGTGCCGAACCGGTTCAGCGTCACCGCCGGCGCAAGCTGTGTGTTGACGTGCACCCGCACCGAGCTATGGACCCGGGCGATCTCTTCCGTCAGCAACACCATGGCCAGATACCCGAGTTCCGTGCCGCCGTAGGCTTCGGGAACGACGCAGCCGAAAAAGCCCAATTGCCCCATCTTCTCGAAGGTTTCCCGACGGAAGTGATGGTCGCGGTCGTCGGCCGCCGCCGTGGGCGCAATCTCCTTTTCCGCGAACTCGCGGCCCAGGTCCCTGACCGCGAGCAGCTCGTCCGAAAGATCAAAATCCATGGAACCTCCGGTGGACAAACAGCGAATATTAACCACCCAGCAGGTCGCGCGCAATGATCAGTTTCTGAATTTCCGAAGTGCCCTCGTAGATACGCAACGCCCTGACGTCACGGTAGAGCCGCTCGGTGACGCTTCCGGCCACGAGCCCGCGGCCACCGTGGATCTGCAGGGCCTGGTCCACGATGCGCTGGGCCGCCTCGGTGGCGAACAGCTTGGCCATGGAAGACTTCCGTGCCATCCCGCCATCGTCCCGGTCGTGGGCCTGCGCGGCCCGGTAAACCAGCAGGCGCGCCGCCTCGAGTTCCGTGGCCATGTCGGCGATCTTGAACCGGATGGCCTGGAAGCGGCTCAAGGGGCGGCCGAACTGGCTCCGGCCGCGCGCGTGGTGAACCGCTTCCGCCAGCGCGCGGCCGGCCATCCCGACGGCCGCGGCCCCGACGCTGCAACGGAGCGCCTCCAACGTAGCCAGGGCGATCCCCAGTCCCTGTCCGGGTTCACCAAGGAGTTGTGCCCCGGGAATGCGGCAGCTCTTGAAGGCCACGGTGCCGATGGGGTGAGGCGAGATCAGCTCGAGGCGCTCCGTGACGGACACGCCCGGAGTCGCCGCATCCACCAGGAAAGCACCGAGGCCGTTGCCCCCACGGGACGGACGGGTGCTGCCGAACACGACGTAGAGACGGGCCAACCCGGCGTTGGAGATGAGGCTCTTGACGCCGTCGAGCACATAGGCTCCGCCCCGTTTGCGCGCCCGCAGCCTCACCGCGGCGGGGTCCGATCCAGTGTCCGGCTCGGTCAGGGCAAACGCTCCCATGTCCTGGCCCGAGGCCAGCCGCGGCAGATAGCGGCGCTGTTGTTCCGGCGTCCCGGTCGTTGCCAGGGGGTAGGCGGCAAGCGCCTGCACCGCGAACAGGGTATCGGCCAGAGGGGATGCGCCCGCCAGGACCTCGCGGATGACGCACAGGTCCCGGACCTGGATGCGGCGGCGCACGCCGCCGAACCCGCGCGGCACCGCGTAGCGGAACAACCCGCGCCGGGCGAGCTGCCGGAACAGGGCCATCGCGGCCTCGTCGCCGGCGCCCGCATCGATCCCGCCCAGCTCGGACTCCACCCAGGCGCTCAACCGCCGCCGCAAACTCTGTTGCGGCGCCGGCAACCCTTCGTGCATCCCCACCGCCTCCCCTACTCCCGGCCCCGGTTGAACCGGGGCTCTTCCCGCGCCATGAACGCGCGAAAGCCTTCGTGGAAGTCCGCCGTTTGCATGCAGTGGGCCTGTGTCATGGCCTCCATCTCCAGGGCGGCCTCGAGACCCATCCCCGCTTCCAGGTCCAGGAGCTGCTTCGTGACGCCGATGGCGAACCGCGGCCCGTCCCGGAGCCGCCGGGCCAATCGCAGAACCTCCGGCATCAACTCGTCGTGAGGCACGACCTTGTTGGCCAGGCCGATCCGATGGGCTTCCGCGGCGTCGATGGTATCGCCCAGTGTCAGCAGTTCCATGGCCCGCCCCATGCCCACGATCCGCGGCAGCAGGTGGATGGCGCCCATGTCCGACCCCGCCAGCCCCACCTTGACGAACAGGAAGGCCATCCTGGCCCGGTCGGACAGTATCCGGAAGTCGCCGGCCAGGGCGAGGGCCGCGCCGGCGCCGGCCGCGATTCCGTTTACCGCCGCGATCACGGGCTTCTGCAACAGCCGCATGTTGCGTACGACGTCGCAGGTAAGCCGGGTGAAGCGGTAGAGTCCGGCGCTGTCCATCTTCAGGAGCTCGCCGATGATGCCGTCGACGCTGCCGCCGGAGCAGAAACCCCTGCCCGCGCCGGTAAGGACCACGACGTGCACCCCGGGGTCCTCGGCCAGGGAGCCGGTCAACTCCGCCAACTCCTCATAGGTACGGAACGTCAGGGCGTTGAGTTGGCCGGGATTGTTGAGGCGGATGGTGGCGATGCCCCCGTCCAGCTCGTAGTCGAAACTGTCGTATGTCATTCCAATTTCTCCAACGTCGGTCAGGACATGACCGCGCCGCCGTCAACATTGATACCCTGGCCGGTGACGGCATCGCCCGCCGGCCCCGCCAGCAGCACCGCCGCCGCCGCCACCTCGTCCGCCGCCATCAGCCGCCGTTGCGGCGAGGTGCGGGCAAACCTTTCCAGCACCTCCGGCGTGGCGCCGCCGACCCTGGCGGCCATGCGGCGCGCGTTCTCGCGCGTGAGCTCCGTATCCACGTATCCGGGGCAGATGGCGTTGACGGTAATCCCGTTGCGCGCGGTCTCCAGGGCCATGACTTTGGTGAGTCCCAGGACGGCGTGCTTGGAGGCGGTGTAGGCGGCGGTGTTGGGATACGCGGTCCTGGCCGTGGTGGAGGCGATGTTGATGATCCGGCCCCAGCGCATCTCGATCATGGGTTCCAGAAATCGCTTGCAACAGTAGTAGGTGCCCAGAAAGTTCACCCGCAGCACCTCTTCCAGCAGCGCGTCCTCCATCTCCAGGATGCTCGCCGCCGGGGCGATGCCCGCGCTGTTGACGAGTATCTGCACCACACCCACGCGGCCGGCGCTCTCTCTCAGGGCGTCGACAGCCTCCCGGGACCCGACATCACAAACCACGGGGAAAGCCTGGCGTCCGCACCCGCGCACCTCCTCCGCCACCCGCGCGAGGGGCTCCTCCCTTCGCCCCGCAAGAACCACGCGGCAGCCTTCCCGGGCCAACGCCACGGCCACCGCCCGGCCGATGCCGCTTCCCGCACCCGTGACCAGCGCTACCTTGTCCGTCAGTGAATCCAGCGGCACTCCGATCTCCTGATGATCGACATGAATTTATCAGACCTGAACGAACGTGTAACGTGACGGCCGCGAAAGTCGGCCGGGCACGGTGGCATGTCTTTTGCACAACTTCTCATTGCTAGTATTCTCTCTAGGAGGAAGGTTTCAAGGCGCGAAACAGGGCCGGCGGGATTTGCGTTTCCCCTTGTTGAAGGGTGCGACGCTGATATAGAGATGGGTTGAAATCAGGGATTGGAAGATGTGCGCGAGGAGACGCGCCACAAGGAGGTCGTTATGCGATGCCGCCAAAACTGCACCGCGGTGCTGGGAATCGGCGCCTTCATGCTGTTGTCGATGGTCCAGGCCGCCCACGGTCAACAGTCAGCGCCGGAAATGCTGACCCTACAGCAGGCCGAGAGCATCGCCCTGGAGAAGCATCCGGGTATCCGTGCCGCCAATGAAAGGATCAAGGTGCAGGAGGCCGTGCTGCAAAGAACCAAGGCCGCCTTCTACCCCACGCTGGGGGTCCGCGGCGGGTACGAGAACAAGCCCGTCACCGACAACCCGAACGCGGACAAGAACCTCTTCAACACGAGCGGCCAGGTGAGCTGGATCGTGAGCGATTTCGGCCGCCGGGAGGGCACCGTCCGCCGGGAGGCAGGTACGCTGGAGGCCCGGCGTTTCTCCGGGAAGACCTCCACGGAGGACGTGGTGTTCTCGGTGCGGCAGGCCTTTTTCAACTACCTCCGGGCCGCGGCGCTGGTGCGGGTGGAGCAGGACACGGTCAAGGATCGCGAAACCCTGGTGCGCCAGGCCCAGGGGTTTTTCGAGGTGGGCACGCGGCCGAAGATCGACGTCGCCCGTGCCGAGGCAGGCCTCTTCGCCGCCAAGGCCGGGCTCATCGGGGCCCAGAACGGCGTCAGGATCGCGTGGGCCCGGCTCAAGGGCGCCATGGGAGTGACCCGTTTCCCGGAACGCCCGGTAGCGACCGAGGTGAATGTCCAGGCCCCGACGCTGTCACTCGATGACGCGGTCAAGGCCGCGATCGAATCGCGGCCCGAGATCAAGGAGTTCCAGTCTCGCCTCCAGGCGCAGCAGGAAGCCCTTGAAGTGGTCAAACGGGGCCGCATGCCCAGGCTCCGCTTCGACGGGCAATACGGCCGCCGGTGGCACAACGACCAGGATATCATCAGTTCGGCGTTGACCCTGGAAGTCCCCCTCTTCACCGGTTTTACCCTCAAGCCCGACATCGAGAGACACGTGCGCGATTACGCGGTCATCAAGGCGCAGCAAGACCAGCAACGGCAACGCATCGCCCTGGAGGTGGAGGAAAGTTATCTGAATCTCCAGGAGGCGGGTGAGCGGATCAGGGCCAACGAGGCGCAAAAGAAGTCGGCCAAGGAGAACCTGGAATTGGCCAACGGCCGCTACCAGGTGGGGGTAGGCTCGATCATCGAGATTACCGAAGCCCAGGTCATCAACAGCCGCGCCCTGACGGACCATATCCGGTCCATCTACGACCACAAGGTGGCGGAGGCGCGCCTCGCCCGGGCCATGGGCAGAGCTTCGGCATTCAGCCCGTAACCCGTAGCGTTGGCGGGCCCGGCGCCCGAGACTTACGGACTGGCCGGCGGAGCCGGAAGGTCCCTGCGCGTGTCGATCCCTTCCCGCTCGAGCTGCCGGTCGATCCCCTCCAGCAAGCCGGAGCCGGCGGCTTCCTCGGTCGCCGCTTTCTTGACGGCGGGCTTGGGCTTCTTGGCCGAGAACAGCGAAGGGTCGGCGGCGGGCGCCGGCGGCGTACCGGCCGGCGCTGTCTCGCCTCCGAGCCGGGCATCGATATCGCCCAGGACCGCGGCCGGATCGTCCGGTGTTGGGGCCGCCTCCTTCTCCTCCGGCGGCAGACTGCTCACCGGGGGCTTGGGGGCGGCGCCTGTTGAAGACCCCTGTGTCCCGAGGGCCTCATCGACCTTTTCCACCACGGCCTTGACGGACGCCGTTTCAGCCGGGGCGGCCTTTGCCGGTTCTTCCGCCTTCTCCTCGGAAGACGAGAACGGATTGAGGAAGCTGAAGAATCCCCGCTTCTTCTTGGCGGGAGCGGCGGCTTCGGCAGCGGCCGTTCTTTCGGCGGGAGCCGGCGACTCACCGGCGGCATCCGGTTGGGTGGCCGCGGTCTCGACCGGTTCTTCCTCCGTGTCGCGGCCACGAGAGAAGGGGTTCAGGAAATCGTACCACTTCTTTCGAACCGCATCTTCGTACTCGTAGCCCTGCTTGGTGACGAAACGGGCAGGCTCGGGCGTGCCACTCTCCTGGGCCGGGGCCTTGACTTCGGCTAGCCGGTCCGGGACGGCCCGGTCCCGCGGAGCAGCCTTTTCCAACGCCTCCAACCGGGTCAACGCCGCCTTGGCCTTGGGTGCCGCGGGCGTGTCGCCATAGTCGCGCAGCACGTTCTCGAAGCGTTCACGGGCCGCCGGATATTGCTCTTCCCTCAGGTAGTAGTCGCCGACGTATACCTCACGCTCCGCCAGGTGGACCCGGGTTTCGGCGAGTTTCTTGCGGGCATCCGCAACGTGCTCGGAATCCGGATGGTCCTTGACCACGGATTCGAAGTATCCTCTCGCCTCCTTGATCTTTTCCAGGTCCCGGTCGACGCCGGTGAACTGGGCCAGGTTGACCCGCCCGAGCTGATACTTGACATAGTGTATGTGCCGGCCCGTGGGCTGGAAGGTGAGGTAGTTCTTGTAGGTCTCGTCGGCCTGGATGTATTCCTCGTTCAGGAAGTAGGCCTCGGCGATCTTCAGTTCGGCCGCTTCGGCTTCCTCGCTGAAGGGATACTCGTCCCGGAGCTTCTGGAAGAACGAGATGGACCGCGCATAGCGTCCCTTCTCGAAGAAGTCCAGGCCGTCCTTGTACAGCGCCGCGGCCGTGGGGCTGGACTTGGACTGTGGATCCGACTCGAACAGTTCCGTAACCGCGCCGGTGAGATCCCCCAACTTGGGGAACCTCGGGCGTTCGCCCGTGGGCGTGGTACAGCCGGTCAGGACCAACACGGCAAGGACCCCGTAGAGGACCCGTTTCAGGTGTTTCGGTTCATGCATCTCTCTTGGCCTCTAACGACATGATAAAAAACCTATCACGGCCCCGACGCGGCCTTCAAGTATGTAGGCGGGAAACCAAATCCCCAAAAAGGAGTTGACATGTCTGACTACCGGACCGTCGCGATCGAAAAGGAGGGCGCGATCACCACCGTCGTCCTGAACCGCCCGGAGAAGCGCAACGCCATGAACCCGTTGATGCACCGGGAAATGATCGACGTGCTGACCGAGGTGGAGCGGGATTCCGAAGCGCGGGTGCTGGTGGTGACCGGCGCGCCGCCGGCCTTCTGCTCGGGCATGGACCTCAAGGAATACTTCCACGAGGTCGATGACGTGGACGCGGAACGCCACATCAACCGGCGCATCGCCAACGAGTGGTGCGACCGCATGCTGCGGATGTTTCCCAAGCCCACCATCGCCATGGTCAACGGCCACTGCTTCGGCGGCGCCTTCACCATCGTGGCTTCCTGCGACTTCGCGCTGGCTTCCGACGATGCCGTGTTCGGTCTGAGCGAGGTAAACTGGGGGGCGCTGCCGGCCGGGCTGGTGTCCAAGGTCGCCGCCACCATGATGCCGTACCGCGACGCCCTCTACTTCGCCATGACCGGCAAGAGCTTCGACGGCCGCCGCGCGGCGGAGGTGCGGCTGGTCAATGAATCGGTGCCGGCCGAGCGGCTCCGGGAAGAGGTCATGGCGCTGGCGGAGCACCTGGCATCCCTGGACGAAGCGGCGGTGCGGGCTACCAAGGAAGCATTCAAGCAGGTGGTGGACATGTCCTACGACCAGGCCTACTGGTTCCTCATGAGCAAGAGCAACGAGCTCCGCTGGCGGCACCAGCAGACCGGCCGCGGCGGCGAGGGCATCGAGAAGTTTCTCGCCAAGGAATACCGGCCCGGGATGGGCTCGTTCACCAAGACCGGCGAGTAGGGGCCTGCGGTGCGTCGGCGCCCTTCGACTACGCTACGCTACGCTCAGGGCGAACGGGGTCTGGTCAGAATTCCCTTAACTCAACCGTTCGCCCTGAGCGTAGCGTAGCGAAGTCGAAGGGCGCCAGGAACTCAACCGGTCGCCCCTACCCGGACAGGCTTCCGGCCGCTTGCTTCCGCCGTTCCCGCGAAGCCGCGAAATCCACCCCGGTCCCGTCCGGCGTCAGCACCGCGCCGTAGACCTCGACCGCGGCCTTCGCGGAGATGAATCCGTTGCGCAGGTCCTCGTCCACCCGTTGGAGGTCTCGTTCCTCCGGCGGTCCGTAGCCGCCGCCTCCCCCGCCGTCGTGAACCGAGACCGTGCCCGGCGGGATGTCGGGGATGATCTCCATCGCATGAGCGTTCCGGCGCTCGCCTCCGGGAAACAGGAACTCGACCCGATTGAGCGTGCCGGGGCCGCCCCCCAGGACCCCGGACGACGGTTCCATGGTGCCGTCGCCGTGGGTGGAGCCGCCGGTCTCCTCGCCGTAGTAGCGCACCCGGGTGCGGGTCCCGAGGCCGCCGCGCCACCGGCCCGGGCCGGCCGAGTCGGTCACGTATTCGTGCTCGATGAGGTGCACCGGATTCTGCACCTCGAAGGTCTCGTAGTCTTGCGCCAGCACGTTGCCGCCGCCCATGAGCCCGGGCTGGTTGTAACCATCGACCCCGTGGGTGGCGCCGCCGCCCTCGTAGGTCAGGAAGAAGATGTCGTGGAAGCCGCGCCCGTTGCGCGGGTCCTTGCCGGTCATGCGGTACGAGAGGCGTCGCCCCCAAGGGGCGGTGACCCGCTCGGGAAGCGCTTCGCGCAACGCCAGCATGATGGCCTCGCCGGTGTGCTGGCAGAGCTTGTTGCCCATGAACGTGGCCGCCGGATACTGCGCGTTCAGGATCGATCCCTCGGGCGCGTGGATGTCCACGGCGCGCACCAGCCCGTGGTTGTGGAGCACCTCGGGGCTCAGCAGGTAGAGCAGCGTCGTCAGGGTCGCCGCGGTGGTGGAGGTCTGGGAAGCGTTGGTGAAGGTCGGGGTCTGCGGGTCCGTGCCCGAGTAGTCGAAAGCGATGCGGTCGCCTTGGATCACGACCTTCACGGCGATCCGCGAGGCCGAGGGGTTGCCCGGCTCGTCCTGATGGATGGTGCTCTCGCCGAAATATTCGCCGTCGGGAAGGGACGCGATCTCGGCCCCCACGCGCCGTTCGGTCATATCGTACAGGCGCTCGACGTTGGCCTGAAAGCCCTCGACTCCCTCCGCCTCCAGCAACCGGAGCAGGCGCCGTTCCCCTACCGCGCAGCTTCCCAACTGCGCCTGGGCGTCGGCCTCGACGATGTCCCGCAACCGGACGTTGGCGAAGATCAGCTCCCACACGTCGCGCCTGAGCCGCCCCCGCTCCCACAGCTTCACCGGCGGGATGCGCAGGGCCTCCTGGTGGACCTCCACCGCCTCGGGATTGCAGGTGCCCTTGACCGCGCCGCCGATGTCCGCCCAATGCCCCCGGCACGCGGTCCACGCCACCAACTCGCCGCCCGCGAAGACGGGCTTGTAGAACCCCACGTCCGCGTGCTGCAGGTTGGCGCACCAGACGTCGTTGTGGATGAAGACGTCGCCTTCGTGGATGTCGCCCTCGAAGAAGTCCATCAGGTAGCCGCAGCCCGGGTAGAGGGAGAAGGCCATCAACGGCAGGTGCTCGTCCTGCTCCAGCATCCGCCCCCGGGCATCCAGAAAGCCCAGCGCGAAGTCGCCGTTGTTGATCAGCGGGGAGCGGCTGCTGCGGTACAGCGCCCGGGCCATCTCGTGGGCCAGGGACTTCACCCGGCGCTGGAACACCACCGTGCGGGCGGATTGTGAGAGCTCAACGGTCATGCTTCCATACCTGACGGATCCCCTACGGACCGTCCCCACGGGTCAGAACGAAGCTCCCTGCCTCGTCCAACCGCACCGAAAACGGGGCGGGCACCACGACGGTCGTCTGTGGCAACTCCAAGATGGCCGGTGCCTCCAGGCGACAGCCGCCGTCCAAGGAGTCCCCACGGTACACCGCGAACCGCCGGAAAGTCATCTCCCCCGGGCTGTAGGCGCGCCGCGCCCCGTGGGGCACGGACGTCCCCGCCCCGTTTGTCCGGGCGCGGGGAAGCTCCGGCCGGGGCCTGCGGGCGACGCACCGGACACGCAGATTGACCACCTCCAGCGTTTCCTGGGGAAGACCGTAGCCGAAATGGCGCTCGTGGAGGGCGTCGAAACGGGCATGCAGGTCGTCGAGTTCCAGACATTTCGCCAAGTCTTCGTCAACGGGCAGGCTGAGCTCGTGGATCTGACGCAGGTAGCGGAGGTCCGCGGAGTAGCGCACCTCCACCTCGTCCAGGCGCGCCCCTTCCGACACCAGCGTACGGCGGCCCTCCCCTGCCATGGCGGCGAACAGCGCATGCCAGCGTTCCGGGGCCAGTTGCTCGCCGGAAGCGTAGCAGCTCCGCACCAGGTCATGCTTGAGGTCGGCGAACAACATACCCACCGCGCAAAACACGCCGGACTGCCGCGGCACGATCACCTCCCGTATGCCCAGTTCCATGGCCACCGCGGCCGCGTGCACCGGCCCGGCGCCGCCGCCCACCACCATGGGCATGGCCTCGGGATCGAGTCCGTGGTCCACGATCATGTCGCGGATCCCGGCGGCCATGCCGGCGTTGATCACCTCGTAGGCCGCCACCGCCGCTTCCTCCACCGGAACGGCCAGGGGGGCGGCCAGATGCTCCCGCACCGCCCGATCCGCCGGTTCCCGCGCGAGCCGCATGCGACCGCCGAGAAAGTAGTCGGGATCGAGGTAGCCCAGCAAAAGGTCGACGTCCGTGCAGGTGGGCAGCGTACCGCCCTTGCCGTAGCAGGCGGGTCCAGGCGCGGCGCCGGCGCTCCGGGGGCCCACCTGAAGCCCACCGCCCGCATCGATCCGGGCAATGCTGCCGCCGCCGGCGCCGAGGGTGCGGATGTCGATCATCGGCAGCGCGGTGGCGTACCGCCCGACACGGCCCTCGGTCACCTCCCGGGGTTCGCCTCCCGACGCCAGGGAGATGTCCAGGCTGGTGCCGCCCATGTCGATCACCACACAGTCAGACGCCCCGGTGCCCGCGGCGTAGACCTGTGCCGCCACCGGCGCCGCCGCCGGACCGGACAGGAGCGCCGCCGCCGCCCGCGGGATGATCTCCTCCGGCGCCATCAGCCCGGCCGCCGAGTTCATGATGAGCAGTTGACCGCCGAAACCCGCGCCGGCGAGACGGGCCGCCAGCGACGACAGGTAGGACTTCAGCAGAGGACCCACATAGCTGTTGAGCACCGCGGTGCTGACCCGGCTGTAGTAACCCAATTGCGGCAGCAACTCCGAGGACACGGTGAGGTAGGCGTCCGTGAGCGCCTCGCGCAGCCGCGCCGCGACCCGGCGCTCGTGCGCGTCGTTGGCATAGGCATGCATGAGACACACGGCCACCGCCTCGACCTCGTGCGTTTTCAGGGCCTGGACCGCCGCCTCCAGCGAGCCCAAATCCAACTCCGCCATGATGTCGCCGTTCCAGTCCACCCGCTCGTCCACCGACAGCCTCAGATAGCGAGGAACCAGCGGCGGCGGTGCTTCGTACTTGTTGTCGAGAGGCTCCTCCTTGACGCCCCGGCGCATTTCCAAAGCGTCTCGGGTGCCCTTGGTGGTCAGCAGGCCGGTGCGGCTGCCGGCACCGGTGAGAAGGGCGTTGGTGGCCACGGTGGTGCCATGAACCACGAGTTCGATGCGCCCGAGGAAGGTGCCTGCGTCGGTTCCTTGCCGCAGCGCCAACTCCGCGATGCCGCGCATGATGGACCCGGCCAGATCCGCCGGCTCGACCGGCACCTTGTGGATGGCCATCTCACCATCGCGGTCACAGAGTGCGAAGTCGACGAAAGTGCCGCCGACGTCCACGCCGACCATGTATCTACCTCGGGAATCACTCATAACTGCTTGGTGTTATGATTTATAGAAGACACGAACAGTCTCGCCAAGCCCACTCTCCAGGCACAGTCTAACCTCCTTCAATTTCTCCACCGGCCACCGGAACGGACAAGGTCCATGACGGGTCGTCCTCTAGTGTGGTGTCTGGTTAATTCGCGTCACAATATGCGGAGGATTTCTTGTCGTCGGCAAGGCGCGATGACGAGCAGTGGCGGGCACCACGCGAGGAAGAGCAACGCAGCCGCCCTTCGACTTCGCTTCGCTCAGGATGCGCGGAGCGAAAAGGACCCGCAGATTATGATGCGAATTAACCAGACACTACACTAGCTCGAAGTCCGGCCACCCGTGGCGGGCAACGACCAACAGGTTGTTGAAAAACTCCGTGTGGCGCCCTTCGACTTCGCTTCGCGAAGCCTGTCCTGAGCTTGTCGAAGGGCGGCGACTCATGTCGTAGGGAGTTTCGGCTTATCGCTTGGTTGGTTACCGTTGAGGACTTCGAACAGGATATTTCGATCTCCGCCGCCGCAACAGGTCCGCGTCAGGACAGCCGCCGACACGGCCGTGACCGGCAGGGTCCGGGGCTTGATGGGAAGGCGACCCCCCAGACTCGTTGCAGACCCGGTGGCACCGTCGGCAGGGCTCGCCGGCTGTCGCCCTCGCCACCCTCTCAGAACCGCAGCCTGAGGTCGAGCAACACGCCGTGCTCGGTCCCGCCGTTGCCGTCGTCGCGGCGCTCGCCCGACAGCTCCATCCCGAGGTCCGCCCGCCAGCCGTCGAAACGCGTCCCGACCCGCAGCCGACG
>Ga0209020_1002229_pt1 | contig 16242 bp, 21 predicted proteins | sample PinacodermBB_FD_187298 | JGI IMG/M metagenome (GOLD analysis project Ga0209020, IMG submission 187298) | Host-associated microbial community of the marine sponge Aplysina aerophoba from Gulf of Piran - sponge pinacoderm, lysed by bead... | ecosystem: Host-associated > Porifera > Sponge >...
CACGACCCAACACCTTCAACCGCGACCGCAACCCCTCATCAGACAACCCCACCTCATCAACCAGACCCACGCAAACCGACCCGACGGTACCACAACCGCTGGCCATAGAGGAGGGTCGCACTTGTGAAGCGCTATCGGTCCGCGATGCCCCGGCGGTGCCAGTACCGTTGGTGGTGCCCGCCTCAAAAAGCTCTGATCCTGAAAATAAACTCATGGGCCACACCTTACCGACCCCGTGTGACAATGACCCCGTGAAATATTGGAAAAACATAAAATAATCTAAAGAATTTTGTTTGACACGGAGACAGTCAACAATATTTTGTTTGATACGGAGACAGTCAAACACCAAAATCAAACGCGCAGACGAACACCGCGTCGGCCTCAACTCCCTCCAGAGGAAACCGAACGCAGAAACGACCGTCAATGTCAAACTCAACCACCCGGCGAGGTTAGCCGGGCGCGGACCGGAACCGCCGAATTCGTGCCGCACCAGCAGCGTTTGTGCCACGCCAACGGCGTGTTTGCTGAGGCGTTCATGCGCTGAATCCGAACTCAAACGCGGACAGCCTGTTAAGCGGCAGCAAACCCAACAGCGGTGGCGACAGACACGCTTCGCTGTTGGCATCTTGTTTGGACGGGGTATTGCATGTCGGTGAGGTCTCGGATGCGGCCAGAACCTCTGCTGCGTCTGGGGGTTGTGCGAGTGGTCGCTGGAGGAGACCAGCGCCGGGTCTCCTCTCATACGGCACGACGCGGGTCAGGAACTTGCCAAGGAGATCGCTTGGCGACTGTATGCGGAGTCGTTCACTTGGTCGACAAGGAAGTCTGCAAGGTCTTCGCGGCTGATCCGCTTCGCTGGATCGCTGTTGCTTGCCACGTAACCGCTTGCGGGACGATCGTTAAGCACAGCCGCTCGAACGATGGTCCAATCCAACGTACTCTGGCGAACGATCGCTTCTTGTGCCTTGTGGTCGGCGAAGACGTTACGGAGCAAGGTTCTGAACAGGACGCGAGCCAGCAGCGCAATCTGCTTCCAACTCTCACCGACCCCCGCCGCGGAAATGACGACGAGGCGTTCGATCTTTTGAAAAACCATGGCATCAACGATGTTCTTGGTGCCTGAAGACAGCGTCGTCTTGTCTTTCAGGTTGGTGCTCCCGATGCAAACAATGACCGCGTCGTGGCCAGCTACGGCTTCGGTGACATCACTCAAATCCAAGACATCGCCCTTGAAGGTTTGCAATTCGGGCTCAGCTTCGGAGAACCGGTCTACCGAACGGCCGAAAGCTGTTACCTGATGCCCTTGCTGCAGCGCCCTGCGCCAAGTGAACATACCCGTTTTCCCGGTCGCTCCAAAGACAATAATACGCATGTCGCTACTCATTTCCCGCCAGACCAGCGGTTTTCAACAGTTGTGCCAAACGACCAATCTAGCCGCTAGCGGGCGCAGCGCCACGACACACAATCAAACCGCTCCACATCTCTTCGAACGTGAGAAATCCGATTGAACAACCCGGCAAGCTCTCCGCCGCGATCTGTGCCGAGCTTTCGATCGGTTCGTCCGTCATCCGCTCCCGGTTGTCCAGCCCGCCTGCGAAGAGATCAAGGTAGATCCGATCACGTGCCCGGAGTTTTGTGGCCGTGGTGAACGCGTCAAGGTACGCCCGAAGAATATCAAGTTTGCCAACTGTCCAGTATCCCCAAGTGCGGGCCACTACACGGCGACCTCGGTGAGAGGCATCTCGTCGTGGAGGCTGCCGTCCAGTTCTCGGCCGTTGGCTTTGGGGGTTCGGCCACCCCATTGTTTGAAGAAGAAGGCAACACCCTCGGCGACACATTGGTCGCGTAGGTCGCGGGCCCATTCCTCTTCCATCGGACGGGCTCCGTGGCCGCTCTCACCGCCGACGATCAACCAACCGATCCCGGAGAGGTCAAGTTCGGGGAGCGGCCCCAGGAGGGGTTCGGCGCTGACGAACCGCACCGCAGCGTTCACGGAACGGAGGTGGTCGATCCGAAAGGCGTAACGAGACGACTCGACGCTCACGCCCATCCAAACATTAGACGGCCAGTGTAATTCGCCGGCCAACGACACCAAGCGCTTGGACCGCTTCGTGAGCACTTGGTACGTGTGTTGAGGAGTCTCAGCCATGACCCTGAAGACCCGCTGAATGAACTCCAACGGAACCTCGGGATGGAACAGGTCGCTCATCGAGTTAACGAAAACAATGCGTGGTGCTCTCCAACGGTAGGGAAGTTCGAGCACATCATCGTGCAGTGTCAGCCTGAAACCAGGGCCGCTGGACTTGGGGTCACCGTCGTTCTGGTACTTCGGGTTGCCCATCGCCTTGAGCCGCTTCGCCAACGTGAGCGCGTAACAGTTGTCGCACCCCGGTGAGGTCTGGTCGCAGCCGGTCGTCGGGTTCCAGGTTGTCTCGGTCCATTCGATACCGGTTCGGTCCGCCACGATCACTTCCCTCTCTCACCAAATTGCCAAAGGCTATCCAGTGAGCCCCAACCTTACGGGGAGGGTATAACAAACCCACTCGTCCGATCGTCAACGTACCGAAATACGCTGAAGTTGGATCGTCACTCGCGTACACAAATTGTTAGCATGGGCAACGTGAAGATAAACGTGCCGGGAAGAGCGGACCGCAAGGTAGTCACACTGATCAAGCCCCTCGACATTTTTCGCGACGACGAGTTTGTCGAACCGTGGTTCGACCAGCGACGCTTGCCCGTTCTCAGGCCGGTGTGCCCCTCCTGCCGATTGGAGGATACGCAGGAAGAGTCGTTCAGACCTTGGATTGAAACCACTCGGGACGGATTGTTCGAGTCCCAATTGCTAGCGAATAGCGGATACTTCGTTAAGCGCCTAGCGGACGATCACCAACATCACCCTCCCACGCGTTCTCGGGATACTAAGCAGGAATCAACTATGGTGAAGGCGGGTGCATCCGCAACAAGAGCCGGTGTGAACCTTGCGTTGCCGGATCCATCCCGAACGCATTTGTGATCGTTATGTTTTTAGAGGACAACAAAATCTATCAGGGCAACTCATTAGAGTTGATGCAGAAATTGCAAGATAATATCGCCCATCTCATTCTCAGCGATATCCCATACGGAATCGGGTCTGATGACTGGGATGTCTTACACACCAACAACAACTCTGCTTACATGGGTTCAAGTGCTGCACAAGAACTAGCTGGTTCAGTGTTTGAAAAACGCGGTAAACCCATAAACGGTTGGTGTCAAGCAGACAGAGAAATCCCTCGCCAGTATCAGGAATGGTGCTCAACCTGGGCAGCCGAATGGCTACGAGTCTTGAAACCGGGGGGTAATGCGATCCTGTTTAGTGGCAGAAGGTTTTCTCACAGGTGTGTGTCAGCTTTGGAGGACACGGGGTTCAACTTCAAAGATAGCCTTGCGTGGCTTCGGCCCACGGCTCCGCACAGAGCGCAAAGATTGAGCGTAGTTTATTCACGCAGAGGCGACGACGAGTCAGCTTCAGCATGGGAAGGTTGGCGGATCGGAAACCTCAGACCGCTGTATGAGCCTATACTTTGGTTCTCCAAGCCATATCGAATCGGTGGCACAATTGCGGACAATGTCTTAGAACATGGTGTGGGTGCTTATGACGAGTCAGGTTTCGTGAAATACACTGGAGCGCCGAATAACATAGTAACATGCGGCTTGGCGAAAGGTGAAGGAGGTATGCATCCTACGCAAAAGCCTGTGAAACTCATGGCAATGCTGATAGAACTTACAACGCAGAAGGACCATTTGGTAATCGATCCCTTCGCTGGCAGTGGTTCGACGTTGGTGGCTGCCAAGTTGCTTGGTCGGCGCTACATGGGTTTTGAGTTGAACTCTGAATACGTCGACACCTGCACGACGAGACTAGAGCCAACAGTTCTGTTCCAGTAGTTTAGGGTTATGACGTTACTTGACGAACATATGATTGAGCGAAGAAACCGTTGGATTGATGAAATCGGTGCGCTCAGTGGTGAATTCACAGAGAACGCCTCACACATTGAAGACAAACTGCTTGAAGCCATTCGAAACACCGGAATTGCGGTCTTGTTAGAGCACCTAAGGCTCTGCTCGGCAATCCCAGAATCGTACGGCCACGATTCAAGCGAAGAGAAACTGTACTCCAAGTACACGGACATATTACTTTCGGCCAGCTATTCCCAGATTGGGTTGCAGAGTGTTGTTTTGGATACTAGGGCAAATTCAGCGGATGTAGAAGCCGTTGCAGACAGCTACAGTTTCGTTGCGGATGCAAAAGCGTTCAGGTTGAGCAGAACAGCTAAGAACCAGAAGGATTTCAAGGTTCAAGCAATGGACAATTGGAAATACGGAAAGCCATATGCAATGGTTGTGTGTCCCCTTTACCAATTACCGTCGACGAAAAGCCAGATTTACAAGCAAGCGGTCACGCGAAACGTCTGCATTTTCTCCTATTCGCATCTTGCGGTTATCGTCCAACTGTCGGCCGCGTTGGGACCAGAGTTCAGCACAGCTTTGCTATATCGAATTCTCGCGACAGTTGAGGCTCTAAATCCCTCAAAAGATGCGATCTCATATTGGCAAGCTGTGAACCGAGCCATGCTTGATGCTCACTCGTCAGTGCGTCAACTTTGGAAAGTGGAGAAGGTTGCGTCTGCGGAGGCAATTGATGTTGCCAAGGTCCACGCATTGAGTCACTTTAGTAGAGAGCGTGAGAAGATCATGATGATGAGCAGAGAGCAGGCAATTAGAGAGTTAGTGACGACCCGAAAGATCGACAGTCGTATTGAGCAAATCGAGTCTGTGGAGATCAACACTCTAATGGATGTGAATTCGTAACGGCTGACTTGTTGGTGCGCCTTGAACCCGGCGTGTGGCTCGGCGTGTGGTGGGTGTGGATACGCAGCCGGCCAATCTGGATCACCGATTAGTCGGTGAGGAGGTAGTCAGAGTACGGCAGTATGGCGGCTTCCTGGTAGTTTGATGGCGAGGATCAGGGGGTCGCCACCACGTTGAACCTCGTCGATCACTGCCGGGGTACCAAGCGTATCAAGGAACATCGGATGCCGACCACGGCCTGCTCGTTGATCGCAACAGGGAACTGAAGCGTGTGGATCGCGCCTTGAAGAAGTCGAACGAGGACTGACGGACCAACGGAGTTTGAGAAGAGTAACGGCGAATCCACTTGCAGTGACGGTACGGCCACTGGCGGTACGACGTACAGATCGGTTGAGGACGGCGACCCCATCCTCCGGGATGGATCGCGTGCTGGTATCGCCAAGCAGGTCGAAAGACAGATGACTACAACCGAACCGAACACCCTCGTCGACAAGATTGAGGTAATCCACCAGTGCCTTCAACCGATCCACGGCGATGAACTCATGCCGGTGTTCGTGTTCGACGACACCGACAGGTGGAGCGCTACGGCCAGCAACGGTACAACCCAGTCGAAACGGTGGTTCGCCCGACTCCTCGCAGCGCTACGAACTGCAATCCATGCTGATCGGTCGAGGCCCGAACCGCTGCGGGCGGTCACGGAAAACTCCTCAGCAAGACCAAATCGCGCTTCGCCCGCTCGGCAATCTCGAGCCCGAGACCTCCGCCGCCGCCGCTGGAGGCAAGCCCTTCAACCGCAAGGACACCGCACGGGCCAAACATGATGCTCCCCGAGGTGAGGTCTTGTCGCAGAAGATGAGTGCCGAAAGCTCCTTCGGCGCCCAACAACCGGGGCTTGATCGATTGCATCACGGTCAGCGCAGCGCGCGAAAGGATGCTCGTCTCGCCGACCTGGCAACCGACGATCACGCCTACACCCAGATCCACTGCTTTTCGGGCGACCTCCAGCGAGCGGATGACACCGCCCATCTTCGATACCCGAACGTTGGCGATCCAGTTAGCGGGATCACCACTCAAGGCATCCAAGTGTTCAGCTCGCAAGAGGCTCTCGTCGACCACGATCCGCGTCGAGCATTGTTCCGCCACCTTGAGCATGCCGTTGAAGTCTCCCGGCCTGAGTGGTTCTTCCACCGCAAAGACGGCGGTGTTCAGCGCCCCCAAGTGCTTCACGCAGTCCTCGGCCGACTCCCAGAGGTTGTTGGCATCAACCCGAATCCGCACCCCAGATGACGAGGCTCGCGACCGCGATGTGGCGTTTTCCAGAGCTCGCAGCTTGGCTTGGTCGCGGCGCACAACACCGCACAACTTGACCTTGAAGTCCACGAAACCAGCACGGCGGTACCGACCGCACTGCCAGCGATATGCCGGCCACAAAAGATCGGACAGCACCGCGGTGTAGCGGAACTCTCCTACCGGCTTGGCAACGTCAAGGACATCTTCGAGAGACCGCGTCTGTGACTTGCCGAGCAGGTCCAACACAGCTAACTCGACTGCGCAGAAAGCCGCCGGGTTGCGGTCGATCTCTTCACGGTGAACCTTGATCCAAGTCCGCAGGGGCTCTGCGCCGGTGATCTTTACCAACCAGTCATCCGCGTGTTGGTCAATGAACTCCAGGGCGCTGTCGATTGTCTCGCCGGTCACATATTGACGGGGGCAACCCTCGCCCCAGCCGATCCGGCCGTCGGCACCGACAACCTGCACGATCAGGTTCTGAGCCCGCCGATGACTGGCCGATGCATGACGGACCACCGTCTTGAACGGCACTGGGAACGACATCACCGACAGGCTTACGATGCGGGCGGGGGATTCGGGTGACGACATTACGGGTGTTCGGCGTAGGTGTCGAAATCGAAGGGACAGTCGTGGCTGTATTGGACGTGCAGGTACTTGAATTGCATGTCGCGTTGACCGGCAGTCACCTGTTGGTGTCGGTAGGCGGCTCCTGTGCCCGGGCGTAATCGCAGTGTTCGCAGCGGTTCAAGCCTTCCGCTGGCTCGCTTGGCATCGTACTCGACATTCCCGAACCGCAGACGCTGGTCAATGTCGCTCGCCAGAGATGCCATCGCGGCAGCATCGTCAGCATTGTCGGCGGTATTTGCGTTGTCGGCGGTATTTGCGGAGGCCCGAGCAGGTTCGACATACAGGGTGTAGCGAGCGTTCTCCACATCCGCCAGCATGATGAAAAAACTGGTGGGCAACTGGTGCTCAGCGAGCGCCGGTGGCACCGCGCCCAACACTTGCGTTTCATAGAGCTTCTCTCCGGTGATGCTGGTGATGCCACTGGCCTTCTGGACAAACTCGAGTGTCGGCGTGGCATTCAGCCAACCGGTCACACGAACAATGTCGCTCATGTCGTAGCGATAGAGCCCGTCGGAGGTGGTCACCACCACGTTGTAGTCGTGCCCAGTCTCCAGTTCACCGAGCGTCAACAACTCGGTCTGGTCGAATCCGATCTCGTCGCGCTGAGCCGCGGAAGCATCCCTTTCGGCGAACTCGAAGAAGGTGTCCTCCAGCAACGGCAGGCAAATGTTTTTGCGAGCATCGACATTGATGGTTCCCTGCATCTCACTTGCCACCCAGCCAACCTCAATCACCAGGCAACTCTCGGGCAACGTCGGCTTCAGGCTGCTCAACGCAACCCCACAACTCCCGCCGGTCCAGGTCACAACACCTGCCAAGTCGGGCCAGAAGTCGGCATAGGTGAGCCGCCCGCCAGCATCCAGACGTTTCTGCAGACTCAAGGCGCGGGAGCGCTGAGGACGCAAGTTCAAAAGCGCAGTCACCCCACCCGCGCTAGTAGCCAGCTCGTCGGGCAAGCGTCCCATAGCGACCGCATTCAGCACCAACTCAGCATTCTGGTTGATCAGCGACAGCAGTTGGGTGAGCGTGGACGGATTGGCCGTAGCGACACAGGTGACAGCCGGTTCCGCAACCCCCAGGATCGCCATCGCCAGATAGCGGACCTGATAGTCCGCAACCGAGGTCAACGCCGAGGGCAGCACATAGCGGCCTTGCAGCAGCCGCGGCTGGTTCTCGTGCAACTTCCCGGACGCCGATCCGTAGGGCGACCCACCTTGCAGGCGACCCTCTACCGCCGCCCCGCCAACCGCGAAGACCTTGCCCGACAGTATTGGCGCGCCCAGTGACCAGACGTAGGTTCCCAAGCGTTGACGATCTCGGAGTCGCTGGAGACCCGCCGCGGTGACCGGGATGTTCTTGGCAGCTGTGACGGTGCCGCTCGTCCGATTGTAGAACACCGGCCGCTCTGCGGTGAGGCACGGCTCGCCGGTCAACTCCTGGCGCTCCACCAACTCACGCAGGTCCTCATAGACCTGGACCGGTACCGCTCGGCGATACTCGGCAACGGTGTTGATGCCCGAAAATCGGTGCTCCGTGCCGAAAGTTGTCGAGGCGTTGTCGGCCAGGATTCCTCTGAGCACCCTCAGTTGGGTTTCGTCAGGTGCTTTCGCCGACTCCAGCAACGCCCGCAGCCGCGGTCGCTGCGTCAGCGTCAAAGCAGCCTTCAACCCCAAGTAGCCGACGCTGCGCCTCACCTCGGGCCGGCCCCGGTCTCGGAATCCAGACCGGCAGCAAACGGTGTGCGCATCTGCTGCCAGAATCCGCTCGGGTATTGCCTGTTGATCAATCCGAGATTGCCGACTTCGCGCCCAACCGGCAGAAAACGTGTCCCGAAAATCCAGTCCCAGACGATCAAGTTGTTGCCGAAATTGGCGTTGGATTCCTCGGGGAACTCCGAATGGTGCCAACGATGCAGTTCAGGTCCGCTGATGACGTAGTTGAGAAAGCCCAATCGCACGGCGCAGTTGGAGTGTTGAAAGAACCCGTTGACCGCATAGAACACGAAGTAGACGGCAAGCACCTCTGCGGAGACACCCACCAAGACGAAAGGCAGCGCATCAAGTGAGAACTGGACAGCCTTCTCGAAGGGATGGAAGCGAGCAACGTTGAGCCAGTAGAGACGGTGCGGCGAATGATGCACAGCGTGGTAACGCCACATGAACCCGAAGCGATGGAACGCTCGGTGCAGCCAGTAGCGGGCAAGGTCGGCCAGCAACAACATCAATATCGCCTGCACGATCAACGGCAGGCCGTGCGGCCAGAGACTATCGACAGTGAAGCCTGCGGCCTTCAAGCGGTCGGCGATGCCGATCGTCACGCCGACCGACAACAGGTAGGGCAAGGTCATCTGCACCAGCACCATGAACGCCAGATCCGAACGGATCTCACGTCCGTGCGGACGCCACTGCGGGCGGTGGGGCCACTTGATCTCATGTGCGGTCACCAACCCGGCGGCCAGAACGGCCGCTCCGTATGCCGCCGGTGTCACATGCAATCCGTTGGCCGTCAGAGTCCAGAACCCGGCGAACGTGGCCAACACGACTACGGGATACGAGCCGAGCTCGACCGCCTTGGCTACCCGGCCAGTTCCGTGCTCAACTAAGCCGGTCATCGCAACTCGCAATCGACCCGGTTAGACAGGCTGCGCCGCGAACATCCGCACGGCTGCGAGGCGCTGCGTGGGGCGTGTTGGTCAAATCCGCCGAATCGAGAAGGAGACGAGACACGGCTGCACCGAACGATCAGAGTCAACCCGAGCAGACCGGGTCGAGGCGGCGCTGTGCGCGAACCCACGCTCCGGGATATTCGTCCCAGTCGTGGCCTTCGGTGGGGGTCGAACCTAGAGACGCTTCGATCTCATCGCAGTGCCGCGCATCTTCGACACTGAGCCCCATCCGAGCAGCAATGAACCCGCTGCGATGCGTTGGTCCCGCACTTCGACCATGATCCTCTTCAGCATCATCAGGCGAAACGTGCAAACACATGCGTTGAATAATACACAAATAAAGGGTGGACCACCTCAAAACCCGAGCGGACATGTGTAATACGATACTGGGTGGAGTGGCCACGGGTGGCTCTTCCCGTTTTGACGGTGACCGACAACCACGGGTTGAGGTCTGCCGCTAGCATATCGGAACAATGTCGCAACACGAAGTCAATGACCGGTTGCTCCTGTTTCCCGGAGGGGCGGTGCCGGCCGCCGAGGTTGCCTGGCGCTTCGATCCCTCCGGCGGTCCGGGAGGTCAACACGCTAACCGCTCCAGCACTCGGGTCGAGGCCGTGATTGATCTCACGACGGCAGGCGACGTTGAGGTCGAGGCACGCAAGCGACTAATCGCTGCGTTCGGTGCCGCGTTGAGGGTGGTCGTTGACGACACGCGATCGCAGGCCCGCAACCGTGAGATTGCTCTCGACCGTCTGGAATCACGGCTGCGCGACGCGTTGACCGTTCCAAAACCGAGGAGACCGACCCGGCCGTCACGTTCGGCTAAGGCTCGGCGGTTGCAAGCAAAGCGCCGTCGCTCCGAGACCAAGCGCGGTCGCGGCCGCATCGATCCAACGGAACGTACACAATTACTCTTGGGTTCTGCTGAATGAAGCGAAGCGGCCCGGCCTCATGGCGCTCGACACGCTTATGGGAGCGTGAGGCGGATGTTGTTGTTCTGTGCGTCTGTGGAGTCCAGTAGTGCATTGGTGGCATCGAGTTGGCCTTCGGTGGCAGCGCGATCAGTCCATGGCATCGCTGCGGTCCATCTCCACGCATGCACCATGACCGCAACATATGCGCCGATGTCCCCATTGGACGTTGAGACGCGGCGCAGCGCGGATATGTACTCGTTGCGATAAACGCTTGGGATCACGATCCGGGCATCGCCGACGGCGGAGGTCTCCGCGTTCATCATCACCCGGGCCACTCTCCCGTTCCCGTCGGTGAACGGGTGGACCTCCGACACCACAAGCATCACGTACAAAGCCCTCGCAATCCCCGGTTCGAGGCGCTCGAGCCCGGCGAGGCCCTTGCGAAGCGTTCCCTCGACCAGTTGCGGCGCAACGAACACGTAGGCGCCCACCTGGTTCGGTTTGCTCTTCCATTCCCCCGGGGTCTTGTCGGCTCTGCCAGCGAGGATGGTCTGATGCCTGACCTGCAAATAACCGATCAGTTCGTCGGGGTCGGTCGACGTGGCAGCGCGCCCGACTGGGTCGACAACACAGTGGTAGCTGCCAAGAATGTCATGGCCGTCTTCGGGCCGGTCGGCGGGAGGAACCTGGGTTTCGATGATGGCCCTCGCCTCTTCGATCGTGAACTCGGTGCCCTCGATGTAGTTCGAGAAGTAGCTCTCATAGAACGGGAGTTCACCCAAGGCATCGGACACAGGCAGGCGGCGGGGCACTTCACTCGGAAGCGACATCAGCGCATCGCCAACCGACTCGAACAACTTGATCCGCCGGTCATCCCACGCAGTTCCGGTGGTGAACGCAGTGAACATCTCACCTGCATCTCGTCTCGGAGGTTCGAGCCCTTGGAGTTGATCGAACAGCGCATCCACGCGTTCGGCATCATGATCGCCGCGGAACACCTCGGCGAGTTCGTGGCACTCAGCACGGAGTCGTGCGGTTCGTTCTCGACCCCAGGCGATCGCCTTGCCCGCCAACCAATCCTCGAGCTCTGCGTGAGACAGCGTCCGCGGAACATGCCCGCGGCGCCCCCGCGTGGAGGCGAGATTGTCGAGCAGGGTGCGCGCTGCGCTCGCCATCCGAAGACCCTCGGGCCAGGGCGAGTCTGCAATCGGCGTGTCTATCGCGCTCCCAGGTCGGATCCGGACCTCCAGACCCGGAAGCAAGACTCTCTTGCGCTGCGTTTGAGCCGCGACAAAAAGCGTTCCATTGGAGATCCGTCCCCCTTCCGCAGCGGAACGATCAACAATGACGGCCTTGGGAAGGAGCTTGGCCAAGATCCGCCACCGGTTCTCCAGCACGACCTCCGCTGGCTCGCTCACCATGTCTGCCGTGTAGATCTTCGGCGCGAGCCGGCGGATCCGACCCTCACGCACCGCCTTCGACAAGGTCGTGCTGCCGGCTGTGTCGTCGAAGAAAACAGTCCGTGGACCGGTCGGCCATCTCACTCGTCCCGCATGCGCCATACCCGTACAGTATCGGCCGATAACGCCGCCAAGCGAAAGAATTAGCCGTTAATTCGGTTCTCATCTGGTTATTTTGGTGCCGAAAGAGCGTTAAGCGTAAAAAATACCACTAATAAAAGTAGACCTGCCGCGACTACCGACCCCAGGTTGAGACCGAGCACGACACCCGCCGTGATGCCACAGAGGCGGGAGACGATCTTCGAGGCCCGCGAGAACTGCACCACAGAGACGCTCAGCCCGCAGGCGACAAACGTAGTGCCGTTCCCTGCGATGCGGGGCGACTCAACATCATCGGCCCGCACATGGACGAGGGCGGCGATCTTTGAGGCCCGCCCACGGTGCGGTGGCGATGACGATGGCTGCTCTGGTTCCAATAACACCTTCACCATTGGCACGAAGCAAGTAGTCGTGCATAAGGTGTTGGAGACCACGTGATGTGTCTCGGGGTCGTTGCCGTCGGTGAACTTTTCCTGCCACCACCGCGCGTGCCCGCCCACTCGGATTGCTTCACCGCTTCAGTCTGCCCGACGTTTTTGACTCCGGAGCTTTCTTCTCTCGGCCAGATACCGATCGGCGACGAACCGCTACCTGTGAACGTGTTGAACGGTGAACGCGTTGAACGGTGCCGGAGTTCAAACCCTTCCCTTGCAATGGGGAAAGCTCCGATTGCGACCATGAGCCGACACGACGAAGTGCTGGTGAAGCACCGGAGGGCAATACTCGCTGCCGCAAAACCCAGCAGCGCGCTCAATCGCGCTTGTCGGTTCTATTGCTCGTGGACATGAGGACAGCGACTACGACTTCCTTGTCGATTTCGACGCTGGAGTCAGCTTGTTCGGCATTGGCGGGTTGGAAGCTGACCTCGAAGACCTGCTTGGGCACAGTGTCGACGTTGTGCTCAGGTCGTGCGTGCGGGATCGCTGCGCCGGAATGTTCGCGGATTCCATCGTGTTATGAGGTGCGATGCCGAAGGGATTGAAGATGTCCGTGAGACCTGTAGCAAACTTGCCGAGATCGTGGCAACGGGCCGCGACACGTTGCGTTTAGCACCGATTCTGGAGGATCTCTCGCGTTCAGCCGGGGACCCTCACCCCACCGACTCCGACCCAAAACGCGAAGAGCCAATAACGTTTGTCTCCAGGGTTTAGGGGGAACCTCATTATTGAATTCTTGAGTGTTGCTTGTGTGTTATTGATTAGCGGGTTGGATGTCGATTACTTTGGCGTAGGTGTTGCTGTTCGGGCATAGACCGCCGATGGTTTCGTGGGGTTGTTTACCGTTGATGTTGAAGTCGGGTGCGTTGACCGTTTTGATTTTTGCGCGGTCACCTAGACTGATCGGGCCAACGTCGTTGTTCCAGATTGTTTGGGTGTTCGGGTCGTAGCGAATTTGTGGGTATGGCATGTCAAGGCGTATAGCTAGAGGTTTACCGTTGGCGTTGTCGTGTTGCTTCTGATCTCCCCGCGATGTGGTTGGGTCTCGCGCTACATAAAGGTATACGCATTCGCGCTCGGTTTCGTAATCATCTTGGGAGGGGGAGCCGATAGCAAATATGCCGGTTGTTTCGGTTGGTTCCCCCATCAGTTCAGAAACTTCTGATTCGAGGTCGGGGTGGTAGGCAAACATATAGTCAAACGGCGGAGGTGCCAAATCAGCAAGCAGTGGCGCGCTAAGATCCCCGGTGGGAGGGTCCGCAATCGGAATCAAACCCCGTTTTATCACCGCATCTCGGGTATCGCACCATCTTTCTTCAACATAAGTCGCATCGCGTTCCATGGGTTGTGCACAATCCACGCGATTGAGGCTACCCACCCTCAAGAACCCATCGGCGGCGCAACGATTCGAAAACTGAAGACTGTGCCGAGGGGCAAAATCAACGTATGCGGTATTCCGAGTCTTCACGACATTCGATAAATATTGTGAGCCTCGGATCAAGATTATATATGGATTTGTAGGTTTGTGTAGGAGGTGTTGGGTCATTGAGACCCACTCCCCCGTGACAAAAGGAGTGTTCCCAAACCACAGTGTCTCACCATTATCGTCTAGTCGAACGAGAGGATAAGGCAACGACAGTGCGATACGGTATGGGCCATCGTCTACCACACCTCCTTCTACATTATATCTTAACGCGTTTTGCAACGTCACATAAACACAAGGTGGTTCGATAGACAAAACCCCAGTAGAACCCAAGTCCCAGCTTGGATCAGGCGTTTCTCCGTCTTCTGGATGAGGTGGATACATCCCCGCAAAAGACGGCAGCGGCCAACCCTGTCGCTCAACATCTATAACCTTCACAGCTTCAGGTTCCACGAAAGTCGCGGCAGTGGCGGAACGTTTATCTACCAAACTAGTAGAAGTAGAAGTAGCTACAACCACATGTGCAGCGGTGGTCGTGGTTTGGCTAACTAGAGGCTGTTGTGTTGGGTTCTGTGTAGTAGACGTACACGCAGAACCCAACACAACAATGCATATCAGAACCCAGCACAACACATTTGATGGCATAAAAACTGACCAATCTAGGGACTTCGTGAACTAACCAAACATACGACGAAAAGCACGCCAATCACGAACTAGTCAAAGTAACTGGATTGGTGAGAACGCTCACCGACAAAAACGATTGGACATCGACTATCGCGGAAAAATACATTTCCTCAACAGTCGCAACGCAACTGTCCGAGACGGATAGATAGCCAGAAACAATTCCGTAAGCCGTTCCACCCCGAAAAACGGGGCCACCACTGTCTCCAGGGCAGGTTCTGAGGAAATCTCCTTTCACTGTGACCACTACTCGACCGCACACCGAAGGTTGACCGCTAGGTCCGTAGCAAGGTCTACTCGTTCGGCGTTCCGCCTCGGTAGCATCCGGGCCACCTATCGTATACTGGCCGTCGATGCTAGTGACTTTTCCGCAACTTATTCCTGAGTTGATACCTGTGTGGCAGACGAAATCGCCCATCATGTTGGTGCGTGTTTCGGTTCCTGTGACTTTGCAATACGGGTTGGGATAACCAAAACCTTCTCGGCACCGGAATTCGTTGGTTATTTTATAGCTACCGCTTTTGGGCGCATTAATCCAGTGCCATTGAGCATCGGCGTTCGCGCTAAAATATCCGAACACGAACGGTAACCGCACTTCGTTGCCCGGGATGCTGCTATTGGTGTTTACATAGAAAGCTTGAGCATCGTTGGGCATAGGTGATCCGCAGTGGCCAGCGGTGAGGACCCCCACATATTTGGGTTCATTTGGAAGGCGTCCCGGAGTTTGTACCGTGAACCCGGATGTGCAGTCAGCGATTGTTGAAGCATCAGTTGGGAACAATCCCTTGCCACCTTGAAACGCTGTGACATTGAACGTATTTGAAGTTGGGGTCAAACCACTGCCGTCGGTGATGGTGTATGACACATCAAGGTGGGGTTGCAGCAGGTTATTGACAAGGGTGGCGCTTTGTTCAAAAGTCAACTCTGATGTTGACCCCAAAGGCCCGACATCAGACAATAAAGCTGGATCAATAGCGACGCGCATAGAATTACTTTCCATGTCAGTAGCCAAGAATCTGACGGCCTGCGCGAGACCGGCATTAAGATCAGGTGTTGCTGGGGTACTTGGAGTTTCCGAGCCTGATTCGCTAGTGCCACTGTTGGCGACCGCGCCTTGGTTCGTGTCTGGAGAGTGCGCATCGAACAGTTCTTGCACAAACGATGTCTGCGCGTTCTGAAGTTCCGCGTAGGTGTACGTCGCGCCGGTACGGATATCTATGTCAGCATGCACGTCAGCAACCTCTAAGGCAGTAGCGCTAGCTGGGTCATCACCAACCAGCCACACTCAACCACCGAAACGGGCTTCGTGATCAATGCCCCAACCCGCTAAACGTTTAGATTCGAGCCCGCGGATTGTTTCTAGCGCTTCTTTGATGCCGCCAATCCGATTCAAACGACGTTGCGCTTCACTGTGCGACACAGAAAACTCTACCGAGTACGCCTCAACAGCCGGACCAACCGTCACGGAATCAGGTTCTGTTGCAATGTCCTCGGCGGTTTCGGTTTCCGGTTGCTTTGCCGAACTCGCAGCAACCGCGGCTGATAACACTAAACAGATAACCATAGCCGGTACCACAGAAGCTTTCAGTTGTTTCTTCATTTCCTTACGCTCCTTAGCGTTGGGGTAGTAGGAACCCTCAAGCATAACACACACCAACTCAACGTCAACCCCAAAATCGAAATAAATCACCCTGCGCTTGTGACCGGACCCCGTTTTTTGGTCCACTCGTTATGAGAGTTTTTTCTGGTTGGTTGCTGCCCATTGGTTTGCGTATTGGGCTGGTGTGAGCATACCGAG
>Ga0209020_1002230_pt1 | contig 16224 bp, 14 predicted proteins | sample PinacodermBB_FD_187298 | JGI IMG/M metagenome (GOLD analysis project Ga0209020, IMG submission 187298) | Host-associated microbial community of the marine sponge Aplysina aerophoba from Gulf of Piran - sponge pinacoderm, lysed by bead... | ecosystem: Host-associated > Porifera > Sponge >...
TGCCATGGAGATCGAAGTCACCGATTACCACTGAGGAGGACGATCATGATCGCCGCCGAACCGATACACCCGGGAGAACACCTCGCGGAGATCATGGAGGAGTTGGGGATCACCCAATACCGCTTGGCCAAGACGGTGGGAGTTCTACGCCGATCTGCTCCGCCGCGGGGTGGACGGCATCATCAGCCCGGAGGGGGCGGATCATGTTGTAGCCCACTTCGAGGGACACCCCGGGCGGCCTCGGGGTGAGACATGCTAATCACATGTGATAGTGTTATCCGCATGTCCAAGATGATCCAGATACGTAATGTGCCCGATGCTGTGCATCGGGAGGCGAAGGTGCGCGCGGCGCGTGCTGGCATGAGCCTCTCGGACTATCTGTTGCGGGAAGTGGAGCGGGCGCTGGCGGTGCCGCCCGTGGACGTGGTGCTGGCTCGGATCGCCGGGCGTGATCGGCCGGCGCTGTCGGAGTCGCCCGCCGAGGCGGTGCGGGCCGAGCGGGAACTGAGGTGATCGTCGCCGACGCCTCGGTGGTTGCAGAACTGCTCCTGCGGCGGGGCGGCCCGGCGGGCGAGTCACTGGCAGCGCGGTTCGCCGGCCGTGAGGCGGTCTGCGCCCCGCATCTCGTCGACGTCGAGATCGGCCAGGTGATCCGACGGTTCGTGTTGCGAGGAGAGATGCCCGTCGCCCGCGCCACCGCGGCGTTCGAGGACTTCGCGGATCTACCGATCCGGCGGTTCCCCCACACCGAACTACTGCCCCGGGCGTTCGCGCTGCGATCGAACGTGACCGTCTACGACGGGATCTATCTGGCACTGGCCGAAGCACTCGACGCGCCGCTGCTCTCATGCGACGCCGCCTTGGCCGACGTTCCCGGCTGCAGCGCGGCGGTGGAGATCCTGCCGGTCGCCGGTCAAGCAGTCTCGTAGCACGGTCTAAATCGTTCATCTGAACGGACCACGGTGCTACGGAGATCGAGGTCACCGATTACCACTGAGGAGGACGATCATGATCGCCGCTGAACCGATACACCCGGGAGAGCACCTCGCGGAGATCATGGAGGAGTTGGGAATCACCCAATACCGCTTGGCCAAGTCGGTGGGAGTTCCCCAGGTACGGATCCATGACATCGTCCACTGCCGGAGGTCCATCACTGCCGACACGGCGCTGCGAATCGGCCGAGCCCTCGGCATGACTCCGGAGTTCTGGCTGAACCTGCAGCGGATGTACGACTTGGACGTCGCCCGCACCAAGACCGACGTGAGCGCCATCGAGCCCCTCGTCGAGGTCGCCTGACCGGGCGCGGAGAGCAGAGCCGCCGAACCGGCCGCCCCGCCGAGGCTGTCGCCGCGCTGGCGGCGGGTTCGTGAGATCCGCGGTCACTCCGTGAGTTCCGCGGTCACTCGCAGCCTGCGGTACACCTCTACGGGTGCGCGGCCGGTAGCGGTGCGGTGAGTTCGACGGTGGTGCCCTCGTCTGCCGACCGGTGCTGGAGCCTGCCGCCCAGGTCGTTCTCGACGAGCGTGCGGACCAGCGTGAGGCCGAGCCCTTCCTGAAGCGGGCCGTCGGGCATGCCGCGGCCGTTGTCGGTGACCGACACCTGAAGCTCGGAATCCTCCCGGCCGATCCGGACCACGATCTCGTTGCCGGCGGCGCTGGCTGCCGCGCCGCCGAAGCCGTGGTCGACGGCGTTCTGCACCAACTCGTTCAGCACGATCGCCATCGTGGTCATCACCTCGCTGGGAAGCGGGCCGACGGCTCCGGAGACCTCGATGGAGATCGGTGCGTTCGGTGGGGCCAGGGACTCCCGCAGCAGCGAGGAGAGCGAGGCCACGACGCTCTCGAAGGTGGTGCTGTCGCCGTCGGGCCCGCTGAGGATCTCGTGTACGGCGGCGATCAGGCGAATCCGCCTCGCCGACTCGGCGAGTGCGTCCTTGGCCTCGGGGCTCTCCAACCAGCGGCTCTGCAGGCTGAGCAGGGACGACACCGTCTGCAGGTTGTTCTTCACGCGGTGGTGCACCTCGGCGAGGGCGGCGTTCTTGGTGATCAGCAGGCGGTCCACCCTGCGCAGTTCGGTGATGTCCCGCACCAGCACCAGGACGCCGGTGAGCGTGTCCTCCTGGATCAGCGGCATGCAGCGCACCACGACGCTGTGGCCGTTGCGCTCGATCTCCTCGGTGTGCGGCAGCGCTGTCGAGACCGCGAGCTTCAGCGCCCGAGGCTCGATCCCCACCTCGGCCAGGCGGCGGCCGGTCGGGCCGCCGTTGATGCCGAGGCGGCGCAGCGCCGAGTGGGCGTTCGGCGTGAGGTACTCCACCCGTTGCCAGGCGTCCAGGACGATGACACCGTCGCCGACCCGTGGCGGATGGTCATGGTCCTCGGGCCCGCCGGCGTAGGGGTAGACACCGTCGGCAATCATGCCCGCCAGGCGGCGGAAGAGCCCGAAGTAGGTGGTCTCCAACCGTCCCCAGACCCGTTCGCTCACCGAGGGGAACTCCCGCAGCAGCACGGCGATCGTCCGGTTGGCGAAGTTCACGGGAACGGCAAGGGACTGCACCCAGCGGTGCCGGCCGGGAAGGTAGGCACCGCCGTTGGCGCTCGTCCCGGTCTGCAGCGCCAGTGCGGCCAGCGGCCGCTCGGCGGCGGTTACTGCGAGGCCGAAGAGGTCGTCGGGATGCACCGTCTGGCTCGTGACGGGGCGGCTGTGGGCGGTGACGACGAATCGCCCTCCGCCGTCGGCGCCGTCGCCGGCTGCGTCGAGGATCGGCAGCAGTACCAGGATGTCGGCGAAGGAGATGTCCGCCAGCAGCGCGGTCGTGGTGACGAGCCATTCGTGGTGAAGCCGCTCGGGCTCGCTCAGGCCGGCCAGTGCCCGGCGCAGGTTCTCGTCGCTGCTCACACCGTTCGATCGTAACGGAGCCCCTGCCGGGGGCCGGTCGCGCCCCGACGGTGCGGTCCGCCGGACAGCTCGCCGACCGGTGGACCGCACCGCTCGCCGCCTGGACCGCTCGCCGACCGGTGGACCGCACCGCTCGCCGCCTGGACCGCTTGCCGCCTGGACCGCTCGCCGACCGGTGGCCCGGACCGCTCGCCGACCGGACCGCTCGCCGACCGGTGGCCTGGACCGCTCGCCGCCGGTCCCTCGCCGACCGGTGGCCTGGACCGCTCGCCGCCGGTCCCTCGCCGCCCGGACCGCGTTGTGTGTCGTTCCTACACTGGACTGCACAGTGCCGACGACGGCGCAGCGTCTCGGCTCGGGTTGCTGCCGGTTCGGAGGAATCATGCAGTTCGGCTTGTTCTACGAGATGCAGTTGCCGCGGCCGTGGGAACCGGGCGACGAGCACCGCCTCTACCGGGAGTGCCTCGAGCAGGTCACGCTGGCCGACCGTCTGGGGTTCGACTACGTGTGGGAGGTGGAGCACCACTTCCTGGAGGAGTACAGCCACTCTGCCGCGCCGGAGGTGTTCCTGGGAGCGGTCGCCGCCGTGACGCAGCGCATCCGGCTGGGCCACGGCATCGTGCAGTTGCCGCTGGAGTTCAACCACACCGCCCGGGTGGCTGAGCGGGCAGCGACCCTCGATCTCCTGTCCGACGGCCGGGTGGACCTCGGCACCGGCGAGGCGTCCTCGCGGGCCGAACTCGGCGGCTTCGGCGTGGACTGGGACACCAAGCGGGAGCAGTGGACCGATCACATCGAGGCCCTGGCCCGCATGATGGTGGAGGAGCCGTTCGCCGGCTGGGACGGCAAGTGGCTCCGGATGCCGCCGCGCAACGTCGTGCCCAAGCCGCTGCAGAAGCCGCACCCGCCGTTGTGGGTGGCCTGCAGTCGCCGGGAGACCATCCTGCTGGCCGCTCGTAGCGGCGTCGGCGCTCTGTCGTTCCAGTTCATCGAGCCCGAGCGGGCGGCCGATTGGGTGGCGGAATACGAGTCGATCATCGCCTCGGCCGACTGCATGCCGGCGGGCTTCGCGGTGAACCCGCGGATCGCCATCGTTCTGCCGCTTATGTGCCATCCCGACGAGCAGACCGCCGTCGACCGGGGACTCGACTCAGCGCACTTCTTCGGCTACGCGCTGCTCCACTACTACGCCTTCGGCGATCACCGTCCCGGGCGCACCGATGTGTGGCAGGAGTTTCTGGCCAACCGGGAGCGGGCGGGGTTCCGCCGTGAGGACGCGGGACAGACGGGCGGGGCGCTCGGCGCCTCCTACGGTGACCTGGGCGTCCTGGGACTGCGCGGCGCCATCGGGACGCCCGAGCAGGTGCGTTCGCTGCTTCGCCGCTACGAGGAGGCCGGCATCGACCAGGTCATCTTCATGGCCCAGATGGGGCGGGTCCCCCACACCCAGATCTGCGAGTCGCTGGAGCTCATGGGTGCTGAGGTGATCGGCGAGTTCGCCGAGCGCCACCCGCAGCAGTGGGAGCGCAAGTGCGAGCGCCTCGCCCCCGCCATCGAGGCCGCACTCGCCCGCAAAGCGCCGCCCCGCCGCAGCGACGAGGGCTACAACTTCAAAGCCGCCGCGAAGGCCTGAGTTGGGTTGGGAGGGGCGTCGCGCGAGAGGCGGTCAGTCGGCCCGAGCGACAGGACCGAGCCGGCCAGCAGCGCGGTGCCGCTCGCCAGCCGGTCGAAGTGGAGCCGTTGCTCTCGCTCAGGGCGTCGAGAGCGCGGTCCGCGCCGCCGCCGCTCATCGTCTGCGGTGATTCCGCTCCCGGCAGCGGCGATCCCTCCGGGGCTACGATCGAGCAGTGCCGACGATTCTCCGGGAGGGGCCGTACCGCTTCTTCTTCTACTCGAACGACCGGGAGGAACCGCCACACGTGCATGTCCAGCGGGATGATCGGGTCGGCAAGTTCTGGCTCGATCCCGTGCGCCTACAGCGAAGCGGGGGGTTGCAACGTGCCGAACTGCGCCGGATCGCGAGGATTATCGAGCGGGACAGGGAGTACTTGAGGGAGACCTGGAATGAATATTTCCACCGTTGAAGTAAGAGTGCCCGAGGTTGGCGCGGTGAGAGTCACCGACGACACGTTGACCGCAGAGTTGTCCGACGGCCGTACGATCTCCGTCCCGCTGGACTGGTACCCGCGGCTGATCCATGCCACCCCCCGGGAGCGAGACAACTGGCAGCCTGTCGGCGGAGGCGAAGGCATTCACTGGCCCGACCTGGACGAGGACGTGAGCGTGGAAGGGTTGCTCGCCGGCCGGCCGTCGGCCGAGAGCGCGAACTCCTTCAAGCGCTGGGTTGAGGCGAAGCGCGCCGGGACCGCCGTGACCCACGGCGCCGCGGCGGGCGCCGACACGTCGTCGCGGGAAGGTTGATGGCGCTGCGGGAAGGTTGATGGCGCTGCGGAACGCCGCGAACGCGCCGGAGTCCGAGCCGAGAATGGCCGCCCATGGGGCCGAACAACCGAACAAGCCGCATCGAACACGGCCCCGAACGGGCCGTAGGCTGGGGTGATGGCGGTTGTTGCGCCTGTTGGTGCGCCGACTCGGGGTGATGCGGAGGCCGCGGCTTCGGTGTTGATAGCGGCGGGTGTCGCCGAGGTGTTGCTGTTCGGGTCGGTGGCCCGCGGCGACGCCGCCGCGGGCAGTGACATCGACTTGGTGGCCATCTTCGCCGACCTGGACTACGGCGAGCGCCACGAGCGCCAACGGGCGCTGGAGGCCGCGGCCACCGCGGCGGCCGGCGCTCCGGTGCAGGTGCATGTGACGGATCGCCCGGAGTGGCGGGCCCGCGTGGAGCGGGTGCCGACGTCGTTCGAGCATCGCGCCGCCGCCGAATCGGTCCCGGTCGCAGCTGCGGCGAGCCGATGCTCCGTGGATTGGGGCAAGGAGATGGTGTTGCCGATGAGCGATCCTGAAGAGGCGCTGAGCTACTTCACCGGCCGGGTCTTGCCGCGCCTGCAGGCCACCGCGACGGCGGCCACCAGGTCCGCCGTCGAGGTGGTCTCGCCGGTGGCGCCGGTTGAGGGGCGCCGCCTGAACCGGATGGTGAGCCTCTGCGCCGAGGCCGCTCTCGCCGCCGAGACATCGGTGAAAGCCATGGCGAAGCTCTACGGCCGGCCGACGCCGACCGAAAGCGATCTGAAACGCAATGGGCACACCATCGCCGCGGTCCTCCAGCGGTACGTTCCTACGCCCCACAGCGGCGAGATGCGTGCGACGTTCGACCGCTGCGGCGTCGATCTGGCGGGACTGTCGCAGTGGCGCAGCAAGGGGACCCATGCCGATGACATCGACGCCCTCCGCGTCGAGGCGGACGATCTCGCCCCGGTCTACGCGGCGATGGCGTCGGAGATCACCGGCCTGGTTGTCTCGCATCTGCGCCGGGCGCTCGGCGACGCCGTCGCCGAGGCGGCGGCTGAACGAGACTCGCTGGCCGCGGTGATCGCCGGCCAGGATGTGCGTCTCGGCGTCCCGGCATCTGGCGGTCCCGACGTCTAGCCGCCTGGGGTCAGGTGCGTGTTAGGTCCCAGCGCGCGAACGCTTGTGGACACAGCACTAGCAGGCGAGTCCGACCGGACCGCGACCCGCGGGGTGGCGGCGGCGTCTTGCCGGGTGGCGCCGCGCAGGGTCCGTGCGGGCGGCGCCCGGGTCAGCCGGCGGCCACCATCGAGGCGGCTCTCGCTTCCGCCGCAGAGCCGGCTGCACCTTCGGCGAGGTCTCGCAGCAGCCTGCGGTAGACCATCGAGGCACCGTCGGCCACCTTGAGGTGCAGTTCGTCGCGCAGGTCGAGGGGCAGCTCGGGCGGGTCCTGGGACTCGACCACGCCCCGGTCCTGCTCCATGACCACGGCGAAGCCGTCCACGAAGTACTCGTCGGGGACGTCGAGGGAGTGGTTGCGGGACAGGTACCCCAGGATGAACGTCTCGGCCGTATCGGTGGGCGAGGCGATGAACGTGACGGTCGTGACGTCGCCGATCTTGGATTCGGCCTCGGAGTCGGTCTGCTCGGTCCAGGTGACCCCGCCGGTGGTGGACGTCACCACCTTGCGGTCGTGCAGCGTGAAGGGAAGGTGCAGCCTGTAGTCCCGCGTCAGAACGCTGTCGTTGTAGGCGTAGGTCATGCCGTAGTCGGTGGTCGCCACGTCGTAGGGCTTGATGAACGGCCCGTCGGCGAGTTCGGTGAACCCGGCGTGCACGAAGTTGAAGTGGGCGAAGTCGATGACGTTCTCCGTCATCCGGCCCGCGGAGGTCTGCCAGCGCCATGACCCCACCAGGAGCGGGCGCCAGTCGGGGTCGTTCCAGTCATCGTCGGGCCACGGCGGCAGGTCGGCCACCGGCTCCTCGAGGGCGATCCAGACCGCGTCGTACTTGTCCTGCACGTTGTAGCGGCGCACCCCGGCCTGGCTGGGGATGATCCCGTCGGGCCCCAGCGCGGGGATGAACGACACCTTGCCGGTGCGGTCGTACTCCCAACCGTGGTAGGGGCACATCAGCCGCCCGTCGCGGATGCAGCCGCGCGACATGGCCGCACCCCGGTGCACGCACTTGTCGCGCAGGGCGACGAGGCCCTCGTCGTCGCGGTACAACACGATCGGCTCGCCAAGCAGGCGTACCTGCTGCGGCTCGGTCGTGACGTCGCTCGAGACGGCGACCGGATGCCAGTAGTGCCTCAGTGCCTCCTCCAGCATGATGTTCCCTCCCGCTAGCTGTTCGGTAGTGACGTGTGGGCGAGCGGAACCCTCGGGCCTCGCGCTACTTCAGTCCCCAACTGTATGAGGTTTGTCGGCGGGCGTGAAGTGGAATGCCGCGTGAGCGGTCGGAGGGGCCGGTCACGCCGGGACGGCGGCGGCCATTTCGCGCATCATCCTGCGGTAGACGATCGAGGCGCCATCGGCCAGCTTGAGGTGCAGTTCGGAGCGCGGGTCCAGCGGCAGCTCCACGGGGTCCTGGTCCTCGACGACCATGCGGTCCTGCTCCATGATCTCGTCGAAGCCGACCGCGAAGTCCTCGTCGGGGACGTCGAGGGAGTGATTGCGGGACAGGTACACGAAGATCAGCGTCTCGGCCCGGTCGACGGGCGAGGCGACCGACGAGATGGTGGTTACGTCGCCGGCGCGGGAGTCGCCCTGCTCCGACCAGGTGATCCCGCCGGCGGCAGCCACCACCGACTTGCGGTCGTGAAGCGCGAACGGGAGGTGCAGGGTGTACTCCCGCACCAGAACGCCGTCGTCGTAGGCGTAGGTCATGCCGTCGTCGGTGAGCTTGATCTCGAAGGGCTTGATGAAGGGCCCGTCGGCCAGCTCTGTGAAGCCTGCATGCACGAAGTTGAAGTGGGCGAAGTCGGCGGCGTTCTCCACCATCCGGCCCGCGGAGGCCTGCCAGCGCCACGTCCCCACCATGAACACGCGCCGGTCGGGGTTGTTCCAATCGTCGTCGGGCCACGGAGGCGGGTCGGCCACCGGCTCCTCGAGGGCCACCCACACCGCCCCGTACTGCTCGCGCACGCGGTGGCGCTGCACCCGGGCCTGGCTGGGGATGGCCCCGTTCTGTCCGAGAGCGGGGATGAATGACACCCTGCCGCTGCGGTCGTACTGCCAGCCGTGGTAGGGGCACATCAGTTCCCCGTCGCGGATGCAGCCGCGCGACAGGGCCGCACCCCGGTGCACGCAGCGGTCCGCCAGCGCGACGGGGCCCTCGGCATCGCGGTACAGCACGATCGGCTCGCCCAGCAGCCGCACCTGCTGCGGCTCGGTCGTGACGTCGGTTGAGACCGCCACAGGGTGCCAGTAGTGCCTCAGCGCCTGATCCAGCATTGCTGCTCCCTCCGGTTACTGCCGCCAATCGTATGGTAGGGATGAAGGCGATGACAGAGGAGAGGTCAATGGCGGCTCGGCGGGTGGCTGTGGTGACCGGCGGCGGCACCGGCATCGGAGCGGCGAGCGCTCTGGAGTTGAGTGCAGGAGGCTGGGCGGTGGCCGTGTGCGGGCGGCGGACGGCGCTGCTCGCCGACGTGGTGGCGCAGTGTTCGGGCGAGGTGCTGGCGGTCACAGCCGACGTCTCGCTGCCCGGCGACGTGGAGCGCCTCTTCGACGCCGTCACCGAGCGCTTCGGGCACCTCGACGTGCTGTTCAACAACGCCGGTGCCGGTTCGGTGCCGGTGCCGGTGGACGAGTTGCCGGTGGAGGACTGGCTGCGGGTCGTCGCCGTGAACCTCACGGGGAGTTGGCTGTGCGCTCGGGAGGCCTTCGCCCGCATGAAGCGCCAGGATCCGCCGGGTGGGCGCATCATCAACAACGGCTCGATCTCGGCGCACGCCCCCCGTCCGTACTCGTCGCCCTACACAGCCACCAAGCACGCCATCACGGGTCTCACCAAGGCTCTGTCGCTGGAGGGGCGCCCGCACGGCATCAGCGTCGGGCAGATCGACGTCGGCAACGCCCGCACGCCCATGGCCGCCCGGATGGAGGCCGGCGTGCCGCAGGCCGACGGTTCGGTGCGCCCGGAGCCGTTGATGGACGTGGCCAACGTGGCCCGGGCCGTCCGCTACATGGCCGAGTTGCCGCCCGACGCCAACGTCCTGCAGATGACGGTGATGGCCAACAACATGCCCTTCGTGGGCCGCGGCTGACCGGGCTTCGCTCCTGGCCTGGTCAGGAGTTCTTGCGCCGACGGATTTCTTGGCGAACGGCTCGCATGGCCTGAGGCCGGGTGCGAGGCTCCTTCAACCACTCGCGCAGTTTGCGGTCGTCGCCCTCCAGCAGTTGATGGAGTTCGTCCTCAGCCGACTTGCCGAGACTCTGAACCCACTCCTCATGGAGTTCGACCTCGGCGAGCACCGGCGCCGAGTGTTCGGCGAGGTCGCGCAATCCGATGATGACACGGCTTACGTGGTGGGCAATGCGTTGCTGCAGAAGATGGATGCCAGCGTCGGCCATGACGGCGACCCGTTCGCCGGCCTGGAGTTCGGCTGTTTGTTCGCTGCGCAGCTCGCGAATGCACGCGGCAGGATTCGGAATGCCGGGGACCGGCGCGCCCGGCAACGGCATCCAGTCGAAACTGCCATGCCAACGGGGCACGTCGTGGTCTCGGATGGGCGCGACGATCTGGGTGTCGTGGAGTTGCGCGCCGCGGCGAATGGAGCAAGCGTGCGAGCACACGCAGACCGGGCCAACGCCGGTGATGATGACATCCCCCTGCATGAGGGGCCTCGACGGCGATGCGCGCCCGGGTCCCGTGTCGAGCCAGAGGTCTGCGGGATCGTCGGGGGCGTCAAGACGCGTCAAGTCCCCTCTCCTCACTCCTCCGAACGAGTATCCGCCCCGCTTCGGGATCGTCGACGATCATCCACTCGGCGCGGGTTTCGCTCCGCCAGTCGGGGTTCCAGCGATCGAGCACGTCACTCGCGGTGAGCTGACCTTGCGCGTACTCGAGCACGTCGTCCGCACGGCCTTCGCAGTAGAGGTCGGCGGCCGTCACGGTGTGGTGCTCGATCAGCCGCATCCCGAACCAACCCGCGGGTTCGCCGACCGGGCCTACTTCCTCCAGCAAGTCGAGGAACGCCGCCAGCCTCGCCAGCGCCCTGCGGTTTCCCGGCGAGATCGACTCGCCCGCTCGCCATTTCCGTACGGCGGACACCGTCACTCTGCAGAGCCGGGCGATCTCGTTCCACGCCAGGCCGCGATCTGTGGCGAGTTCGTCGAGCAGGAACTCACTGGAGGCCTTGGCCTTGATGCCGGTGCGATCATCGAGGTCGAGGGTCCGGGTGGCTCGACGACCCGAGGTGACCTCGGAGTCCACGACTCGCACAAGGCCGGTCAGGTCTGCGTACGCGTTCGTAAGCTCGCGGATGGCGTCGGTCTCGTGAGCTGTCGGCGCGGAGCCGTAAGCGTCGAAAATGAGTTGGCTCGAATGGGTTGACGTGCTCGGTCTCCGCAGTGTCTGTGTGCGGTTGGCGGTCATGTCCCCTCCCGGGTGGTGTCGGTCGTCGGCGGAAGTCGGTCATTGGGCACGTCCATTCCGCCGTCATCGCGTTCCGCGGAACACGTCGCGAAGCTCGTCTCGGATCGCGCGGTGGAACAATGACTCGAGCGGTCTGTGCAGGTCGTCGAGGGCTGGTTCGAGTGCTCCTGAGTTGAAGGGCAACATGTCCTGCCCGGGCGAGTCGCTGTAGGAGTCGGTGTCGATGACGAAGAACGGGCCCTTACCGCTGTCGGCTCGACGTCTGAGCGGTCCGTCTGACACCACGCCCGGTCCAACCAGGGCTGCGTACTGGACGTGCAGGTGGGTGGTTTCTCGGGTCAGGCGCGTGGCGACCTGGTGGATCGCCGGGACATAACCCGCCACTTCCGGCACCGAGCCGAATGCCGGCTCGTTGATCCACCTCGCCCACTGAGTTACGTCGTTGACCGGCTCCGGCACCCGGATCTCGTTGACGAACCTGAGGCCTACCCGTTCCACGCCGACCACGCTCGCAGCGGCGGCGACTATGTCGACCGCGCTGACCACCACCGCCTTGAAATCCGGCCACTCGGTGTAGTCGGTCGTCTCCACCGTCAGAGCGTTGCGCGCCACCACCGCCGAAAGCACCCGGTCCGTACTCAGAAATCGGAACCGGCGTTCGGCGCCGTCCCCGGTGCGCTCCTCCTCGGGGATGTCCAGCGTTCCGGCGAACGCGTCGGTCAGGGAGACGAACGATTCCTCGCTCGTGAGCCGAGGGGCCTGCGGAAACCGGATCTCGCACACGACGAACGCCAGCGGGGCGTTCGCGAACACCTCGCGGGTGTGCTCCATCACCGGCAAGTGTAGTGGGACATGTACCTGATCATGTACCAAAACTGGTACTCACTGGCGGATTGACAGATGCTACGCCGACCGGCCGGGGGCCGGATCGGGTCCGGCGGTCTCGTCCAGAAGGCTGTCGAGTAGTGGGCTGCCCCAGGTGAGTAGGTCCAACCCTGCGTGTTCTTGGTAGGTGTGAGCATTGAACGTGACCGCTCGGCGCTCTGTTCCGATGTCGAAGAGCCATGCTTCGGGCAGGTGGGGGTGCGGCTCGAAGCGGTGCTGCAGGGCGTCGCCAGCGCGTAGGGCCTCGCCGAGTTGGTCGAGGGTCATCGCCGGTTGGAGGTCGGTGGCGTGACGGGGCACGGCGTCGAGGTCCTGCAGTCGCACGGGGGCGTCGCCGAGGCGGTCGATGATGCCGCCGAGTTCGGTGACAGCGTCGCTGACCGCCGCGTCCGCGGCTGCGGGGTTCGTGGTGCGGCGCATGGCGGCCTTCTGGATCACCGACTCGGTGGCGGCGAGCACGGGCGCGGCGTTGCCGACGACGTGGCTGAACCAGTCGTGGCTCTCGCGGATACGCCGGTAGATGTCGTCCTCCACCGTGCCCTCGTAGAAGAGGTTCGTGACGTAGGTGTCGGGGCATCCGCCGATGCGGTCCACCCGGCCGATGCGCTGCTCGACGCGCATGAAGTTCCAGGGCAGATCGAAGTTGATGAGCCTGTCGCAGGTCTGCAGGTTCAGGCCTTCGGACATCGAGTCGGTTCCGATGAGGATGCGCACCTCCTCGCCGGCCCGGAACAGTTCCTTCACCTGCTCCTTGTCGAGGGGTTCCCAGGCGCCGGAGCCGTCGTTCCAGCGTTCGCCCCGCCCGCCGAAGTAGCAGACGAGTTGCCGGCCGAAGGTGGCGAGCAGGCGCTCACGCAGGTAGTCCAACGTATCGAAGTACTGCGTGAAGATGATGAGCGTGCGATGCCCGCCGTTGAGGCTGTCGCCGATGAGCCGACGCAGGCACGCCATCTTCGGCTCGTCGGGCGGCAGAGCGTCGAGGGCGGCGATGAAGTCGTCCAGTTCGGCGATCTCGGCCTGCAACTCCACGCCGGCGCCGGCGGGCGCACCGTCGAGTGTGCCGTCGGCCTCGGCCGGCAGGTCGTCGAGGGCGGACCGCCCTTCCAGGGTGTGCCGGTCGTCGGTGTCCAGCAGGGCCGCGGCCCCCCGCCCGGCGGCGAGGGCGTCTCGGCGGCGTTGCAGCGAGCGGCGCACGGCCCGGAAGCTGGAGGTGAGGCGCCGCCGGTAGACGGTCATGATGAACCCCAGCGGCACCGAGGCGCCCCCGGCTGCCAGGTACGCGTCGTAGTGGCGGCCGATGTAGTCGTCGATGCGCTCGTAGAGGGGCCGGGCCTCGCCGAGGCTCAGGAACTCGTCGTCCACGTGGCGGTTGGGGATGACCGTGGCGGCGTCCAGCAGGCCGTCGCGCCGGTACGACTTCAGCGTTGTGCGTGTGGTGCGGAACACCCGGCGGCGCACCGGGGTGTTGGCCCGCAGCCACTCGTCCCAGAGTGGGCGCTGCTCGGTGGGTACGGCGGCCCGGTCCGAGCGAGGCAGGCCGAAGCGGGCGAAGTTCTCCAGGCGACCGGCGGAGGCCCAGTCGAGCCGCGGCTCGATCACGCTCCAAGCGTCGGTGTTGATCCCCTCGGCGGCGGCCTGGGCCCCGAGCATCTCCTTCAGGTAGTCCCAGTCCCTGGCTGCGAACGGGTCCTGCAGTTCCCTGAAGTAGCGCTCCAGGGCGTGCGGTCCGTCGCTCCAGCCCGGCGGCAGCCCGCAGAGATCCAGCAGGTCCCACAGGTCGGCGCTGCCGGCCTGCAGCGGCGTGGCCGTGGCCAGCAGCAAGCCGCGGCACATCTCCCGCCGGACGAGGTCCCCGAGCAGCCCCAGCAGGTTGTTGGCGCTGCCGCCGGCGGCGGCGCCCCGGCGGCGGGCGTGGTGGGCCTCGTCACAGAACACCAGGTCCCAACCCGGCCCGTCCAGCAGGTTGGCGCGCTCGGCGGCGCGCCGGGCCAGGTGGGAGGAGGCCAGCAGCACCGGGGCGGCCCGCCAGCGGTCGGTGCCGCGTCCTGCCGGAGTGGTGCGGCCGCCGGGGTGCACGACAGAGCGGCCGTCGAGGTACGGCACGGCCAGCAGGAACTTCTCGGCCAGTTCCTCCTGCCACTGTGTCAGCAGCGAGGCCGGCACCAGCAGCAGCGCGGTACGGATCCGACCCGACAGCAGCAGCTCGCGCAGCACCAGGGCGGCTTCGATGGTCTTGCCGAGGCCCACCTCGTCGGCCAGCAGGTACGAGCGGGGCCAGTCGTCGACGATGCGCCGGGCGATGGCGAGTTGGTGCGGCCACGGCTCCAGCCCCGCCGTGACCAGGCCAACGCCGGTACGGGTACGGGGCGCGGCCCGGATGGCGTCGACCAGTTGTTGGTCGGCCGGGGAGGGTTCGGGAACCGGCGGCGGCTCCAGCGGGTCGCGGGCGGCCGGGGTGTAGTCGTCGCCGGGCAGCAGGTCCAGCAGCCGGGCCTCGGCGGCCTCGGGCAACGGCACGCTGCGCCAGCCGCCGCCGGTGTTGCCGTCCACGTGGCCGCCGCGCCAGAGCCGCTCGAAGTCGTCGGAGTGCGGTTGCCCGTAGGCGTCCCAGGTCGAGGACTTCCACGAGCAGTACACCGTGAAGCGCTCGAAGTTGCCCTGCCAGCCGGCGGCGGACTCGTTGATGCTGCCGGCGAAGGCCACCCGGTCGCCGGCAGCGTCGGTCAGCACGCCCCACTTGGGGTGGAAGTAGCGCTGCGCCTCGGGCGACTCGGCAGGCAGGAGGTTGCCGCCGGCGTCGCAGGGCAGCCCCACCCGGATCGACAGCCGGCCCCGCCGCACCAGCCAGGCGATCACCTCCAAGCGGTGCCGGGCCACCACGTCGCCGCCGAGTTCGTCGCCGGCCAGCAGGCGGCGCTCCAGGGTCTCCTCGAGGCGGGCGCGTCCCTGCAGGGCCTTGCAGTCGGCGGGGTCGAGCCGGGCGCCCACCAGGAGGCGCACCGTCCCGTCGTTGGCGATGAAGCGGGCCAGCCCCGCAGCCGCGGTGGCGAACGCCGACGACATGAAGTAGCCCGCCACCCGGTCGTAGCGCCTCGCCCGGCTCAGCACCGGTACGTAGAAGCGCCCCAACGGATCACCGGTTGAGTCGTAGTTGGTGCCGAGGCTGAGGTCGCGGAACCCGTCCCCGCCGGGGCGTGTGGGGCTCACCGGCGGCTCAGTCACCGAGCCGCCGGCACACGAGGGGGCCGTGGAGCGGGCCGGGCCGCCGGCACACGAGGGACCGGTGGAAGTGACCTGCCGCGGCCCCGGTCACGTGGTTGCCGCCGCCCGCTACCCGACGGCCCGCGTCAAGGGGTCGGGACATAGTCGAACACGGTCTGCCTCTCGACGAGTTCGGTGACGTCGTCGGCGGGCAGTTCGATGCCGGGGAAGTAGGCGCTCACCAGGTGGTCCAGCAGTTCGGCCTCGGGGACGTTCCAGCCGCTGCGGGTACGCGAGCGGGGGATCGCCCGGACGAGGGCCCGCAGGCAGGCCTCGAAGCGGTGGTCGGTCCCCAGGCCCCGGCTGTCGAGCCAGCGCTTGGCCGCGCCCGGGCCGTCCTCGGAGGTGACCCAGAGCGCGGTGTGCGCCGCGTCGAGCAGTACCTCGAAGGTCATCGCCCCGGTGTCGGCGCCGCCGAGGTGCGCCCCCGCCCCGCGCGCCGGCCTCTGGTGCGGCTGCAGCAGTTCCACCTCGCCCTTGCGGGCGGCGACGACCTTGCGGCGCTCCAAGTCCCGCATCTCCAGGCCGCCGGTGGCCAGCGCCAGGCGGCGGGCCTCGTCGAAGGGGAACCTGCGGGCGCCGAAGGTGCTCCAGGCCAGCACGGCGAAGTCGGTTATGGGGTCGAAGTCGATGTCGCGCCCCGCAAGGGCGGCCCGCTGGCGGCGGGTCACTTCGGCGCGGGCCACGTCCAGGGCCTCCTCGGGCCGCAGCAGCCGGGAGGCGCCGTCGGCGTCGGCCTCGGCGGAATGCACCGGCCAGTGCGCCGACAGCACCGACAGTGCCGGGCCGTAGGTGCTCAACAGCAGGTCCACGCCGCTGAGGCCGCCGCTGTAGGAGCGCTCGAGGGCCGCCGCGGCGGCGGCGCGGATGTCGGCCTCGATGTCGTCGAGGTACACCCGGTCGGTGCCGGTGCGGGCCGGGCGGGGGCGGCAGGCCAGGAAGATGGTCGACTTGACGGAGTTCTGGCGGGCGGTGTGCAGCGACTGCTCGCTCTCGGTGTGCACCGGCCAGGAGGTGCCGATGCTGAAGCCCGCCTGCAGCAGGGCGGCGCCCAGGCTGTCCCAGGCCTCGGCTCGCTTGTGGGTGAACATCACCACCATGGCCCCGTCGGGCCGCAGCACCCGGCGGCACTCGCCGAAGATGGCCGCCATCTTGTTGGTGTAGTCGGCGTCG
>Ga0209020_1002234_pt1 | contig 16215 bp, 16 predicted proteins | sample PinacodermBB_FD_187298 | JGI IMG/M metagenome (GOLD analysis project Ga0209020, IMG submission 187298) | Host-associated microbial community of the marine sponge Aplysina aerophoba from Gulf of Piran - sponge pinacoderm, lysed by bead... | ecosystem: Host-associated > Porifera > Sponge >...
GTTCGTTGTGAGCGTAGCGAAGCGAAGTCGAAGGACACCATTCCCATCGACGCACTTTCATTCCCCTCCCCTTTCATTTACCCTGTCGGGCCATGCACGCAGGCTTGTGTTTCGACGGCTTCTACTCGATCCAGGAGATGATCGAGCTGGCGCAACTGGCCGACGACATCGGCATGGACTCCATCTGGATGTCCGACCACATCTGCTTCCGGGACTCCATCGCGTCGGCCATGGCGTTTCTCGCAAAAACAACGCGCATCAAGGTCAACCCGGCGCCGCTGAGCCCCTACTCGCGCCACCCCATGGTCACGGCCATGGCGCTGGTCACCATGGAGGAGTTCGCCCCCGGGCGGGTGGCCGCCACCGCGGGCACCGCCAACCCCACCGCGCTCCGGGAGATCGGCATCGAGGCTACGCGGATGCTCAAGACCATGCGCGAGTACATGACGCTGCTGCGCAAGCTGCTGGCGGGCGAGACCGTGGAGTTCCAGGGCGAGGTCTTCACCATGCATGGGGCCAGCATGGGGCTCACGCCCGGCAGCGAGATACCCATCTACATGACCGCCGTGAGACCCGGGATGCTGCGGCTGGCGGGCGAGACCGCCGACGGCGTGCTCCTGTCCGCGGGCTGCACGCCCGCCTACATCCGGTGCTGCGTCGATGAGGTGGAGAAGGGGGCGGCCCGGGCCGGGAAGCCGGCCAAGGGGGACGTGGCCGGCTTCATCGCGGCCTCGGTGTCTGACGATCCGCGGGAAGCGATGGATGCCACCAAGACCTTCCTGGCCTACATCTTCCGCAACAAGCATCATGCCGAGAACCTCCGCCTCGGAGGCGGCACCGTGGACCAGGACCGCCTCGCCGACGCCATCGGCCGGCGCGCATGGGACGAGGCCAAGGGCCTCATCAGCGACGAGGTCGTGCACGCCCACTCGGTCACCGGCACCCCGGAAGAGTGCCGGCGGCGTCTCGATGAATTCGTCCAGGGCGGCCTGGACCTTCCCCTGCTAATGCCCCTGGGCACCCAGGAACAACGAAAACGCGTCGTGGAGCTCGCCCGGGAAGGAGCGTAGAAGGCCTCGAATGGCCGGAGCAACAACCAGGCTGATCGTCACCGCATTGGCAAGTTAGAATCATGGTTCACCAGACCGAGACACCGTCCGCAATGGCCGCCCTTCCCGAACGCAGGGTGATCAAGCTCGCCCGCGGCGCCCTCTCCTACCGCGAGGCGGGTTCGGGACCGGGCCTTCTGCTGCTCCATGGAATGAGCGGAGGATCCGCAAGCTGGGTCCACCAGTTCCAGGCGCTGGCGGACCGGTACCGCGTGATCTCGTGGGACGCCCCCGGCTTCGGGGACTCGGAGCCCGTCGAAGGTGGAGCCGACGCGTTCGCCGCACAGGCGTCGGCGCTGTTGGAAGCGCTGGGATGCGGCCCGGCCACCGTGGTGGGCCATTCGATGGGCGGCATCGTCGCGGTGCGCCTGGCGGCCAATCACCCGGAACATGTCACCGGCCTGGTGCTGTCGTGCACCCATCCGGGGTACGGCGAGCCGCCCGGCGGCCCCCTGATGGCGCGTTTTACCGGTCGCATCGAGGAGTACGAATCACTCGGACCACGGGACTACGGGCTGTTGCGCGCGCGCAAGATGCTGCCGCCCAACGCCTCTCCCGAGGTGGTCGAGCTGGCCGCGTGCATCGCATTGGACATGCGCCCGGAGGGACAGCTCTGTGCCGGAGCGATGATGCTGGAGGCGGACAACGGGCCGCTGCTGCCCCAGGTGACGGCGCCCATGCTGGTGATCACCGCGGAGCTGGACCCGGTGGTCGAGGAAGAGCGTTGGAAAGCGCTGGTGGGGCTTCCGCCCGACGCCCGCCACGTGGAGATGACCGGCGTGGGACACGCCCCCTACCTGGAGGATCCCGCGCGCTACGCGGAGCTCATCGAAGAGTTCCTGACCCGCTGAACCGTCCCTTGTCCCCGTTGCTTCCCTCCCGCTTCGGGGATATGAAAACCCCATGGCCGAGAACATCGCTGAACACCTGAAGGAGCTGGCCCGGCAATCCGAGCGCAAGCTGTCCGCCCTGACCGACATCCGGCGCAGCCTCCACCGCCACCCGGAGGCCGGATGGACCGAGTTCCGCACCACCGGCATGGTGGTGAACCGGCTGCGGGAGCTGGGATACCGGGTGGAGACCGGTTCCGACTGCGTTCAACCGGACGCGGTGCGGGGATGGCCCGAGGACGCGGTGGTGAAGGAGAGCCGCGCCCAGGCGGGTGACCTGGCCCGGGGTATCGAAGTCCCCGGGGCCGTGGGCATTCTGGAGCGCGGCTCCGGCCCCACCGTGGCGTTGCGCTTCGACATGGACGCCACCGAGGTATCCGAGTCCACCGACGCGGCGCACCCGCCGGTGGCCCAGGGGTTCGCTTCCGGGAAGTCCGCGGTCATGCACGCCTGCGGACACGACGCCCACGTCGCCATCGGTCTCGGCGCCGCCGAACTGTTGGCCGAAGACCCGGACTGGCGCGGCCGGGTCAAGCTCCTGTTCCAGCCGGCGGAGGAAGGCGGCCGCGGCGCCCATCCCATGGTGGAGGCGGGAGTGGTGGACGACGCCGACTACTTCGCCTGCCTGCACATGGGCGGACCGACGCTGCCGTTGGGGGAAGTGGCGCTGGAGGCCACACACTTCCTGTCGTCGGTCAAGATGGAGGCGCGCTTCCGGGGCGTGGCCTCCCACGCCGGCGGCGCTCCGGAGCGGGGCCGCAACGCGCTTCTGGCGGCCTGCCAGGCCACCCTGGCGCTGCACTCCCTGCCCCGCAACGGCCAGGGCGCCACCTTCGTCAACGTGGGCGTACTGAACGCCGGCACCGGCACCAACGTGGTGCCCTCCGACGCCCTCATGAAGTACGAGGTGCGCGGCGGCACCGACGATATCTGCGAGCTCATGGAGGAAGGCGCGCGGCGCTGCCTGTCGGGCGCGGCCACGCTTCAGGGGGTGGAGGTCGACACCGAGATCACCGGCCGCACCATCGGCGCCAAGTCCGACGACGAGATGAAGGACCACCTGGCCTGGGTGGCCGGGTCGTCGCCGGTGGACTTCCGCGTCCACGACGCCCGGCCCCTGGGCGGGGGCGAGGACGCCACCTACTTCATGCGCCGGGTCCAGGAACGCGGCGGCAAGTCGCTCTATTTCCTGCTGGGCGGCAGCACCCCCACGGGCCATCACACATCCACCTTCGACGTGGACGAGCGGGCGCTGGCCCACGGCGCCATGCTCATGGCCGGCATGGTACTGCGGCTCACCGGATCCGGCGCGGGCGGATGATCGGCAGGATCACCCGAGAACCCCCCGCCCCTCCGAATGGCGTCCTGCGAGCTTGCGCCCTTCGACTTCGCTCGCCCTTCGACAAGCTCAGGACTCGCTACGCTCAGGACGAACGGGAAAGGCATCCACAAACCGTTCGTCCTGAGCATGTTAGGGGCCTCACGGCCCAGGGTCTATGGCAGCAACTGCGCTGCAAACCACCCGTTCGTCCTGAGCGTAGCGAGTCCTGAGCTTGTCGAAGGGCGAGCGAAGTCGAAGGGCGCAAGCTCGCAGTTACTTGGAGGCGTGGCCGAACGAAGTCGAAGGACGCCATTCACGACCAACGGACATACTCATGACCATCCCTGAAATCACGGTGGACGAGGCAGGCCTCCTCGAACTGGCCGGCGAGCTCATCAAGATCCCCAGCTTCTGTCCGGACGAGACCCCCGTGGCGCTGTTCCTGCGGGACTACCTGTCGGAACGGGGCTACCGGGTCGAGTTGCAGGAGGTGGAGCCCGGCCGCCACCAGACCATCGCCACGCTCAAGGGCGCGGGCGGCGGCCCGAGCCTGATGTTCAACGGCCACATCGACATCAACTCCCTCACCCGCGGCGGCAAGCGGGATCCCTGGACGCCGTCGGTGGAGGGCGACCGCCTCTACGGCCACGGAATCCAGAACATGAAGGGCGGGGTCGCCTCCATGATCGCCGCGGCCGAGGCCGTCCGGCAAGCGGGCGTGAGGCTGCGAGGGGACCTGGTATTGGCCTGCGTGGTGGGCGAGACCCAGGGTGGCGAGGGTACGCACTTTCTCATGGAGAGCGGCCTCCGCACCGACGCGGCGGTGCTGACGGAGCCCTTCGGCATCGGCAACCTCGTGACCGTGCACGGCGGCATCGTCCACTTCGCCGTCCACACCCACGGCGTGACCGGACACGTGAGCAGGATCGAGGAGACCGTGAACGCCGTGGCGCAGATGACCCGGGTCATCGAGGCCCTGCGCGAGGTCGAGTTCACCTATAGGCCCCGGGCCGACCTGCCGGCCCTGCCCCGTTTGAACGTGGGCAGCATCATCGGCGGGCGCGGCGAGAGTTACGTGCTGACGGAGCCGCCCTACGTGCCGGACCTGTGCACCATCATCGTGGACGTGCACTTCGTGCCGGGGCAAACCGCGGACTCGGTCATCGCCGACGTCCGGCGCGCCCTTGATCCGTTGAAGGACAGCGACCCGGCCTTCGACTACGCCATCGAAATCCCGCCGCCGGTCTTCTTCAAGGGCTGCCGGAAGCTGGTGATGGACCCGCTGGACGTGCCAAGAGATGCCGCCATCGTCCAGGCGGTGGCCCGGAACCACGAGAAGGTCACCGGTTCGCCGCCCAAACTGATCGGCGCGCACCTGCCCATGTCCTACTCCGCCGGCGATAGCTGCTGGCTCTGGAAGCACGGCATCCCCTGCCTCCACTACGGCCCCGGCGGCGGCTTCCTCGACCCCGGCCCGGACGGCAGCTATATCTTCATCAGCGAGATGGTGGACTGCGCGAAGGTGCTGGCACACACCGCCATGGATGTGTGCGGCACGGCATGAACGGTTTGCTCGCTCCAACACGGCGCGGACAGGACAAGTGCCGCGGCTTGCCTGCCCGTCTGCGCCAACTCGACCGGAGCAGCCCAAGCTACTTTTTGACCTTCTTCCACTCCCGGGCACCGCGCTTGGCTTCGTCAATCTGGCTGTAGGTAAGTCGCTTCTCCGCAACGCCCATCCAGTGGTCCAATGCTTCCTCACGAAACCGATCCCACATAACATCTTCTAGACTCGCCGGACCTGTCGTTTTGACAGCGTGGAGTCTGCCGCTGGCCGAATCCTTATCTCGGTATCGCGAAAATTGTTGATCAATGTGATAGGCGTTGCTACTATTACGCCCCTTTCTCGCCGAAAGTTCATTTGATGATTTCCCTCACAAGGAGATGCTATGTTTCAGATGTTACGTCACCGTTTCGCGCTGTACTGTATAGTCGTATTGGTCGCGGGCTGCGGGGGTGGGAGCGGCGGGGGTGGGAGCGGCGGTGGCGGGATGGGCGCCACGCTCGACCTTCCCTATCTCCCCTGGACGAAACCGTATATCACCGGGTGCGGCGAGAACTGTACGTCGACCGCCCTCTATGCGGCACCTGCCGGGAACCTCTCCGTGACGAACCTGCCGAGGCTCCGGACGTCCGATCTGCCGTTTGCGCCGATCGCCCATAACTTCGTGGGGCATCAACGCCTGCTGGTCGGCGTCGATCATGTCAACCGGCCGCTGGCCGACCTCCCCATCGTGGGATCCCGGAAGGGCCTGAATCTCCACTATGGGACGCTCCAAGGCTTGATTGACCGGCCAACCCTCATCGATTATTTCGCCTCGGGGTATCGCGGCGAGCCCGTGGAACGCTTTGCCAACCGACCCGAGGTCCGACTGATCGGCCCCCACACGGCGCGTGATGTCGACCTCGTGACGCATACCCTGCAACTGCTCAATACGGCGCTGCCAGAGGATTTCACCATCACCTCGCTCGAGACGATGCCGACCCAGAGTCTCCGGCACACCGTCGATGCAGAGGGCTATTATGTGGCCTCCGGCGAGGAACGCGACAACACCATTTATATTGAATTTTTGCCCGTGGGCGCGTTGTATACGCAGGATGCCGGCGCGACAGCCTGGACCAATACCGACGGCCACACCGTGACCAGTGCCTATATTCAAATGAGCGAGGAGGCTCCCGCCTATCACGATGATCGAAATGCTCGGATTCTTTTGGCGCACGAACTCCTGCATGCCTTGGGGCTGAATCACGTCGGGTTCATCTTTGACTCGATTCTGCTGGACGGCCCCCCAATCTTCTGGGCGCGCCAAGGGGACCTGTATCAACCCATGAGTCTCCTCTACCCCGCGGACCGGGCGGCGCTGACGGCCCTGTACCGGGACTTGGCCCCCGGGGAAGACTATCGAGCCTTGGGGCCTTGGGCCGGGACCGCCACTCATCTTCACGGCAACGGGCCCTTCACCGGCTTTGGCGTTATCCTGCAGAACGGATTTGCCGAACCCTGGGCCTATGGGCCGCTGCCGGCAGAGGACTTGGCGAATAGTACTGCGATCTCCGGGACGGTCACGTGGGACGGGGGACTCCTGGGCTTCTCCGATCAGCAACGGCCGGTCGCCGGGGATGCCACGCTCCGGGTCACGCTGGCGACCCTAACCGGCACGGCTGATTTTACCAACCTGGAAACCTGGGCCGGCTCGCCTGGGACCTTTGCCCCGGGCAGCGGGACGCGATGGGGGGACGGGGACCTAGGCTATTCGATTGCCGTCCGTGGCAACACCTTTCACCAGACTGGCGGGGATGACGGCGTGGTGACGGGCATCTTCACCGGCCCGTCCCATGAAGGGGCCACGGGCATCGTGGAACGCGCCGACCTGACCGGAGCCTTTGGTGCGACACGGAAAATGTAGTAGGGGTTTATCCATTAACTCACCAAGAGGAACGGCCTCCCTTCCCTTGAGGTAGAGATTCCCGATCTGCGACATGGCGAGGGCACTTCCCCGGTCAGCCGCCTTGCGAAACCACCGCATGGCCTCCTCGTAGTCACGGCCCGTGCCCCCGCCCATCCTTGTAGAGACTGGTACACAGGTATGCCATGAGCGCGCCTGAAACCGTGGACGATAGGGAATACGACGTAACGGGCGCGGTGGACCTGCACATACACTGTGGTCCCGAGGGGATTCCGCGCCTTTTCGACGCGGTGTCGCTGGCGCGGCACGTGGAGCAGTCGGGGCTGGGCGGAGCGGTGCTCAAGTCGCACATGACGGCAACCGCGAGTTGGGCGCAGATGGCCCACGACCTAACCGGCGTGCGCCTCCACGGCTCGGTGGTGCTCAACCGCTACCTCGGCGGCATCAATCCCGCGGCAGTGCGGGGCGCCCTGGGTCCGTCCGCGGACGGCGAGCCTTATCTGAAGGTGGTGTGGCTACCCACGGTCCACGCCGCGGCGCACGTTACCGCGCGACACCACGAAGGCGAGCAATACGACATCCCGCCCGAGTGGTGCGGCGGCACCGTATCGAGCCTCGCCCAGCCGCTCGCCCAGGTGGAGCCCATCAACGTGCTCGACACCGGCCTGCGCCCGCCGCTCGACGAGATCCTTCGTATCGTCGCCGATAACGACCTGGTGCTGGCCACAGGACACGCGGGGCGCGACGAGGTGTTCTACGTGATGGAAAGGGCTGACGCTCTCGGAGTCCGGAAGGTCATCGTCACCCACCCCTGCTACGATCCCCCGGCCATCGGCGTGTCGGAGCTCGCGGAGCTGGCCGCCGCCGGGGCCTTCATCGAGTTGAGCTTCATCCTGGTGGACATGGGCCTAGTGTCGTTCGAGGACACCGCGGCTATCCTGAGGCGGGTGGGACGGGACCGGACCATCCTGTCCACCGACGTCGGGCAAGTGGACCGGGTAGCTCCCGCAGAAGGACTGGCTAAACTCGGGGCGGGTCTGCTCGCGGAGGGAATTCCGCGCGAGGACATCGACGCCGCGATGAAGGGCAACCCCCGGTTCCTCGTAGGCCGGTGAATCCTTCTTCCGAAGCTCTCAATGTAGATCGCCCTGCCGAAGCACGGTCCCGAGATGCTCCCGGGAAGGCCGGGGCTCGCCTACCAGGCCATCTCCAGGCACTCCAAGACCTGCGACGCGGAGTGGATCTTCTTGGGGTTGTTGTGGGTGCTGATGTCGTCCAGGGCCGCGTCGGCCAGGGACGGCAGCGCGTCGTGGGGGATTTCCAGGTCCCGCAGCCGGAGCGGCAGCCCCATCTTCACGTTCATGCCGTAGACCACCTCCGGCGCCTCGGCCGCGGCCTTGAGGTCGTCGGGCTCGTGGACCCCCATGACCCGGGCCATGCGGGCCATGGCCTCGGTGGTGCCGTCGAGGTTCCAGCGCATGGCATACGGCAGCATCAGCGCGTGGATGTTGGCGTGCGGCACGGTGAAGCGGCCGCCGATGACGTGCACGATGCCGTGGTGGATGCCGGTCCAGGCGCTGTAGACGCCCAGACTGGAGAGCGTGGCAGCCACCTGCATCTCGCCGATGGCCTCGAGGTCGTTCATGTCCGCCACCAGCCGCGGCAGGTAGGTAGTGATGGGTCCGATGGCCGCCAGGCAATAGGCCTGGCTCAGGATCTGGGTCTGGGTCGAGTAGACCGCCTCCACGCAATGGGCCAGGGCGTTCATGCCGGAGGCGGCCAGAAGCTTGGCCGGGGCGGTCTGCGCCGCCTCCGGATCCAACATGACGGTCCGCGGCGACATCTTGGGATCGGCCAGGATGAGCTTGTAGCCCCCTTCCGCCAGCCCCGCGGAATAGCTGTACTCGCCGCCGGAGAACGTGGTCGGGATGGCGATGTGCGGCATCTTGGGCGCCGGCATGTCCGGCACTTCCTTCTTGTCCGGCGGGATGAAATGGGTGGCCAGGTCCCTCAGCGGCCGGCCCTCGGCCATGAGCGCGGCCATGCCCTTGGCGGTGTCGATGGAGCTGCCGCCGCCGACGCTCACGAACGCGTCGGCTGACGCATCGGCGGCCTGCTTCGCCGCCACCCCGATGGAGTCCGTGGGCGAATGCGGCTGCACCGTGTCGAAAACCCCCACGCAGAGGTCGCCCAGGGCCGACCGCACCGCATCCAGAAGATAGGACCTGGTGATGGACGGCGACGTCACCACGAACACCCGCGACGCGCCCAGACGGCGGACCTCGTCCGCCAACTGCCTCACCACCCCACGGCCGAAAACGATGCGCTCCACCCGCGGGTTACTGTACTCGAAAGCTGAAACCGCCATTCCGTCACCTCCTCGATGATCCGTATGGTTTGAGTCACCGGGTCGGGTTTGTCAACGGCGCAAGACTCGACCCTGCCTCACCACCGGCAACTGACCGGGTACTGGCGGACTGCTTCGTCCGGCGTCAGGATCGTCGCGTTGGCGCCGAGGGCCGCCGCGACCAGAAGGCGATCGAACGGGTCCCTGTGATGGGTGGGCAGTTCGGACGCGCGGTAGATGTCCCCCCGCTTGAGACCGAGGCAATCCAGGCCCCAGGCACCGATCTGGTGTTCGAGCCAGTGCCGCGGGGGATCAGGGAGGACAAGCTTTCCGGCGCTCCACTTGAGCGCAATCTCCAAGGCGGAAACGTCGCTCCACAGAAGGACCGAGTCGGAAGCGTCGATGGCTTCCACCGACGCGGGCGAAAGCTTGTCGGGCTCGGTGGACAGCCAAATCAGGGTGCACGTGTCCAGCAGGTACCGGGTCAAAGGCCCCATTCCCCCAGTTGGTCCTCGGTGAGCGGCTCGAACGCGTCAGCGGCGTAGTGGACGGGCAGAGAGGTCCGGGTGCCGACTTTCGGGCGCCGGACCGGCGACGGCTCGATGGCCGTCAACTGGGCCACGGGTGTAGAGCCGTTGAGTATGACGATCGTCTCCCCCCCTTGAATCTCCTTCAACATCCGGGAAAGGTGGGTTTTGGTCTGATGGATCGTGGCAGTCTTCATTACGGGAATTATATGACTTAGTCATGGCCAAGTCAATTAGCTTCGCCGATCCCTACCCCTCAGCCTCCGTGGCTGAGCACCCAGACCCCGGCGACGATGAGAAGCGCGGCCAGCCCGTCCCGCGGGGTGACGGCCTCCAGCGCCCGCAGCGTGAAGTGGGACAGGACGAACGTGATCAGCGGCGAGATGCGCCAGATGGGCGCCACCAGGACCGCGGGCGCCAGCAGCAACGCCTTGTAGGTGCAGATCGAAGCGAGAGCTTCGGTGACGCCGGCTACGGCGAAGAGCACAAAACTCTTGAGCGGCACCCTCTCGTGCCGCCAGGCATGGATGCCCAATGAAGGGCCGCCGGTGAACAGGAACACCGTGGCGGTGACGTGGTTGATCAGGGTCCCGAGGGCCGGCACCGCGGCGGCCACCAACCCCCACTTCTTGAAGATGGGATTGATCCCGAACGCCAACGAGGACCACAGCGGATACATGAAATAGACCAGTCGGTTGGGCGCCCCCTCTCCTTCGAGCGGGCTCACCGTCAACAGCAGCACGCCGACCACGATCACCATCACCCCGACGCCGATCTCCCAACCCACCTGCTCGCCCAGGAGCGCCCATCCCAGCAGCACGGTGATGAGCGGCGAGGAGTTCTTCACCGTCACCGACTTGGAGGCTCCCACGCTGTCTATGCCCAGGTTCAAGAAGACCTTGCCCAGGCAGGCGGCCACGCCCGTAAGCATAAAGGACAGCAACGGCGGCCAGTCCAGCACCACGAACTCCCCGCGCCAAGCGGTCGCCACCACCAGGGTGGCCAGGGACCAGTACTGGGTCCAGAGCGTCGCCATGGTGACGCTGGACTCCGCCATGCCCTTCTTGAGCAGGGTCGGAACCACGCCCCAGATAATGCCGGCGGCCAGGGCGTAGAGGATGGCTTCGGTGGTGGGGTCCAACATCGAGACGGGGTTGCCTGTTCCGTGGTGCGAAATGCCGGCTCAGGAAGCACGTGTCGCGGATGAAGCGCGGCGGGGCTTACTGTACGCGAACCAAAGGGACATCATAGCCTTCAAGGACTGCGTCCGCGGTGACCAGCGTCATGCCCTCGATCTGCGCCTGGGTTACCAGGATGCGGTCGAACGGGTCGCGGTGGTGTGGCGGGAGCCCGGCGACGGCAAGCGCATGCGCCTGTGTTATGGCCAAGCCCGCGAAGCGGCTCAACCGCATCCGCTCGGGAACGTAGATCGCCGGAGGCTCGGGAAGCGGCAGCTTGCCGACAGCGTACTTGATCGCGATCTCCCATGCACTTGCCGCGGAAAGGTACCTCTCCGTCCCAGGATCGGCCAGTGTTCCGAGTAGATCCCGGTCGATGCGCCCCGGTTGCGTCTGGAGCCATAGCCAGCAGTGCGTATCGAGAAGAAACTTCAACCGTGCTCCACCCTGTCAACCCGACGGTCCGTGTCCCCACCACCCCGCACGATCCTAGTCGCGCCCTTCGAACACGCGCAGCAATTCCTCGTCCATGGGCGCATCGAAGTCTTCGGGGACCACGAAACGTCCCTCGTCGACGCCGAATACGGGACGGCTCTCCTCGATCGGTACCAAGCGCGCGACGGGCCGTCCGGAGCGGGTGATGACGACGTCTTCTCCCTCAACGATCTCCCGCAACAGGCGGGACAGGTGGGTCTTGGCTTGGTGGACGGTCACTTGGTGCATCACGCCCGCAAATTAGACTAAGTGGCTGACTAAGTCAAGGCTCCCTCAAAGACGGCGGAGAACCGCCTGGATCCCGGGGCAAGCCCGTGCGCAGCCCGGGACAGCCTTGTCGTGAAGTTGACACCTCCCGACCCCACGGGCATGCTTCGGCCATGGATGCACTTCGCACACTTCAGACCCCGTTCCCCAGGAGCCTACCATGAGCGACGTCCGGTTCATCGACACCACCGTGCGCGACGGCAACCAGAGCCTGTGGGCGCTCAACATGCGCACCGACCACATGCTGGCGGTGGCGGAGCACATCGACGAGGCCGGTTTCGAGTCGGCCGAGTTCTTCGTCACGGTGATGTTCAAGAAACTGGTGCGGGAGCAGAAGGAGGACGCCTGGGACTGGTTCCGGCTGGGCACCAAGCGTTTTCGGAAGACGCCGCTCCGGCTCCACGGCGGGCTCAAGCTCATCGAGAAGATCCCGGTGTGCGTGTTCGAGCTCATGATCCAGCGCATCATGGACTACGGCATCACCCTCACCCGCACCTCCAACTCGTGGAACAACTACGACGAGTTCAACGAGGAAAAGATCGGGCTCAAGAAGCTCGGCATGGACACGGTGGTGAACCTCATCTACTCGGTCTCGCCGCGCCACACCGACGAGTACTACGCGCGGAAGGCCCGGGAAGCCGCGGCCATCAACCCCGTGCGGATCTGCTTCAAGGACGTGGGCGGGCTGCTGACGCTGGAGCGCGCCCGCACCCTGATTCCCATCGTGCTGGAAAACATCGGCGACACGCCGGTGGAGTTCCACGCCCACTGCAACAACGGGCTGGCGCCCCTGTGCTATCTCGAGGCCGTGGACATGGGCCTGACCACGCTGCACACGGGCATTCCGCCGCTGGCCAACGGCTCGGCGCAGCCGTCGATCTTCAACGTGGCGCGGAACCTGCGCGCCATGGGCCACAACCCGCTCATCGACGAGGAGGTGCTGCGGCCGGTGACGGAAAAGCTCAACTACATCGCCAGGCGCGACAACCTGCCGGTGGGCCGGGTGGTGGAGTACGACGAGTCCCAGTACACGCACCAAGTGCCCGGCGGCATGATCTCCAACTTCCGCCACCAGCTCGCGCTCATCGACATGCGCGACAAGCTCGACGCGATCCTGGAGGAATGCGTCCAGGTGCGCAAGGAGTTCGGGTATCCCATCATGGTGACCCCGCTGTCACAGTTCGTCGGCACCCAGGCGGCCATCAACGTCATCGCCGGCGAGCGCTACAAGGAGGTCACCGACCAGTCCATCCAGTACGCCCTGGGCTACTGGGGCCGTGAAGGCGCCGAGTACATGGACCCGGAGGTGAAGGACAAGATCCTCGGGCGGCCACGGGCCAAGGAATGGGAGCACTGGGAGTTGCCCACGCCGTCGATCCAGGAAGTGCGGCGGCAAATCGGCGCCACCCACGTGTCCGACGAAGAGTTCCTGCTGTGGGTCTTCGCCGGCGAGGAGGCGGTGAAGGCGCTGCCCGACGGCGGCCGGCCCAAGGAGTACCTGAGCGCCGGCACGCCCCTGGTGCGGTTGGTGGGCGAGCTCACCCGCCAGGACAAGGCCAACCACATCTACATCCGCAAGCCGGACTTCTCGCTGACGCTCGGGCGGGCGTGACAAGTTTGACATGCCCCCGGTGATCGGATAATCCCGAAGAACGGCTGACCACCGCCCGCGACCGCTCCATTTCATTCTCAGGGAGGGAACACCGTGACCTCAAACAATCCCCGACGCATCATCGACGGCGACGGCCACGTGGTCGAAGACATTGCGGCCATCATCGGCAACATGCCGCCCGAGTACGTCGGCAAGACGTTCTCGGAGGCGCGCGCCAAGAGCCCGTTCCCGCCCATCGACCACCTGCACTCGGCCAACCGCCACTACGTCCCGGAAGGAGCCTTCGCCAACGTCGGACCGGAGGGCTGGGAGGTGTTCCTGGACGACGTGCGCATCGACGCCACGGTGCTCTACACCAGCGCCGGGCTGGCCTTCGGCAAGATCGTGAGCCGGGACTGGGCCGTCGAACTGGCGCGGGCCTACAACAACTGGATCCACGGGACCTACGTCGCCCGGAGCCCGCGCTTCCAGGCCATGGGGCTGCTGCCGTTGCAGGAACCCCAGGCCGCGGCCGAGGAGCTGCGCCGCATGGTGGAGGAACTGGGCCTGTGCGGCGCCATGCTGCCGTCCACCGGCGCCAACATGCCCCACCTGGGTTCCGAGCGCTACTGGCCCATCTACAAGGAAGCGGAGCGGCTGGGATGCGCCATCGGCATCCACGGCGGCGCCCACGAAGGCATGCTCATGGACGACCTCACCCCCTACGCGCCGGTGAACGCCCTGGGCCACCCCATGGGGCAGATGATCTGCTTCGCGGGCATCATCTTCAACGGGATCCTGGACAAGTTTCCCGGGCTTCGCATCGGCTTCCTCGAAGCGGGTTGCGCCTGGCTGCTCACGTGCCTCGAGCGCTTCAACGGCTCCTGGGCGAGCCACGTGCAGTACGACCCCCGCGGGCGTTTCCTCGAGCTCGGCGACGGCATGAACATGACCGACTACATCTGCCGCCACATCGACGAGGACCGGATCTTCGTGGGCGTCGAGGGCGACGAGCTGTCCATCGCCGAGGCCGTGCGCGTGGTGGGCAACAAGCCGTTCCTGTTCTCCTCGGACTACCCCCACGAGGTGGACGCGGCCACCTGCAAGCACGAGCTGCAGGAGCTGGAGGAGAACGAGGAGTTGAGCGACGACGACAAGGACGCCATCCTCTTCCGCAACGCCCAGCGCTTCTACCGCCTGGGCGAGGGAATGGCGCAGACGGGAGGCCAACCGTGAGCACGTTACAAGATCAGACGGTGGTGGACGGCGACGGCCACGTGGTGGAGGATCACGAGGCCATCTGGCAGCGGATGCCGGAGGACTACCGGGTCAGCAACTGGTCGATGCGCAGTCCCTTCGGGCCCAACGACCACCTGCACTCGACCAACCGTCACTTCGTCCCCGAAGGCGCGTTCGCCAAGGTGGGACCCGAGGGATGGATCGAGTTCCTGGAGGACGTGGGCGTCGAGCGCACGGTCCTATACCCTTCCAACGGTCTCACCCTGGGCCGGGTGGTGAGCCGCGACTGGGCCATCGAGCTGTCCCGCGCCTACAACGACTGGCTCCACGACGAGTACACCGCCCGGAGCCCGCGCTTCCAGGCCGTGGGGCTGATCCCACTGCACGAGCCGGACGAAGCGGTGGCGGAGCTGCGGCGCATCGTCGAAGAGCTCCACTTCGCCGGCGCCATGCTACCCGGGACCGGCGCAGCCCAGCTTCAGAACCACCTGGGGGACGAGCGCTACTGGCCCATCTACGAGGAGGCGGACCGGTTGGGCTGCGCCTTGGGCATCCACGGCGGCGTGCACGACAACATGGGGCTGGACGACATGAGCCCGTACGCTCCCGTGAACGCCCTGGGCCATCCCTTCGGGCAGATGGTGAACTTCGCCGGCATCGTCTTCAACGGCGTGCTCGATCGCTACCCCAACGCCCGCTTCGGCTTCCTCGAGGCCGGGGCCGCGTGGTTCGTGAACTGCCTGGAACGCTTCGAGCGCTCCTGGAGCAGCCACGTCCAGTACGACCCCAACGGGCGCTTTCTCCAGCTCAAGGACAACGAATCCGTCACCGACTACGTCCTCAAACACGTGGACGCCGGCCGGATCTTCGTGGGCGTGGAGGGTGACGAGCTGACCCTGCCCTTCGCCGTGCGCCTCGCGGGCAACAAGCCGTTCCTCTACTCGTCCGACTTCCCCCACGAGGTGAACCACGCTACGGCGAAGGAAGAGATCCAGGAGTTGCGGGAGAACCCCCGGCTCACGGACGACGACAAGGCGGCGATCCTGCACGCCAACGCCCGGCGTTTCTACCAGCTAGCCTAGCGATTCGCCGGACACTTCGTGGCGACACGGCGCCAACCTCCCCTCTCGGTGCCCTTCTTCTACGGCTGGATCGTCGTGGCGCTGACGTTCTGCGTCAACCTCACGGCCGCCGGCACGCGTTCCGCCGCCACGCTGCTGATCAAGCCTCTGGAAGCGGAGTTCGGCTGGAACCGCGCCCTGGTTTCCGTGCCGGGCAGTCTGAACCTCCTCCTGTTCGGCATCGGGGCGCCGGTAGCGGGCTGGCTGGTGGACCGCTACGGCGTCCGCCGGGTGGTGTTCTATTCCCTGGGCATAGTGACCGCCGGTCTTCTGGCCACGGCCTTCATCCAGCAGTGGTGGCAGCTCCTGTTGTTCTGGGGCCTGGTGGTGGGCTTCGGCACCAGCGCCACCCCCGTGCTGGCCGCGGCCGTGGCCAACCGCTGGTTCGTGAAGCACCGGGGCGTCACCATCGGCCTGCTCACCAACGGCAACGCCGCCGGCCAGATGGTCTTCCTGCCCCTGCTTACGCTCGTCATCCTCGCCAGCGGCTGGCGCGGCAGCATGCTGTTCATGGCGGCCGTGGCCTTCGGCCTCATGGTGCTGGTGTCGCTGTGGATGCGCGACGAGCCCGAAGACGTGGGCCTGGAACGCTACGGACTGGCGGCTGCCGGGGGCGCGGCCGCGGAGGCCGCGCGGTCGGGGCCGGCGGCATCCGCCACCCCC
>Ga0209020_1002237_pt1 | contig 16209 bp, 15 predicted proteins | sample PinacodermBB_FD_187298 | JGI IMG/M metagenome (GOLD analysis project Ga0209020, IMG submission 187298) | Host-associated microbial community of the marine sponge Aplysina aerophoba from Gulf of Piran - sponge pinacoderm, lysed by bead... | ecosystem: Host-associated > Porifera > Sponge >...
CATCCCATGGCGAAGAAGGGCGAGGCCGGCCGCGCCCTGGGCGCGGCGCTCATGAGCTCGCTGGTGGGCGCCATCGTCGGCGCTTTCTCCCTGGCGGCCGCGATCCCCATCGTCACGCCGCTGGTGCTGTCCTTCAAGTCGCCGGAGTTCTTCGCGTTGGCGATCCTGGGAATCTGTTTTCTTGCCGCGCTGAGCGGCGACAACAAGCTCAAGGGGGTGCTCGCCGGAGGGCTGGGGCTCGTGCTGTCCACCATCGGCCTGGACTACCAGGAGAACATCGAGCGCTATACCTTCGGACTGGTGAATCTCTGGGAAGGCGTCGGCCTCATCGCCGCGGCCGTGGGATTGTTCGCCGTGCCGGAGATCGTGGAGTTGTGGGTCAAGGGCTCCGCCATCGCGGATGCCAAGGTGGGCAAGCTCGGCGGTGTGTGGCAGGGGGTCAAGGACACCTTCACCCACCTCGGCCTCACCGTGCGCTGCAGCATGATCGGCACCTTCTTCGGCCTCGTGCCCGGCGTGAGCGCGGCGCTGTCACAGTGGGTGTCCTACGCCCACGCGGTGCAGAGCACCCGGGACCGCAGCGGCTTCGGCAAGGGCGACGTGCGCGGCGTCCTCGGACCAGGGGCGGCCAACAACTCGGGCATCGGCGCCGCCATGATCCCCACCGTGGCCTTCGGAGTGCCCGGCAGCGCCACCACCGCCATCCTCCTTGGCGCCTTCATCATCCAGGGGCTGCAGCCCGGGCCGAAGATGCTGACCGAGCATCTGTCCCTGACCTTCTCGTTCGTCTGGCTCATCGTCATCTCGAACATCATCACCGTGGCCCTGTGCCTGCTGTTCCTGAACCAGTTGGCGAAGATCACCCAGATCCGCGGGTCACTGCTGATCCCGTCGCTGTTCATGCTCATCTACCTGGCGGGTTTCGCCAACACCGGTTCCTATTTCGCCATGACCACCACGCTGGTGTTCGGGGTGGCCGGCGTGATCATGGTGAACCACGGCTGGCCGCGGCCGCCGCTGGTGCTGGGGCTGGTGCTCGGCTCGCTGGTGGAGCGGAACCTGTTCATCTCGTACGAGATCTACGGACTGTGGTTCTTTTTCAGGCCCATCGTCATGGTGACGTTCGCGGTTGCCCTCATCGTGATCTTCCTGCCCGGGTTGCAGGACTGGATGGCGAAGCGGGCTCAGCCCAAGGAGGAGCCGGGTGCGTAACCGGACGGACGTCGTCATCGGCGTGCTGCTGGTGACGCTCCTCACATGGGCGGTGTGGGAAGCGCAGGGCTGGCCGGCGCGCACGCGGTTCTTCCCCCTGGCCATCGGCTATCCGGTGCTGGCCATGGCGGTGATGCACCTCGTCTACAGCCTGTGGCTGGGGCTCCGGCCGGCCAGGCCTGAGCAGGGCGCGCCCGAGCCGGCGGCGGAGGGCGGAATCGTGCTGGATCCGGTCGTGGTGCGCCGGCGCACGCTCGAGATCTCCTTCTGGGCGGTGGCCTTCGCGCTGGGCCTGTGGCTCCTGGGTTTCAAGGTCGGCGGGCTGGTCATTCCCACGATTTTCCTCCACTATCAGGCCCGCGAGATCTGGCGCACCAGCCTTCTGTACAGTCTGGGCGTGTACGTCTTCTTCAAGATCGGCCTGGAGGAGGCGCTGTCGTTCCCACTGCCCCCCGGCCGCATCGCCGACGTCCTGGGCCTTTACTCCTTCGATTCCTACCTGATGGATCCGCTTCTGAACCTGTTCCGGTGAAGTTTGCCCGCTTTGGGAAACACGGGCGGCCGTTGTTTGTCCTGCTACTGACACGTGCGCGTGGGCTCACCGCACCTTGACAACCGAGTGACAAAAGGCGGTTAATCGCACCATCCAAAAAGGAGGTGCCTTATGGGTCAGCGAGTTCTCGTTCTGATCGCGGGTTTCGTGTTGTTGGCGGGTCCGGTGTGGGGCGAATCGGTGGCCGAGTTCTACAAGGGCAAGACCCTCCGCATTGTCGTGGGCTTGGGTCCGGGGGGCGCCACGGATACCAACGCACGACTCATTTCACACGTGTTGTCGCGCCACATCCCGGGAAATCCCCGGATCATCGTACAGAACAAGCCCGGCGGCGGCAGCATGCTGGCGGCCAACACCGTTTACAACAATGAGCCGCAGGACGGCACCGTGCTCGCGGCCATCAGCAGCGCCCTCGTGGCCCAGCAGGCCCGCGGTGAAAAGGGGGTGCGCTTCGACGCCCGGAAGTTCCAGTGGGTCGCCAGCGCGTTCGACTCGTCGGCCATGTGCGCCATACGGACGGACGCGGGTGTGAACGATTTCGCCGAAGCAATGAAGACGAAGAAGCGGCTCACGTTTTCAGCCTTCAGCAAGGGGGGCCTTTCCCACCTTGAGCCGGTGATCTTCAACGCGGTCTTCGGCACCAACTTGAAGGCGATCACGGGGTATCCGAGCGGCGGGGCCCAGCGTCTGGCGGTCAAGAACGGTGAGGTCAACGGATTCTGCACGACGTTCCAGACAGTCAAGAGCACCGAGATCGGCATGTTCGAAGGCGACGCCAAGTGCTGCAAGGTCATGATCATCGCGGGCAACCAGAAGATCGATCACCGCCTCGCCAAGGGGGTGCCCATCGCCGAGCTGCTGGCCAAGGAGCTGGGCAAGAGCGAGAGCGACATCGCCATGCTGCGGGTGCTCAACGCGACCAACCGCATCAGCATCGTGCAGACGTTCGGGCCGGGAGTGCCCAAGGACCGCGTCCAGGCGCTCCGGGACGCCTACGAGAAGTCCTACAAGGATCCCGACCTGCTGAAGCTGGCAAGGAAGGCGGGGATGGATCTCAAACCGAAGCGCGGGGAGCAGGTTCAGGAGATCGTCAACGAGCTGCTCAGCATGCCCAAGTCGGTGCTGACGAAGATGAAGGAGCTGATCAGCAAGAGTTGACAGCGGACCGAGTGCCGCGGGGTCTACCCGCCACGGCTCCCGGCCCGCGTCGCCCGCGGGTGAATCGCGGGCCGGGAATCGCCGGAGCATTCATGATTCAGGTTCTCGATCTCGATCGCTGGCCGCTGGACGTGCTCGGGGAGGCGCGGGGACAGGCTCTGGTTGACCGCTGTCGGAACGAGCTGCGCGAAGCCGGCATGTTCAGCCTCACCGGGCTGATACGGCCGGAGGCCCTTTGTGCCGGCGTTGCAGAGTTGGAGCCGCTGTTCGACTCCTTCGCTTTCGTTCACGCGCGCGAACACAACAGCTACTTCGATGACGAGAGCGGGGATTTGGAGCCGGTCCACCCGGCGTTCAGCCGGTTCACGACGATCAACCGCACGATTTGCGGCGACCAGATTCCCGGGAGTCTGATCACGCGGATTTACGAATGGCAACCGCTCATCGACTTCCTGGCCGCGGCTATGGACAAGCCCGGGCTATACCCGATGGCGGATCCCCTGGGCCGGATCAATGTCATGTGTTATCGGGCCGGGGAGCGCCTCAATTGGCATTTCGACCGGGCCGAATTCACCACGACCATGCTCTTGCAGGCGCCGGTGTCGGGCGGCGAATTCCAGTACCGCAGCGGGCTTCGGAGCGACACCGACCCGAACCACGAGGGTGTCGCGCGCCTTCTGGCCGGCAAAGACCAACACGTGCGGACGCTGTCGCTGTCATCCGGCACGCTCAATGTCTTCAGGGGCAAGAATACGGCGCATCGCGTGACGACGGTCGAAGGAGGCCGCGCGCGCATCATCGCGGTGTTCTCGTACTACGAGACAGCAGACGTCGCATTCAGCGATGCTGAGCGGCTGGGATTCTACGGTCGGACCGGTCCCATGAAAGTCGACACGTAACCTCGCGCCTACTTTGGGCAGGTGGTCGTACCGTGGTCGAGGTCGAAGGCCAACTGCATGGCGAGCCAGGTTTCGGGCGTTGAGCCGAACGCTTTGGTCGCCCGGCGCCCGTCTCCCTGGTGCTGCATTACGAGCAAACCACCTGTCGCACATAAATGGAGGCGCGCGATCAAGCAGACTGGGAACGGCTGTGGCGCCTCCCTCGGCACCACCTGTTGGCCTTCAGTCGATCTCGTCCTCGGGGACGATCCACGGCTCTTGCAGCGCCGCATCGAGCCACTGGACGAAGGCCGGGAGCGTCAGCACCGCGCGGCTGTAGGCGGCGCAGGTCTCGTCGAGATCGACGCCGTAGGTATCCAGGCGAGTCACGACCGGCGCGAACATGGCGTCGGCCGCACCGAAGGCGCCGAAGAGGAAGTCGCCGCCGGCCCCGTAACGGCCCCGGCAGTCGCGCCAGATCTCGCAGATGCGGGCGATGTCGTCGTCGACGCCCGGCCCGCGGCCCTTCCCCTTGAGGTCGAGGCGACGAAGGTTCATGGGCATATGCGCGCGAACGGCTTTGAAGCCCGCGTGCATCTCGTTGGCGACCGCCCGGGCCGTGGCACGCGCGTCGCGGTCCTCGGGCCAGAGCCCGGCCTCCGGGAACAGCTCGTTGGCATATTCGATGATCGCCAGAGTCTCCCAAATCGTGCGCTCGCCATGCAAGAGGACGGGTACGCGCCCGGAAGGCGAGACGGCGGCGATGGCCTCCTTCCAGTTCTCGTCGAAGAGCAGGAGCAGCCGCTCGTCGAAGGGGACTCCCGCGTTGCGGAGCGCAAGCCACGCCCGGAGCGACCAGGACGAGTAGTTCTTGTTGCCGATGACAAGGGTCAGGTCACTCATGACGATGCGAGTCCCCGTGCTTCCGATTTACGGTCGTGGGATCGGCGCTTTAGCCCGGAAATCCCATGAAAAGGAGCCATCTGACTCCATAAACACTTATAATTCCGTTGCTTGGACTGGATCCAACCAGGAGCCAGACGGTGACGGAATGGAACCACGGTACGCTTTCATTTTCAAGGTGTCGGCGGCGTCGGATCTAGGCGGATATTCTCGGCGGTTCGATTCCTTCCAATGGCAACATATTGCTATTGCGTGAGATGGAGCGACGGTTGAGCCTGATCCGGCGAGTGGCCGGTACGCTCGGTGATCGCCGCCAGCGCGGGAAGGTTCGTCACGGGGTGGTGACGATGTTGCGCCAGCGCGTGCTGGCGCTGCGTACGAAGACTGAGGTGGTCCTGGTTTGTTGACAGGGTGGTGGCATGATCAATGACTCGGAATACACTTTATCTCAGCCACTATCCCGTCCAAGGGAACCAGGACCACCTCACTATCGAAATACACCTTAACTGAGGCGCCGACCTGTCCAAAAGTGGGACGGCTCAGCAGACCGAGGCCCGCCGCTCCGCCGGCTCAACCGGAACACGAAAACGTGCCAAACAGGACTCTGGCGGCATGATCGATTACCCGGTATACACATTATCTTTGGCGCCACCCTGTCCAAGAAGCCAGGCCCAACTCAAAGCCAGGCCCTTCGTAATGCGTCCTTCGCTGGCGCAGGGCGCGGCCCAGAAATCAGCTTGGAGGGTGGAGGTTGCCGAGTCGCGTGAGATTGAAGGGGCGAAACTTGAAGTTGAAAGGCGCGGCTTGAGATCGAAACACGGCGCCTTCGAATCGAAGCGAGGCGGAGCGCCGTGCACGTTTGGGTCGCCTATGCCTTGAGCAGCGGCTTGGGCATCGTGTTGCGTTTTGTCCCGGCCCTGCGCAACGGATTCCACTTGGAACGTCGAGGAGTTAGTTTTGGTTAGTGCTGGTGCTCATACCTCGGTGCTGGTCGATAGTATCGAACTCGATCGGTCGAACCCACGGATCCGAAAATTCCTTGAGATGTATGGCGATGAGCCAACACCGGAGCAAATCTTCCTTGCGCTCGGCGCGGGCAACGACGACGACGGCGGCACCTCAAGCAGCACGACGTACGAGAAACTTAAGCAGTCGATCATCTCCAACGGCGGTATCATTCAGCCGGTGATACTGAACCGGCGGAAGAACGACACACTGATCTGCATTGAAGGAAATACGCGCGTCGCTCTCTACAAGCACTTCCAGAAGACCAATGTGAAGGGCGATTGGACGTATATCCCGGCCTTGGTTCATGACGACATGAACGAGGCGTCCATCCACGCGATTCGTCTCCAGGTGCATCTCGTCGGTCCTCGTCCTTGGGATCCGTACTCAAAGGCTAAGTATCTGTACGAACTACGCACGCAGGAGCATTTGCCCTTTGCGACGATCGTCGACTACTGCGGGGGCCGCCAGACCGAGGTGGTTGAGAATATCAACGCCTACGCCGACATGGAGCAGTTCTACCGGCCAGCCGTCGGTGACGACGGTGAATTCGACACGACTCGCTTCAGCGGTTTCGTTGAATTGCAGAAGGCAGGGATCAAGCAGGCCATCACCGCGGCAGGCTTCGACCTAAATAACTTTGCGCGGTGGATACATGAGGGCAAGCTCTTCCCTCTGCAAAAGGTACGGGTGCTGCCGCGCATCCTGCGTAACGAGAAGGCACGCGAAATTTTCCTCAAACAAGGTGCCCGGAAGGCCGAGGCGGTGCTGGAGAAGCCGGATCTCAACCGCACGCTTCAAGAGGCTGAGATTGGGCAACTTGCGCGGGCGCTAGTCGGCAGGATCGCGTCGCTCCCCTACGGAGAATACCAGCGCATTGGCACCGACCCCGGCGGCGACACAGCGCAGGCGCTTATCGAGGCACAGACGGAACTCACCAATTTGACCAAGTCCCTGGGCTTGACGTCTTGATATGTCTGAGTCGGCAACACACGCAGACCTAGTCCAGGCGGTCATCGTCTACACAGAGCGCGAGCTCGGAGGTCTCGCCGACATCGCAGTCCGAGAGGACGCGGTGCGACCTGTGAGGGGTGAGAGGCCGCCAAGGATCGAGGGCTACGTACCCGATGTCTTTGCGACCGACGTCCCAACCACGACGACCCTCATTGGCGAAGCCAAAACGCTGCGGGATGTCGAAACCGACCATTCGCACCGACAGATTTCGGCCTTTCTGAGCTATCTATCAAAGACGCCACGGGGCGTCTTTGTTCTGAGCGTACCCCTGGCCGCGGGCGCGACGGCCCGGCGACTCCTTGCCGAAATCAACGCGCCCTTCGCGGGCGCGGCCACTCGAACTGTGGTCCTCGACCGGTCCGGTTCGGCTGAGTGTTGAGGGGGCTATGCTGAAAGTTCGGAAGGCGGCCAATCTTCAAGCCAAGCGGCCAGCGTTCCCGCATCAGATGGAGGCGTTTGAGGCAATCAAGGACCTTCCCTACGCGGCGGTATTCCACGAACAGGGACTCGGAAAAACGAAAATAGGTCTGGACTTGGCGTTGTTCTGGTTGGCCCGCGATATCGTAGACTCCGTCCTCATTGTCGCCAAGAAAGGGCTGGTTGAGAACTGGCGGTCGGAGGTGGCAAGCCACAGCTACTTAACCCCACGCGTCCTAGCACAGGACCGCAACGCGAACTTCTATGCCTTCAACAGCCCAGCGCGCGTCTACCTGACTCACTACGAGGTGGTGCTGTCCGAGCGGAAGCGCCTGGACCTATTTCTTCGGACGCGCCGAGTGGGCGTGTTACTCGACGAGGCGCACAAGATCAAGAACCCAGACGCAGAGGTCAGTGAGGCGCTGCATGCTCTTGCCGACGGCTTCGTGCGACGGGTGATCATGACTGGTACACCGGTCGCCAACCGCCCGTACGATCTGTGGTCGCAAGTGCGGTTTCTGGATGGCGGCGAAGCGCTCGGCCATCAATTCGCCGCGTTCAAGCGTACGCTCGAGCTGACCAACGATCTCGGGCGCAACAAGGACCGCGCGTCGGCGTTTGTCAGCGCGCTGGAGCAGCTCTTCGAGAAGATTCGGCATTTCTCGGTCCGCGAGACAAAGAAGACGGTAAGCCTGAAGCTACCTGACAAGACGATCCGGAACATGGAATGCATACTTGAGCCACGACAAGCGGAGATTTACGACCAGTTCCGCGATGAACTGGCAGCGGTGGTGGTCCGAGAGGGCCGCCCCACCTTGGACGACGCGGAGGGGCTGTTGAAGCGGTTGCTACGCCTTGTCCAAGTCGCGTCAAACCCGGCGATGATCGACCAGTCCTACCGGACGCCTCCAGGCAAGTTCCTGGCGCTAGACGAGCTTGTCCATGAGGCAGTGGATGCCGGCGAGAAGATCGTGATCTGGACGTCGTTCACTGAGAATGCGGACCTGCTCGGCCTGCACCTGGACGAATTTGGTGCCGGTGTGGTGCATGGCGGCCTCAGCATGGCCAAGCGCGAGGAAGCACTTTGCACCTTCAAGTCTGCGACGGAATGTCGGGTGCTGGTGGCTACGCCAGGGGCCGCGAAGGAAGGCTTGACGCTGACGGTCGCCAATCACGCGGTGTTCTTTGACCGAAGCTTCAGTCTTGATGACTATTTGCAGGCGCAAGACCGTATCCACCGAATTTCCCAAGAGAAACCCTGCTACGTCACGAACTTGGTTGCGACCGGTACGGTGGACGCCTGGGTAGACGCGTTGCTCACCGCGAAGCACTTGGCTGCTCAACTTGGGCAGGGCGACATCGGCCGCGGCGAGTACGACGCCCGCGCCGACTATGCGTTCGGAGAGATGGTGCGCGAGGTCCTGCGATTAGACGGAGCGGAGGAGTCATGACCACTGCGCGCGCAATCACAACGGCCGGAGAGACGTTGCTCATTCGAGGGGTCGATGTTCCCGTTCAGACCACTACCCTACCACAGGCGGATCTGCGCTTCTTCGTCGAAAATCCCAGGGTCTATTCGATTCTTCGCTCTGACGGAGATGAGCCCAGCCAGGCGGATATCGAGTGCAAGCTGCTTGAGATGGATCACGTCAAGGCGCTCATCCAAGACATCAAACGCGACGGCGGACTTACGGATGCGGTAATCGTCCGCGCTGGCAGACTAGAAGTCCTGGAGGGCAACAGCCGGCTTGCTGCGTACCGCGCGCTCGCCAAGACCGATCCCCTCAAGTGGGGACGCATGAAATGCCGGCTCTTACCCGAAGACCTCGATGAAGGGTTGGTCTTCGCTTTACTTGGTCAGTACCATATTAAAGGAAAGAAGGACTGGGCTCCCTTTGAGCAGGCCGGTTTCCTGTATCGCCGCTCCAGGGCTCACAACATTGACTCTGCTCAACTCGCACAGGAGATAGGTTTATCGAAGCGTAAGGTGGAACACCTGATCGCTACCTACCAGTTTATGCTCGATCATAGCGAAGCTGACACGGCGCGTTGGAGTTACTACGACGAGTATCTGAAGTCCTCGACGATCCGGAAAGCGCGGCTCGGTCAGCCCGGCTTCGACGTTTTGGTTGTCGAGAAGATCAAGTCGGGAGAGATCGCCCGTGCGGTCGATGTCCGCGACCGTCTACCCGTCATCTGCTCCGCGCCCAAGACGCTAAGGAAATTTGCCAACGGTGCCTATGACTTCGAGGACGCACACGAACAGGCTGTAGAGGCAGGTGCTGACAGCGCGCCCTATAAGAAGCTGGCTAGGTTTCGACAATGGATTGCGAAGCCTGAGGTAGCGGTGGCCCTCGGGAAGGCTCAAGGCGAGACGCGCAAGAAGATCCAGTTCGAGCTCGACAAACTCGCGGGCCGGGTCGAGGCGGTACAAGGCAAGTTGAAACGTAGGAACTGAGTCTGGGCGTGTTGACGCCGTCGCGACCGTGGATTGCCCTTGACTTGCAGCGCGAAACCATCCAAAGTGCAGTATAAGACTGCAATTTTGAAATCGGATTCTCATTGTGTCATCTCCTATCGTGATCAGTTGCCTGCGAGGCCGGTCAGCACATCGCCCGGTATTGCTGGGGTTTGCACCCGCTGACCTTCTATACAAGCTGAGCTTTCCGGACATCCTCGACGAGGACAGCGGCCGCGGCTATCAGCGGCCGTTCAATGAGCGCCACAGCCAGGACTTCCGGCGTTACATCAAGGAGGCTGACAGCTCGACCATACCACTGACGCTGAATTTGCGACCGTCCACGGAGGGTGACTGGTGTATCGTCGAGTTGGGAGAGGGTAAGGTTCGGCTAGAGATAATCGCCGACGCCGGAAAGATCATGGCCCAGGTTGATTGTCAGCATCGGCTCGGCCATTTGGGTGACTTGCCGATCCAGTTGCCGTTCATGTGCTTTGTTGGCCTCTCCGAGCGGGAAGAGATGGAGGTATTCAGCGTAATCAACAGCAAAGCCAAGGGCTTGAGCACCAGCCTGCTCGACTACCATGAGGCCCAGCTCGCCGAGTCGTTGGCCCAGGAGCGTCCTGAGCTCTTCGTTGCCCTCCAGCTCAACAGCATCGAAGGGTCGCCTTGGTTCCGTAGGTTGAACCTTGGCGGCAAGACCACGTCTGGGCTGAAGCGGATTGCGTCGCTTCGCATGATGCAGCAGGCGGTCAGCAACTTCGTGAAAGCTACTGAGATTCTCGCGACGAACTCAGTCGACGACGCGGTGCGGGTAGTGCTTGACTTCTGGCGGGCGGTAGTGGCCGTCCTTCCGGAGGAATGGGCGGACCCGCGTCGGCACATGCTGACCAAAGGCATCGGTTTGTATGCCCTGATGAGGATCGCAGCAGATATTTTCATCGAGTGCCGTGACGCGGGGCGGTCTTGCGACAAGCGGGCCTTCACTACTGCCCTGGCCGATTTTGCCAGCTCCATTGATTGGTCGACCTCGGGCCCGCTCAAGGGCTTCGGTGGACAAGGCGGAGTTAAGGCCGCCGTCGAGCACCTACGCGAGGTCCGGAGGCGTGCACAGTACAAGGTGGTCAATGGCTAACAAACATATCCTGCTCATCGAACCGGGCTACAAGAACAAGTACCCGCCGCTCGGTCTGATGAAGATCGCCCAATACCACGGTGCCCGCGGCAAGAAAGACCGCGTGCGGTTCATCAAGGGGCAAGATCGCTCGGTCTTGTCTCAGGCTTGGGACCGTATCTACGTCACGACGCTATTCTCCTTCGAGTACCAGAAGACCGCGCAGACCATCGACTTCGCTCTCGAAGTCGCGAACGGGCAGGCGGATAAAGTGTTTGTCGGCGGAATTGCGGCTTCTTTAATGCACGAGCGCTTTCTGCGGGAGCGACGGTGGCAGGGTATCCGATTCGTCAAGGGGCTGCTTATTGACCCACCCGCGGTTGCGCTTCAACTCGACGACTTCTCGGAGGAACTGTACGCGGACGATATCCACGGGCGCGCGATCGAAGATCTAGTGCCAGACTACGGCATCCTAGATCAAATCGACTACAAATACGCGGTGCGGGACGCTTACTTCGCATACACCTCTCGCGGCTGCATCCGCAAATGTCACTTTTGCGGCGTGCCGAAGCTTGAGGGCGGTCAGCGCGACACCGATTCACTAACCTCGGTCGTCCGGGCCATCGAGGAATTGTACGGTCCAAAGAAGGATCTTATCCTGATGGACAATAACGTGGTGGCTTCACCGCGTTTCAAGGAAATCATTGCCGAGATCCGTGACTTGGGTTTCGTCCCAGGCGCTAAGCTGCAGCGCGAGGCCCCGCGAGTGCCTGTGCAGCGTCGGGTCGACTTCAATCAAGGCGTTGACGCACGGATACTGTGCAAGGATCCGATGTACCTCCGGGAGCTCGCGACAATCTGTCTGAAACCACTCCGGATAGCCTTCGACCACCTCGGGTTGAAGAAGCCCTACGAACAGGCAGTGCGTTATGCCGCTGAGTACGGCCTGACCGAACTGTCAAACTACATGTTGTATAACTTTCACGACAGCCCGGTCGACCTGTTCGAGCGAATGCGTCTCAACGTCAAGCTGAACGAAGAGCTTGGCGTCCGGGTCTGGTCCTTTCCGATGCGATACCAGCCAACGGACCGGCCAGACAGAGGACATGTGGGTGAGAAATGGTCGCGGTACCAACTGCGCTCGATGCAGATCATTCTGCAGGCGACGCACGGGATCGTCAGTGGCATGCCAACTTTCTTCAAACGCGCTTTCGGCGATACGTCCGAAGACTTTGAACGCATTCTTCTGCTTCCGCACGACTTCATCTTCAATCGCGACTGGGCCGAACGATTCGATCCCGAGGAGCGCTTGGCAGCCTACCGCACGGAGTTCGAAAAATTGGATGGACATGAGCGCGCCGAGTTGGTGGGGCTGTTGTCCTCCTGCGACCCCCGGGAGTTCGCGGGGCTTGCCAAACAGGCGACGACCGCACCGCTGAAGCGTGTTCTCCGGTTTTACGTGCCGCTGCCGAAGGAAGAGCTCTTCGCGATCTGGGCAAAGCAGAAGGAACTCACGCGTGGCGAAGTCACAGCCGACATGGGCCTCGCCGAAGACGAACGTGTAGAGGATGCTGGCCTCGACCACGAAGACGAATCGGATCTGCCGCGCCCCCGCAAAACCAAGTCTCGCCAGAGCGTCGCAGCATGAACCTCTCAGGGACTACCAATGCCGGCCGCGCCACGCCAGTGGCCGGTGAGCGCACCGCTAAACGGCATGATCTCTCGGAGATCGTGATTGGAAAGGATGTGCTCGAACTCGTGTCCAGCGCGATGTACGTTGATCCGATGACGGTCTACCGCGAGTACGTCCAGAACGCTGCAGACGCCGTGGACGCCGCGCGCGCGGCAGGGGAACTCACGGTTGTGGAGCCGGGTCGAGTCGACATCTCCGTCGATCCTGGGACTCGAGCCGTGAGGATTCGTGACAATGGGTGCGGCGTTCCTTTCCGGGACTTTGGACGGAAGCTGACGGCGCTAGGTGGAAGCGCTAAGCGCGGCACGGCGACCCGTGGGTTTCGTGGGGTGGGCCGGCTCGCGGGCCTCGCCTATGCGCAGGAGCTGATTTTCCGCTCCCGCGTCCCGGGGGAGGCCGACATCTCCCAGCTTCGGTGGGATTGTCGTCGGCTGAAGGCCGCACTGGGAGAGGCTTCAGACGACACAGGTGCGGTCGACCTCATCCGAGAGATGACGACTTTGGAGCGCGTGGGAGACGATGACGCGCCCGAGCGCTTCTTCGAAGTAGAGTTGCGCGGCATCATCCGCCTGCGGAATGACCGGCTGATGAGCCCGGTGGCGATCTCGGAGTACCTTAGTCAGGTCGCCCCCGTGCCGTTCTCGCCGGTGTTTTCGTTTGGCGGCGAGTTGTCGAACGTGCTGTCACGACACCTCGACCTCGGCCAGCTAGACATTCGGATTGACGGGGCCGATGAACCGGTCTATAGGCCGCATCGCGACAGCTTCCGCTTCGACGGCAAACAGGGTGTCAAATTCGATAGCCTGAGCTTCGTTGAAATCCCGGGCGTCGACGACGACCTCGCAGCGGTCGCCTGGGTGCTGCACCACGCATATGAGGGCGCTGTGCCGACCGGAACCCTAGTGAAGGGCCTCCGGCTGCGCACAGGCAACATTCAAGTCGGGGATCACGTTCTTCTGGAAGACCTTTTTCCTGAACCGCGTTTCAACGGCTGGTCGGTGGGGGAAGTGCACGTGATCGACAGGCGGATTGTGCCCAACGGTCGTCGCGATCAATTCGAGCAAAACGTCCATTTCCACAATCTAGTCAACCATTTGACGCCAACTGCCCGTGACATCGCCCGCCGCTGTCGCACCAGTTCGGTTCGGCGTAGATGGGATAGAGAGTTCGAATTATTCGCGCAGTCTGTCACGGAAACGATCAGCATCATTGTTCAGGGCAGCGCCAGCCGGCGGAAACGGCAGCAGCTAGCGCTTTCGGCGGAGCAGACGCTGCTCCGGATGAGCAAAATCGGCAACAAAGATCTGCTTGCCGACGGCGCAAGCGAACGTGAAAAACGAATAGACGTCTTGCGGCAACAGTTAACCGAGGCGATGAACGATGACACAGTGGTTTCTTCACCGCTCATGCGCCTCCCCGAAGCGCGGCGAAGGACGTACGAGCACTTTTTTGATCTGCTTTACGAATGCTCGGTTAACCGGGTTGCGGCAAGAGCCCTAATAGATCGCATATTATTGCGGCTCGAATGAGCGATATCTGGGGCGGATCAGCGGTGACCTAGACCATGCGCGTACCATTACTCACAATCCCGAGCGAGGTAGAGGGCTGGACCGCTTTCAAACAGCGCCTTGCGGCTCTCATCAGTGCCGAGAGCACGCATATTTACATCGACACCTCGTTCCTGATGTGGATGACCAAGATCGGCTCAAAGTCGAGACAGGAACTCCTCAAGTGGCTCCAGGAAAACTGCATGGATCGGGTACATGTGCCGATGTGGGCGGCCCACGAGTATTTGAAACACCATGTGGCTGGAACCATAGTCTCAGACTTGGGCAAAAAGACTAACGAAGTTGCCGATTTTGTCGGACGTACCTATCGCGACTTCAGACCCTTTGTGGATGAACCGTTCGGCGAAGGCGCGGAAGACCCGTCCACCATCCGAGCCACGACTCGGGCGGCGTTGAGTGCGCTAGATCGCTTGGCCGCTATAAGTCGGCGGTGGAAAAAGTCATACCAGAAGCATGCCTCAGAGGTGATTGCCTTCATCAACGAGGTCACGCCGGAGCAAACCTCCATATACGAGCACTTAGAAGACATTGCGCGGGTCGGTGCGGGTCGCTTCGACGGGTCCGTTCCGCCTGGCTATCGAGATCGGGGGAAGAAGGGTAGCCAGCCGCAATATAAGGACAACGCCTCGATCGAAAGCAATCGATACGGCGACGTTGTCTTCTGGAAAGAACTTCTTGTTCACGCGAACCTGGCGAAGGCCGCGGCGCTGGTGGTCGTGACGAATGATCGCAAGAACGATTGGTACATGGGTGGAAGTGACGTGATTGAAATCGATCCCGCACTGCTTGCGCTTAAGAAAGCATGGAAACCTGTCCCGAGACCGCATCCGTTGCTTGTCATGGAGGCTAAGCTCGTCGCTGGGGTCGACCAAGTTGAGCTCGTGGACAGCACTTACTTGGCTGCTCTTTTGCGGGAAGTGGCCGAAGATGATGTCCCTGCGTTCGCTGACGTCGCTATCATTCCGGATGATCCAGAGCCTGCGACGGAGCGCAACAGACGGGCTAATATTTTCGAAGCGCGGATGGCGTCGGATACGGCGAGGGTGACTGCGGAAGCCGCCGAGAAGGGGTATCTGTTCTCCGACCCTCCACAGGTACTGAATTCCCGCCCCGGGCTCTCGCGCGCGCTGTATGAGAGCAGGAGTGTAATTGACGAAAGGAGCGGCGCGCTTTTAGAGGAATGGCGCGCCAGCGTCGAAGGCAAGCGGTCGCTCTCAGAAACCATCACCTCGGAGATCCTTGACGGCTTCGACCAAAATGGACTAGCGAGACTCACTCGTGAATTACACGACCGAGTTTTGCGGCAAACGCCCGGCTACGAGGAAGCGGTTGCTGACTTGGTGTCAATCCTGGATCGTCTGCCCCCTAACACGGCGGCGTCGCTGTACCTCGGTCTCTTGTCATCCATGTACCTTGTCCGACAGTCTAATGCGTCGCGCCTGCCGCCCTCTAGTCCCGTCGCGCAGTTGTTGTTTGAACGGCAGTCGGCCGAATACGCGTTCAACGGCGTCCGAGTTGTCGCGAAGCGACTATCCGATAATGAAGTGGCACCTCTTTACTTACCGGATAGCGACCTTCCTCCGGTGACAATCGTGCTCGACACCGAGTCGGACACATCGGCGACCGATCAACTACGGAGCCTCAGAGTCCAAGAAGTTGAGTTGCTTACAGCGGCCCAAATGGACGACTCATTGAGGCTCAGCGCACTGTTCGACAGCGACGCGCCGACAGACGGCGCAGCGATTATCCGCAAGGCGTGTGAGTTGTTCGCTATCCCTATTGCACAGATCCAGCGCAATGACTTGTTCGAACAAGGCTACGTCCTGACAAAGACGATCGGCTTCAAACGCCCAACCGATATCTCGATACCGAAGGAGTGGCCCGATGCCGAATAATCAAACTTCTGTTGCCTTCGAGCCTTTCTTCGGCGGTTTCGTTCTGGAAACCTTGACCATCGGTATGTACGGCGAAGCGCGAAACGCGATCCGGGAGTACATCCAGAACGGCTTCGACTCAATTCAGCGGGCCATTGGCGAGTTGAGGATCTTGCGCGATGGCAGCGGCGTGATTGAAATCGAGCTCGCGGCGGACCGGAAGAGTCTCACGATCTGGGACAACGGTGCGGGCCTACCGGTAAAGTAAGCGGTTCGGCTGGGGCACGTTGACTTTTCAGGGAGAGTCTGGGGTGAAGGCCCAAGGGAGGAGTTCGTCGATGCGGGAAGCGTGGTGGCCCGAG
>Ga0209020_1002241_pt1 | contig 16194 bp, 14 predicted proteins | sample PinacodermBB_FD_187298 | JGI IMG/M metagenome (GOLD analysis project Ga0209020, IMG submission 187298) | Host-associated microbial community of the marine sponge Aplysina aerophoba from Gulf of Piran - sponge pinacoderm, lysed by bead... | ecosystem: Host-associated > Porifera > Sponge >...
TACCGCGACGACATCGAGCAACGTCATCACCACCTGCTGGGTGCGGGCTCCTGTACCCCGACAGTGGTCCAGGGCGGCGTCACCCCCAACGCCGTGTCGGACTCGGTGGAGTTGTTCGTGGACCGCCGTCTCGTCCCGGGCGAGACCATCGACCACGAGGTGCGGCAGGTGACCGAGCGCATCCTGGCGGCCCGGCCGGACGGCTCGGAGGTCGGCGTGGAGGTCACGGTGGCCTACAACCGCTTCGAGCCCGCTGAGATCCCCGTCGACTCGCCCCTCGTGCAGCGCCTGTCCCGCAGCGTCGAGCGCGTCACCGGCGCGCCCGGGGACGTGTACGGCGCCCCGTTCTCCAGCGATGTCCGCAACCTCGTGAACGATGCAGGCATCGAGGCAGTGAATTTCGGGCCCGGGAACGTGGCGGAGTGCCACTGCGCCGACGAGCGGGTCGCGCTCAGCCAACTCGAGGGAGCCGCCAGGGTGATCGCCGACCTGGCAACCGACCTGCTCATGGTTGAGTGAGAACTGCCGGGCGGGGTTGGGCAAGAATGCCGACAATGCGCGGCGAAGGAGAGAAAGCCGGCGAGGAGTGGCGGCAATGACGGCTGCCGGCGCCCCGACGCGGGATCAAGATCGCCACACCGTTTCCGCCCGGGGCGTCACGAAGGCGTTTCCGGGGGTCGTGGCGAACGACGGGGTGGACTTCGACGCCGACCGAGGCGAGGTCCATGCACTGCTCGGCGAGAACGGCTCGGGCAAGACCACGCTCTGCAAGATCCTCACCGGCCTGTACCGGCCCGACGCCGGCCAAGTGCTGGTGGGAGGCGACACTGTGGCGTTCCGGTCCCCTGCCGACGCCTACGAAGCCGGGATCTTCATGGTTCACCAGCACTTCAGCCTCGTCTCGTCGATGACCGTGGCAGAGAACGTGGTCCTCGGATGGCATCGCGACAAGGGGAGGGTGTTCAACCGCAGGCAGGTGGAGGAAGAGGTGGCCCGGGCCGCCGAACGCTTCGACATGCACATCGACCCGCGGGCAATCATCTCGCGCCTGTCGGTCGGCGAGCGCCAGCGCGTCGAGATCCTGAAGGCGCTCTACAGGGGGGCGCGCACGCTGATCCTCGACGAACCGACCTCGGTCCTGACCCCCCAGGAGGCCGAGCAACTCTTCGTCTCACTGCGGCGCATGGCCGCCGAAGGCGAGTCCGTGGTCTTCATCTCCCACAAGCTCGACGAGGTGACCGCTCTCTGTGATCGCGTCACCGTGCTGCGCCACGGCCGGGTGTCCGGTTCGGCGGACCTCCGCACCTCGCGCGTCGATGCGCGGGGCTTGGCCCGGATGATGGTCGGGCGCGACATCGCCTTCAGCAGGCGCTCGCGCGTCGACGCACTGGGCGACAGCGAGCCGGCACTCGAGCTGCGCGACGTCAGTGCGGTCGAGGCCCACGGCACACTCGCACTGCACGAAGTCACGCTGTCGGTGCGACCCGGTGAGATTCTCGGCGTCGCCGGGGTGTCCGGCAACGGACAGGTCGCCCTCGCGGAGGTCATCGCCGGACTGCGCAAGCGAACCGCCGGGGACGTCACGCTGCAAGGGAAGCCGCTGCCGTCGGGCAACCCTCGTGCCGCGGCCGACCGGGGCCTCGCCTACGTCCCCGAGGATCGCCTGGGCACCGGTCTCGCGCCGGGCCTGACCGTGGCCGACAACTGCGTGCTGAAGGCCTACCGGCAGCGGGAACTGGGGCGCGGACCCTTCCTGAGCAGGATCCGGATCCTGGCCCGAACCCGCCGGCTGTTGAAGGCGTTCGACGTGCGGGGCACGGCGGAGTCACTCGTCCGCCAACTCTCGGGAGGGAACGCGCAGAAAGTCCTCCTTGCCCGCGAGATATCCTCGGAGCCCCAGGTACTGGTCGTCGCCACGCCAACCCGTGGGCTCGACGTCTCGGCAATGGAGTCCATCCGCTCAATCCTGCTGGAGGCGGCCGCGGGGGGCGCCGCCATCCTGATGATCTCCGAGGATCTCGCCGAGATTCTTGACCTGGCAGATCGAATCGCGGTCATCTCCCGTGGCCGCATCCAGGGCGTGCTCGAGGCGGACGGCGCCGATCCCACCCAGGTCGGCGTGCTCATGATGGGTGGCTCGCTGGAGGACACCGGTGTTGCGGCTCCCTGAGATTCACTTCGAGAAGCGCCTCAAGCCACCCCGCTGGCTGGGTCCGGCCATGCCACCCATCGCGGTCTTGGCCGCCCTGATCATCGGCGGTTTGATTCTGTGGGCGAGCGGCCGCGACCCCATCGACATCTACCAGCGCATGGTGCGGGTCTCGTTCACGAATCCCGGAGCGCTATCGGCAACGCTGGTGGCCGCCACTCCACTCGTGCTCACCGGTCTGGCGGCCGCCATCACCTTCCGCATGAAGGTCTGGAACATCGGTGCCGATGGCCAGCTGATGATCGGCGCGGTATTCGCCTCCGCAGCCGGCATCGCGCTCGACGAGCAAGGACTCGCCGTCAGCATGACGGTGATGATCATTGCCGGCATGGTGGGCGGCGGTCTGTGGGCCGCCATCCCCGCCCTGCTGCGCGTCTATCTGAACACCAGCGAGGTCCTGACCACGTTGATGCTCAACTACATCGCCCCGCTCATCCTCTTCTACCTCATCTTCTCCACGACGTCGTACTGGCGTGACCTCACCACCGAAGGGGCGCGGGTGTTCCCCCGCGGCAAGACCATTCTGGAGGGAGCATTCTGGCCCGAGTACGGTGGCGGCGTCGTCGTCCCGTTCGGCTTCATCCTCGGCATCGTCCTCGCCGTGCTGCTGACCGTCGTGGTGCGAAGCACGCGGTTCGGCTTCCAGATGAGGGTCTCGGCGGACAGCCCGACTGCGGGCCGCTACGCGGGTATACGCACCGCGCGACTGCTGGTGCTCGTCATGGTGCTGTCAGGCGCTGTCGCCGGCATCGCCGGGGCGAGCCAGATCGGCGACTTCTCGCACCGGCTCGAACCCAAGATCCTGCAGTTCGCGGTCTTCGGCTACACCGGTATCGCGGTGGCGGCGCTGGTCCGGTACCACCCGCTCGGTGTGGTCGTGAGCGCGATCCTCGTCGGCGCACTGAGCAACGCCGGCCTCGCCCTGCAGGGACCGGAACTGCCGCTTGGGCTCATCGGGGTCAATCAGGGTCTCATCCTGCTGCTAGTGGCCGCCAGCGAGGTGAGCGCTCGCTACAAGGTGGTCGTCGGCCGGCGACCGAGAACCGGCCACGGCGCGCAACAGGCCGGCGGCGATCTCGACGGCGGTCCCGCTGAAGAGCCGGCCAGTGGGGGAGTCTCGTGAACGATTCCCTCGTCGTGGAACTGTTGGTCTCAGGCTTGCTGTACGGCACGCCATTGGTCCTGGCAGGTCTGGGCGAGTTGCTGGCGGAGCGCGGCGGGGTCATGAACCTCGGCGTGGAGGCCATGATGCTGATGGGAGCGGTGACGGCATTCTGGTTCTCTCAGTCCTTCGAGGGGCCGGGCTGGTTGGCGCTCCTACTCGCCATCCTGATCGCCGCTCTCGTCGGGATGGCGATCTCGACGGTCTACGCGTTCGTGGTCGTCACGCTACGGGCCAACCAGGTCGTGTCCGGTCTCGCGCTGCTGATACTCGGGGGTGCGACCGGGCTCTCCAGCTACGTGGCGTCCGTCGGCGAACTGGCCGGGCCGTCGGGGCGGCACCGACTACAGGCCTACAACCTGTTCGGGCTGAGCGACGCACCCGTGGTCGGACCTCTGATCTTCAGCCAGAACATCCTCGTCTACGTGTCCTGGGGGCTGGTTGCACTGGCCGCCTTCTACCTCTACCGCACGCAGACGGGACTCCATCTGCAGGCCGTCGGTGAGGATCCCCGCTCCGCCGACGCGATGGGCATCAACGTGGCGCGCTACCGGTACGCGCACACGGTCATCGGCGGCGCCCTGGCCGGCGTCGCCGGCGCCTACTACACACTCGCCATCGCCCCAACATGGGTCGACAACGTCACAGCCGGTGCGGGCTGGATCGCCATCGCCCTGGTCATCACCGCATTCTGGCGTCCCGGACTCCTGCTGGCCGGGGCGTACCTGTTCGGCATCGTGACGAGCCTCGGCTTCACGCTGCAGGCCCGCGGCGTCGATCTGCCGCCGGAGATCTTCAGCTCACTTCCCTACGTCCTGACGATCCTGGCAGTCGTCATCGTGTCGAGCGGCTGGGGACGGGAGCGGTTCAACGCCCCGGCCGCCCTCGGTCAGCCGTACACACGCGAGGAGGCATGACGGGACAACGTACCATAAGTAAACTACGTAGTATTACTAGTCTCTCCATATTTGACTAATGCACATGACCAACTAGGCTGAACAGCCAGGCCACCAAGCGGCTCTCTCCACAAGCGCAGTTCGCCGGAGGAAGCCGGACGGATTCCTGAGAGGTGGGAGATCATGGCACTCACAGCGCGAAAGACCCGTCGGAGCGGTGTCGGCCGGTTGTTCGTCCTGTTGGCGATCCTGGCCGCCGGAGCACTCTTTGCCGCCGCCTGCGGGGGTGACGACGGAGCAGAGCCGGCGGCCACACCTGCGCCGACACCCGAACCCGCGCCGGAGCCGACGCCGGAGCCGACGCCCGAACCCGCGCCTCCGCCGGCGTCCGAATCGGCGCCGGAGCCGGCGCCCGAACCCGCCCCCGCGCCTCCGCCGGCAGCGGATGAGCCGGCAATGGACGACGAGCCCCTCCAGATTCTGTTCACATACGAGGGATCTGCCCGGGACGGCGGCTGGACACAGACCTTCGACAACGCTCGGCGGGCGCTCGAGGAAACGTTCGGAGATCGAATCGAGACAACGTTCAAGGAGAACCTCTGGGGCGCGGAAGTCGTGGCGCAGGTGATCGACACCGCGATCCTCGAAGGCGCCGACGTGATCATCAGCACAAGCTACGGGCACGGCGAGCCCATGATCGCTGCCGCCGAGGCGAACCCGGACATCTACTTCATCGCCAGCCAGTGGGACAACCCGGGCGGCCTCGACAACTACTCCGGCTACGTGAACGCACCCGAGGACGGCTCCTACATCGCCGGGGTCGTGGCCGGCCACATGATCGAGCCGGGCGCCACTGTGGGCTGGGTCGACGCCTTCGCCATCCCGTACGACATCAGGACGATCAACGGGTTCGCCCTCGGTCTCCAACTCACCAATCCCACAGCGAGAATCAATGTGGTCTTCACCAACGATTGGGTCGACACCAACCTCCAAGGCCAGGCCGCCCGCAGCCTCGTAGATTCCGACATCAGCTTCATGTCGACGAGCCTGGTAAGTCCGGTCATCGGCGAGGCGTCCGAAGCCGGGGGCGTGCCTTTCGCCGGCGTCCAGCTCGACTCAAGCAGCTACGCGCCGACGATGCACGTCGTGACCTCGGAATACGACTGGGGACCGCAGCTCGCGGCCGTCGTGCAGTCGGTATTCGACGGGAACTTCGACACATCCTTCTCCTACGTCGGCATGGACGACGGCGCCATCACACTCACCGAATGGGGACCGCTGTACGACGGGTTGTCCGACGAGGCGAAGGCCCAGATCGACGCCGAGATCGAGCGGATCACAAGCGGTGCGGGCGCCGTCTTCACCGGCCCGATCTCCGACATCCACGGCAACCAGATCCTCGCCGACGGCGAGGTGATGGACGTCGCCGGGCTACGGTCGATGCAGTGGATCATGCCCAACGTCGACGGCGTCGACCTCTGATCGTCGGCCGGGAGGAACGACGGCCATTGACGTCGCTGAGCCGAGGATCGAGCCTGGCGCCGACGAGGGTGAACCGGTAGAGGTGACGACGGTGCGCCCCGTCGTCGGGGCGCACCACACCTCTGCAACTCTGGCCCCGCCGCGGCCGGCCTCACGGGTGGGCGATTCGGCCCCGCGCCCCGACGGCGTTCCCAAGGTCACCGGGGCGTTCGCCTTCTCCTCGGACCTGCACGCCGACTCCATGCTGTGGGGCCGCACCCTGCGCTCGCCCCATCCCCATGCCCGGCTGCTGACCATCGACATCTCCGATGCGCTGACGATCGCCGGTGTGGCCGCCGTGCTCACCGCCGAGGACGTTCCCGGGCAGAACTCCTACGGTTTGACCCTCCCCGACCAGCCGGTTCTGGCCCCCGACATCGTGCGTTACGAGGGCGAGCCGGTGGCCGTCGTGGCTGCCGATCATCCCGAGACGTGCGAGATGGCGCTCAAGGCGATCGCCGTGGAGTACGAACCGCTACCGGCGCTGACCGACCCGGAGTTGGCCGCCACCGCCACGCCCATTCACCCCGACGGCAATGTGATCCACACGGTGCCGATCCGCCGCGGCGGCATCGACGGTTCCGCCGAGGTGATCGTGGAGGGAACCTACGAGGTGGGGATCCAGGACCAGGCCTTCCTGGGACCGGAGTCGGGCCTCGCTGTTCCCGACGGCGGCGGTGGCATCGACCTGTACGTCGCCACACAGGGGCTGCATCAGGACCTGGTGCAGGTGGCTCCGTGCCTGGGCTTGTCCGAGGATCAGGTGCGGCTGCACCTGGCGGGCACCGGCGGAGCATTCGGTGCACGGGAGGACCTCTCCATGCACGTTCACGCCTGCATGCTGGCCCTGCGCACCGGCCGCCCCGTCAAGATGATCTACCAGCGCGACGAGTCGTTCGTCGGCCACGTCCACCGGCACCCCGCAACGATGTGGTACCGGCACCATGCCACCGCCGAGGGAGAACTCGTGGCCATCGAGGGGCGGATCCTGCTCGACGGAGGCGCCTACGCCTCCACCTCGGCCTACACGGTGGCCTGCTCGGCGCGGTTCGCCTGCGGCCCGTATCGCGTCCCCAACGTCGACGTCGAGGCCACCGGCGTGCGTACCAACAACCCGCCCTCGGGAGCGATGCGCGGCTTCGGCGTCGTGCAGGTCTGCTTCGCTCACGAGAGCCAGATGGACCGCCTGGCAGCCGCTTGCGGTCTCAGCCCCCTGGAGATCCGGTTCCGCAACGCTCTCGGTACCGGCGACGAACTCGTCACCGGCCAGATCCTCGACGTTCCCGCGCCGGTCCGGGAGTGCCTGGAGGCCGCCGAGGCGTTCGACCTGCCGCCCCCGGCGGTGAACGACGACTACGGCCTGCCGGGTGGAGCCGGGCGCACCGCCGACCGCAGGCGGATCCGCCGGGGCGTGGGCTACGCGGCCGGCTACAAGAACATGGCCTACTCCGAGGGGTACAACGACGACACCCGCGCCCGCTGCCGGCTCGAGGACGGCGCCGTCACCATCACCTGCGCCGCGGCGGAGATCGGCCAGGGATTCGTCACCGTGGCGGGTCAGATCGCCCGCTCGACCCTCGGCGTCGAGGACGTGCGACTCGTGACGCCCTCCACGGCGCTGATCGGGTCGGCCGGTTCCTCGGCGGCCAGCCGCCAGACCGTCATGTCGGGCGGCGCCATCGAGAAGGCCTGCCGGGCGATCGCCAACCTCGTGCGCCAGACCGTCGCCGAACGTCACGAGGTCAGAGCCGACTTTCTCGCCGTCGAGGATGGTCGAATCACGAGTCGCGACGGCTGGGTCGATCTGCCCGTCGCCGAGGCGGCGGACGGACCGGTCGAGGTGGAGGTGCGCCACGAGCACCGTGCCACCTCCCCGCTGGACCCGGAGACCGGCCAGGGCAACGCTGATGTCTCCTGGATCTTCGCCGCCCACCGCGCCGTCGTGGACGTGGACCTCGACCTGGGGCTGGTGCGCGTGGTGCAGGTCACGGTCGGCCAGGACGTCGGCAGGGCGCTCAACCCCGTCTCGGTGATCGGCCAGATCGAGGGGAGCACCTCCCAGGGCATCGGGCTGGCTGTCATGGAGGAGGTCGTGATGGCGAACGGCTCGATCCGGAACCCCTCGTTCACCGACTACCTCATCCCCACGTCCGCGGACATGCCGCCGATGGAGGTGGCGCTCATCGAGATCCCCGATGAGACCGCGCCGTTCGGGGCCAAGGGAGTCGGCGAGACGTCCAGCCTGCCGTCGACACCCGCAGTGGTGGCCGCCATCAGGGATGCCACGGGGCTGGAACTGCCCCGCGTGCCGGTGCGCCCGCAGGACATCGTTGGGTGCCGGCCATGACGTCATCGCTCCGATTGGACGGCTGCGGCGCAACGATCCGGTTCCCGCCACCGGTCATTCCGGTGAGTCGGACCCACCACCTGTCGGGGATACCGAACAGCATGAACGTCATTCCGGCGACGGCCGGAATCCATGGTTCAGCAGATCCCCCGGCGTCCGCCATACGTCGCTCAGCACGCTCGTGAACCTGCTCCCCATGCCGTCGAGGAGGCCACCATGATCGAGATCCCAGTCATCGACATCTCGCCGTTCGAGAGTGGAGGCCCGGAGGCGGACACGATGATCCGCTCCGTGAACGACGCCTGCGAGGAGCACGGGTTCCTGGTGGTGGCCGGCCACGGCATCCCGAACGAGGTGAACGAGGATCTCGACGGGGCGTGCCGCGCCTTCTTCGGGCAGTCTCCTGAGGAGAAGGCGCGCTTCACGCCGGCCAACGGCGACATCCTTCGGGGGTGGTGGGGGGTCGGCACGATGGCGACCGCAGCCAGCCTCGACATCGAGACACCGCCGGACTTCATGGAGTACCTGGGCTTCGGGCCCGAACTCTCCCCCGAGCAGCGGGCCGACTACGAACATCGGGGCGTCAAGCACGTCGACAGCTTCTTCGCCGCCAACGTCTGGCCCGACACCGAGGGGTTGCGTGACGCCGTCGAGCGCTTCTACGCCGAGACGACTGCGTTGGCCCACCGGCTGATGCGCATCCTGGCGGTGGCGCTCGATCTCCCGCCCGACTGGTTCGAGGACAAACTGGAGGTGCCGGGCTCCTCGCTGTTCATCAACTACTACCCGGCGACGGTCACGAAGCCGCAGCCGGGACAATTCCGGCGCGGCGAGCACACCGACTACGGGGCCGTCACGGTGCTCTACACCGACGGGGAGTCGGGCCTGCAGGTGAAGACCCGCGACGGCCGGTGGGTGCCCGTGCCGGTGGTGCCCGACACGTACATCGTGAACCTCGGCGACCTGATGGGGTTCTGGAGCAACGGCCGTTGGCGGTCGAGCCTGCACCGGGTGGTCTGCCCCACCGACACCAGCATCGAGCGGCTGTCGGTGCCGCTGTTCTTCAACCCCAGCCTCGACGCCCTCGTGCAGTGCGTGCCGACGTGCCTGGCCCCCGGAGAGCAACCCGCAGAGCCGATCCCGGCCGGCGAGTGGATCGCCAACAAGGTCGCCGCCACGACCTGAGGGTCGAGGCGGATGCGGTCGGCCGGCGATCGGTCGAAGCGGCGGCAGGCTACGGCCCGAGTGCCGCGATCGGAACGACCGCCACCCCGTCGGCGCGGTCGTAGGCGTACTTGCCGCCCGCGGTGATCACTGCGAGCTTGGCCGGCGTGCCGACCACGGAGGTGTCGACGCGCTCGGCGAGCTTGAGCAGGCTGCGGGCCGCGGCATCGATGGCCTGGGGTCCGCCGAGTTTCACCTCGCAGCCGATCCAGTTCCCGTGTCCTGCCTCGACGATGGCATCGACCTCGAGACCGCTCTCGTCGCGGTAGTGGCACACCTCACCGCCGTGCGCGTCTGCGTAGACCCGCAGGTCGCGGATGACCAGGGACTCGAACAGGAACCCGAACAGGCTCAGGTCGGCGAGCAGCCGCTGCGGTCCGGCGCGTAGTGCGGCAACGGCGAGCGAGGGATCGACGAAATGTCGCTTGGCGGATCGCCGCAGCCTTGTCCGCGAGCGCAGGCGCACCGACCACGCCGGCAGATCCTCCACGACGAACAGGCGCTCGAACACCCGCAGGTAACCGCTCACGGTGTCGACGTGCAAGGAGTGCTCTTCGCCGGCGTCCGCGGCCAGCGTCGCGAGCGATGCCTCGGTGGCCGTGTTACGCGCCAGCGACCGTAGCAACGACGCCATGCGGGCCGGATCCCGCCGGCGGCCGTTGCCGTCGGCAAGATCGACCCGAGTGATCTCGGAGACGTAGCCGCGCGAGAACTGCAGCGCCGTGTCGATGTCGTCGCGGAGAATTCCCGGCCAACCGCCACGGCAGGTCAGCTCGATCAGTTCGAGGAGGTGCAGGTCGTCGACCGTGACCGCAATGGACTCGGACTTCAGCAGATCGCCGAGCGAGACGGCGCCCGTGGAATGACCGCTCTCGAAGAGCGTCATGGGCCGCATCGCGACTCGGGAGATGCGGCCGGCACCGGAATGACGAGTGGCGTCGTCGGCGGGCACGGCAGAACCCGTCAGGATGAACCGTCCCGATCGCCGGCCGTCATCGCATTCCCTGCGAATGTGGTTCCAGAGGTCCGACACGGTCTGCCACTCGTCGAGAAGGCGAGGCTCGGGTCCGTCGAGGACGAGGTCGGGGCTCAAACCGGCGAGACGGCGAGCCGCGAGGTCGGTGTCGAACAGCACCTCGCTCCGAGCCTGCTGCCGAGCGGTGGCTGTCTTGCCACAGGCTCGTGGCCCCTCGATCACCACGGCCGCCATCGAGTGGAGCCGCGATGCCAGGAGGCGGTCGGCGATCCGGGGCCGGTAGTCCGCCCCCGACCCGCCTGGTTCGCCCGGCGATTCCACTTCATCCTCCTCCCCACGGCGTCATGCGGTCCACAAGACGTGCCGGCGAGTGCCCGTCACTTCATCGGTGATTTACGGAGATTCTAACCAGTATTTTACGGCATCTTCGTTCAGTAATCTGCGGAGTATTGATCCGGCAGTTTAGGGAGACAGCGGGTGATCGACGCGGGCTACACCGCCAAGAAGACGGCCATGCGCACGTCCGGGGACAAGCTCGAGTGCCGTGCTCATCCTGTTCATCAACTGTTGCCCGGCGCCACGGTCACGCGGAGGCATCGACCCCGGTTGCTGTGAACTCGGGCAGCGGCGCCACGTCGAGGTCGGCCACCAGGATGCTGAAACGGTCGTACATCGTTGCGAGAACCGGATTGTCGAACAGGTCCGATGGCCGACCGATCTGGTCGTTACCCAGGTTGTGAACTCCGCTCCGCCGACTTGGGAAATCACTGGGCACGAGCCGGTCAAGTCCCTCGGCCGACGATACGCTCTTCCAGAACTTCCCCCTGAGTCAAAGAATCCGCCGGATTCCCACCCGGAGGAGGGAGCAGCGCAGTGGAAGTCGGTCAGATCCAGTTCGTCGTCGCCTGGGTGACGATCATCGGCACCACCCTCGGCACCGTCCTCGCCGCCTTCGCGTTGCTGCACCGCGAGATGCGAGAGGGCTCCAAGCGCCAGGACAAGCGGATGGACGGCCAAGACGCCGAAATCAAGGAACTCAGAACCGACGTCACCGGCTTGAAGGTGGGCGTCGCACGCGTCGAGGGACACCTGGGAATCGGTTTCCCCAGCGCCGACGAGCCACGGGAACCGAGCGAACACCCCGACTGCGCCGCCTGACCGGCTGCGCGACAACCCCGAATGGCCGGCCGGCAACCCGACGCCGGCGCAGAGCCGGCAGCTCGTGATCGAGACGGTCGCCATCAACCCGGACTAACCGGGGAGAGACCCGCCGACCCTATTCATGTTGAGCCAGCGAACCCGAGGCGGTTCAGTAGGATCTGATCGTGGGCCTGCGACCTGCCGAAACGCACGACTTGGTGTCGGCGCGCCTCCGTGAATCCGGCCAGCACTACACCAAGGGCCGGCGAGAACTGGTGGATTTTCTCGTTCGCGCCGGTCGGCCGGCGAGCATCCCCGAGATGCTCGAGATGCGTCCCGGCCTGACGCAAAGCTCGCTCTACCGCAACATGGCCGACCTCGAGAGCGTCGGCATCGTGCGGCGAGTCGTCGGGGTGAATGACCCGACTCGCTACGAGTTCTCCGCAGACATCATCGGCCATCACCACCACACCATCTGCGCCGTGTGTGGGGTGGTTGATGACTTCTTCATGACCGCTGAGGCCCAAACCAGTCTCGAGCGATCGATCGACGAGGCGCTGGGCACGATCGGGTTCAAACCGAGCAGCCACCGGCTCGACGTGTTCGGCGCCTGCGCCAACTGTTCCTGATCACGCGGACCGTCCGACTCCTTGCGGACGGCCTCAATCGGCCATCGCTCGGAATGGCAAGGAGCGTTACATCGCTACCGGCACCAACGATGTTCGGGGCTTGGCTCATTGCCGGTCCCGATCACAGTGATGGGGGACCGAACGCGAGGTAGGTGTGTTGCCCGTCGGCGAGTCGTCGTACCTCGATGCCGTAAACGGGTTCGAGCACATCGCTTCGTAGGACGTTCTCGGGTGGACCCTGGTGCACGACCGTGCCTCGGTCGAGCAGGGCGAGATGGTCGCAGTAGCGGCCGGCGAGGTTGAGGTCGTGGAGCACCACGATGCTGTCGATTTCGAGGCTCCGAACCAACATGAGTGTCTCGTGCTGGTAGCGGACATCGAGATGATTGGTGGGCTCGTCGAGCAGCATCACAGGGCTCTGCTGTGCGATGCACCGGGCGATCATCACCCGTTGGCGTTCCCCGCCTGACAGCTCGTGGAGGCTGCGCTCGGCGAAGCCCGACAGGTCCACCAGTGCGAGTGCGTCGAGTGCGACACGGCGGTCGTGGTCGGTGAAGCCCTGATGGTCGCCACGATGAATGTGGCGACCCAACAGCACGAACTCGCCGACGGTGATGCCGATCCCGTCGGCTGAGGTGTCTTGAGCCACGACCGCGACCGCACGTGCGATCGAGCGTTGCGACAACGACTCGATCGCTTCGCCTCCGATGAGAACAGCGCCCCTGTTCGGGCGAAGCATCCCGTACAGGCAGCGCAGCAGCGATGACTTACCGCTGCCGTTGGGCCCGATGAGGCCCACAACCTGGCCGGGGCGCGTGCACAGCTGCGCCCCGGCCAGGACATCGACTGCGCCGAGCCGGAGGTCGATACCGGTCGCCGCAATCACGGGTTCGTCACTCGGCGATCTGGTCGCTGAGCACCGACAGCCCTTTCACCACGATTGGCGATGGCGGCTCGGCAAAGTTGAACAGGAGCGGGTAGACGGCTCCCTCGGCCACCGCGGTGATGCTGCCGGCGCCTGGGAGATCGGTGACGAGCGCGCTGATCTCCTCGGGGGTGACGTCGAGGTCGCTGTAGAGCAGGACCAGGATCTCGGGGTTGCGATCGATGATTTCTTCGATCGAGACCTCAGGCACTCGCTCGCTGAGTTCGCCGAAGACGTTGTCCATTCCGAGGGCTTCCATCAGCGGATGGACCATGCCGAGGGAGGAGTAGGCGTAGACGGCGCTGCCGTCGGAGCTGACATACAGAGCAGCAGACGTCTTGCCCTCGACCACTGGCGCATCGGCTGCTGAGGCCACCGCATCCTCCAACGCATCGGCGCTCGCGTTGGCTACTTCAGCCGTGCCGAAGAGCTCCCCGTAGAAGCGGACCTCGTCCACGATGCTCTCGAACGATGGAGTCGGCGGGTTGTCGCAGAACGGGGGCATCACGTAGAGCTGTATCCCGACGTCGGCGAGCGCATCGTGGGTGATCGTCTCGGTGTCGTAGCCGATGACGATGTCGGGCTCGTAGTCGATGATCGACTCCATCGACACCTCCGCGCCGCCGGTCGAGGTGGTCTCGGCCTGCAATGCGGGGATGGCGTCGAGGACTGCCATCTCCTCGGAGGTGTAGTACTCCGGGGCAAAGTCCTCGATGCGGGCGACCACACGGTCGATCGCGCCGGCAGCGAACAGGAGCGAGGGCACAGCGGTCTCCATCACCAACACCCGCTCAGGAGCGGAGTCGATGGTGAACTCCTCGCCGCAGCTGGTGAAGGTCAGCGGAAATCCGTCGTCTTCCGCTGCCGCCTGGTCGCTCTCGGCCGGCTCCGCTGCGGTCGCCTCGGCCGGTTCCCCTGCCGCCTGGTCACTCTCGGCCGGCTCCGTTGTCGTCGCCTCGCCAGCCGATTCTTCGGAAGGAGGGGCAGTTGTGGCGGAGGGCTCATCGCTCCCGCCGCACGCCGAGGCCAAGAGACCAACGACGAGCAGCACGGCGCCTGCTCGCAGCCCGAACTCTGACAGTTTCGTGGGGTTCATGTGGTTCCTTTCTTGAGCGCAGTCGCGCTCAGCTGTTATGGGGGAGCTTTCGGACGAGCGCGACGAGGACCGGGGCGCCGAGGACCCCGGTTACGACGCCGATGGGCAGCTCGCGAGGCTGTAGGGCCATGCGGGCCGCGACGTCGGCCCAGACCAGGATGAGGGCACCGAGAGCGGCGGACGCTGGGATCAAATGGCGGTGGATCGGACCGACGATTCGTCGCGCAATGTGGGGGGCCGCGAGACCGACGAACCCGATTCCGCCCGACAGCGACACGGCAAAGCCGACACACAGAGCGACCACGACCACGAGAATCAACCGGGTGCGCCCGGGATCGACGCCGCTGGCCATCGCGGTGTCTTCACCGAGAGCGAGCAGGTCGAGTCGGCGCCGCCACCAGAACACGAGGACCATGCCGACACCCATGCCGAAGTAGCCAATGGGCAGCGTTGACCAGTCGGCGTTCGCGAGCGACCCGAGGAGCCAGAACATCACCGCTCGGGCGCCTTCGGTGCTGTCGGCAAAGAGGATCAGCAGGCTGGTGGTGGCGCTCAGCAGATAGCTGACGGCAACCCCCGCCACGAGCATCCGCGAGGGCGTGATCCGACCGGTTGACCGGGCCAGCGCCAAGACAATGGCGAGGGCACCGAGGGCACCCAGGAATGCCATCGACGACACCGACTCGGCGCCCAACTCGGAGCCAACTCCGAACAGGATCGCCGCGGCCGCGCCGGCCGAAGCCCCCGAACTCACCCCGAGGATGTACGGCTCAGCCAGCGGGTTGCGGACCAGAGCTTGGAGGGTCACTCCGACGACCCCGAGGGCCGAGCCGACGATCACACCAAGCAGCACCCGCGGCAGGCGCACCTCCCAGATGATTGCGTCGTCGGTTCTCGCCCAGCTCGCGATTTCGGGCACTCCGATCGTGTGGTGACCGATGATCCGCAGGACCGTTGGAGGTGTCACCCAGACCGGGCCGAGCCCGATGGCGACGATCATCGACACGACACTCACCAGCGCGAGGCCGATCAGCGTGGACCGGCGACTCCAGTCCCACCCGGCGCTGGAGGCGCTTTGAGCACGGTCCGCGGTCGCGGCCTCATGTTGTGCGCTCACAGATGTTGATCCCAAGCCTCAAGAAGCGACATTTCCGACCTTGATAGGAATAGGACTCATTCCTATCACCCCGCGCGCTCATTACCAACCACCGAGCAGGAACAGCTTTTGCAGGTGCCGGCTACTCGGCCCGGACCGGTGAATTCTGGCGGTCGGTGCTACGCTCGGGTGGAACTTCCCCCTGAGAGAACCAATCCGGCAGGTTCCTGCCCAGGGAGGCAAGTAACGCAATGGAAACCGGCAATCTGGACCTCATCATCACATTGGTGTCGATCATCGGCACCGTTATCACCGCCTTCGGATTCCTGCACCGCGAGATGCGACGGGGCTTCGACCGCGTCGACCAGAAGTTCGACCGCGTGGACCAGAAGTTCGACCGCGTGGACCAGAAGTTCGACCGCATCGAAGAGAAGCTCGAAGTACTGGGAGAGCGTCTCTCCGGCGTGGACGTGAGGCTGGCCCGTGTCGAAGGCCACGTGGGAATCGGTATCCCCGCTCCCGCGGAGCAGCGGGCGGGTGACCAACCCCCCGAGCGAGCCGCCTAATCGGTGGTTGCACCACCCCCGGCGGCCAATGAACTTTGAGGCCGCGTTGAGCCGCCGACCACCGTTCATCGCCCGCGGACTTCTGGAAGAGCCCTTCGACTTACTATCTTGAGTAAAACTACTTAGAATAGTAAGTACACACTAGCTAAGCTGTCGACATGAGCGGCGAGTTCCGGCGCCCGCAGGTGACGACGATCGTGCAGCGGCTGTCCGAGCCGCCGGACCGACTCGTCGCTGTCTTCGGCCCCCGGCAGACGGGCAAGACGACGGCAGTTCGTCAAGCACTGGCGATTGTCGAGCGAGGTCGCCGGTACGAGGCGGTGGATGACCCGGGGACTCGTGCGGCGCACGGTCCGTCCGAGACAGGTGTCGGATATTCGGTTCGAATCTCGGATCGACGCGACCGT
>Ga0209020_1002254_pt1 | contig 16061 bp, 17 predicted proteins | sample PinacodermBB_FD_187298 | JGI IMG/M metagenome (GOLD analysis project Ga0209020, IMG submission 187298) | Host-associated microbial community of the marine sponge Aplysina aerophoba from Gulf of Piran - sponge pinacoderm, lysed by bead... | ecosystem: Host-associated > Porifera > Sponge >...
CGGCAGGCCCTGGAGCTCGAACTCGGACTGCATACCCACCTGACCGCCGCGCACGATCGAGACATCGAACGAGGTGCCACCCATGTCGATGCAGATGAGATCGGGTTGGTCGGTCCGCCGGCCCACCTCCCGACCTCCGATCACGCCACCCACCGGTCCGGAGTAGAGGGTGAGCACCGCCCGGTCGGCCGCCGAGTCGGCGATCATCGCCCCGCCGTTGGACTGGGTGATATGGAGCGGGACCGACAGGCCCTTGTCGCGAAGGGCCTCGGACAGCCGGGACAGGTAGTCACGAACCCGCGGGGTGATGTACACGGAGGTGACGGTGGAGGAGGTGCGTTCGTACTCCCGCCACTCGGGCGCCACCTCGTGGCTCAGTACGATGGGAATGTCGGGGAGGGTCTTGCGGAGGATCTCCCTCACCTCGAGCTCGTGCAGGGGGTCCACGTAGGAATGGATCAGGGAAACGGCAACCGCTTCGTACTCCGCCTCGGCGATGGCCTTGGCCGCTACCTCGACCGAATTGGCGTCGAGCGGGAGCAGTTCCTCACCTGATGCGCTGATCCGCTCGTCGACTTCGAGGATGGAGTCCCGCTCGACCAGCGGGGCGGGCTTGTGATACTTCAGGTCGTACATGTCCGGCCGATGGCCGCGCCCGATGATGTAGGCGTCGCGGTAACCCCTGGTGGTGACCAGGGCCACCTTGCCGCCGGAGCGCTCCAGGAAGGTGTTCAGCCCCACGGTGGTTCCGTGGATGAAGAGCGTTACTTCCCTAAGGTCGGCGCCGGCCTGCCCCACAGCATCCAGGACACCCGCGACCAGATCCTCGGGGGTGCTCAGAACCTTGGAAACCTCGGTTCCGGCATCCGACTCCATGACCAGATCGGTGAACGTACCACCGATGTCCACCGCGATTCTCGTTCCCATTACCAAGTGATCCCTTCAGGTGCAAAAACGCGACCGCAAGCGTACCAGTGGGCAGTGGGGGCTGGGGGGTGGGTCGGGCCTCTCTAACCCCCTCTGAGCAGCGGGCTGCCAACTGGAGGGGCGCGCCGAATGCCTTTTACATCCATGTAATTCTGGCATTAGGCTCATAGGGGTCAGCCTTTCGGGAAGGAGCGAGACGGTGCCAGATCAACCCGTGCCGGCATTACGGCCACAGGCAATGAACCACCTACAGTCCTTCATCGACCACCAACTACCCGACCTCCTCGAAAACCACCACGGGGAATGGGCAGTGCTCGACGCCACCAGCGGCGACCTCCTCTGCGTCAACCCAGCCCCCAAGGCCTTCGCCGTCGCGTACACACGACCCTACGGCGAAGTCATCCTCGAACAGGTGTGCAAGCCCACACCGATGACAGCAGGGACAGCAGAGGCCGGAACGCTTGCTAACCGTTGAAGGGCGGTTTGGCTACTCACGACCAGCCATCGTTAAGGCTACTGTCAAAATACCCTTTCGTCCCGAAGTCCCCGGCAAGCAAGTCGACGGAATGCTGGACACCGGAGCAAGTGTTTGTGTCATATCACCAACCGTCCTCAACCAGCTCCCCCTACCCCATGCCGGTCTGCACCAGTTCCACACAATCGGCAACCTAGCTGAGGTCGACTGCTACACGCTAGGCGTCAGCCTCGAGGACAACCAGGGAAGCCGGGCAGTGGTCGAGCCCGTCAAGGCCACATGCCAGACGCTCCCCGGAAACTACGATTTGATCATCGGGCGTATCATCCTCGGCCTCGGCACCCTCACAACGGATTCCCAGAGGTTCACCTTCCAGATCGAAGCAGGACAACACATACCCACCCACGAATAGCCTACACCAACCTCGACCAGCACCGCAATCGTAGTTCCGTTTACGTGCTGGTGGACTACCCGACCACCAATACTGCCTACTGGTGTCCGCGCAGCATGACCCGCCAACCACCGCGAACGGTGACCGACCCTGTGGGTGTTGAGGATCAGGAGGGGCCGATGCTGATCTACCAGCCAAGGGTGCGAACCGGGCCGCGGCGGAGTATTGGGCCCAGGCGTTCATGAGTTCGCGGCGTTCCGGTGGTCAGTGAAGCACGGGAGGGCACACCACCCAACAGGCTCAGGGGCCTAACGCAACCCGATCACCTCGGGGTCGCCGACTGACGACCGGCGACTGGCCACTTAGCTCTTGGCGTCGACAACCTCCGGTGCCCGGTTCCTCCCGGCCCAGGCGAGGATGGCGCGGTCAGACGTGACCAGGGTGGATCCCCGTACGAGAGCGGTCGCGGTGACGATCTGGTCGGCGGGCTCCCCCGTGAAAGCCGCTTCGAGCCTCCAATCCCGCCGCGACGACCGCCATCCTTCCAGACAGTGGAACCTCGCGAAGACCACGGTCGATGAGCCGTTGATGCCACACGTCCGGAGGCATGCCCAGATCCAACCTGTTGTCCCAATGAAGCCTCGCCGCCTCGAGGAAAGTGATCGTCGGGGTGCCTAGACGGCCATCGGTCAGCGCCTTATCGACAGAGCCCTGGCCCTCGGGCCCATCACCGGATGATCGCGCCCACAGCAGAGCGTTGGTATCCAGCAGGATCACGGGCTCTCTGAAGAACTCAGGTCCATCAGGCGGTCCGAGGCGCTCACCATATTCCACTCCCCCGGAGGGATAGCCGGCCCCTCAAGACCATCGAAGATGCGGGTGGCTCCAGCCATGAGCCCGACGAACCCGGTGACCGGACGCGGCGCCGGAGACACGACGACCACGGGCTTGCCGTGCTTGGTCACCACCATCGACTCTCCCGTCTCATTGATCTCGTCCATCAACCGCAGGCACTGATCCCGGAAGGCGCCTGCCGGAATCGTTCGCTCGGTGTTCGGCACGACATCACCTCCCCGGCTCGTCACTCTGTACAGAATCTTATAGCCACATTCCTACCGAGCCGACAACTGGCCGCTTCTCAGAGGGCAGTAATCAACGCAGGCCGAGCATGGTCTGCTGAGCCGTATCGACCCCCCATTGTTCTTCTGACGTGAGATGCCCGGCCAGATTCCCGATCCGGGTCACGTCGACAGCTCCGACATGTTCTGCGAGTACCTGTGTCGGCGTCTCATCTACCTCTATCTCGGGTCGGTACGAAGCGGGTCTGGCGCTGGTTGAGGTCGGCGCTATCAACACTACGGAGCGGGGCAGGAACGGGTCGGCGTTCACTACGACACCGTACCGTTTCCCTTGCTGTTCGTGACTGATCCCTTTCGGCAGCCGCAGGACGAACATGTCACCTCGCCGCACGCAGGCTCTCCATGATGCGAGCTACTGCCAGCATCTCCGCGCGGTCGTCCTCATCGGCCTCCAACCTGGCCGCTTCGGCGGCCAGGGTTTCCTCGTCCCGGTGTCGTGCCGCTGTTTCGACCAGAGACAATCGGATAGCTTGGGAACGGGTCAAGCCCGTTGCCTCGAGTTGGCCTAGAGCGTGTAACGCATCGTCGTCCAAACGTACCGACAATGCCCGAGAAGACATATTCGTTGAACGTATCACGTTCTGTCCTACAGCGCGCCTGATCAGAGCGTCTGATAACCAAGCGCCGGAAGGCGCGGCACTACACGACTTTCCAGCATCGCACCGTCCGCCCGTCCGTGCCGCTCGGAACCAGATCCTGTTCGGCCGAGCAGGCGGACTCGGCCAGTGGGCACCTCGGCATCAGGCGGCACCCGGTGGCCGGGTCGGTCTCGCCCTTCGGGCCCAGCGCGAAGCTGTCGGTCTCGAACCTGCTCGCCGCCATCAGGGCTTGCGTGTAGGGATGGACCGGTGAACCGAAGACCTGCTCCGCCGTACCCCGCTCCACGATCTGACCCAGGTACATGACGATCACGTCGTGCGCGCAGACCCGCACCGCTTCGAGGTCATGGGAGATGAAGACGAACGCAACGTTGAACTCCTCCTGGAGTTGTTGCAGGAGGGACAGGATCTCACCACGCACGCTCAGGTCCAGGGACGAGGTCGGCTCGTCCAGCACCACGAGTTCGGGGTCGGGCGCCAGCGCTCGGGCGATGGCCGCGCGCTGGAGCTGTCCTCCGCTCAGCGCCACCGGCTTCCGGTCCCACAACTCCTCACCAAGGCTGACCGCGGTCAAGACATGGCGGAGACGTTTCTCCTGTTGTGACTTCGACATGTCCGGTCTGAGGCGACGCAGCGGCTGCGCCACCGAACTGCGAATGGTCCGGGTCGGGTCGAAGGATGCTTGCGGCATCTGGAACACCATTTGCATCATGCGGCGGTGAGATCGCATCTTCCGGACGCCTAGATCACCCAGTTGGGTCCCTTCCAGGAGGACTTCCCCTTCTGTAAGCGGCGTGAGACCGAGGAGGCACCGAGCCACCGTAGACTTGCCGGATCCGCTCTCACCGACTATTCCCAAGGTCCGACCCCGTTCCACCGCGAAAGAGATGTCCTGGGCCGCCTTCACCGTCTCGACCAGACCGATGGAACGTCGTACCCGATAGGTCTTGGACAGCTTGCGGACTTCGAGGATGGGGGACTCAGCCATGATCGGGGCCCAAGTGACATAGCAGCCGGCGGCGCCCGCCCAACTCGTGCAGGGGTAGGGGTTCCTCGTCGCACACGTCCATCCGCGAGGAGCAGCGGTCCCGGAAAGCGCAAAGGTCGTACTCTTCGGTCATTCGTGGAACCAAGCCGGGTATCGAACGGGGACGCTCATCGGTGCGCAGGTCCACGCATTCGAGAAGCGCCCGGGCGTAAGGATGCGACGGCTCAGTGAGAATACGCTCCCGAGGCCCGAACTCCACCACCCGTCCGGCGTACATGATCCCGATATTCCGGGCCACCCTCGACACGGCCCGCAAATCATGGGAGATGAACAGCAGAGCGGCATTACGGGCACTGACCTGCCGCTCCAAGAGATCGAGCACCCTCACCTGGGTGGTCATGTCGAGTCCCGTGGTCGGCTCGTCTGCCAGGATCAGGGAGGGGCCGCATGCCAGAGCCAGCGCTATGTTGACCCGCTGCGCCATGCCTCCGCTCAACTGGTGCGGGTAGCGGTTCAGTATGGCGTCGGGGTTGCCGAACTCGAGGTCCCGCAGGGCGTCCCTGGCGAACTCCTCCGGAACAACGTCAGAGATCTCTCGGTTGGCCTTGAACGCATCCACGATCTGGCGCTCCACGCTGAGCATCGGGTCGAGCGCCGACACGGGATTCTGGTAGATCATGGCCACATCCGCGCCCCGATAGGTTTGGAGTTCATCGGAATCCAGGTCGAGCACCGAGCGATCCTGCCACTTGACCGTACCGCCGGTTATCGCCCCGCCCGGAGGCATCAGCCGTAGGATCGAGCGCAGGGTCATCGACTTCCCGGAACCGCTCTCTCCCACCAACCCGACCGTCTCACCGGGGAACACCTGGAGATCCACACCCTGGAGAGGATGGACCGGACCCGAGAGGGTGTTGATGGTGACCTCCACCGCCGAGAGGGTCAGCAGCGCCCCGTTGGCCGGACCGGAGTTCATGCGGACGTGCCTCCCGGACCGACCAACGTCTCGGAGCGGGCGGAAAAGCCGGTCAGCGAGTAGACGGACAGAACGATGAAGGCGCCGGGGAAGACAGAGACCCACCAATGACCCTGGACGATCAGCGTGGCCCCCGTCTTGATCATGGATCCCCACTCGGGGTTCGGCGGCTCAATGCCGAGACCGATGAAACTGAGCCCGGCGATGATCTGGATGGCGTAGGCGCATGTCAGAGGAAACAAGGCCAGGATCTGGCCGCGGGCGTTGGGAATGAAGTGATTCCACACGATGCCCCAAGCTCCCAGACCGGCGCACTTGGCCGCCTGCACGAACTCCGCTTCGGTAAGCGGCAGCAACACGCTGCGCACTTGGCGCAAATACAGCGGGAAATTGACCATGGCTATAGCTATGACGAGGACCGCCATGCCGTGGTCCACCGGGCCGAAGATGTCGAGGGGCCCCAGCGCGGCGAACAGGGCAAGCCCGAGGAGGAGGACGGGGAAGGACTGGACCACCTCGACAATCCGCAGGGCGATCATGTCCACCCACCCGCGGCGGTAGGCGGACCAGGCGCCCGCCAGGCATCCCAGGCCGCCGCCGAGCGTGACCCCGATGAGCGCCAGGGTGAAGTCGACCCGGGTGGCCACTATCACCCTCGTGAAGATGTCGAGGCCCAGGGTGTCCGTACCGAACCAGTGTTCCGCCGAGGGCGGGGACACCGGATTGAATGGATCGGGCCGGAGAGGGTCGTAGACGGGTATGGGAATCCATTGGCCGATCGTTTCGATCCACGGACCGATCACGGCCAGGAACAGCATGAAGAAGAATAGGGAGCGCCGGATGGTGATGCCGGGAGTGGGGCCGACGAAGACACGGCCCAGAACCCGGCGTTCCCTCTGGGGGGAGATGGTGGTCATCGCTGCTCAGTCACGGAGCCGGGGATCCATGGCGAACTGGATCAGATCAACTATGAAGTACAGGATCACGTAGATGACCGCTGCAATGATCACCACCGCCAGCACCACGTCATAGTCGGAGTTGTCCATGCCCCACACCGCGTACGAACCGATCCCAGGCCAGGAGAACACCACCTCCACCAGCACCCCTCCCCCGATCAGGTAGCCAAAGGTCATGGCGGCGAGATTGAGCACCGGTGGGGAGGCGTTGCGGAGAACGTCCCTTATCAGAACCGTTCTCCGGCCTAGGCCGTAGCTGTAGGCCGCCTCGACAAACGGGCTGGCCAGGGCCTCGCTGACAGCGGTGCGGGTCACGCGGAAGAGCGGGGGCCCGCTGGTCAACGAGAGGGTCACGGCCGGAAGAATCAGATGCCACAGGGCTTGCCAGGCCAGCCGGAAGTCTCCGGCAATCAGGGCATCGACCGTGTAGAAACCGGTCACCATCTCGGGAGGGGCGACCCCGCTCAGGCGGCCCAGAGGAGGGGGGAACAGGGCGGGAAGGGGGCCTAGGGGCTCCGGGATCCTGGGAGGTAAGAAGTAGAGAAGAAAGATGAACAGCAGGCCGAGCCAGAAGGCCGGAACGCTGACCCCGAACTGCGCCATGCCCTCCCCGAGCTTGGCCAGGCGCCCGCCGGGTCTGAGGCCCGCCCGCACGCCGAGCGGGATGGCCCAGATGAAGCTGACAATCAGCGTGAAGAAAACCATCTCGGCGGTGGCGGGAAGCTTGAGGGCAATGTCCTCGGCGACCGGTATGCGGCTGATGCGAGACACCCCCAGGTCTCCCTGCAGAAGGTGAACCAAATAGGTCCAGAACTGCACGACGATGGGCTCGTTGAGGCCCATCTCCTCGGCTCGCTGCTCGATTATCGCCTCGCTCACCGCCATTCCCAGCGAGGCATACAGGGGGGTACCCGTGGACCGGGTAATCGTGAAGCCGATCATGACTACCGCTAGGAGTACTACGGCGAGAATCACCACGCGGTTGGCCAGGAACATGGCCCATCGACGAAGTCCGGAGAGCCGATCGCTCGTCTCCCGCTCCTGACTAGTTGCCTGTGTCGCTTCTATGCGTGGCTCCAAGAAGGTGGAACGATCGGGAGGGCGGCCGCCCTAGGCGTCGCCCTCCCGATCTTCGTTGTAGTGATTGCCGATGGACTAGCCGGCCCGATTCAGGGTCGCGAACCAGAGCAGCCCGTCGGGATGGAGCGTGAACCCACCGATGTCGTCGCGCATCGCCAGCGTGTAGTTGGCATTGGCAAGCCACAGCATCGGGGCTGCGTCGACCAATCGGGTCACTGCCTCCCGGTAGGGCTCGCGCCGTCCCGGATCCGAGACGACCGAAGCCGTTTCGTCGAGGATCTCGTCAATCCGCGCGTCCACGAAGCCGGTCCAGTTGATCGCCGCGTCCTGCGAATCCCACCACAGGAAGAACTGGTAGTAGGGGTCATCTACGTAGTCGAGGAGACCGCCCCGGAAGGCCATACCTCCGTAGCTGAGACCGAACAGGTGATCGAACATCTCGGCCCCGGTGACGGGACGGATGCTCATGTCAATCCCGAGGTCGGCGAATTGTGCCTTGAGGTTCGTAGCGACCGCCTCATCGAGCGGAACGTTCTGGCGGATGACCATCTCGAACTCGAACCCGTCGGGATAGCCGGCTTCCGCCATGAGCTCCCGAGCCCTGTCGGGATCGTGCTCGTAGAGCCACGCGTCCTCCAGGTTGTAGAGGTCGAAGAACCTGGAATTCACCGATATGGGTCCTTGACTCGGGACCGCCTGGCCATTCAGGACACCGTTGACTATCGCGTTGTAGTCCACCGCGTAGGACATCGCCTTACGCAGGGTCACGTTGTCGAACGGCGGGGCCTGGTTGTTCATCAGGACGTTGATCCCGTTCCGGTCGGGAACCGACAGAACCTTCACACCATCCGAACCAGCCGCGGTAGCCAACTGCTGTACGGAGAGATCGAGGGCGATGTCCACATCACCGCTCTGGAGCAGGGCGAGACGGTTGGCCGCCTCGGGCACCGTCAACAACTCCACCGTCTCAAAGTAGGGTTGGAAACCCGTCCAGGTGGGGTTGCGCTTCAGAACCATCCGCGATCCGCGCTCCCAACTGTCCACCACGTACCGGCCGTTGCCGGCGTAGTTCTGCTTGAGCCAATCCCGGCCCCAAGGATCGTCCTCGGTGGAATTCGCCTGGATGGTCACGCTGTCCATGATGCCCATGGTCTGGTCTCTCATCAGCGGCAGCACGATCGTGGAAGGCCTGGCGTTGTGGACGATGAGCGTCCGGTCGTCGACCCGCTCGATCTGGTCGATCGATGTCACGCCGATGTTGCCCCAGACCCAGGCCGGTCCGGCCGGTCCGGTGGCGAGCGCCCGGTTGATCGTGTAGATGGCATCGTCAGCCGTAACCGGGTTTCCGCTGGTCGGGAACGTCAGATTCTGGCGGAGTCGAAGGGTGATGGTCTGGAAATCATCACTGAAGTCCCATGACTCGATCCACTGACCCTCGAAGGAAGTTGTGTCGGCGTATGAGAAGCCACCCACATCAGGACCGGGACGGTATTGAACCGGCTGCATGTAGACGTTCTTCAAGACCAGGTTGGTCAGCTGCGCCGAGCCGAGTGCCGGATCCAGTTGCTCCACGTCATCTGCGATGGCGATACGGAGCGTCCGCGCCTCAGAGTCGTCAACCATCACCTCGACGGTTTCGGTCTCGGTGACAACCACTTCCTCGGTCACGACCTCCGTGACTATGGATGTAACAACCACTTCCTCGGTCACGACCTCGGTCTCGGTGACAACCACTTCCTCGGTCACGACCTCCGTGACTATGGATGTAACGACGACCTCTTCGGTCACCGTGACGGTCTCGGTACCGCCACAAGCAACTGCGACCATCGCCAAAGCGGCCACCACCGCTATGGCAGCCGGCGTCCGTTTCCAAAGCATCTTCATACTCGCCCTCCTCGAGACTGGTGAACAACAAGCAATCATATTTGTCGCACCGAGCGGTCCGCAACTCGATTACGCCCGATGGAAAAGGAAACGGGCAGGTAGGGGTCCGGTCTGGGAACCAAACCCACCCTCCAGGCAGGCGGAACTCCGGCTACTCCCGGTCCGCCATGAAGCTCTCCCACCACGTCACGCAGAGGTCCTCGATATCCCCTTCTGCGGCTCGGTAGTCGTACCAGCTGTTCAGCCAGTTGAGAAACCTCGGATCCCCGGGGCGGATCGAGATCTTGTTGTAACCCCTCGACAGGATCACCAGCGTGCCGTCCGGCTCCCGCAACAGCCCTAGTTCCGGATTGAGCTCGAGGTATCGCCCGGTCACCGCGTCTCCTACGACAGCATCTACGTGGCCGTCCAACAGCAACCGGGTCGGATCCGAGGCATCCACCACGGTCGCCGCCGGGAAGAAGCGCTCGGCAACGTCCCTGTTGCTCGATCCATGCCATACACCGATCCGGAGACCCTCTCGAGTCAGTGGCTCGAGCCCCTCGTTGGCCCTCTCGACCGGTACCTGACAGGTGACACGTATCTGCATGAGACGGCCCATCGCGAACTCCAGTTGCAGCGCCCGCCGGGGAAAGAGCGTGTGCTTGGGAAGAAGGTCCACCGTCCGGTCGAACAGTGCGGGAATCTGGTCCGGCCAGAGAATCTCCACGATCTCGAGCTCTACACCGAGGTCCGCCGCGATCATGGCCCCGACCCTCGGTGCTAGACCGTCCGGTTCGCCTGTCTCGGGGTCGCGGTACATCTCGGGCGGATCGCCCGTGTCGGGGTGACCCAGAAACTCGATAGGAATCCTCAGAGAGCCCCGGTCCAGAATCTCATCCAGCGTCGAATCCCACCCGACAAGCATTGCTGTCCCCTCCTGCAAGCGCACCCGGCGAAGGCCCTCCGCTCTTGGCCGACACCCTAGACGGCCATCCCTGGCCGCACCGGACCCGTGCCGTGAGCCCGGTACTCCTGCGAGCGTATAGCCCAACCTCCCTCGCGCCGCATGTACGATCGACCGATGAACCCGACCACGAAGGGGACACTATGGGCTCTAGCCGCGGTCACCACCAGCTCCGGCTTGCCCCTGTTATTCGTCTATACCCACAGCGGTCCCGACCCCTTCGCGTGGCGGTCGTGGCTACTGGTCTTCCAAGTCCTGACCATGCTTCCGATTTTTGTCCTCGTGCCGACCGGGAAGACACAATGGCGAGAGAGTGCCCGCCGCCTGCTGTCATATTGGGGAACCGGCGGAGAGCCGATCCGCAGCCGGACCTCTCTGGATCTGTTGCGAACCCCGGCCGTCTGGTTGGCGGTCTCCCTAGCCGTAGACCTCGCCTTCTGGGTGTGGGCAGCCACCCTGATCGACCCGCTGGTGGTGACCATCATCTACCAGTTGATGCTCATCGGGATGGTCTGGCTGGCCGCCCGGCTGGGCAGGAAGCTCTCCAACGCGGAGCGAACCTCCCCGCATGTCATGGGCAGGATGCACTGGATGCTGATGATCCTCTCCTTCGCGGGCGCCGCCGCGGTCATCTGGTCGGAGACCGGCGCCGTCGCAACCTTGAACCGGACAGGAATACTCGTGGCGTTGGCAGGCACCGCCGCCGCCGGCGGAGGCCTCTGGACAACGGTATCCACAGGACGCCTGATGGCTTGGCCCAGCGACGACCCGCACGATCTGGCGTGGAACGCCACTTTCGCGGCAGTCGCCGGAAGGCTCGGCGCCCTCCCCCTGACCCTGCTGGGTAGCGCCCTGTTCTTTCCGTCAGGCAGCAGCTTCGGACTCGGCTGGACCACCACCGGCCTCCTAGCACTAGCCGGCGCCTTTGACGCGGTCGCCTCCCTGGCCCACCGTTACTCCCTGTACACCACATCCAGCCTGAGCGTTCAGCGTGTCATGTTCCTCTCCCCCGCACTCCAGATGCTCTGGCTGTGGACTTTCGCCGACGTGTCGATCGCTAATCCCCAAGCCCTACTGGTGGGCACCGGGATCGTGCTACTCGCCAACCTCGGATGGCAGACCGCCAACCCATCCACACCATGACCCTCCCTTTCCCAGGACCTGGAGCAGGTAACTCAGCGCATATAGCCGGCTGATCCGGCGCGGACACGAGGACCGGCTACTCGTAGCCCAGGACATGCCCGCCCGGCCCCGCCTGATGACCAACGGCGGCCACGGCTACCGCATGTAGCTGGCGCCGTTGATGTCGATGGTGGCCCCGGACAGGTGGCGGCAGTCACCTCTCGACAGGAACACCACGATACGGGCGATCTCCACCGGTGGAATCCACTCCCCCATGGCAAGCTGGCCGGCGGTGCCTTCCTCGCCGCCGAATTCCTCGGCGGCGTCGATCGACATGTCCGTGCGCACCATTCCGGGAGCGATGTTGAATGCGAGCACGCCCTGGCGGGCGTAGTCGCCGGCGACCGATTTGGTGAGGGCGGTTAGCGCTCCCTTGGAGGCGCTGTAGGCAGCCGTACCGGCACGACCGGCCCGGTAGGCCAACCAACTGGACAGGCTGATCACAGTGCCCTCGCCATTCGCGGCGAAATGACGTACCGCGGAGCGGGTGATGCGGGCCGGCTCGACGACGTTCACCTGCCAGGTGGCCTGCCAGATCCGATCCCATTCGTCGTCGGAGCCGTCCCAGTCGAGTTCGGTCAGGATGGCGGCGTTGTTGACCAAAACGTCGACCCGGCCCTTCCATCCGACCGCCTGATCCCAAACCGTGTTGCCCGCCCGGTGCTTGGCGAAGTCGGCCTGCACCAGGAGCTTGCGGTCGGGTGGCAACCCGGCGGTCGCCTCCTCGGCCCCATGCTTCGTGCGCGCGTAATGGGCCACCACCGAGGCGCCCGCCCGCCCCACCTCTCGGACAATCTCGAAGCCGATGCCCCTTGAGGCGCCGGTCACCAGAATCACCTTGCCCTCGAGCGGTTGTCCCATACTTCACCTCCCGGGTGGTTTTCATCCCGCGCCTGAACGGGCCGAACGATAAGATTCAAGTCTTACTGTATCCAAGGAACGGGGCAGTGCTCCCGTCGTCAGGCAACACCAGGAGGCAGGAATGAAGATCACCTTTATTGAACCGATAGGGATCGACATCCACGTCCCGCGTGCCGTCTCGGTACTCGAGAAGCACGCGTCGAGCGGCGTCTTCGTCGAGGTGGTTCACCTGGACCTGCCGCCGGAACTGACCGGTCCGATGCTCTCCCCGGTGCCGCTTTACATGAACGAGCTGATCGCCACCGTTCTCCGGGCCGAGCAGGAGGGCTCCGACGCCGCCATCATCGGGTGCTGCTCGGATCCCGCACTGATGGAGGCACAGCGGTCGGTCAAGATACCGGTAATCGGTCCTCTTCAGGCCGCCGCGGCGCTGGCAGCCGGGCGGGGTCTCAACATCGGGATGCTCTTTCCCGACGAGCACGACTGGAAGACCACCGCCAACTGGGTGCGGCGCAACCTCCGGGCCTACGGATTGTCGGACGCGGTGAGCGACATCGCCTTCGTGCCGATGCACGTGGAGGGCGAGGACAGCCTGATCGGCAACTTGGAGGTCACCGCCGAGATCGTCCAGGAGCGCTTCCGCCGCCAGCTTCATGAGCAGGGGGTACCGGCCGCCCGGGCCATGCTGGAGCGGGGGCCCGTGGAAGCCATCCTGTTCGGCTGCACCATATGGGGAGGCATGATCCGAGAAGTAGCCCACCTGATAGACGCGGTGTGCATCGACCCGATGGTGGCGTCGCTCCACCTGGCCGAGGCCCAGGTCCGGATCACCAGCCTGTCCTGATCAACCGCCCCCCGGGGAGCCGAGCGGCTACCCGCCATTGTGGAAGGCCTGTAGATCTAAAGCCCCAGGATCAGGCTTGCCGGGCCTCATGTCGCCCGAGAGCCCGGAACGCCTCTATTTGCCCACTCTTCGGTCTCGGGACCGGTAACGCCGCCGCTGCGAGGGCCGATCAGGAACGCGACCAGGGTCTCCAGTCTTGCCAACCGCTCGCCGTGCAGTCATCCGGAGCGACGGCGCCGCTCCGACTCGAGCCGCATCAACTCCCGGTCCCTCCATATCACCTGGTCGTCCCGGTGGGACGGCGGGAACCTGGACTCCAGGTCCTCGGCCACCCGCCGCACCACGTCAGATGCCCAGGGATCTTCCTGACCGCGCTCGATCCCGATCCGGCCATAGGCACGTCCCATGAACCCGGCGTGGGCGACGATGCCGCCACGGGTGTTCAACTCGGCGACGGCCAGGGGGCCGATCACCGACCACCGGCGGGCCAATCCCTCGCTGACCACCAAATCGAGGTCACCTGGTGCGACCACCCCGTCCCTGACCAGGCACAGAGCCTCCCGGAGCAGCGCGCCCTGGAGCCGGTTGAACACCAGGCAATCGATCTCCTGACGGACCGTGACCGGCAGCATCCCGACGCTCGAGAACAGCCGGCGGGCCGAATCCACCGTTTCCGGGGAGGTGAACGGCGCCGGCGCCAGCTCGACCACCCGGATCAGGTAGGGCGGGTTTCCGGGATGGGCGAGGAGGCAGCGAGAGCGGCCGGTAAGTCCGGCGGCGATGCCGGAGACGGTCATCGTGGAGGAGGAACTGGCGAGCGTGGTGGCCGAATCCGCCCGCGCGTCCATCCTCTCGAACAGGTCGACTTTCAGCGGGAGGGACTCCGGGGCGCACTCCTGGACATGTGCGGCGCCGTGCAGCGCCTCGCTCAGATCGCCGGTGACCGCCAGACGGGCGATGATCTCGGCGGGCGCCTCGTCGAGGAGACCGAAGGCGTCCAACTCGCCGAGCCGGACCTCCACCTCATCGACCAGGACCCGGCGACGGCGCCCCTCCGGTTCGAACACCGTCGTGAGGTGCCCCGCCCGCGCGAAGACGATGGCCCAGCCGACGCCGATCGACCCTCCCCCGACTACGCCGATACGTCCTCGGTCCGCGCTACGGTCGCGGCGGGTCCGGGAGCCCGATCCCCCCACGCGAGCGGTCTAGCGGTCTGCCACTAGAGGCCGAACGAGTCGGCCAGCGACTCGGCTTCCTCGACCAGCGGCATCAGCCTCGCCATCCGTTCTCGGCCCTCCGCGCCCAACTCAGCGTAGGTGGTCAGCGGCGCCCTCACATCACCCATCGGGTGACCGACTGCAGCCGCGAGCGCCTTGGAGTAGCACTGGTGGCCGTAGGTCGGGTGGCCCTCGGCGATGGTGTGCTCGATCCGGTCGATCGGGCGCCAGATGGCCCGAGCCTCTTCGATGCGACCCGCTTCGAGCAACTCGAAGATACGGCCCGAAGCCCGCGGTAGGTAGTTACCGAACGGGTTGACGTACCCGATCGCCCCCAGCAGGTAGGAGTCGACAACCCACTCCCCGGCGTATACCTTCATCCGCCCCCCGGAGGCTTCTATCACCTCTCGAACCCGGGAGAGGTGCATGCTCGACTCCTTGATGTACTGGATGCTCTCCAGGTTGTTACAGAGCCTCGCCACCAGGGCCGCCGACATGTCCACATTCGAGGTGACCGGGTTGTTGTAGAGCATGACCGGGATCGAGATGGCCGCGTCGATCGCCTCGTAGTACCTGAAGATCTCGTCGTCGGTAGGTGTGTAGTAGTAGGGCGGGATGATCATCACGCCGTCGGCGCCCAGATCCTCCGCCTGGCGGCTGTGCCGGACGGCATTCGGGGTGTGGGCGTTCATCGTGCCGATGATCACCGGCATGCGCCCGTCGATGTGGTTGACGTACGTCTCCACGATCTGGCGGCGCTCCTCGTCATTCACCGCCAGGAACTCCCCCGTGCTACCCAGCGCGATGATTCCCGGCACCCCGACCTCCAGCTGCCAGTCGAGGAAGTTCTTCAGCACTCCGAAGTCGATGCCCGAACCGTCCTCCGTGAAAGGGGTAACCGACACCGTGTAACTGCCCCGAAACTCTTTGGCCATCATTCCTCCAGTCGCTCGCCCGACCACTTTACCAACGCGCAGGTTGAAGGGTCATGGCAACCGGGGTCTCCGGGTTCTACCCCGCGCGGTCTCCTCCCGCTCGTGATATTCTGGATATGATGAATACATTGCATACACAGGGAGGCTCTCGACATGCCGACATCGATCCGGCTGGCGCCCGAGACCGAGGAACGTCTCAGCTTCCTAGCTTCACAGACAGGCCGCACGAAGGCCTATTACCTGCGCGAGCTCATCGAAAACGGCCTTGAAGACATGGAGGACTACTACCTGGCTGCAGACGTCCTGGAGCGTGTCCGGAAGGGTCAAGAACGGATCCATACGGCCGAAGAGGTGAGGAACGAGCTTGGCCTGGAAGGTTGAGTACACCTCCACCGCCAAGGCTCAACTGAGAAAGCTCGACCCGAGAGCGGCGCATCGCATTGTCGACTTCATGGACGAACGCGTCGCAGCCACCGACCCGCGGCGCATCGGCCGCGCGTTGACCGGCCCGCTCGGGCATCTGTGGCGCTACCGCGTCGGGCACTATCGCGGCGTCTGCGAGCTACAGGATGCCTGTATCCGGGTTCTGGTGGTGAGGGTCTCCAGACGGGACAAGTCTTACCGGCCTTGACAGCGGCTTGGCCGACGAACAGTTGATGGG
>Ga0209020_1002268_pt1 | contig 15937 bp, 15 predicted proteins | sample PinacodermBB_FD_187298 | JGI IMG/M metagenome (GOLD analysis project Ga0209020, IMG submission 187298) | Host-associated microbial community of the marine sponge Aplysina aerophoba from Gulf of Piran - sponge pinacoderm, lysed by bead... | ecosystem: Host-associated > Porifera > Sponge >...
GCATGAGACAGCAAGCCGAAGCATACATGAGAAAGGCACTGAATAATCCAGTCGCTTCTTTTCGTGACGGCCAATGGGAAAGCATTGAGCAGCTTTTAAATCGAAACCGGGTTCTTGTTGTGCAGCGCACTGGCTGGGGGAAAAGCATGGTCTATTTCCTCGCCACAAAACTATTACGCGACCAAGGTGCTGGTCCAACGCTTCTGATATCTCCCTTGCTGTCGTTAATGCGGAATCAGCTCGAGGCCGCACAACGCATTGGCATAACAGGCCGCACCATCAACAGCACCAACAATGAGGAATGGGAACAGATCCAGAGTGAGTTGGCGTCGAATCAGGTGGATGTCCTTTTAATCTCACCGGAACGATTGGCAAATGACGATTTCCGTCAGAACGTTCTGGCCAGTATGGGCAACAATATTGGGTTATTTGTTATCGATGAAGCCCATTGTATATCTGACTGGGGGCATGATTTTCGACCAGATTATCGCCGGATTGTGCGCGTTCTGCAGGCTATTCCATCCAACGTGCCTGTTTTGGCAACCACGGCTACTGCAAATGACCGGGTTGTAAACGATGTTAAATCGCAGCTTGGTCAGAATATTGTTCTCCAAAGGGGGGCCTTGGTTCGCAAGAGCCTGAAACTCCAGAATATCAATATGCCCAGCCCCGCAGCCCGGATGGCATGGCTGGCGCAAATCATTCCAACTCTCCCCGGAAGCGGAATTATTTATACGCTGACCCAGCGCGATGCCGAACGGGTAACTGACTGGCTCCGGATCAACAATATTGATGCCAAGGCTTATCATGCGGACATATCCGATCGTGGAGATGGAAGCTCAGTCAAAGAGGAACTGGAACAACAACTTCTGAATAACAGAATCAAAGTACTGGTAGCGACTGTCGCCCTTGGGATGGGCTTTGATAAACCGGACCTTGGCTTTGTCATTCACTTTCAACGACCGGCATCAGTGGTTCATTATTATCAGCAGGTTGGCCGAGCGGGTCGCGCTGTCAATGAAGCTTATGGCATTTTGCTCTGTGGCGAAGAGGATGACCGTATTGCCGATTTCTTCATACGCAATGCTTTCCCGCCCCAGCAGCATATTTCTGAAATTCTCAGGGCGCTGAATGAATCCAATAACGGACTTTCCGTACCGGAAATGCAACATGTTTTAAATCTTCGCAAGAATCAGATCGACAAAGCCATTAAATTTATGACCGCCGAATCTCCATCGCCGATTACAAAGATCGGAACAAAATGGCAGGTGACAGCAACCGCTGCTGCTTATCAGGTTGATCAGGCATACGTCGATGCCATCACCGATATACGGCGGACAGAGCAACAACAGATGCGTGATTATATGGAACACGCTGACTGTCTGATGGCCTATTTACAGGCTGCTCTGGACGATCCGTCGCCAGCAGCCTGCGGGCAATGCCGAAACTGCAACCCCAGGTTGCTGTTGGATGAAACCTATGACAACGATTTGGCCAACCGGGCCGGTCTGTTCCTTCGTGGAACTTATCAGCGACTTTCGCCAAGAAAGCAGTGGCCAGCCAAAAATATGTTTACTCAATCCCCATTAAGCGGATCTCGAATTCCTCCGGAACAACTGGCAGAGGAAGGCCGTGCATTAAGTCTTTGGCGCGATGCCGGTTGGGGACAGCTTGTGGCGCATGGTAAATGCCAGACCAATCGATTTGGCGACGAACTGGTAGCGGCCTGTGTCGAGATGCTGCAAGCATGGTCTCCTGATCCGGCTCCGCAATGGGTGACATACATCCCATCACTGAATCAACCTGAACTGGTGCCCGATTTTACAGCAAGGTTGGCAACCGCACTCAGCTTGCCCTTTGTGCCATGCATTGAAAAAACATGCACCAATAGGCAGCAAAAATTTATGGAAAACAGCTTCCAGCAGGTCAGAAATCTGGATGGTGTATTCAATGTAAACCTGGAACCCAAAGACTATCAGCCGTGCCTGTTAGTCGATGACATGATCGATTCCGGATGGACTTTCACCGTGGCATCGGCCTTGTTGCGGCAAGTGGGTTGCACCAAAGTATATCCAATGGCATTAGCCTTGAACTCGCCAAGGATGGATTGATGATGAGCGATTGTTTAACAGAAGATACAAAAGCGATAATTCTGCTCTGCGGTGTTTTCGGAAAAGATCATTCCGAAAAGCCGCTGTCGTTGACAGAATACTCATCGCTTGTTCGCTGGCTTATCGAGGTGAAAATGCGCCCCGGTGACCTGCTACAACAAGAAAATATTACCGAAGCCTCCATAGGCTCGGATATTGATAAACAACGGTTGGAATCACTGCTGGGTCGTGGCGTGCAGCTTGGCTTCGCGGTGGAAGAATGGGAGCGCAATGGCATCTGGATTATCAGCCGAAGCGATACAGATTACCCAGCTCGCTATAAAAAGCATCTTAAAGATAAGTCGCCCCCATTGTTGTTTGGCGCAGGCAATCGATCCCTGCTAAAGGGTGGCGGACTCGGCATTGTCGGCTCACGGAATGTGGATCAGACCGGTGAATCCTTCACCCGTCAGGTAGCAGAGTTCTGTGCCAATAATCACATGCCGGTTGTATCGGGAGGTGCTCGGGGTGTAGACCAGATTTCCATGACAGCCGCCCTTGAGGCTGGTGGCGTGACCATTGGAATCCTTGCCGAAAACCTCTTGAAGAAAAGCGTAGAACGTAGCGCCCACCATGCGATTGCCGATGGACGTCTGTTGCTGCTCTCTCCCTATCACCCCCATGCCCGCTTCACCGTGGGAGCAGCCATGGGAAGAAACAAGCTCATCTATGCGATGTCGGATTATGGTCTGGTCGTCAGCGCAGAGCACAAAAAAGGCGGCACATGGGCTGGTGCTGAAGAAGAACTCAAGCGGAAAAACGCAGTTCCCGTCTTTGTTCGAACTGGAGATGATGTGCCTCAGGGAAACAGTCCATTGCTGGATCTGGGTGCCATAGCATGGCCCGACTCAATTGATCGCAGCAATTTCAGACAACTGCTGCATGACTTGGCAGTTGACGCTCGGGACAACCGGGCCAAACAGCATTCGGGCCTTTTTGGTTTTCAGGCCGCCCGGGAGACGGTTGCTGCCGAAGAGCCGCTACTGACCACCGAGCTTATGGAAGAAAAAACTGTAATCGCTGCACCGGAGCCAGTCGTCAAGGCCGAAGCCCAAAAACCCGATTGCCCGACGTCAATATATCAGGCCGTTTTACCGATCATTTTGAATCAACTGGATAACCCAACCACAGTCGAGAAACTTGCCGAGACCCTGAATGTGAACAAAACACAGCTCAATGCTTGGCTGAAAAAGGCTGTGGACGAAAACAAGATTATTCAACTGTCGAAGCCGGAGAGCTATCAGAAGGCAGAATCAGGAATACAGGTATAACCAGTGGCAAACCGAAAACCCTCCAAGATTTCAAACCAGCAGAAACCTTATGAAAGGTATTGGAAGGAATTCGGCATTTTTCAATTCTCAGCTGCGTATTCTGGCGAACTTGAACGCCTATTCTGTACTTGGTCTATAACATTTGTAGAAGATGCCATGTAATACGTAATCACTGCAGGCAATACCACAGAGCTTAATAGAGGCACCCTGGACATCCCAAATTGGGCTAGCGTGGCGACAGCTCCTGAGACCGCAGAAACCTTTTCTGCTTGTGTCATAGAACTCCAACTATTTCTTGCAAAATCTCAAACTTTAGCAGCAAAGTATGTCCAAATTCTCTCGGGCTCCCCTTCATAAAAAGTTTCATCATGCTCACGCAAAACCTGATTCATGGCTTTAGCACCAAGATCACATGAATACTTATCTAAAAAAATTTCAGACATATGCAACTTCCATTCAATCCCTTTTAATTCTTCGTGCTCGACGCAATGCATAAGCACTTATCAGCACGCAGCCAAAAGAAACAAAATATTTTCCGAAAGGCTCAGGAAGCACCCCATACACTACGGATGTCATAAAAATAAGAAGTCCTAAAGCACCAGCTCCACCTGGTTTCGTCGTTCCAACATCCAAATTAAGATACGTAAGGGCAAGAACAAGAAACATAATAGATGTAGACAAATGCACAATATATTCCATTTTTTTTGGCATGAAGCATTCCCTTCAATCATATAAATCATGGCATAAACAACAATAATTCCAAAACCGAAATTGCTACTTGGGTGTCAGGTCCCGGACAATTACGCGGACTTGACATCCATTCAATCCCGTTTAATTCTTCGCGCTAGACGCAATGCATAAGCACTTATCAGCACGCAGCCAACAACAGCAAAATATTTTCCGAAAGGCTCAGGGAAGACCGCAAAAATTATAATTGCCAGCAAAATAAGAAGCCCTGCTCCACCATGAGCTCCAGCATGAGCTCCACCTAGGTTTATCGTGCCAACATCCAAATTAAGAAACATAAGGGCAAGAAGAAGAAAAATAATAGATGTAGACAAATGCACAATATATTCCATTTTTTTGGGCATGAAGCATTCCCTTCAATCATATAAATCATGGCATAAACAACAACAATTCCAAAACCGAAATTGCTGCTTAGGCAAACTCTCAAAAACTCCTCCAAAGAGGAATTCGCAAAGCCAACAATAATCGAAATGTCAACCCTCCCAGGCTGCAGCAGCAATCGACAGGAATAGGAAGCACTTCACATAAATCGATCGCCACCTCGATAGAGGTTATAATTTCCATCTTTATAAAATATTTGGATCAACCCCATAGGAAATGTATCGCGCTGCTCACGTGGGTTGTCACACAAGTACTGCTCCTGAATGAAATAGATCGGAATCAATCCTTTCATGCTGTTAACCTGCGCCGACATATTATTGATCACATCCTGGTGCAGTGGTCCACAAGCTCCTTTGAAAGACAACCAGAGTTGACTGCGATTTTTAATGGTTTCAGGGATACGATACCCTCTGCTCAAATCGCCAACATGCTCGCGCAAAAGCTCCAATGCATAACGACCAACTTGTCTGTCATCGGAAGTCAAGTAGAAATCTTTGTTTTTGCCAACGTCCACCGCCAGCTCAGAAAAATTGTCCATACGTATTTCTTGTTTGTATTTGCGTGAATTGTCTTCTTGCTGGCAAACCTGTGTACAGCTGCTAACGCCAGTCCTGAGTCAGGAGCGTTAAATTGCCCTCTCCCCATCCTACAGGCTTAATTCAATGTGTCGGCAGGCTGTGCAAACTGTTTAGACCCACTAAAAGAAAAGACTCTTTATGGATTCCGGAGAGCTCAGGACACTGCGGCATATCCGAGTGTAAATGGGTAACTCAATCAGGCAGGGGGCATGATGAAGTTCCATGACCTCCTTGATAACGCAACGTGCTCCGAACAAGTCCGACAGCTCCGTTGGCCTGGTGGAGTCACTTGCCTCATTGCGCCAGCCTGGATATGACCCGACAGGGTTAAAGACGATGCCCAGCCAGAATACGCACTTGCCTCCTGGATTTCTGTGGAGTTCAAGCTTTACCTCATCAAGGAATTTCAACGCCCTAAAGAGGATGAACGAAAAACTCTGGGCTGGGACATTCGCCGTAACCTGGCAAAAATCAACTGCCGTATTAATACCGATGCTATACAAAAAACCCTCATTTCGCCTGAGCTGGACAAAAAGCAAACTGCCATCGTTTATGCCAGTGAGGCTGACGTGCTCAATCTGGTCCTATTCGGAAAAACCGCCCCCCAGTGGCATGACGCCAATCCTGATAAAAAAGGCAATATGCGAGACGAAGGCGATGTGACTCAACTCGTCTGCTGCGTATTCAATCTTGAAAAACTCAGCGCTCTCTTCATTGCCGAAGGTCTGTCGCAGCAGGAACGACTGGAGCGCTTGAGCAAGATTGCCATTCATCAGATAACGCTGCTGGCCGGTGATGAGCGGATGAAACCGCCGGGAGCTGTAAAATGAACGCTTGGACTAGAAATCAGGTTGGGCGATGCGCAGAGTGTTGTGGGTGTTCAAGTAAAACAGAATGGGCGTTCAGGTTTGCCAGAATACGCATTACGAGCAGATGCGGGAATCCATCGAGCTAGACACGGTGATTCAAAAGAATCTGGAGGTGCTGGGCTATGAAGAATACTTGGTCGTCAGATTTCTTTTCTGATGCCGCCAATCTGAATCCAATGGTGAAATTAACAAAGGGTAAGGAATATCCTTTTTCGATATGAAGTCTGTTGATCCAGCTTGGCGTGAAGCCACTTGTAGCGAGCCACGCGCCTTTAAAGGGGTCGAATTCGACTCCTTTATCCACGAGGCCGTCCTCAATGCCTTCACTTTGTCACCTCAAAAGTGGATTTCAGCGACCAATTCCAGTGGCGCAATATCTAGCGCCAGTCCGAAAACCCTCCAAAATTTCAAACCAGCAGAAACCTTATGTGTCAAGTCCGCGTAATCGTCCGGGACCTGACAGGTAGCCACGGCTGCGCATTTCCTTTATCATGATCCAGTCCTCTCGGTTGATCATGGCCGCTTCCCTGTTGTTTGGTCACTACAGGTATCGGCCGGGTTGATCGAGGGGACATCTCAATCTGGTGATTTTTAGACATTAAGGACTGGTGGTAACACGTGGAAAAGATTACTCCCACGCAAGATGCTGAAGACTACATGATAGGCATGGCGGAAAAAGCTCAAGACGATATTGGAAATCAAACAGAATTGAAAAACCTCGACATTGTACACTATCAGTTCTGGACACAAATAATTGATGCGATGAACAGAACACAATCTACTCTTTACCAAAATAAAAGCCCCGGTGTAAATCACTGGCTTCGTGCGGGGTCAGGTGTTAGCGGTGTTGGCTTTCATTTTGCGGCGGCGAGACACTACGGTCGCGCTGAGAAACCCTACGGTCGCGCTGAACTGTATATCGGCCGTCGCGACAAAGTTGAAAACGAATTTATTTTCGATCAACTGTTATCACAGAAGGATAAAATTGAAAGCGCGTTTGGCAGTTCCTTGGAATGGGAACGTTTAGAAGAAAGTCAGGCTTGCCGCATTAAGGCTGAAACAGTGGGTGACGTGCGTGAACGGGAACAATGGGAAGCAATGATTGCTTTTATGACTGATGCTATGTGCCGCCTTGAAGCTGCGATAAAAAACCCATTGAAGGAAGTTGGTGTACAGGTTAAGAACGGTGCAGTATCTACCTAAAATGGTTTTGGCACTATACCCACAGTTAAATGACCTCCGGCGGAGCCGGAGGCTTATTTGGGGGACGCCCTCAAAGGGCTATTGTTACGCCCAGGGGCGCGATTACCAGTCTAATTTCATCTGCTCACGATGTTCTTCCGCCTTTTCTTGATTGCGGATGTAACTTCTGATGACCGTCTCGTCAAGTCCGACTGTCGAAACAAAATATCCCCTTGCCCAGAAGTTTTCTCCTGCAAAATTCCTTTGTTTTCCCTTGATATTTTTAGCAATGTGGATCGCCGCTTTCCCCTTGATAAAGCCTACGACACTGGATACCGGGTACTTGGGCGGAATACTGATACACATATGAACATGATCCAGCATCAGGTGCCCTTCCAGTATTTTGCAACCTTTTCTATTGGCTAACTCGTGGAGAATTTCTCCAAGGAACTTCCTCAAGCTGCCATAAATGACTTTCTTTCGCTTCTTGGGAATAAAAACAATGTGATATTTACAATCCCAACGAGTATGACTCAGACTCTTGTAGTCTGGCATGGGTTGCACCTCAATGTTTCTTGGCGGAAACATCAAGGTAGATACCCCAGTAAAGGTAAAACCTGTGCAAGTCCCCCCGGCATAGCCGGGGTTTACAAATGTTTAATTATGATCGCCGCGCGTTCCGCGAAGCTTTTGTCAACGCTCTGGTGCATCGCGATTTCAGTCGCCTGGGTGCGGTGCACGTCAAGATCACAGGCGATGACCTCTCAATCAGCAATCCCGGCGGATTTGTAGAAGGCGTCACTTTGGACAACCTGCTCGTTGCTGACCCCCGCTCCCGTAATCCGCTGTTTGCCGATGTGATCAAGCGGATCGGTCTGGCCGAGCGTACCGGGCGCGGGATCGACCGCATTTATGAAGGCATGCTGCGCTACGGCCGACCAGTGCCGGATTACTCTCTGTCCAATGCGTTCACGGTTTCCATGCAAATGGTCAACACAGCTGCCGATCTCGATTTCCTCAAGATGGTGGTCGAGCAGGAAGACAAGCTGGGAACCATGCCGATTGACTCACTGATCATCCTTTCCCGCCTGCGCGCAGAACGCCGACTGACCACCGCCGACCTCACGCCATTCGTCCAGAAGCCGGAAGCCAAGACCCGGGCGACTCTGGAAAAGCTGATCGAAACCGGCTTTCTGGAGCCCCATGGAACAGGCAGAGGCCGGACCTATACACTCAGCGCGACCCTGTACCAAAAGGCAGGAAAAAAGTCGGAATACATCCGCCAGACCGGGTTCGCACCGATCCAGCAGGAGCAGATGGTACTCAACTACATCGACAAGCACGGGAGCCTCAAACGCACGGATGTTATGGACCTGTGCCGCCTGAGCGGACCTCAGGCCTATCGCCTGCTCAGGAAGCTCACGGACAAAGGCATGCTAACGAAAACTGGAGAAAACAGGGCTTCCGTTTATACACGAGCAACACGGTGAGCACGGAGATTATGCACGGTGAGCACGGAAGTTATGCACGCTATGCACGCTATGCACGCTATGCACGCTATGCACGCTATGCACGCTATGCACGCTATGCACGCTATGCACGCTATGCACGCTATGCACGGTATGCACGGAATTTATACACGGAAGTTATGCACGGAAGTTATGCACGGAAGTTATGCACGGAAGTTATGCACGGAAGTTATGCACGGTATGCACGGTATGCACGGAAGTTATGCACGCGTGTATATAGCCGTGCATAACTCGACTTCGCCACCATATATCTCTTCAGACGGAACAGTGTGCGAACAGGCTGCTCACTCACAAAGTATTCGAACTATGTATCCCTCAGGTCCACGGGCGAGGAGGCCGTTATGGTCGCCCTTCCTGTTTACACAGTCTGCCGCCTGGCCAGCAGGCTACGCCATACGCTGCTGATGCGTCCATACCCCGGGGGCTTGTCATCCGGAAAGCCGTAGAGGGATGAACAGCTGCCACTGGATCAACAGTGGTCCCAGTATCCCCCTGCCCTGCCTCAGCTTCCGCCATACCCGGATATCCAGCACGCGTTCAGCCATCTACACGCTGCCCTCCGGCACGCCTTGAGCACAGCTGAGGCTTTATTCGACAAATTCAGTCACGAGCCCACAGCCTGTCTGCAGATTGAAAAATAAAAGCAAGGGCCTGGATGATCAAACCCAATCGGCAACGACTGGATCAAGATCAATCATGGCGAGAGCAGAAACAAACGCTCAGGACCCGCCTTGCGCGGCAAAGTGCTCTTGCTGAATGAAGAGAGCTTCTGTTTCCTGTGGACTGGAGAGCGGGATCCTTCAGTGGAGAGAGTGTTGTCCTGCCTTTTTATGGGCTCGCAGGGCATGGATACGCGCCTCTCTTAATAGTGTCTAACAGTCGTGTTACTCATTCTGACCAATTCGGCATGATGAAAAGCTCTTCTATTGCGGTCTATACGCAGGTGCCCGTCACCCTTGGGGTCGCCCTTGAGCGAGTGCCGAACTTGTATCTGCGGCCGTCATCGCCAATTCGGCTGAGCCTTTTCCCATCTGGCGAAGTTGGTTGAGAGGCGTTTGTCCTGGCGAAATTCAAGAAGCGCTCAGTCCCCCCACCGGATGACTTCAGGCATAAAAATCAACGTGACCGAGAGAACAGACCAGCCTGTCGCACGTCTCCTGCCCTTATCTCTTCAAACGAAACAGGACGCAGACAGGCCAATGAGAGGACAGTCCATTGAGAGAAAGTATTCAAACTATGTACCCATCGAGTCACTACGAGAGAGGGGGCCGTTATGGTCGCCCTTCTCATTCAGCTTCTCATCCAGCTGGCCGGTGGTTCACCCGGCCCGTGCGATACGCCCCTTATGCATCCAACTTTCGCGGAGCTTTCCATCCGGGAAGCTGCACAGATCATGGGCAGCGGCCGCTGATCCGACGGGGAGCTCAGCTATACAGAACGCACTCTCATGGTGTGCCAGACACCAAACTCGGTGACTCCAATGGTGCGCCAGACACCAAAATCGGTGACTCTTTTCGTCTTCTTGCCACCAACCCGCAGCGCGCACTGGAGAGCGCCGAAATTCTATTGGGAAGATACAGCAAGAAGACCGCTCACTATGTGCATGTAGCCGATCTCAAAACCCGTGCTCTGTTGCAACTCCATAGAACTGACGACTGTCTTGCGTTCATCAGTTCCCTTCAAAAAGAAATACAAAGTGACAAAAGATTTTTGATGTCCAAAGGGCGCGCCTTACAAACCCAGGGTCGGTTCAGTGAAGCTTTATCGATTTTCCAGCATCTCTATACAGCCCACAGGACAACCAAAAGGGAGCACAAGGTTCATGGCCTCGCTCTTGGCAGGCTGCTCCATGCGACAGGAGGCGCTGCGAATCTCGAGCAGGCCCTGGCTATCTATACCCAGCTGCGTAGCCAGGCCGCCCAGGGAAGGGAGAACACCCCCTGCGATGATCAAGACATTGAGCTAACCCTTGGCAGGCATCTCCAGATCATGGGGGGCGCGCACAACCTGCAAAAGGCACTGGCTATCTATACCCGACTGCGTACCCAGGCCGCCCGGGGAAGAGCGACCCCCTTCTGCGATGACAAGGCTATCGAGCTGGCGCTTGCCATACATCTCCAGATAATGGGAGGCACGGGCAATCTGGCAGAATCTCTGACCATCCTGACCCGGCTACGTGCCCATGCGGCGGGGGGACAGGCGAACAGGCCCTGTAATGACAAGGAGATTGAGTTACCCCTGGGCAGAGTGCTCCAGACAATAGGTGGCAATGACAATCTGAAACAGGCACTGACTATCTTTACCCGGCTGCGCACCAAAGCCGCCGGAGGAAAGCTCGACACCCCCTGTGATGACAAGGAAATTGAGTTGGCCCTTGGCAGACTGCTCCAGATAATGGGAGGCGCGCGCAACCAGGAGCAGGCACTGGCCATCTTTACCCGGTTGCGCACCAAAGCCGCCAGAGGAAAGCTCGACACCCCCTGTGATAACAAGGACATTGAACTCACCCTTGGTAGACAGCTCCAGCTCATAGGAGGCAAACACAATCTGGAAAAAGCACAGGCCATCTTTACCCGGTTACGTACCCAGGCGGCCGGAGGACAGGCAAATACCCCCTGTGATGACAAGGACATTGAACTCAGCCTTGGCAGACTTCTCCAGATTATGGGAGGCCAGAACAATCTGGAAAAAGCACGGGCCATCTTTACCCGGTTGCGTGCCCAGGCAGCCGGAGGACAGGCGAACACCCCCTGTGATGACACGGAGATTGAGTTGGCTCTTGCCCGGCTGCTCCAGCTGACAGACAGCACCGACAATCTGAAACAAGCACTGGCTATCTATACCCAGCTGCGCACCCGGGCTGCCAAAGAGAAAGTTCACACGCCTTGTGATGTCAAAGAAACAGAACTGGGCCTGGGGTCCTGTTTCATTGCGATGGGACGCTGGCAGCAGTTTGATGAACTGCAGCTCGAGAAGCGGCAGTTTTCAGGATTTGAACCGCAGTTGTTGTTGAGCCTTCGTTTCTTCAGTGAAACGCTCGGAGTCGTGAATATTTCTCCAGAACATCTGACGCTTCTGGGAAAGGCTCTGAGCCATGCGGCTCTGGCGGCAGAGATAAGCGCAGGCTCCAATGCCTCCTGCCTCAGTCAGCTGGCACATTGTTTTCGCCTTTTATCCTGCTGGCCGCCGACCATGCTGCAGGCTCTGGACATCCAGCCGAAAGAACCAGCCGAATTCAGAACAAGGGCCAACTGTCTCTTTGCAAAGGCCTATCAGATCGAGCCCAACCGGCAACAACTGGATCACTCTCAATCCTGGCGCGACAAGGAGCAGAAGTTCAGGGCGCATCTTGCGCAGCAAGGTGCTGCCGTTGAGTAAACAGAGCCTGCGCTTCCTATGGACTCAAGAGCAGGATGCTTCAGCCTGGAGACTGTTGTCCTTCCTTTTTATGGGCTCATTGGGCATGGATGCTCGCCTCTTGCGAGTGCCTGACAGTTGAGTTCCTCATTCTGACCAATTCGACATGAAAAACTCTTCTGCTGCGGTCCACACGTGAGCGCCCGGCAGCCCTGGACTCGCCCTTGAGGGAATGCCGAACAAGATCTGCGGTCGTCAGCGACAATCCGCCAAGCCTTTTCCTGCACGGCAAAGTTGTTTGGGTGTCGTTTGTCCTGGCGAAATTCAAGCAGCGGTCAGTCGTCCCCGCCAGATGACTTCAGGCATGAAAATCAACTTGAGCGAGAAAACAGGCCTGCCGGGCGCAGGTCTCCGGCCTTTATCTCCTCAGACGAAACAGGACGCAGACAGGCCAGTGAGAGCACAGCCCATTGAGAGAAGGTATGCAAACTATGTACCCATCGAGTCACTACGGGAGAGGGCGCCCTTATGGTCGCCCTTCTCATCCCGCTTCTCATCCAGCTGGCCAGTTCACCCGGCCCGTGCGATCTGCTCCTTATGCATCCAGCTTTCGAGGAGATTTCCATGCGGAAAGCAGCAGGGGTCATGAGCAGTGGCCGCTAATGCAACGGGGGGCTCAGCAATACGGGACTCACCCAGGTGGTGTGCCAGGCACCAACCTCAGTGACGCCCTCCGTCTTCTTGCCAGCGACCCTCAGCGCGCACTGGAGAGCGCCGAAATTCTATTGGCCAGATATGGCAAGAAGACCGCTTGCTATGTGCCTGTAGCCCACCTCAAAACCCGCGCTCTGTTGCAACTTCACAGAACTGACGACTGCCTTGCGTTCATCAGTTCCCTTGCAGAAGAGGTACAAGGTGACAAAAGACTTTTGATGTCCAAAGGGCGCGCCTTACACACCCAGGGCCACCTCAGTGAAGCTTTATCGATTTTCCAGTATCTCTATACAACCCACAGGGCAACTGACAGACAGCTCAAGCTTCATGGTCTGGCGCTTGGCAGGCTGCTCCAGTCAATAGGAGGCACTGAGAATCTCGAACAGGCCCTTGCTATCTACACCCAGCTGCGCACCCAGGCCGCCCAGGGAAGAGAGCACACCCCCTGCGATGACAAAGACATTGAGTTGACCCTTGGCAGGCACCTCCAGATCATGGGAGGCGCGGACAATATGGACAAGGCTCTGGAGATCTTCAGCCAGTTACGCACCAGGGCCGCCAACGGGAAAGTCGATACAGCCTGTGATGACAAGAACATTGAGCTAACCCTTGGCAGGCATCTCCAGCGCATGGGAGGTGGGTACAACCAGCAACAGGCGCTGGCTATCTTTACCGGACTGCGTACCAAGGCCGCCCGGGGGGGGGCGACCCCCTTCTGCAATGACAAGGCTGTCGAGCTGGCTCTTGGCATACATCTCCAGTCAATGGGGGGCGAGGACAATCTGGAAAATTCACTGACCATCCTGACCCGGTTACGTGCCCATGCGGCAGGGGGACAGGTGAACCAGCCCTGTGATGACAAGGAGATTGAGTTGGCCCTTGGCAGACTGCTCCAGACAATGGGAGGCCATAACAATCTGCAACAGGCACTGACCATCTTTACCCGGCTGCGCACCAAAGCTGCTGGCGGGAAGCAGGACACCCCCTGTGATGACAAGGAGATTGAGTTGGCCCTTGGCAGACTGCTCCAGACAATGGGAGGCGCGCACAACCAGGAACAGGCACTGGCCATCTTTACCCGGTTGCGCACCAAAGCCGCCAGCGGAAAGCAGGACACCCCCTGCGATGACCAGAAGATTGAGTTGGCCCTTGCCAGACATCTCCAGATAATGGGAGGCGAGCAAAACCAGCAACAGGCACTGGCCATCTTTACCCGGCTGCGCACCAGGGCTGCCCGGGGACAGGTGGACACCCCCTGTGATAACAAGGAGATTGAGCTGGCCCTTGGCAGACATCTCCAGATAATGGGAAGCGCGCAAAAGCAGGAACAGACACTGGCCATCTTTACCCGGCTGCGCACCAGGGCCGCCGGAGGGCAGGTGGACACCCCCTGTGATGACAAGGAGATTGAGTTGGCCCTTGCCAGACATCTCCAGGTAATGGGAGGCGTGCACAACCAGGAACAGGCACTGGCCATCTTTACCCGGCTGCGCACCAAAGCCGCCAAAGGAAAGGTCGACACCCCCTGCTATGACAAGGATATTGAGTTAGCCCTTGGCAGACAGCTCCAGATAATGGGAGGCGCACACAACCTGAAAAAGGCACTGACCATCTTTACCCAGCTGCGCACCAAAGCCGCCCAAGGACAGATGGACACCCCCTGTGATGACAAGGAAATTGAACTCGGCCTTGGCAGACAGCTCCAGCTCATGGGAGGCCAGGACAACCTGAAACAAGCACAGGCTATCTTTACCCGGTTACGTACCCAGGCGGCCGGGGGACAGCACAATACCCCCTGTGATGACAAGGAGATTGAGTTGGCCCTTGGCAGGCTACTGCAGATGAAAGAAGGCGCGGAAAACCAGCAACAGGCTCTGGCCATCTTTACCCGGCTGCGCACCCGGGCTGCCAAAGGGCAAGTTCACACGCCTTGTGATGTCAAAGAAATAGAACTGGGCCTGGGGTCCTGTCTCATTACGATGGGACTCTGGCAGCAGTTTGATGAACTGCGGCTCGAGCAGCGGCAGTTTCCAGGATTTGAACCGCAGTTATTGTTAAGCCTTCGTTTCTTCAATGAAATGCTGGAAGCCGTGAATATCGCTCCAGAGCATCTGACGCTTATGGGAAAGTCTCTGAGCCATGCGTCTCTTGCGGCAGAGGCAAGCGCAGGCTGCAATGCCTCCTGCCTCAGTCAGCTGGCACATTGCTTTCGCCTTTTATCCTGCTGGCCGCCGACCATGCTGCAGGCTCTGGACATCCCGCCGAAAGAAGCAGACGAATTCAGCGCAAGGGCCAACTCTCTCTTTGCAAAGGCCTATGAGATCGAGCCCAACCGGCAACAACTGGATCAGTCTCAATCCTGGCGCGACAAGGAGCAGAAGCTCATGGCCCGCCTTGCACGGCAAAGTGCTGTCGTTGCGTGAGGAGAACTTCTGTTTTCTATGGACTGGAGAGCTGGATGCTTGAGCAGAGAGAATCTTGTCTTTCCTTGTTATGGGCTCACAGGGTCTGGATACTCGCCTCTTAATAGTGCCTGACAGTCATGTTACTCATTCTGACCAATTCGTCATGAAACACTCTTCTACTGCGGTGCCAGACTCGGGTGCCCGTCCAACCTTGGGCTAGCACTTGAGGGAATGGCGAACAAGATCTGCGCGGCCGCCAGCGACAAGCCGGCTGCGCCTTTTCCCCCATGAAGAACCTGGTTGGGTGTCGTTTGTGTTGGCGAATGTCGAGAAACCGTGAGACGGCCCCCGCCACATGGCTGTAGCCATGAAAACCCACTTGACCATAGAGCACAAGAAAGCCTGTTTTACGTCCCATGTCTTTCATTCCAGATGAAAACAGGTGTAGGCGGCTCGTGCACCAGGAGAGTATTCGCACTATGTATCCATCAGGTCACTGCAGGAGGGGAGTCTATTCCAGTCGCCCTTCCCGTCCATCCGCCGGACAATCCCAGCTTGGCCAATACGCACCTGCAGCCCCCCTGTCCAGGGGGGGCTTGCGTCCGGGAAGCAGCAGGGCTCATGAACAACAGCCGCTGGGACAACGGAGGGCCTGTCACTACAGGTCTGGGCCCCATGTATTGCCATGGACCTCTATCAATGAGGCCTTCAGTCTCCTTCAAGTCAATCCTGGGCGCGCTCTGGAGAGCGCTGA
>Ga0209020_1002271_pt1 | contig 15917 bp, 11 predicted proteins | sample PinacodermBB_FD_187298 | JGI IMG/M metagenome (GOLD analysis project Ga0209020, IMG submission 187298) | Host-associated microbial community of the marine sponge Aplysina aerophoba from Gulf of Piran - sponge pinacoderm, lysed by bead... | ecosystem: Host-associated > Porifera > Sponge >...
GACCCATTGGAAGGCCCCGGTGCCCGCGGCGAGATGCGCGCTGAACCCCATGGCCAGGCGCGTCTCGACCATGCCGCCGATCATGAGCCCGAGGCCGGATGCCCGGGCGATGGCGATGATCTCCAGGGCCTGGACCACGCCGCACTTGGCCAGCTTGATGTTGATGACGTGGGCGAGCCGGTCGCGGGCGATGCCCGCGGCGTCCTCGGAAGAGCGGCAGGACTCGTCCGCCGCCACGGGGACCCCCGCTTCCCGTACCAGCCGGGCCTGGCCCTCCCGGTCTTCCCGCGGCACCGGTTGTTCCAGCAGGTTGGGCACAAGCCCCTTCCGGCGGAGGGTCTTCAACACCGCGAGGGTCTGCGCCACGTCATAACCCTCGTTGGCGTCGAGGATGAGGTCGCTGGTCGGATGGCCCTCGCGGATGGCCTTGACGCGCTCGATGTCGGCGTCGACGTCGGCGCCGATCTTGGTCTTGAGGGTGGTGAAGCCGCGGCCCCGGTACTCGATCGCAAGCCGGCGGGCGTCCTCCGGCCCGCAGATGGGGATGGTGATGTCGGTGACGACGCGGTCGGCCGCGCCGCCGAAGAATGCGAAGAGGGGGATGCCCCAGTTGCGCGCCAGGGCGTCGAAGAGGGCCATCTCCAGGCCGGCCCGTACCGTCGGCGTTGCCGCCAGGGCGCGGGCGAGGTCCTTCACCAGCGGCCGCCAGCGCAGGGCATCCCGGCCGGTCCATTCCGCTGCTGCACGGTGTGCCGCCCCGAGGGCCGTGGCCTGGTCCTCCGGCGTCACCGTGGGCAGGATCGGGATCTCGCCCCAGCCGCTGACGCCGTTGGCGAGGTCGAGCCGGACGGCGACGTTGCCCACGGTGTCCAGCCGGGCTCCGGCGATGGTGAAGGGTGCTTTGAGGGGCACGTTCAGGACGCGCGCTTCGATGCGGGTGATCTCCAACAAGTTGTGTTCCGGGAACGCGAGCGCGAGAGCTGCCGGGAATCTACCGCAATTGTGTTCGAGAGACCAGCGTGGACCCGCCGCCGTCGCTTCATTAGCCTCGATCTGGTACGTTTGACGGCAAGACGTTGCGGGTGCGCGCGCACCGTCAAGATCCATGAAGGAGGGTCGGACATGATTGCGGAGGTCGAGTTCGCTCCGGGCAAGAAGGGCTATCTGGCCAAGCCGGCGGGAGACGGCCGCTCCCCGGCGGTGATCCAGCTCCACGAGCGCTACGGCGTCGTGCAACACACCACGGACATTGCCGAGCGCCTGGCCGAGAACGGCTACGTGGTGCTGGCCCCCGACATGTTTTCGCGGTTCACCGGCGACCGGGAAGCCCTGGCCCTCGGCGACATCGGCGTCGGCATCCGGGACGACGAGGCGCTCGTCGACCTCGACGAATGCATGGGCTACCTCCGCGGGCTGGACTGCGTGGACGGCGACCGCATCGCCGTGATGGGGGTGTGCCAGACCGGACGCCAACCGCTGCTGGCGGCGGCCCACCGGGACGATCTCCGGTGTGCGGTGGTGTTCTACGGTGGCATCTATGAACGGGACTGGCAGCCTCACGACGAACGCCCGACGCCGGTGGGAGAGTTCATCAAGCGACTGTCCTGCCCGGTACTGGGCGCCTTCGGCGACAGCGATCACATCATCTCGGTGGATGACGTGCTGCGTTTCCGGCGTGCGCTGGAGGATTCCCGGAAGAGCTATTCCATCCGCATCTTCCGGGACGCCCCTCACGGCTGGCTCAACGACACCATGCCCGGGCGCTACCGGCCCGAGTCGTCCGAAGCGGCATGGGCGTTGTTGCTCCACTTCCTCGAGGAGCATCTTGCCGGTGACGGGCACGGCTCCCGGGTGGCGTGGGAGTTCGAGGGCGACATTCCGCCCGACTACGACTTCTCGAAGACCGTGCGGCTTGCCTGAGACCGGTGAGACCGGCCCATGTTTGGCTTCCTGGGGATTATTGCTTAGATTGGACGGGTCGGTGTGTCATGGGGCAAACCTTTGCGGAGAAGAAGGGCGCGCGTGGGAGCCCCGGATGCAGGTGGTTGTGCACGTTCCTGTTGGCGGTCGGTTGCCTCGCGTCAACGGCGGCGGCAGAGGGAGGGCCCCGGAGCGAGATCGAAAAGGCGTTGCGGCTCGGGGTTTCGATTCTCGGCGATTCCAGGCTCAAGCAGGACACCAGGTTCGAACGGCTCAGGGAAGCCGTCCTGCCGCTCTTCGACTTTTCCGAAATGGCCCGGCGCTCCCTCGGCGCCCACTGGCGCCGTCGGACCCCCGAACAGCGTAAGGAGTTCACCGCGCTCTTTACGCGTTTGCTGGAACAGACGTATGCCAGCCGGATCGCCTCGTACAATGGCCAGCGGATGCATTTCATCCGTGAAGAGATCGACGGCCGTTTCGCCCAGGTCGATACCAGGATCGTGGATCAGGAAGGGCGCAGGTTCGACGTCGACTACCGCCTGCACCGCGTGAAGGAGCTGGGCGGATGGCGCATCTATGACATCGTCATCGCCGACATCAGCCTGGTCAACAACTACCGCGCGCAGTTCAACCGCGTGATCAACCGGAACTCCTACGAAGCGCTGGTGGCCAGGCTTAGGGGTTCTTGATCCGCGCCGCGCGCCGAGGGACCATGCAGGAACCGCGACTTCCCAGAAGAGCCTCGACCATCGTGCTCGTACGCCCCACGGCGGACGGCGCTTTTGAGATCTTCATGACGCGCCGGCCCCAGGAGATGCGTTTTCTGGGGGGCTTCTTCGTCTTTCCCGGAGGGAGCGTCAAGCGTTCCGACGCCGCCCCGGCCATGCTGGAGCTGTGCCGCGGCCTCTCGCCCGAGGATGCCCGTACGCGTTTGGGGGACGAGTTGAGCGCGGAGGACGCCATCGGACACTGGGTGGCCGCCATCCGGGAGCTCTATGAGGAGGTCGGCGTGCTCCTGACGGTGGACGGGGAGGGCGCCGCGGTCATGGCGAAGGAGACCTGGGAACGCATGGCCGCCAAACGGCAGTCCCTGTTGAGCGGGAGCGTGAGCTTTCCGGAGCTGTTGGCGTCCGAGGAGCTTTTCTGCGACCTCGGGAGCCCGGTCTACTTCTACCACCGCGTCACGCCCGAGCGTTATGCCATGCGGTTCGATACCAGGTTCTTTCTGGCCCCCTTGCCGGAAGGGCAGGTGCCGCTCAGCGTATCGGAGGAGGTGACGGAAAGCCTCTGGATCACCCCGGAAGAGGGAGTGAAACGGTCGGAGCGGGGACGCATGGCCATCATACCGCCGACCCTGAGCACGTTGCGCACCCTGGCGGACCTTGGTACCTGGGAGGCCCTCTGCCGCGGCTTTGCCCTGCCGCCGCCGGGGCCTTAGTCGGGCGAGTTCGAACCGCCCGTGTTGGCACCCGCGAGGAAATTCACCAACCTGTCGAGAACCGAGAGCGGCGGGAGGGAGCAGTCGATACCATGAGAACGGTGGACGTGATCGCCCATATCCTGAAGCGCGAGGGAGTCCCGTATCTGAGTTCGTTTCCGACCTCGACGTTGATCGAAGCGGCCGCCGAAACCGGCATTCGTCCCATCATCTGCCGCCAGGAGCGGGTGGGGGTGGGGATCGCCGACGGTTACAGCCGGGTCAACAACGGCCATCCGCCGGGGGTCTTCGCCATGCAGTTCGGCCCCGGCGCCGAGAATGCCTATGCCGGGGTGGCCACGGCCTATTCCGACGCCGTGCCCATGTTGCTGCTGCCCCTGGGACACACCCGCGAACGGGAAGGCGTGTTCCCCCAGTTCAGCTCGCTGAGGAACTACGCTCCCATCACCAAGTTCGTCGAGCAGATCACCACGGCGGACCGGGTCGTCGACACCATGAGGCGGGCCTTCGCGAGGCTCAAGATGGGCCGCCCGGGGCCGGTCATGGTGGAGATACCGGCGGACGTGGCCGGGGAGCAGCTCGACCCGGCCACGGTCGAAGCCTATCGTCCGGTGAAGGCCGCGGTGTCGTCGGCGGACCCGGCCGACGTCATGGCGGCGGCCAAGGCCCTGCTCGAGGCCCGTGATCCGGTGATCCATGCCGGCCAGGGCGTGCTCTATGCCCAGGCATCGCCGGAGTTGCTGGAGCTGGCGGAGCTCACGCACATCCCGGTGGTAACCACCATGGGGGGAAAGAGCGCTTTCCCCGAGGCTCACCCGCTGTCGCTGGGAAGCGCCTCCGGCGTCATGAACCGGCCGGTGTACCATTTCCTGAACAAGGCCGACCTGGTCTTCGCGGTGGGCACGAGCCTGACCCGCCACCCCATGACCACGCCGATCCCGGCGAACAAGACGTTCGTGCAGGCGACCGACGATCCCATCGACATCGGCAAGAACTACGATGTGGACTATCCCGTCATCGGCGACGCGAAGCTGGTGCTGGGACAGTTCGTCGAGGCCGTCAAGGAGCTGTTGAACGGCGCTTCCCGGAGCGAACGCTCGCCGGTGGAGGAGATTGCCGCGGTGCGGGCGGAATGGCTTCAGGAGTGGAATGCGAAACTGACTTCCAGGGAGGTCCCGATCAATCCCTACCGGGTCATCTCGGAGTTCATGAAGGCGGTGGATCCGGCCGAGGCCATCGTGACCCACGATTCCGGCAGTCCGCGGGATCAGATCATGCCGTTCTACCGGTCGGCGGGGCCGCGGTCCTACCTGGGCTGGGGCAAGTCCCACGGGCTGGGCACCGGCCTCGGTTTGAACCTGGGGGCCAAGCTGGCCGCGCCCGAGAAGTTCGTGGTGAACTTCATGGGGGATGCGGCCTTCGGCATGACCGGTCTGGATTTCGAGACCGCGGTCCGTTCCAACATCCCGATTCTCACCGTCGTGCTGAACAACTCCACCATGGCGGTGGAGACCCGCCACATGGCCGTGTCACACGAGCGTTACGGCACCCGGGACCTGGGCGGCAACTACGCCGACATGGCCCGGGCCATGGGAGGATGGGCCGAACGGGTGGAGGATCCCGCCGAGGCGGGTCCGGCCATCGTACGGGCCCGGCGGGCCACCGAGGAGGGCCGCGCGGCATTGCTGGAGTTCATCACCGGCGCGGAGATCGACTATTCCCACAAGGGTGCGTTTTCGTAAGGGGGCCAGGATTCAATGCGAAGATCTATCGGGTTCATCGCGCTCGGCGCGTTTTTGCTGTTCTCGCTCTTCGGCGAGGCGATCTATCTCTATACGGACTATCTCTGGTTCGGGGAGATCGGCTACGCCGGGGTCTTTACCAAGACTCTGTGGATCAAGGTGCTGCTGGGCGTGATCTCGGGCGTGCTGTTCTTCGGGCTGGTCTACGTCAACATCAAGCTGGCGGCCAAGCTTCGCGACGGCGTGGTCCCGCTCCAGAGCAAGAATCCGGAGGTCCCGGGTCCCGCGGAGCTGGATCCGATGATCCGGAAATTGCTGCTGCCGGTGGCGCTGGTCCTGGGATTCCTGGCCGCGCCCCAGGCGGCCATGCACTGGCAGTCCGCGCTGCTCTACTTCAACGGGGTCCCGTTCGGCATACAGGACCCGCTGCTGGGGAAGGACATCGGGTTCTATCTCTTCCAGCTTCCCGCCCTCGACGCTCTGTACAGGTGGTTCCTGGTATCGCTGGGCCTGTTGCTGGTGGCCACGGCCTTCATCTATCTGCTGTACGGAGGAATCCAGTACTCGGAGGAAGGGCTGTTTGTCCACCGGGCCGCGAAGATCCATCTGTCGGTGCTGCTGGCGTTGCTGCTGCTGGTTCAGAGCGGCGGCTATCTGCTGGACGCCTACAAGCTGCTCAATTCGCACAACGGGGTGGTGTTCGGCGCCGGTTACACGGACACACACGCAAGGCTCCCGGCGCTACGCGTGCTGGCGGTGGCGGCGCTGGCGGTGTCGGTGCTCTGCCTGTTGCAGATGCGCCGGCCCGGGCTCAAGTATCTCCTGATCGGGCTGGGCTCCCTGGCGGGACTCCATGCCATCGGCATGTACGCCTACCCCTCGTTTCTCCAGCAGTTCCACGTCGTCCCCAACGAGTTCGTGGCCGAGACCCCTTACATCGAGCGTAATATCCGTTCCACGCGGCACGCCTACGGCCTCGACCGGGTGGAAGCGCAGGAGTTTCCGGTCAACGAGGTGCTGACCGCCGAAGACCTCCAGAAGAACGAGGCCACGGTCAAGAACATCCGGCTGTGGAACTACATGCCGCTGTTGTCCACCTACGCCCAGCTACAGCAGATCCGCACCTACTACGAGTTCGTGGACGTGGACAATGATCGCTACAAGATCGACGGGAACTACCGTCAGGTGATGCTCTCGGCCCGTGAGCTGTCCCACGAGCAGCTCCCGAGCCGCATCTGGATCAACGAACACCTGGTGTACACCCACGGTTACGGGGTGGTGTACAGCCCGGTGAACCAGATCAGCAAGGAAGGTCTGCCCGAGTTCTTCGTCAAGGACATTCCGCCGGTGTCCCATGGCTTCCACAAGGTCACCCGTCCGGAGATCTATTTCGGCGAGCTGGCCAACGACTACGTGTTCGTCAAGACGCTGGCGCAGGAGCTGGACTACCCGGCGGGCGACCAGAACATCTACACCACCTACGACGGCGAGGGCGGCGTGCCGCTACGGTCGTTCTGGCGCAAGCTGCTGTACTCGGCCCGTTTCGCCACGCTGCGGATCTCCCTCTCCAACGACATCACGCCGGAGAGCCGCATTCTCTACTACCGCAAGATCCAGGACCGGGTGCGGAAACTGGCGTCGTTCATCGAGTTCGACGAGGATCCCTACCTCGTGGTCACGCCCGAAGGGCGGCTCTTCTGGATCGTCGACGGCTACACTTCCTCCGACCGCTACCCCTACTCCGAACCGACGGAGGGCATCGGCAACTACATCCGCAACTCGGTGAAGACGGTCGTGGACGCCTACAACGGCACCGTCGACTTCTACATCGCAGATGCCGACGATCCGGTGGTGAAGGCCTATTCCGCTGGATTTCCGGGACTGTTCAAGCCGATGGAGGCCATGCCCGAGGCGCTTCGCGCCCACGTGCGCTATCCTCAGGACCTGTTCAAGGTGCAGGCCCGGATGTACGCCACGTACCACATGCGCGATCCGCAGGTCTTCTACAACAAGGAAGACCTCTTGAGCATCCCCCACCGGAACGTGGACGAGCAGGAGCTGGAGATGGAGCCCTACTACACCATCATGCGCCTCCCCGGCGAGGATGAAGAGGAGTTCGTTCTGCTCCTGCCCTTCACCCCCAACAATCGCGACAACATGAGGGCGTGGCTCGCCGCCCGAAGCGACGGCACGCACTACGGCAAGCTCCTGGCCCTCAACTTTCCCAAGGCCAAGCTGGTCTACGGCCCCAAGCAGGTCGACGCCCGCATCGACCAGGACGCGTTCATCTCGCAGCAGTTGAGCCTGTGGGGCCAGCGCGGCTCGGAGGTGATACGCGGCAGCCTGCTGGCGATCCCGATCCAGGACTCGCTGCTCTACGTTCAGTCGCTCTACCTGGCGGCGGAGCAGGGATCTCTCCCGGAGCTCAAGCGGGTGGTGGCGGTGTTCGGTAACCGCATTGCCATGCGGGAGAACCTCGAGGATGCGCTGAACGAACTGTTCGGCGATGCCGCGGAGAGCCCCGCCACGGCCTCGCCGTCGGTGCGGACGGCGGCCGCGACGGAAACCGCCGGAGGAAGCCCGGCGGCCCGAGCCATGGAGCACTACCAACGCTCCATGGAACGCCTCCGGGCCGGCGACTGGGCCGGCTTCGGCGACGCGCTGCGCCAGCTCGAGCAGTCGCTGCAGGCCTTGCAGGCGCCTTAACCGTCCTCGGCGATAACCGGCACGGGCGCTCCGCCGGCGCGGCTTGCGGCGATGCGCGAGGCGGAGCAAGGGGCTCAGGCCAGAGAATGCGAGTCGACCTATGAGAAGCATGACCGGTTTTGGTCAGGCCATACTCCAGGACAGGCAGGTCAAGGTTTCCGTACAGATCCGTAGCGTCAATCACCGGCACGCGGACATTCACCTGCGCGTGCCGAAGCTCTACCTGAGCCTCGAGGATGAGCTGCGCGAACAGGCCCGGACGAAAATCCACCGCGGCCGCACCGACGTCTATATCGACCGGACGCCGCTCAAGGGACGCGGCTATCGGCTGGAGGTGGATGACACCCTGATGGAGCAGTACTGTGAAGCGCTGCAACGCATCAAGAAACGGTTCCGCCTCCAGGGCGATATCGATCTTCAGTTGGTGCCGCGGCTGCCGGATCTCTTTCAGTTCAAGGAACCGGAGCATATCGAGGGGAGCGAAAAGCAACTGGTGCTTCGAGCGCTGGACCGGGCCTTGAAGAACCTGACCCGGTCCCGGGACCGCGAGGGGCGCAATCTCAAGCGCGACATGGTGGCGGAGGCGCGCCAGTTGACCCGGGCGGCCAGAGAACTCGGACGTTGTGCCGGGGTCATCGACCAGCGGCTCCAGGAGCAGGGCGCCAATGCCGGCGGCGCCGGCGAAGGCGGCAGCGGCACCTTCAAGGGCAGCATCAATGAGGAGGTCGTGCGATTGGGCAGCCACGTGGAGATGCTTTCCAATCTCATGCGCGAGCGTGAACCGGTGGGGAAGAAGATCGATTTCCTGCTTCAGGAGGTGCAGCGCGAGCTCACCACCATCGGCGCCAAGGCGCCGCAGCTCGAGGTGGTCCGCCTGGTGCTGGGCGGCAAGGAGAGCGTGGAGAAGATTCGCGAACAGGTGCAGAACGTGGAATGACGGTCTCGATCCGCAGCTTTACCAAGCGCCGGCCGGGCATCGTGTTCATCGTCTCCGCGCCGTCCGGCGCCGGCAAGACGACCTTGACCCGGAAGGTTCTGAGCATCTATCCGGAAATGAGCCTTTCAGTGTCCTGCACCACGCGGACCCCGCGCGACGGGGAGACCCCCGGCAAGGACTACGACTTTGTGTCCGAGGCGGTGTTCAAGCGGATGCTCGCCGCGGGCGACTTCGCCGAGTGGGCGGAGGTCCACGGAAAGCTGTACGGCACCCCGCGGCGGATGCTCGAACGCCGGCTCCGGGGCGGCGGCGACGTGCTGTTGGATATCGACGTACAGGGGGCTCGACAGATCAGGCGACACTATACCAGTGCCGTGTCCATATTCGTGCTGCCGCCGTCCCTCGACGAGCTGCGCCGCCGCCTGGCGGGCCGGGGCACGGATGCGCGCAAGACCATCGACCAGCGCTGGAACAACGCCCGGCATGAAATCCAGGAAATTCAGGGGTATGATTACTTCATCATCAATCGTGACGTGGACGAAGCGGTGAAGCAGCTCGCCGCGGTCATCGCGGCTGAAAGGCTCAAGGTTTGCAGGTACACCCAGAAACCGAGGTAAGGCCCAGGCGTCGATCCAGGGGCGCCGGAGCCAACAGCGCCATCAACGAGCTCGTCGACAAGGTGCTGCAATACCAGCCCGGCGCCGATGTCGACCAATTGCGCCAGGCCTACCAGTTCTCGTCGTCGGTGCACGACGGCCAGAAGCGCCTGTCCGGAGAGCCCTACCTCATCCATCCCGTGGCCGTGGCCGGCGTGCTGGCGGACCTGAAGCTGGATCTCCCCAGCATCATCGGCGGCCTGCTCCACGACACGGTCGAGGATACCCTGGCGACGCTGCCGGAAATCGAGGCAGGGTTCGGCGAGGAGATCGCGGCCCTGGTGGACGGGGTCACCAAGCTGAGCCGCGTCAACTTCACCAGCCACGAGGAGAAGCAGGCGGAGAACTTCCGCAAGATGATCATGGCCATGGCCAAGGACATACGCGTGGTCCTGATCAAGTTGGCCGACCGCACCCACAACATGCGTACGCTGCAGCATCTCACCGCCGAGAAGCAGCGCCGCATCGCCCAGGAGACGTTGGACATCTACGCCCCCATCGCCCACAGGCTGGGGATCTACTGGATCAAGAGCGAGCTCGAAGACCTGGCGCTCAAGCATCTTCGTCCGGAGGTCTACGCGCAGTTGAAGCGGAACGTGGCGCAGAAGAAGAAGAACCGGGAGAAGTACACCAATGATGTCATCTCGCGTCTGAGCAAGGCCCTGGCGGAAGAGGGCATCGACGCGGAAGTGAGCGGGCGGCCCAAGCACTTCTACAGCATCTTCAAGAAAATGGAGAATCAGAGCCTGGACTTCGGCCAGGTCTACGACCTGGTGGCGTTCCGGATCGTCGTCGATACGATGCGCGAGTGTTACGAGGCCATGGGCGTCGTCCACTCCAAGTGGCGGCCGGTGCCCGGCCGGTTCAAGGACTACATCGCGCTGACCAAACCCAACATGTACCAGTCGCTGCACACCACCGTCATCGGTCCCAATGCGCAGCGTATCGAGATTCAGATCCGCACCCATGAGATGCACCGGGTGGCCGAGGAAGGCATTGCCTCCCATTGGCGTTACAAGAAGGGCAAGGACTTGCAGGTGACGGACATGCAGCGGTTCGCATGGCTCCGGCAACTGCTCGAGTGGCAGCAGAACCTGTCGGATCCCCAGGAGTTCCTGCATAGCATCAAGGAGGATCTGTTCCCGGACGAGGTCTACGTGTTCACGCCCAACGGTGACCTGCGGAGCTTTCCCAAGGGGGCGACCGTCGTGGATTTCGCCTACCGCATCCATTCCGACATCGGGCAGCGCTGTTCCGGGGCGCGGGTGAACGGCCGGCTGGTGCCGTTCAAGTACATCCTCAGGAGCGGCGACACGGTGGAGATCATCACGACGCAGGAGCAGACGCCGAGCCGCGATTGGTTGAAGGTGGTCAAGACCCCCCGCGCGAAGTCGCGCATCCGGGCATGGATGACCTCACAGCAGCGGGAACGAAGCGTGGCTCTCGGGCGCGAGATCCTGGAGGGGGACTTCGGACGCCACCACCTGGACTACCAGGGCCTCCAGGCGCAGGGGACCATCACCGCCCTGGGAAAAGAGCTTGGGTTCAAGAACGAGGAGGGGCTGCTGGCAAGCGTCGGCTACGGCAAGGTCATGTCGCGGCAGGTCCTGGCCAGGCTGCTCCCCGCGGAGCAGCTCGAGGAAGAGAAGAAACAACTCGAGGGCGGGCTCGAGCGGCTCTTCCGGCTGGTGGGCTCACGGGATCGAGGGGTCCGGGTCAAGGGTTTCGAGGATGTGCTGGTACGTTTTGCGCGCTGTTGCCATCCGCTGCCCGGGGAGGAGATTGCCGGGATCATCACCCGCGGGCGGGGCGTGACCGTGCATGTGGCCAGTTGCCCGACGGGGCTCGAAGCCGATCCTGAAAGAAGGGTGGAGGTAAGTTGGTCGGAGGATGCACCGATGCCCCGCGCGGTGAAGATCGAGGTGACATGCACGGACAAGCCCGGTCTGCTCGCGGCCATCAGCTCGGTCATTTCGGAGGCCGGGGTGAACATCGCCCGCGCTCACGTACGCACGTTCGACGACCGGGCCGTCAACACGTTCGAGATCATGATCGGAAGCTCCGATCAGTTGAGGCAGGTGCTACAGGACATCTCCAGTGTGAAGGGGGTGCACAAGGCAAATCGGGTCCAGGGGTAGGGCGTCGCCTGACTCCGGTCCGAGGTGGTCTCAGGCGACTTTTTCAACCTTGCCCGACCGCAGACACCGGGTACAGACCCGGATGCGCCGGACCTCACCGTTCAACCTTGCCCGGACCCGCTGAAGATTGGGAAGCCAGCGGCGCCGGGTCTTGTTGTTGGCGTGGCTGACGTTGTTGCCCACCGAGGGCCCCTTGCCGCAGATGGTACATATTCTTGCCATGGCTGTTTTCTTTCGAATCCTTTCGATCAGTCGCGCCGCCAGTCGTCGTCCCTGACGAGTACATCGGGCTTCAATCGGGAGATGATATCATAGGGATCGGTGTTTGCGAAGCGCCCCCGGACGCTCCGCGCGACGTACGCAATTGTCTTTTCGATCGTGTCATGTTACGGGTAAGAACATTCTTGAACAAGGGGGCGCTATGGCTTTGGATCTGAAGGTCAGCGTCGAAAAAGAGCTTGACCGATTGAGGAAAGAGCTGGCTGCGGCCACAGCACGGCTTGCCGCGTTGCGGGACGAAATCAAGCGGCACGAACTGATCTATGGCATGCTGGACGGGAAACCGACGACGGGCAACCGGCCCGGGAGGCCCCGCGGCTCCGGAGGAGCCCAGAAACGGGGTCCCAGTGGCTCGATGATCGATTGGAACGCGGTTTTCACGACCCTGCCCGTGGAGTTCACTCTCGATACCATGGGCGCCAACAAGACGGCCAGCGAAAAGCCCCGCGCCTACCTGAGGCAGGTCGTGGTGCGGTGGTCCAAAGAGGGTAAAATCAAGCGCACCGGTCGAGGCATGTACCAGAAGACCTGAATCAGGCTCACGGGATTTCAGCTTCGACGCGGACGGACTTTGGCACGAACGAGACATTACAGTGAGTGGAGGTAACGATGGAATACAATGATTGTCGCGAGTGGATCGCAAAGGCGGATGCGATGGGAGAGCTCAAGACCCTCAAGGGGTGCGATTGGGATCTCGAGATCGGCGCCATTACCGAGATGGTCATGCGCAAGGAAGACGGCCCGGCAGTGCTGTTCGACGAGATCAAGGACCACCCCAAGGGCTACCGGGTCCTGTCCAATTCGTTGAGCTCGCGGAAACGTATCGGTTTGACGCTGAACCTGCCGCCGGGCGACAGCAAGATGGAGTTCGTCAATACGTGGCGCGACCACTACAAGCAAGTCAAGCCCATCCCCGCCAAGGTGCTCAAGGACGGCCCCGTGTTCGAGAACGTATTCGAGGACGGCAACATCGACCTGCTCAAGTTCCCCACCCCGAGGTGGCATGAACGGGACGGCGGCCGCTACATCGGCACCGGCAGCATCGACATCACCGCGGACCGGGACGAGGGCTGGACCAACTGGGGCACGTACCGGGTCATGGTCCACGATTCCGACACCGTGGGCTTCTATATCTCACCGGGCAAGCATGGCCGGATACACCGAGACAAGTACCAGTCTACCAACGAGTCCTTCAAGATGGCCATGTCCTTCGGGCATGATCCTCTGGTGTTCCTGGGAGGGAGCATCGAGGTGCCTTACGGGGTACCCGAGTACGACTTCATCGGCGGTCTTCGGGGCGAGCCGCTGGAGGTCGTCAAGGCGCCGTACTCCGGGTTGATGGTCCCGGCAAACGCCGAGATCGTCGTGGAAGGCGACGTGATCTTCGGCGAAGACCGCGTGGAAGGTCCGTTCGGGGAGTGGACCGGCTACTATGCCAGCGCCGAGCGGAACGAGCCCATCGTGAAGATCAAGCGGATGTACCACCGGAACGACCCCATCATCCTGGGTTCGCCTCCGGGCCGGCCCCCCTCCGAGCTGGGCTGGTACCGGTCGTACCTGCGTTCGGCGCTGATCTGGGACGAGATGGAAAAGGCCGGAGTGCCCGACGTCAGGGGCGTCTGGCTGATGGTGGCCGGAGGCAGCCGCCTGGTCATGGTCGTATCCATCAAGCAGCGCTACCCCGGACATGCGCGTCAGGCCGCCGTGGTGGCGTCCCAGTGCCATGCGGGCGCGTACCTGGGCCGCTACGTTATCGTGGTGGACGAGGACATCGATCCCTCCAACACCGACGATGTGATCTGGGCCATGGCGACGCGGTCGGATCCGGACTCCGACATCGACATCATCCGGCGGGCCTGGAGCGGACCGCTGGATCCGATCGTGCATCCCACGAAGAAGGGGTTCAATTCCCGCGCCATTATCGACGCCTGCCGTCCCTACGAGTGGATGAGTGAGTTCCCGCCGGTGGCGGAGTCTAGCCCGGAAGTGCTGGACGCCACCGCGAAGAAGTGGGGCAAGGTGCTGTTCAGCACCAATGGCACCGGTTCGTAGCCGCGGGCTGAACATCGCGGCTTCTATTGAGACGGCGGGCCTGTCACGATGGTGACGGGTCCGCCGTTTCTTTCCAGGCGAACGGTTTGACGTGGTCCCTGCGCGCCGGCGTGGAGAAGAGTCTTCAGTTCGCGCGTGTTCCGGACGGTCCTGCCGTCCACTCCGGTGATCACGTCGCCGCGCCGGAACCCGAGCCTTGCAGCGAGGCTGCCGCGTTCCACATGGGCGACCAACGTGCCCTCTCGCAGTTGCGTTCCGAACAGGCCCGCCAGCTCAGGGGTCAGGTCCTGCATGTGCATTCCCATGATCCGTGCCGCGCTTTTCCCTTGGGGGAGCGCCGGAGCGTCAAGCCGCAAGCCCTGTTCCAGCACTTGCGGCGTGGCGTAGATGGGCGTCCCGGTCCGCAACGCTACGGCGATGGCGTCGCTGGGGCGCGAGTCGATACGGATTCGCCGGCGACCTTTCCTGACGGTCATGACCGCGATATAGGTCGTGCCCCTCAGTTCCGTGATGGTGACCCTTTCCGGTCTTGCGTCCAGGCTCTCGAGGAGATTCCGGATCAGGTCATGGGTATTCGGTCTGACGAATGGCTGTCCCTCGATGGCGCGGGAGATGGAGGCGGCTTCGGCCGGACCGATCCAGATGGGTAGCAATTGGCCGCCGCCGGCCAGGAGCACTACGGGCGTCTGGTTCACCGGATCCAGGACGACCCGCTTCACTTCCATGCGAACGGCCTGTTGAGGGGCGGCGATGCCCGGCAACGGCAGCAGGAAGCAGGTTCCGAACAGTACTCCCCGTAGCGCCGACGTGAGCGCGGCCGGAAAGCCTCGACGCGGTACCGGGATCGAGAGCTCCGGACACGGGTCTTCCATGGCTCGACCTTATCCAGCGTGCGCTCAAGGTGTCAACACTTCGTTTCGGGGCGGCCCTCTTCGACCCGGTAGCGACGCCGCCGCCATTGCCAATTTCCGTGTCAATGCGTATCAAGATGCGAGGTCCCCCGCATCTTGATACGCGGAATTCGTAGCGGTGCAGCCCATGACCATTGCCGTTCTGCCAGACAATTTGATCGATCGTATCGCCGCCGGCGAGGTGGTGGAGAGGCCGGCGTCAGTGGTGAAGGAGTTGGTGGATAACGCCCTCGACGCCGGCGCCACCGAGATTTCCGTTCTGGTGGACGGCAACGGCACCTCTCTCATCCGGGTCAACGACGACGGCGAGGGGGTGCCGTTCGATGAGGTTACCCTGGCGTTCGAACGGCACTCCACCAGCAAGATCCGAAGCGAGGCGGATCTGGCGGAGATCGCCACCATGGGCTTCCGGGGGGAGGCCCTGCCCAGCATCGCTTCGGTCGCCGTCGTGGAGATGGTGTCGCGTCCCGCTTCGCAGGAATCGGGATGCCGGTACCGTGTCGAGAACGGACGCAAGGGAAGCCCCGTGGCCGCGGGCTGCCCTGTCGGCACCACGGTGGAGGTCCGGGACCTGTTCTACCATGTCCCGGCCCGGCTCAAGTTCATGAAATCCCCGCGTACGGAGATCAAGTACGTGAGCGAGGTGGTCAACCGGGTGGCGCTGGCGCACCCGTCCGTGCACTTTCGTCTCCATCACGGCGGCAAGAGACTTGCGGACTACGCGGCCACCACACGGCTAGAGGATCGCGTGCGGCAGGTCTTCGGCGACGCCGGCAGCGAACTGGTGCCGTTTTCGTTGACCCGGGAGCATCTGCGCTGCACGGGTTTCGCCAGCCGGGCCCCCCAGTCCTTTGGCAACACCCGGTACATGGTCACCTTCGTCAATGGCCGTTTCGTGCGGGACAAGCTGCTGACCCACGCCATGCTGAAGGCCTACGACACCTTGCTCATGAAGGGACGCTATCCCGCTACGCTGCTCTACCTCGAGCTGCCCCATGGCTACGTGGACGTGAACGTACACCCGGCCAAGACCGAGGTGCGTTTCCGCCGTCAGTCCGAGCTCTACGAGACGGTCCTGTCCGCCGTCCGCGGCGGCCTGAGGGCCGCGGCCGGAGATGGCCCGCTGTCGCCCCCGCCC
>Ga0209020_1002278_pt1 | contig 15866 bp, 13 predicted proteins | sample PinacodermBB_FD_187298 | JGI IMG/M metagenome (GOLD analysis project Ga0209020, IMG submission 187298) | Host-associated microbial community of the marine sponge Aplysina aerophoba from Gulf of Piran - sponge pinacoderm, lysed by bead... | ecosystem: Host-associated > Porifera > Sponge >...
GAGGAGCGCGCCGCGCTCAGGTCGGTTGTTGACGGACAGGGATCGAAGGAGCGCCGCCGCCGCGCCCATATCCTGCTCCTTGCGGACGATAACCGCAAGGACGGAGCCCTGGCGGATGCGAGCATCGCTTCGGTACTCGACGCCGCCGTCGCGACTGTTGAGCGCGTGCGCCGTCGCTACGTCCTCGACGGCCTCGAAGCCGCCCTAGGCCGCCGCCCGCAGACGAACCGCAAGCCGCGCAAGCTGGACGGCGAGGGCGAGGCGAAGCTGACGATGCTGGCCCGCTCTGCGCCGCCGGACGGATGCGCCCGCTGGACGCTGAACCTGCTCGGCGAGCGGCTGGTGGAGCTGGAGGTCGTGGACAGCATCTCGCACGAGACGGTCCGCCAGGTTTTAAAAAAAACAGCATCAAGCCCTGGCTGAAGGAGTGCTCGCGCAGTCCTCCGAAGGAGAACGAGGACTTTGCCTTCGCGATGGAGGACGTGCTCGAGGTCGACCACCGCGACTTCGACGACGGTACCGTTTCGGTTTGCATGGACGAGGCGAGCAAGCAGCTGACCAGGGAGGCCCGCGCGCCGCTGCCGACAAGCCCCGGCCAACCGGCCATCTACGATTTCGAATGCGAGCGCAACGCCGCGGCGATTCCCGTCGACTGGCGGTTCAGGACAGAGGACGCTCGCGTGAAGCTGAAGTCGCTTTACCCAACGATACTATGTTGAAAGAGTACTAGGCGCGGCGGATCCGCCGCTTGGCGGGTTCGCGCTGGTGAGTTAATTTTTTTCTGTCCAGCTTCCCCGTAAAATTTCCCGCGTCGAATGGCCGCAGCGAGGAAAAATTTCCCGCGCAGCGGCTAAATCCTAAAACAATTGGGAGGATGAACGCCGATCAGGAATACTCCGCCGGTACAAGACTTCGACAAATTGGCAGGTCTCTATCTAGTGGCAAGGCTACGACCTGCCGAGTACGCGAAGCTTGGTAGATCGCGCTGGCAAGTTCAATGGACCGCAAGCCATCCTCCGCCGTTGAAGGTGCAGGGCCTCGGCCGTCCAGACATTTTCCGAGCGCATTGAACAGCCCCTCATAACCGCTTTCAACCTTTCCAATGCCGGCAACTACGCGATCTATCGCCTTTTGGTTTTTGCGGCTACGCGCAGTGAAACGCCAGCCCATTTGGCCGGGTTCATATGCGGATGTACCACTCTCCGCGGTCGCATGCTCGAACACAATCTTTAAGCGCGAAAAATTACCGGCGGAGCCGAGCGTTACAGAGCTCGTAAGAAGCGCGCCATTAGCCGCCGCGAGGCACACCGCCGCGCAGTCATCCGTTTCAATCGGGTTGACCCTGGTGTCGAGCATCGCCGCAACTTGAACTACGGGGCCTACGATCTCTGTAGCAAGATCGTGGATGTGGACCGCATGCCCCAGCACGGCGCCGCCAAGTTCGCTCCTCCAGCGTCCTCGCCAGGGATTCGCGTAATAGTCAGCAGTCCTGTCCCAATGAGTTTCAAGGGTGCCTGCAAGCGGCCTGCCCAGGAGATCTTCCTCTTTCAATCGAAACAGAGCGGCAAGTCCGGCGCCGTACCGGTATTGGAAGACAGGTACGAATAGTTGGCCGCTTTGCGCCGCCGCTTCGGCAACTCGCTCGGCTTCGGCAACGCTTCCGGAAATGGGCTTTTCGCAAATCACGTGTTTTCCGGCTTCGAGAGCGTTCAAGGAAACCGGAACATGCAAAGCGGGCGGAAGGCAGATATCCACAATGTCGACATCATTAGCATTGAGCGCCTCGGCGATTTCGGAGACAATTCGCGGATGGCCGGCTCTGGAGGCGAGCGCCGCGGCCGCCGCGGCATCGGAATCGCAGATGCATGTCACTTCGAATCGGTCGCCCAGCGACTGATACCCGGCCAAGTGCCTGCAGCCGACCCCGGAGCCGAGAATGGCAACCCGGTACCGCATCTATGCGAGGTTCCCGAGGCGTATGGCTTTCGCTTGCGCAGTCAATGCAAGCTCCGTCACTAGGAAGCAATGCTCCTGCGCCATTGCGTTTTCCGTCCTGTTAAGAACATCGTCGGCAAGATTTCGAAAATACGGCAGATCGCATCCGCTGGCATCGATATGCTCGCATCGGGTGCCGTTAACCAAGAAAACGTGGTCCGTACCCGGCCGGCCATCTATATCGACGTACTTGCGCAGTTCGATGTATCCCTCGGTGCCTAGTATGGTCAGTCGCCCGTCGCCCCAGGTCGGTAGCGCGTCGGGCGTATACCAGTCGACTCGAATATAGCCTTGGCCACTGTCGCCGCGAAGCAGGATTTCGCCGAAATCCTGCAAGCCGGGTTCATCCGGGTTCGCAAAATTCCCTACGGCGGCTGATGCGATCCTTGCTTCCGAGGAGCCTGTGAAATGGAGGAACTGGTCGATCTGATGCGACGCGATGTCGCACAGGATGCCTCCGTACTGGTCTTCCTGGAAAAACCAGGGCGGGCGGGTCGCGCGATTGAGGCGGTGCGGGCCGAAACCGGCGGTCTGGACTACGCTCCCGATCGCTCCTTCGCGTACAAGCTCGATGGCTTTCGCCGACGCGGGCACTTCGAATCTTTCCGAAAAGTCAATCGACCATATGCGGTTGGACTCGGCGACGGCCGCGCGTAAGTCTTCGAGCTGTTCAAGCGTTGTGCACCCCGGCTTGTCGGTCATGACATCCTTGCCAGCGCGCATTGCTTCGATTGCGCGGCGGGCGCGTCGAGACGGGATGTCGGCGATAAGAATGAGGTCGACCTCGGGGTCTTCCAGCAGGACCCGTCGGTCGTGAACCCGCGGAATGCCGGGAAAGCGCTTGCGAAAGCCCGCTGCCGGCCGGGGTTCGCCTTCGGTCCACCATCCCTTGCAGACGCAGCCGGCCGCGAGCATTCCGGCGAGCTGGCCGTATATATGTCGATGGTCGACACCTATGACGCCTACTCCCAGCATGCTCGATACTCAATCGATCGCTGGAAGGGCGACGCGGCATCCCTGCGCGGACGAACGGATCATCGCGGCAATCAGATGCTGGACTGCAATCGAGTCGGCTCCCGAAGCCTCCGGCGCTTCGCCGGAGTTAACTCGATCCAGGAATGATTCGATCAAGTCGCGATGCCAATCGAACGGAAATGCCATCGGGTCGGCGCCGGCGCCCGTTTCTGCTTCGGCGCCGAATGTCTCCGCGCCTCCGGCTCGCCAACGGACCGTTAGAACGCCCGCCTTTAGCAGCGCGCTGGCTGCGTCGCATTCCAGGGTAATGGACTCCGCCTCGCCCGGAAAAGCCGCCGTCGTCGCGACCACCGCGCCCACGGCTCCATTCGCAAAGTTAAGGCCCGCGCACGCGAAATCCTCCGATTCCATGCTGTGAAAGGCGGTCGTCGCCGTCAGGGCCTGCACGTCCCGCACCGGCCCGGTGAAACTGAGCATCAAGTCGAGCGCGTGTATGGCTTGGCTGATCAGGACTCCGCCGCCGTCCCGGGCAAGCGTGCCGCGTCCCGGCTCGTCGTAGTAAGCCTGGTCCCGCCACCAGGGAATCTCGGCCCGCGCAACCCGGATTTCCCCTAGAACCCCGTCGGCGAGAAGCGCCGCGAGTCGGCGAGATGCGGCCCGAAATCGATGCTGAAACACGATTCCGAGCTCGACATTGCTAGACCGGCATATCTCGGCAAGTTCCTCGGCGGCCCCGACGGTTCGCTCCAGCGGCTTTTCGCAAAGTATGTGCTTGCCGTTTTCGGCGAATAGCTTGACCAGATCCGCTCTCGCATTCGGCGGCGTGATGATAATCGCCGCGTCGACCGACGGGTCCTGCGCCAATGACTCGACGCTCGCGATAGCCGGAAACCCGAATTCGGACGCGAATCTTTCACGGCGTCCCGCCGTGCGCGAATACACGCCGATTACTTTGGCCTTTTCGGACAGCGCCTGCAGCGCCCGGGCATGCGGCGCCGCCGCCATCCCGGTACCGACAACGGCAAATCCGAATCGACCGTTCATGCGGGCAGTCCGTTGACAATAGCCTGCCCCTGGGCATCGAACAGGTGCAGCTTGCTGCGGTCGATTGACAATTTCAGGGAATCTTCTTCTTCAACCGGAAGCTGGCCGATCTGATGCACGGTGAGCTGAGGCAGCCCGTCGGCGGAGCAATAGATATAAGTTTCGCCGCCAAGCTGCTCGATGGAGTCGACCGTAACTGCGAAATCGGCCGTCTCCGAACCGGTTATCCCGATGTGTTCGGGACGTATTCCCAAAGTTACTTGCCGATCATCCTCCAATTCGCCCAATCCGTCGACGGCGAGCGAGCCGGCTCGGGTTACCAATGTCCCTCCCTCAACGCGAGCATCAAGAAGATTCATGCGCGGAGAGCCGATGAATCCGGCGACAAACAAGTTCCTGGGCCGGTTGTAAAGTTCGAGCGGCCGCCCCACCTGCTCCACGACGCCGCCCTGAAGGACGACGATTCTATCCGCCAGCGTCATCGCCTCGGTCTGGTCGTGCGTGACGTAGATCATCGTCCCGCCGATTTTCTTGTAGAGCGACGAGAGTTCCTTGCGCATGGCGACGCGCAACTCGGCATCCAGATTCGATAGCGGCTCGTCGAAAAGAAAGGCCTTCGGGTCGCGAACTATCGCGCGTCCGATGGCGACGCGCTGGCGCTGCCCGCCGGATAGCGCCTTCGGCTTGCGCTGCAGGTAAGGCGTGATCTGCAGCATCTCCGCCGCATCCCGGACGGTCCTGTCGATCTCGGCGCGCGAAAGCTTTGCATTCTCGAGGCCGAACGCCATGTTTTTATAAACCGTCATGTGCGGGTAGAGCGCATAGGACTGAAACACCATCGCCAGCCCGCGCTCCGACGCGCTTACATTGTTGACGGTTTCGCCGTCGATCAGGACTTCGCCGCCGGAAACGTCCTCGAGTCCCGCGATTATCCTCAGCAGCGTCGATTTTCCGCATCCCGACGGGCCGACAAACACGACAAATTCGCCGCTGTTAATGTGAAGGTCGATTCCGTGGATTACCTCGACATCGCCGTAGATTTTACGTACGTCCCTTAGTATGATTTCCGTCATGTGATCCATCCCTCGGAGGACGCAGTTAACGAATTCCAGCCCGGCTTGAATTAAAGCGCCGCGAATTGGGCGACTAGGCTTCAAATATCCCGTTTCAAGGCGTTTCCTTATCATATACGATCGCCGCCACAATGACCAAGAGACGCAAACAGGCGGGTACGCATTGCGGGTTCGGCCCGACAGCTTCCGGAATCGACCGGAAGCTTCTCTGGTCGCTGCTTGGCGCGCGCCCTGTTCCGGGTTCCGAGGTAAGCTGCCGCGTGGAAGGACGACAGACGCGTTTCGGCATCGATATCGCCGAGCTCGCGATCCTTGCCGAGCGCCGCCGCATCCCCGCCTATCGCCTGTCGCCGCGGAATCAGTCGGCGGCCGCGCCCGGAATTGTCTACGCCCACGCCCACGGCCATCGCTACGACATCGGCAAGGAGGAAGCCATTGGCGGCAGGCCGTCGCTGCTCGAGCCGCCGCCGGGCATCGCCCTGGCGCGGGCCGGATTCGTCGTAATTTGCCCGGATCTGCCGGGGTTCGGCGAGCGGCAGCTGCCGCAGTCCGAGGATGCGCGCGCGAAAGCCGCGTGCTGGAAGGGCGGCACGCTGCTTGGAGACATGCTTGTCGACCTGCTTGCCGCATTCGAAGCGCTCTCAATGGATCCGCTGGTGCGGAATTCCCGGATCTCCAGTTTCGGAATGTCCATGGGCGGAACGCTCGCCTACTGGCTCGCCGCGCTTGAGCCCAGGATCGCAGCGGCGGCGCACTATTGCGTCCTCGCCGGCATCGAGTCGCTAATCGACGGCGGGGCGCACGATTTGCACGCGCCGTACTTGACCGTTCCGGGCTTGCTTCGCCACGGGGATATGGGAGATGTGGCCGCCCTGGTCGCGCCGCGCCCGCAGCTCGTCTGCGCCGGCGCGACCGACCCGCTAACGCCGCCGGATGCGCTTAATCCCGCGCTCGAAACCTTGCGCGCGAAATATTCCGCTGTCGGCGCGGCCGATTGTCTGGAGGTTTACGTCGCCGGAGAATCGGGGCATGCGGAAACGATCGAAATGCGCGCGCGACTGGCCGGATTTCTCCGCGCGGTGGCATCGTGATCCCGCTGGCGCCGACGGCATGCGCTTCGGCGCGACAGGGAAGCCGCGCGAAAGCGATCGTATTCGATTGACAATCCTCCGGTTCGTCAACTAAGTGCCGACAGTTCAAAAGAGTTGAAAGGAGCAAAAATGCGAACTCGAAAGACAAAGGCGCTATCCGCGGTCGCGGTTGCATTCGCCATGGCGACAACATCCGTCGCGGCGGAAACCAATCTGCGGATGACGTGGTACAACGACGGAATTGAAGGCGAGGTCATGAGAGACCTCCTCGACAGATTCGAGGCCGCCAATCCCGAAATCTCCGTTACTCTGGATGTCGTGCCTTACAAGGCCATACTTGAGAGCCTCCCGGTTCAACTCGCGGCGGGCGAGGGTCCGGATCTGGCACGGGTTACCGATCTCGGCGGTCTATCCGAGCATTATCTGGACCTTGCGCCGTATATTTCTGACCCGGCTTACTGGGAAAGCAACTTCGGACCGTTCCTGAAGTGGCTGCGCCTGCCGGGAGATAATTCGAGCATTTCCGGATTCATGACTCAGCTCACGGTCACGGGACCGTACGTGAACCGAACGCTTTTCGAACAGGCGGGCCTCGACCTTCCCGGCGAAGGCGCGACCTGGGATGACTGGGCGGCGGCGGTTAACGAGGTCGCCGATGCGCTCGAGATTCCGATTCCGATGGCGTGGGACCGCTCCGGCCACCGCGTTTCGGGTCCGGCTATTTCCATGGGCGCGATGATGTTCGACGCCGACGGCAACCCGGCGCTGGTCGACGACGGCCTCAAGGCCATGACGCAGCGCCTGTACGACTGGCATCAGGACGGGACAATGGCGAAGGAACTCTGGGGTTCGGTCTCCGGGTCCAGCTATCTCGGCGCCAACGAGGATTTCGCAAACGCCCAAGTCGTCATGTACATGAGCGGATCCTGGCAGATTCCGCAGTTCGCCGGAACAATCGGCGACGCCTTCGACTGGTGGGCGGTTCCGGCGCCCTGCGGCGCAGCCGCATGTTCCGGAATGCCTGGCGGCGCGGCCCTGGTCGCGATGAAGGACACCGAGCACCCCGAACAGGTCGGCATGCTTATGGACTATCTGTCCAGCGAGGAAGCTCTCGCGGAATTCTACGGCCGCACGCTGTTCATTCCGGGGCATCTCGGCCTCGCGTCCGGCGGCGTGGATTTCGATACCGAAGATCCGCGTGCCAGGCATGCGCTTGAAACCTTTGCCGGCGCAGTTCCGACAATCTCGCCGATCGCGTTCGATCTTCAAGGCTATCCGAGCAATCGCGTGATGTTCAATGCCCTTATCTCTCGCCTGGGCGAGGCGATCGTGGGCGAGATTTCGCTCGATGAGGCCTACGATAGGATGGAACAGGACATAGAGCAGCAGCTCGCCGAAAAAGCGCGCAATTAAAGGCGCAGTCCGGCAAGGCCGGGTTCGGAGCCGATTCCGCGCTCCCGGATCCGGCCGCTGGTAATTCTGGAGATGCGCCCAGATACGCACCGGTTGAACGTCGGCGCAGTTGCGGCTGCGCCGATAAACCTGCTCGGCTCGCTGATCGAGGTTCCGCTCAAGGCGATCCAGCGGGTGGTCGGGATTCGGGGAATGCCCTATGTATTCCTCGTGCCGAACCTTGGATTTTTCGGCATTTTCGTCGTTGTTCCGCTTTTCATAAACTTCGCCTTCTCCCTGACCGGAGGAACCAATCTTTTTCTCTCGGATCGGGTCTATACCGGCGCCGAGCAATACGAATTCCTGCTTGATTGCGAAAACTTCACAGACTCCGGCTCATGTCGCGAGGATCGGTTTTGGCGCGGAATTTTCAACACCACGGTTTTCGTTTTTTTCCAGGTGGGATTCCTGGTGCTTTTTTCCCTTGTCACCGCGCTTATCCTCAATCGCGAAATACGCGGACGGGGCTTTTTTCGCGCCGTCTACTTCTTTCCGGTGCTTTTATCCCCGGTTGTAGTCGCCCTGATCTGGAAATGGATTCTTCTGCGCGACGGCATCCTGAACGCCTTCCTCGTTACGATTGGGCTCGAGAAAATCCTGTTTTTCGTAAGTCCGCAATGGGCGATGTTCTGGGCGATTTTCGTATCGATCTGGGCGCACATGGGCTTTTACACCCTGATTCTGCTTGCGGGCCTGCAAGCCATCCCGCCGGACCTGTACGAAGCGGCGGAGATGGACGGCACCAGCAAGGAACGAATTTTCTGGCGGATAACGCTGCCGTTGCTCTGGCCCAACATGCTGGTCGTGATTGTCCTCGCCCTGATCAAGGGCGTGCAGATATTCGACGAAGTATATGTATTGACCGGAGGCGGGCCGGGAACCGCCACGCAGTTCATCGTGCAGTATATCTACAATACGGGTTTTACCAATCAGGTTCAAAATTTCGGACTGGCCTCGGCCGCGTCCGTCATCCTGGGAGTGGTTCTGTTCGCTCTCACGCTGATGCAGCTGGCGGCGGTTCGCCGCAAAGACAGTGCCTGACGCATACGCGTCGAGCTCGTCCCGTCGCACGGTCGCCGGCCTCCTGACGGCGCGCCGCGGGCGCGGCGGTCGGCTGCACTGGACCGACATCTTCTCCTATGCGTATCTGGGCCTGGGAGTTGTGCTGATGTTCGGGCCTGCGGTCTGGCTGATACTATCCTCCTTCAAGACCGCGTCCGGTCTGCTGGAATTTCCGCCGACTCTCCTCCCGCTGGGCCAAATCGAGGTCAATGTGGAAGGGTACGAGAAGCCGCTGCCCCTATACAGCGTAACCGAGGAAGACGGCACGGTTCGGGAACTAGCCCAGGTTCGGCGCATCGGAATAATCGCCCAGATGGTCGACCCGTCGGATCCGGGCGTCACGATCAAGGTTCCCATCGGTCAGCGCGAGGCCGTCCGAGAGTTTCGCGTCGCCTGGGAAAACTATACCGCTCCGCTGCAGCGATTTAATTTCCTGACCTATCTCAAGAATTCCGTCGTGGTGACCTTGGCGGCGACGATCGTAACCCTGCTTATCAATTCAATGGCCGCGTACGGGCTGGCAATTTACGAATTCAAGGGTCGAAACGCGGTCATGCTGTTCGTGATCGGCACGCTGATGATTCCGATCACCGTGATTCTGGTGCCCGTCTATCTCGTGGTGACGGAATTGGGGATGATCAATTCGCTCTGGGGCGTCATCCTTCCCGGAGCGGCGACGCCGACCGGGGTATTCCTTCTCCGCCAGTATATGCTGACAATTCCAAAGGACCTTATCGAGGCGGCGCGCATGGACAAGGCGAGCGAATGGGTGATCTACTGGCGGGTCGTGATGCCGCTGGCGACTCCGGCGATCGCGGTGCTGGCGATCTTTTCGATCATGTGGCGGTGGAATGATTTCCTATGGCCGCTGATCGTTCTCAACCGCAGCGAGGTCTACACTCTGCAAGTCGGTCTCAACGCCTTTCAGGGCGAATTGGACGTTCAATGGCATTTCGTCCTGGCGATGACCGTCGTAACCTTGATCCCGGTGGTTCTCGTCTTCGCCTTCCTGCAGCGATTCATTACAACCGGAATTGCCAGCACCGGAATGAAATGATGCCGGGCGACCATTTGATTTTCCTAGATCCCCATCCGCGAGACGAGTCCATCGTCTACACTCCGGACGTCTCGCGGCGACTCGCCGAGATGGGCAGGGTTGAGACGCACTTCGGATCAAGGGCGCCGGACGCGCTCGTCGACGAAATCCTGCCGGACGTCGCCGTCGTCATAGGGCAGACGGCGATGCCGAAAGAACGGCTGGACCGAGCTCCGAAACTCCGTGCAATAATTAATGTAAAGGCGAACTGGGAACCGAATATCGACTATGCGGAAGCCCATGCGCGCGGCATTCACATTCTATCGGCGGCCCCGGCCATGGCCCCCGCCGTTGCGGAGTACTGCCTGGCCCAGGCGATCGCCCTCTCGCGCCGTTTCGGAGAAGGCGACCGGCTTTTTCGGACGGGCGGGGAAGCCTACGGCAAGTCCGGAAACCGGCTAGCCTACAGCCTTTTCGACGCCAGGGCGGGCCTAGTGGGATACGGCAACGTCGGACGCGCGCTCGCGCCGCTTCTGAAGCCGTTCGGGTGCGTACTGAGCGCCTATGATCCGTGGGTCCCCGACGATCTCCTGCGGAAGCAGGGGCTTAGGCCGGCCAGTCTCGACGAAATTCTCTCCCGAAATCGATTTCTGTTTCTTCTTGCCGGCGCGACAACCGAAAACGCGGGCTTCCTCGATCGATCGAGATTGTCCATGATCCAGGACGACGCCTGCGTCGTTCTGGCGAGCCGCGCCGAAATCGTGGAATTCGAGGATTTCGTTCAGCTGGCCGCCGCCGGTCGGTATCGAGCCGCCATCGACGTTTTTCCCGAAGAGCCGGTCCCGGCGGCCGCTTCGCTTCGCGACGCGCCGAATATTCTGTTCACCGCGCACCTTGCCGGCGGAATCGAGGACTCGTATCGACGGATGCGCGACATGGTTCTTGACGATGTCGGTCGAATTCTCCGCGGCGCTCTGCCGCTTCGGATGCAGCCGGCCGATCCGGAACGCGCGGCGAAGATGCGAAGCCGGTAATGTCGGCGGAGGCCGCCGACGGCGCTTGTCGAGGGCGGAGACGGCGTTCGAAACTTCTTTCGTTCCGCGGCGAGGCGTCTGAAAGGCGCCCGCGCGGCAGCCTGATCGGGCATTGCGGATCGATTGATCAGCCCGGGCTCCAAATCGAGGCCGGCACTAGAACTTCGCCGCGAGCAAGCAATCTAGCTGTCCTGATCAATCCGGCCGACCTCACATCGACAGCCCCGCCTTCGCTGTCGAATTCGACGATCACGTCAATCGATCCCGAAGCATGCTCCAGCGTAATCTTGGCCGGGCTGTATTTCGGCACGTCCATGGCGATGCCGTCGGCCACGCTCCCGCGAGTCAAGATGCATGCGGCCAGGCACTGCGCTCCCGTCACGGCCATGGCGTGATGAGTGCGCCAAGGCATGAAATAGCGAGCCGAAACGGTTCCGCCGCGTCTCGGCGGCGCTAGAATGCCGAACTTGGGCGTGACGGACCGGGCTGCGTCGCGAATGCCCATGGCTTCGCCGGCCTTGATTCGCAAGGATTCCATTTTTGAAAAAAACTCGCGATTCTCATCGAGTTCAGACGGGCGTTCGTAGCCGGATACGCCGAGGCTTTCCGCTCTGGCGATCACCATCGGCATGGCGACGTCCATGCAAGTCGTTTCAACCTGATCGAAGGAATCGCGAATGCGACCGGTCGGGAGAAGCGCTCCCGTCGCTCCGCCGACGGTATTCATGAATTGGAGCGAAACCGGCGCGGCAGTACCGGGAACTCCGTCGATCGCAACCGGCCCTTCGTATTCGACCCGGCCGTTTTCGACCTGCACGACGGCCTTGACCCTGGCGCCTGAATTCACCGCGCGAATTTTGATCTCCGAATCCCGGCCCGCGGCTTCGACAAGCCCCATTTCAATAGCCGCCGGGCCGACCCCGGAGAGGATATTGCCGCACGTAGGGCTGAAATCCACGATCCGGTCCTCGACGGCGACCTGCGCGAAGAAAAAGTCGACGTCGGCCCACTCGTCTTCGGACTTCGAAAGCATGGCGACCTTCGTGGTCACGGCGTTGCCGCCGCCAATCCCGTCGATATTCAGCGGATGGCCGGATCCAAGCGCGGCGACAAGCACTTTCGCAAGCGTTTCGCGGTCCTCCGGCAAATCCGCCCTGTTGAAGTACGGTCCGCGAGAGGTGCCTCCGCGAAGGAGCAGAAACGGAATTGCCGTCTGGGTCATCCTAGCGGCCACGGCAGCGTGAAATAGGATTGAATCAGCCCGGGCGGAAAGTCGCGGTTGAGCAGGCTTGCCAGGATGCAAATGAAAGCGATCCCGGCGGCCGTGTAGCCCGCCGAGAAAATTATGCTCTTCCCGGCCCGAATCGAGATGAAGCACATCAGAAACGCCGCCAGCGCCAGTATGAAGCCGACAACCGACGTCAGCGCCAGCAAACCGGCGAACCATGCCAGAGTCGACCAGAATCCATAGGCGCGATCGCCGGATTCCCTCGTTTCGCGATCCGCGAAAAGCGGGTGCGTTTCAGGCTTCAGCAGCATTTGCGCGAAGAGAACGAGCCCGCCGACAATTCCGACGGATGCGACGAATTTCGGAAATACCCTGTCGGCCGATGAATAGTCCGGAATGAGCGACGCATTCAGATACGCGGCGACAATGTAGCCCAGAATAGCCAGCAGGAAAACCAGCGGCGCTTTCCTGGATCCCGATTCAACATGGCCTTCGGGCGCGATGTTCTTGGCCTGCCGCAGTCCGATCACTATCGAAATCGCGGTCACGGCGATCAGGACGATAACGATTGGACTGAAGATGTACTCGATTCCTTCGCCGAATCCCTTCCGAAACCGCGAATTCGCGATTTGCGTCGCTTGGTTCGCATAGGTCTCCGCCGGATCGGACAGCACGAATCCAATGAGGAACGCCGGCCGGGACCAATCGAATCTTCTCATCATGATGCCGAGAAGGCCGAAGGCGAAAAGGGCGAATAGATCCATCAAATCCTGTCCGGACTGGAAGGCTGCGAAACTGATGACCATGAACAGCAGCGGAGCAAGAAGCGCGAACCGAATCGACGTAAGCTTGGCAATGCCTCCGGAGGCCGCGATGCAGATCAGGGTCCCGATGACGTTGGCAAGCGCCAGAAGCCAAACAATGGCGTAGGTGAAGTCCAGGTTGACCTTGAGCATCGAAGGGCCGATTTCAATTTGGCCGCTGCCGAGCAGCGCGACTGCGGAGATAAAGATCGCCATCGATCCCGAACCGGGAATGCCGAACAGCAATGTCGGCACCAGCCCTCCTCCTTCCTTGGCGTTGTTTGAACTTTCCGGCCCGATTACGCCCCGAACGTCGCCTTTTCCGAACTCGGATTTATCTTCGGCGCTCTGGACCGTATGCCCGTAGGCGATCCAGTCGACCACCGATCCTCCCAGTCCCGGTATCACGCCGACCACGACGCCGATCAGGGAGCAGCGGACGGAGAGCCACTTGTTTTTCCACCAGTCGCGAACGCCGTCGGCCCAGCCGCCGCCCAGAAGCGCCCGATCGGAAATCGACCGGTCCTGTCGCAGCAGCGAAACGATTTCCGGAACGGCGAATATTCCGAGTCCGACGATCACGAGCTTAAGGCCATCGGTCAGGTACGGCATGTCGTAGGTCGACATGCGCAAAGCGCCGGACGAAGCGCCCTCGCCGATCGTGCCGACAAGCAGGCCGAGGCAAGCCGCGACTATCCCCTTGATCGCAACCCGCCCAGCCAGGATTCCGACCATCGAAAGGCCGAAAACCGTAATCATTAGCAATTCCGGCGTTCGAAATAGCAGAACGATCGGGCGAGCCCCGAGAATGAACATGGTCAGGAACAAGGCGCCGACGAGGCCGCCAAAGAGAGAGGACGCGAATGCGGCCGACAAGGCTCGCGCGGCCCTGCCTTTCTTGGCCATCGGGAATCCGTCCAGCACCGTAGCCTGCGAAGCGCTTGATCCGGGAATGCCCATTAGTACCGAAGCGAACGTATCCGAAGTCGGAACAACCGCCACCATGCCGACCATGAGGGCCAGGCCCAGCACCGGTTCCATGCCGTACATAAATGGCAGAAGAAGCGACAATCCCGCGATGCCTCCCAGTCCCGGCAGTACGCCGATCGCCAGTCCCATGCAGACTCCGAGCGCAAGGTAGGCAAGCACGAGCGGCTGAAGGATCAAGCCGAAGGCGTCGCCTAGCGCCGGAAGAGCCGTCGAAAGCAATTTTTTGCCTAGCGCGGAGAAATAAAGGATTAGCGGGAGCGCCTTCGCCGGTTTCGGCGAAGGCGCAGGCTATCGATTCAATTCAGAACGACGCCGTAGCGATCGCTCAGCCAATTGACGACGAAGTCCTTTGCGGATTCGGGGACTTGCGTGGCGCTTGCCAGGGCGACCTGCGCCTCGCCGCCTGTCAATTGCAGGTATTTGCCCAGTCGCTTCGCCGAAATGTCGGCGAAGTCGGCGCGCGCCTTGACGGTTTCGAACGCCTCGGCGTAGGCATCGACGGCTTCCGCCGGCGCGCCCCTCGGCAGAAAAACCATTTTCTGGGCCGGAAATCCGGCAATGAAGAATGCCTTCCAGGCTTCCCATTGGTCGCCGGACGTCTCGCAGCCGTCGGTCGCGTCGCAAACTTCCTTGAATGTCGGCATTTCCGGGAATGTCGGGTCGCGCACGATGTTGCCGTTGCCGTCCAGGGCGCCGAAACTGAACCATGGAACCGCCGTTCCGGCCTCGACCAGCGGAAGAACGCCGCCCAGATACGAGGATGAAGTCTGGTAGTCGATATTGGCTTCGCCGCGCTCGAACATGAGGCGGCCGTCGCCGCGCCCCTTGATGCCGAAGACGGGATCCACATTCAGTCCCAGCATTTCCCAAGCGAGCAGCGGCACGAGGTCGAGTCGAGTGGCTCCCTGCGAGCCGTAGATGAAATCCTCGTCCGCGATCGCGGAAACGCCGCCGTCGGCGACTCTGCCGGCGAGGTCGGGAGGCAGGTAGGCTACGCCGCCCGTTCCGGATGCCAGCACCACGTTCCAGTCGGCGTATTCGTACTTAACCCGCGGGTCGCCCAGCAAGTACGGAAACTGCGTCGATCCCGAAGAGCCGAATATCAAGGTTCCGTCTTCGTATTCCTGCTCCTGGAAAAAGTTCGCGCCTTTTGTCGAGCCGGCGCCCGGCATGAATTTTACGACGATTGTCGGGTTTCCAGGCAGAGCTTCGGAAAGAAGAGGCGCGTAGAAGTTGGCCCACTTGGCCGAACCGCCTGTTTCCGAAAACGGAATTATCCATTCGACCGTTTTGCCTTCCAGGTCTATTCCGTGGCCTCCGGCAGCGACGTTCGTCGCAAAAGATGCCGCGGCAGCGGCTGCGGCGCAACCCGTCGCAATGCGACGGGCTGAATTAAAAAAAGACATAAAAAATTCTCCTATGAATCTGTTCTAGGCATTTGCGGGCTCCGCGAAATCTCGTCCAAACTTGCATGCGACGAGACAAAGGCCGGCATGGCCGCCGGCGAGCGAAGCCGCGAGCATCGCAGCTAGCAGAAAAAAAGCCTGCCGAAAAGATGTAGATGCTTTCGGGGCGCGTATCTCTTTCGGCGACAAATATCTTGCGGCCATTCAGCGATTTCGCCGCGAATCGGCGCCATTCGGAAACCTTTTCGGCCACCTAGGAAGGCAAAGAGATCAAAGTCTCCGGCCGTGGTCGCGAGCCGGGAATTTTCGCGAATGCCCCTAGATTGTCGCTGTGTCGAATTCGCGCCGTCTTGGCGACTTGCGCCTGAACGGAGGTTCGAGCAGGTTTAAACCGCCGGCCTTGAACGAAGAAAGTCGAATTGAATAAAAATCTCGAGGCAGGCCCAAGTCGACAGGCGAACGACGGCCGGAAGATTTCGCATGCGATAGCTGCCGGCGCGGCGGCGGTAAAAACCGGAGATTCCAACCGACTCCGGATCAAGCCGGTCGCTTCGGGCGGCTAGCCTGAAGTTCTGGGGTGTGTCAAAAAAAATTGAGCCGTATCAACATGATACGTGGATCGGGACTGCCACGCTCTGCCTACAAACGGCGGGTCCGGCCGGATCCGCCTTTACATG
>Ga0209020_1002279_pt1 | contig 15864 bp, 14 predicted proteins | sample PinacodermBB_FD_187298 | JGI IMG/M metagenome (GOLD analysis project Ga0209020, IMG submission 187298) | Host-associated microbial community of the marine sponge Aplysina aerophoba from Gulf of Piran - sponge pinacoderm, lysed by bead... | ecosystem: Host-associated > Porifera > Sponge >...
GGGATCATCGGCGTTCGCGTCGGGATGGCAAGGCTGGAATGGATCGAAGAGATTGCGGTCTACTGGAGGAACTGCGGGAGCGGGTCGCCCGGGAGTGCGCCCAGGGAGGGCCGTCCGGTATTGCCCGCGCGGAGACCGTGATCCCGCGCACCGACCCTTTGGCGTGGTTGCGGGCCCAGCGTGGGTGACATGTTCAAAGTTTCAAGCGTGAGAAAGGCTTTCTTGTCTCACGTAGGGCATGCCAGTGGTCAACCGCCAACACTCAGGTCAGGCTCCCGATAGCCGCCTGGATAACGCCCAGCAACGGAGCCGGGTACACGCCGAACCAGATGAGCAGCACGGTGAGGCCGGCGAGCACGAGTCCCTCGGGGAGGGAGAAACGGCGGGTGGCGGGCAGGGGCGAGGACAGGTCCTCGGGCGCCGGCAGGTACATCGTGATGATGATGCGGAGGTAGTAGTAGAGGCCGATGACGCTGCTGACCACGAGTAGGATCACGAGGGTCCAGAGATCCGACAGCACGCCGGCGGCGAGGACGTAGAACTTGCCGACGAACCCGGCGGTCAGGGGAATCCCGGCCAGGGAGAAGAGCATCAGCGACAACGCCCCGCTGACCCAGGGGCGGCGCCAGAAGAGGCCCCGGTAGTCGCTGACCTCGTCGGCCTCCTTGCGCTCGTCCGAAAGCGCGGTGATGATGCCGAAGACGCCCAGCGAAGTGATGAAGTAGGCCACCAGGTAGAACGTCACCGCCTGGGAGCCTTCCCGGGACGCGGCGATGACCGCCACCAGCAGGTAGCCGAGATGGGCGATGGAGGAATAGGCCAGCAGGCGCTTGATGTTCTCCTGCAACAGCGCGAGCAGGTTGCCGAGGAACATGGAGGCCACGGCGATGATGGCCAGCACCGTCGCTACCGAGTCGTAGTCCAGCAGCCCGCCGTACTGTCCGTAGCGGAGCAGCAGCGCCACCATGGCGCCCTTGGAAACGGTGGTCAGATAAGCCGTCACCGGAGTGGGGGCGCCCTGGTAGACGTCCGGAGCCCACATGTGGAACGGCACCACGGCCAGCTTGAAACCGGCCCCGATGACCACCATGCCGAAGCCCCCTAGCAGCAACAGGGTCGGCTCCCGGGTCTTGCCGGCCAGCACCGAAGTCATGGCGGTGAAGTCCATGGTGCCGAGGTCGGCGTAGATCAGCGCCATGCCGAAAAGCAGGAACGCCGCGGAGGCCGCCGCCAGGATCAGGTACTTGACGCCGGACTCGAGCGCCGTGCGGGTAGTGCGGAGGTAGGCCACCAGGCCGTAAAGCGAAATACTCAGGATCTCAAGCCCCAGGAAGAACGAGACGAAGTGATTGCTGGCGGTCAGCACGGCGCAGCCGAAGGTGGCCAGCGTCAGCAGCAGGTAGAACTCTTCGCGATTCCCCGGCATGCGTTCCAGGTAACCGTACGACAGCACCACCACCACCATGGTCGCCGCCGAGAGCAGGCCGATATAGAAGAGCGCATACGCGTCCATGGCCAGCAGCGGGGCCACCGGCGGCCCCACCGGCCCGCCCGCGCCGGGCAGCACCGCCAGGGTCAGCGCCAGGCCGGCCAGGGAGATCACCACCGCGAGCCCATGGCTGCGCCGGAACGAGATCACCAGCATGAGCACCAACGGGGTCAGGCCCAGCAGGACGATGGGCGTCAGCGCGCCGAACACGTTCACGGCCGGCTACCTCCAACCGGGGATGTGGATGCGACAGCGGGGGGATGGTGCCCTTCCCCTGCCCCGGCTCGCGACGCCGCGGCCCGTGGCTTCTCGGCGAATTGGCGCATCTGTGTCAGCGCGTTCCCGGACGTGGTCAACACCGGTTGCGGATAGAGGCCCAACCACAGCGTCGCCCCGATCAGCGACGCCATGATCGCCATCTCCCGGCCGTTGGTGTCTTCAAGCCGCCAACCCTCCGGATTGCCGCCGTAGTAGACCTTCTGCATCATCCACAGGGAATAGACGGTGGCGGCCACGAGACCCGCCGAAGCCAGCACCGTCAGCGGGACGTTGACCTGAAACGCGCCCATCAACACCAGGAATTCTCCCACGAAGCTGGCGAGCCCGGGCAGCCCCAGGGAGGCCATGGCAAAGAACAGGCCCACGCCGCCCATGCGCGGCATGGTGGCCCACAAGCCGCCGAAGCGCTGGAGATCACGCGTATGCGTGCGGTGCTGCAGGTCGCCCACCAGCATGAACAGCGCGCCCGCGCTGAACCCGTGGGACAGCATGATGATCACCGCCCCCTGGAGCGCGAGCTCGTTCCACGCGAAGATCCCCAGCAGCACGAAGCCCATGTGGCTGATGCTGGTGTACGCCACCATGCGCTTCAGGTCGGTCTGGCCGAGGGCCAGGAGCGCGCCGTAGAGAATGCCCACCACCGCCAGGATCATGGCGATGACGGTGAAGTCCTGGGCCGCCTGGGGGAAGATCGGCACCACGAAGCGGATCATGCCGTAGGCCCCGATCTTGAGCACCAGCCCCGCCAGGGCCACGCTGCCCGCGGTGGGCGCCTGGGTATGGGCATCCGGCAACCAGGTGTGAAACGGCACCACCGGCAGCTTGACGGCGAAGGCGATGAAGAAGCCCAGCATCAGCCACCACGCCGTGGCCGCCGACATGGACGTACCCACCAACTCCAGGTAGTCGAACGTGAGCACCCCGGTGCCCTGCCAGTGCACCACCACCAGCCCCAGGATGGCCAGCAGCATCAGCAACCCGCTGCCCTGGGTGATGATGAAGAACTTGGTGGTGGCGTAGACCCGGTTCTCGTAGCCCCAGATGCCGATGAGGAAGTACAGCGGCAGCAGGGAAATCTCCCAGAAAGCGAAAAAGAGGAACAGGTCGAAAGCGATGAACACGCCTGACAGCGCGGTGAGGATGAGCAACAGGTTGAAGTGGAAGAACCCTACCGAGCGCGTAACCGAGGTCCAGGAGGTCAGCACCGCCAACACGGTCAGAAAGCTGGCCAGCAACAGCAAGAGCAGGCTCAGGCCGTCCACCGCCAGGTGGAAGCTGATGCCCAGTTGGGGAATCCACGGCTGCTTGACGGCCATCAGCCAGGCGCCCTGCCCGGTCTCGATATCGGCCAGGAAGACGCCCCAGGTGACCAGCAGCAGCAGCAGATGGAGCAACGCCGTCCCCAGCGAGATCCAGCGCGGCCACAGGTCGCTCCAGCGCCCGGAGATCCACGCCGCCAGTCCGCCCGCGAGGGGCATGAGCAGTATCCAGGCAAGGCTCATAGGAAGATCACCAGTCCCACGGTTACCACCGCCCCGACGGCAATGCCGGTGGCGTACCACCGCACCGCGCCCGTCTGGGTCATGGTGGCGACGAAATGCAGCATCTCCGTCATGAAGGCCACCGCACGATAGAAGCCGTCGATGAAGTCATCCTTGTTGACCCGGGCGCACCACAGGTAGGGCTGGACAAAGAGCGTGTCATAGAACCGGTCGAAGCCCCAGCCGGAAAGCCACAGCCGCTGCAACTCGGGCGCCCACGGCAACGAAGCGATGCGCTCCATGGCGCGGGGCGGCCCCATCACCAGGACCCACACCAGGTACACGCCGCCGACGGAGGCGACCGCGGCCAGGAGCTCGAACAGGAACTCCGTGCCGTAGCTGGCGGCGGCGCCGTGATACTCGGGCAGCGCCGTGTTCAGGAAATCCGAGAACAGCGTGAGCTTCCCCATGGTGTGGGGCAGCTCGATAAATCCCGCGACCACCGACAGGACCGCCAGCACCCCCAATGGAATGTGGACACAGGGCCCCGGCTGGCGGATGGGCAGGAGCTTCTTCACCCATTCGGTGGCGTCCCGGTAGAAGGTCAGGAACACCATGCGGAAGGTGTAGATGGAGGTCAGCAGCGCGCCCGCCAGGGCCCCGGCCCAGAGCCAGACGCCGCCGATGTCGGAGTTGTAGGCGTTCCAGATGATCAGGTCCTTGCTGTAGAAGCCCGCGGTGACCACCGGGATGGCGGCGAGCGCCCCGGCGCCCACGAGAAAGCACCGGAAGGTAAACGGCATCAGCCGCCGCAGGCCGCCCATGCGGAACATGTCCTGCTCGTGGTGCAGGCACATGATGACCGCGCCGGCGCCCAGGAACAGCAACGCCTTGAAGAAGGCGTGGACCATGAAGTGGAACAGTGCCGCGGACCACGCGCCCACACCCAAAGCCAGGAACATGTAGCCGATCTGGCTGATGGTGGAATAGGCCAGCACGCGCTTGATGTCGGTTTGCACCAGCGCGGCGAAACCGGCCATCAACAGGGTCAGGGTGCCGATGACCGCCACCAGCGTCAGCACCGCCGGCGCCAGAGTGAACAACACGTGGGTGCGCGCGATGAGATAGACGCCGGCCGTGACCATGGTCGCGGCGTGGATGAGGGCGCTTACCGGGGTCGGTCCGGCCATGGCGTCGGGCAACCAGGTCTGGAGCGGGAGCTGCGCGGACTTGCCCACGGCCCCGCCGAGCAGCAGCAGCGCCACCACCGCCGCCAGGCCCGAGCCCGGCGGGAACTGCTGGCCGGCGCGCTGCAGCAGCTCCTGGATGTCCAGGGTCCCCAGTTCGGCGAAGAGCAGAAAGAGCGCCATCAGCATGGCGGTGTCGCCCACACGGGTGACGATGAACGCCTTGCTCGCCGCCTGTCCGTTGGCTTCGTCCTTGTAGAAGAAGCCGATCAGCAGGTAGCTGCAAAGGCCCACGCCCTCCCAACCGAGCAGCAGCAGCATCAGGTTGTCCGCCAGCAGCAGCGTGAGCATGGCGCAGACGAACAGGTTCATGTAGGCGAAGAAACGGCTGTAACCTTCCTCCTCCTCCATCATGTATTCGACCGAGTAGAGGTGGATGAGGAAACCCACGAAGGTCACCACGAAGATCATCGCCAGCGACAGGGCGTCGAGGTAGAAGGCGAAGGCGGGCCGGAAGCCGCCCACGTCCAGCCACACCCACAGGGTCTGGGTGAAACTCGCGCCGGCCGGAGGAGCGGCCATGAAGCTCAGCCCCACGAGCAGCGTGACCACGGCGGACAGGCCGACCGAGCCCGCGCCGACAAAGGCCACCTCGGTGCGGGAGAGCCGCGAGCCTGCCAGCATGAGGACCAGAAAGCCCAGGAGGGGGAAGGCGGGTATCAGCCACAGAAGATCGAGCATGTCATCCCCTCATGTGACTCAGAGCGTCGACGTCCAGGGTGTTGAATCGATAGTAGATCTGCACCACCAGCGCCAACCCCACCGCCACCTCGGCGGCCGCCATGGCCAGGATGAAGAAGAACATGACCTGGCCGTCCGCCTGGCCCCAGTGCGCGCCCGCCACCACGAACGCCAGGCCCGCGGCGTTGAGCATGATCTCCAGGGACAGCAGCACGAAGATGATGTTGCGGCGCACCAGGACGCCGGTCAGCCCCAGACCGAACAGCACCGCCGCCAGCACGAGGCCGTGCTCCATGGGGACGGCGGCCATCACGATTCATCCTCCTCGCCGTCCGACGACACCCGGCGGCCCAGGTGAAAGGCGCCCACCAGGCCCGCCAGCAGCAGCATGGCGGCCAGTTCCACCCCCAGCACGTAGGGGCCGTAGAGCGCGGCGCCCACCCGTTTCACCCCCACCGCGCCCGGAGCACCCGCCGGACCGGACTCGGCGGCCACCAGCACCAGGAACTCGACGAACAGGATCGCCGAGAGGATCGCCGGCCCGCGCCACGCCTTGGGATCGAGCCACTGCCGCTCCCGGGCGGTGGCCTCGGCCCCGAGATTGAGCATCATGATGACGAATACGAACAGGACCACGATGGCCCCGGCATAGATGATCACCTCCAGCGCCGCCACGAAGGGCGCCCCCAGGGTGAAGAAGATCAACGCCAGCGACAGCAGCGACACGATCATGTACAGCAACGCGTGCACCGCGTTGGTCCGGGTGATCACCATGGCCGTCGCAAAGACCGCGACCGCGGCCGCCAGATAGTAGATAAGGGTCATGATGCTATGAGTACACTTGCGGGAACCGGGGCCCCGCCTTGTCACCGTCCTTGTCCGTCACGGAAGCAGACTCTTCACGTCCACGGGTTTGTCCTCGTTCTCCGACGCCCCCTTGTCCTTGCCGCTGATGGCCATGCCGGCGACCCGGTAGAAGTTGTACCCCGGGTACTTGCCGGGACCGTTGATCAGCAAATCCTCTTTTTCGTAGACCAGGCTCTGCCGGTCGAAGTCGCACAGCTCAAAGTCCGGGGTCAGTTGAATGGCGTAGGTGGGGCACGCCTCCTCGCACAGCCCGCAGAAGATACAGCGCGAGAAATTGATGCGGAAGAACTCCGGATAGCGCCGGCCATCCTCCCGCTCCCCGGCCTGGAGGGCGATGCAATCCACCGGGCAGGCGGCGGAGCAGAGGTAGCAGCCCACGCAACGCTCATCGCCGTCCGGGTCCCGGGACAGGATGATCCGGCCGCGGTAACGGGGCGGCAGATAGGGCTTCTCCTCCGGATACTGGACCGTCACAGGCTTCTGGAACATGTGCAGCAACACCGTCCAGATGGTCCGTAGGATGCTCAACATCGGCGACTCCTCAAGCCTTCAAGAGCAGCAACACTCCCGCCGTCACCACCAGGTTCAGCAGCGACAACGGCAAGAGCACCTTCCAACCGAAAGACATCAACTGGTCGAACCGCGGCCGGGGCAATGCCGCCCGCAGCGTGATGAACACCAGAATGAAGAACAGCAGCTTCAGCCCGAACCACACGATGCCCGGAAGCACCGGCCCCATCCAGCCGCCGAAGAACAGCGTCACGATCATGGCCGAGATCACGGTTACGCCGACGTACTCGCCGACGAAGAACATGCCGAACTTCATCCCCGAGTACTCGGAATGGAAACCCGCCACCAGCTCGGCCTCGGCCTCGGGCAGGTCGAAGGGCAGGCGATGGGTCTCGGCCAGTCCCGCGATGAAGAAGATAATGAAGCCGAGACACTGCGGGACGATGAACCAGACGTCCCGTTGCGCCTCCACGATCTCCCGCAGGCTGAAGGAGCCGGCCATGAGCACCACGCCCATCAGCGACAGGCCCATGAAGACCTCGTAGCTGACCATCTGGGCCGAGGCGCGGAGCCCTCCCAGCAGGGCATACTTGTTGTTGGAAGCCCAGCCCGCCAGCACCACGCTGTAGACGCCCATGGACGACATGGCGAGGAAGAACAACAGGCCGATATTGAGATCGCTCACCCCGATGGTCTCGGTGATGGGTATCACCGCCACCGACATGAGCCCGGTGATGACGATGACCGCCGGCGCCAGAACGAACACGGCCCGGTCCGCGAAGGGCGGGACCCAGTCCTCCTTGGTGAAGATCTTGATCATGTCGGCCAGCACGATGCCGAGCCCGAACGGCCCAACCCGGTTGGGGCCGTAGCGGTCCTGCAGCAGGGCCAGGAACCGCCGCTCCAGCCAGATGAGCAGCGCGGCCAGGATCAGGGGCGCGTTGAGGACCCCCAGAACCACCGCGACCTGTAAGAGCACATCCCTCACGTTACACCCTGCGGCACGGGCTCCAGGCCGGGATGTCGACGCCCTGAAGGCTGCCGACTCCCATGGGGACGCCCACAACACCCGCCGTCATGCCCGCCGTCAGATGCGCCGGCAACTGATACACGGCCCCGTCCAACTCGATCTCGACGTATTCACCCTCCTGCACGCCCAGGTCCTGCGCATCTCCGGGGTTCAGCGCGGCATACGGACCGGGGCTCCGTTGGGCCACCGCCGGAGCGGCCGCGCTCAGCTCATCCGAGCCGAAGATGTGATGCAGCGGCACCACCAGCATCTCGCCGGCACGCCGCTGGAACGGCGCCGGTATCTCGGCGGTGTAGGCGGCATCGCCGTCGGGCTCGGGATCGAGCAGTCGTGTCCCGGGGTCACCCCCCGCCAGCGCCCCGCCCACCTCGGACTGAAACTTGTTCAGGGACTGCACCGAGTTCCATCCGGGCGCCCAGAACCGCGTGATGAGCGGCGACGGCGGCTGCTGGGGATAGCCCTCCATGGAGAACGCCAGCGGCGAATCCGGATCCGCCGGCGGCTTCGGCTCGTGGACGCTGATGTCCGCCTGCACGGCCGTGCGGCCGCTGGCCCGCGGCGACTGGCGCGGCACCTTCTCCCCGTTCACCCGGTACGACGCGGTGGGCAGGCTTGCAGGCAACGGGGCGAACACCGGCACCGCCCGGGCCAGCGCGGCCACGAGATCGTCCGGCGACCCCAGGGCCGCGAGCTCGTTGCGGCCCGCCGCCCGCGCCAGGTCACACAGCCACCGCCAGCCCGGCCTCACTTCCCCTTGGGAAACGTAGACCTGGTAGAAACGCTGCGCCCGGCCTTCGTTGCTGACCAACGTGCCCTCGGTCTCGGCGAAAGAGCCGGCCGGCAGCGCCACCTCGGCGCCGGAGGTCGTGCCATGGGTGGAGTGATCCACCGCCACCACGTGGGTCGACGCCAGCATGGCATCCACCTCGGCGCGGGGGGCGCGCCGATAGAGGTCGTTCTCCAGCACCACAACCGCGTCCACGGTGCCGTCGGCCACCCTCTGGAAGGCCTCCGACGTGTTCACGGCATTGAGCAGCCCGAGGCCGAAACTGTTGCACTCGGACGCCGCGAAGCACAGGTCCGCGGGCCGCTCCCGGCCCAGCGCCCGGGCCACCTGCCCGGCCGCGTCGATGACGGCCTCGCTGCCGCTCCCCGATCCCGACACCACCAGCGGCCGCTCGGCGGCGCGCAACGCGCCGGCGATGGCCTCGGCCAGCGCGCGGTCGCCGTCCGGCAACCCCTCCACCTCCGGAGCGGTCTCGTCCAGCGCCCGGGCCACGGCGTACCCCAGGCGCGCCAGATCGTCGGGCGCGCCGCGGCAACTCGCGGCCGCGACCTCGTCCAGCCGGGTGTCGCCGGTAGTCGCCACGTACAGGGGACCCTTCTGCTGTTGCATCACCTGGCGCAGGGCCGCGTCGTCCCAGCGGGGAATGCGGAGCTGCATGGCGTTCTTTCGGGGGACCTGCTTCACCGCCTGGCGCACCGCCAGGGCCAGCAGCGGAGCGGTCTGGGTGACGTCCTCCCCGAGAATGAAGACCGCGTCGGCGGACTCGACCTCGCGCAGCGACGGCGGCCGCACGCGGCCGCCCCGCAGCACCCGGAGCATGCGGGCCACCAGGTGGTCCTCCCCGGAAGCCATGCCGCTGAAGAAGTTCCTGGCTCCCACCAGGGTGCGCAGCGCGAAGTTGGCCTCCAGCGACGCCCTGGGCGAACCGATGCCGATGACTCGCGACTGCCGGCCCACCAACGAGGCCGCCCGGGCCAGCGCCTCCGACCCGCTCGCCGGCCGGCTCGCGCCGTTCTCGCGCACCAGCGGCTGCCCCAGGCGCCCCTCGCCGTTGACGAACTCGTAGCCGAACCGCCCGCGGTCGCAGAGGAAATAGCCGTTGACCTCGGCGTTGTAGCGATTGAGGATCCGGCGAAGCTGGCCGTAGCGCTCGCCCGCGATGGTGTTGCAACCGAGGCTGCAATGGGCGCACACCGACGGGGCGGTCTGCAGGTCCCACTTGCGGGTGTAGTGCTCCTTCAGCGTCTTGTCGGTGAAGACCCCGGTGGGGCAGATCTCCACCAGGTTGCCGCTGAACTCGTTCTCCAGGGCGCCGTCCTCGTGGCGTCCGAAATAGACGTGGTTGTGCGAGGCGAAGGCGTCCAGGTCCTTGCCGCCGGCGTAGTCGCGGTAGTAGCGAACGCAGCGGTAGCAGGTGATGCAGCGGTTCATCTCGTGGTTGATGAACGGACCCAGTTGCTGATTGGTGAAGGTACGCTTGCCGAACCGGTACCCGCGGTAGTTGTGACCGGTCATCACGGTCATGTCCTGCAGGTGACACTCGCCGCCCTCGTCACACACCGGACAATCGTGCGGATGGTTGCTCATGAGGAGCTCGATGATGCCGGCGCGGAACTGGGCAGCATCCTTGTCGCGAATGGAGAAGCGCGCGCCGTCCATCGCCGGGGTCATGCACGCCATGACGATGCGGCCGCGCTGGTCGTTCTCGTCGCGGTACTGCTTGACCGCGCACTGGCGGCAGGCGCCCACCGACCCCAGCGCCGGATGCCAGCAGAAGTACGGCAGGTCCAGGCCCTTTGAGAGGCACTCCTCCAGCAGGTTCTTTGCGGGGTCGACCTCGTAGGCTCGGTCGTCAACGTAGATGGTGGCCATGATCGTTACGTTACGCTGCGTCGCTTCTAGTGTCCTGTCCAATGAGATGTCATGCGAATTTGCCGGTCTATTTCGTCGTCGGCTGCGTTGCTCTTCCTCGCGTGGTGCCCGCCACTGCTCGTCATCGCGCCTTGCCGACGACGAAATATCCTGCGCAACTTAGCATGAGATCTCATTGGACAGGACACTGGGAATGAGCTTCTCGAAGTCCTCACGAAAATACTTGAGGGCGCTCTGCAACGGCTCCATGGCGCCCGGTGCGAGGGCGCAGAACGTGTTGCCGGGGCCCATCATCCGGGTCTGCATCTCCAGCCGTTCCAGGTCTCCGGGCCGCCCCCGGCCCTCCAGCAGTCCTTGGAGGATCCGCGCGGTCCAGGGGAGGCCGTCCCGGCACGGCGTGCACCAGCCGCAGGACTCCTGGGCGAAGAAGCGTTCGAGGTTGAGCACCATGCCCACCACCGAAGTCTTGTCGTCCAGGACGACCATGAGGCCGGTGCCCAGGCGGCTGCCCGCCGCCTGCACCGAGCCGTAGTCCATCTTGGTATCCAGGTGCTCTTCCACCAGGAAGTCGGTGGAGGCGCCGCCCGGGAGGACGCCGCGAAACTGGTAGCCTTCGCGCATGCCGCGCGCCCGCCGCTCGAGGATCTCCCGGATGGTGGTGCCCAGCGGCAGCTCCCAGGCCCCCGGCCGCCTCACCTTGCCGCTGACGCCGTAGAGCTTGGTGCCGCCGTCCTCGCTGCGGCTGAGTCCCAGGTACCACTGGGCGCCGTTACGCAGGATCGGAGCGATATTGCACAGGGTCTCGACGTTCTGGACGATGGTGGGCTTGCCCCACAAGCCGCTCACCTGGGGAAACGGCGGCTTGGCCCGGGGATTGGCGCGCTTGCCCTCCAGCGCGTTGAGCAGCCCGGTCTCCTCGCCGCACATGTAACGCCCGGCGCTGGTGTGCAGGAGCAGATCGAAGCTGTAGTCGGAGCCGAGGATGTTGTCGCCCAGATAGCCCTTGTCCCGGGCCTCGGCCAGCGCCCGCGTGATCCGCTCGGCCGCCAGCTTGTAGGCCCAGCGGAGGAAGATGTACCCGGTGGGGGCCTGGATGGTGTAGGCCGCCAGGATCATCCCCTCGATGAGAAGGTGCGGGTTGCCCTCGAGGATCATGCGGTCCTTGAACGTGCCCGGCTCCATCTCGTCGGCGTTGGCCACCAGGTACTTGGAGGTGGGCGCGTTGTCGCCCATGGGCACGAAACTCCACTTCTGGCCGGTGGGGAACCCCGCGCCGCCGCGGCCCCGGAGCCGGGAGTCGGTCACTTCCTTCAGGACGTCGGCCGGGGTCATCTGCTTGAGCACCCGGCGCAGCGCCGCGTACCCGCCCACCTGCTCGTAGGCCGCCAGGTCCAGCACCCCGCCGTCCGACCGCAGGTCCCCGGTGAGGGGCTTGTCCATGGATGATCCGTTCGCCATAAGACCGCCTCAAGCCTCCGTCGGCTGCCGGTACCGGCCGAGGATCTCGTCCACCTTCCCGTTGTCGAGGTTCCGGTAAAGGTCGTTCCCCACCATCATGGCCGGGCCGCGGTCGCAGGTGCCGAGGCAGGCCATGGGCAGCAGCGTGAACTTGCCGTCGGCCGTGGTCTCGCCCAGCTCCACCCCGAGACGGGTCTTGAGATGGGCGCAGATGTCTTCGTAACCCAGGATCCAGCAACTGACGCTGTCGCACAGCAGGATAACGTTCTCCCCCACGGGCTTGCGGAAGATCAGGTTGTAGAACGTGGCGACGCTGTCCAGCGCCTCCGGGCTCATGTCCAGCAGCGCGGCGATCTCCTTCACGTGCTCGTCCGACACCCAGCGGTTGCGCTCCTGGACGATCTTCAGCGCCTCCACGCACGCGGCCTGCGGGTTGTCGTAGTGGGCGGCCTCCGCCCTGATTCGATCGCGCTCCTGTTCCGTCAGCATGGGATCCTCGTCGTCCTACGAGTACGATTTGGCGTCCTTCAATTTGGCGCCCTTCGACTTCGCTTCGCTACGCTCAGGACGAACGGAAGAGGTTTTTCTACCACCGCTCCTCCTGAGCTTGTCGAAGGGCCCAGGACGAATGGGAGGGGTTTTTCTACCACCGCTCCTCCTGAGCCTGTCGAAGGGCTCAGGAACAACGGGAGGGGTTGCTCCGCAACCGCGCGTCCTGAGCCTGTCGAAGGGCTCGGGACGAACGGGAGGGGGCGTTCTACCGCCGTTACCACCGTTCGTCCTGAGCGTAGCGTAGCGAAGTCGAAGGACTGCCATCTTCCTCACCGGTCGATATCCGCCAGCACGAAATCAATGCTCCCCAGGATCGCCAGCAGGTCGGGCACCATGACGCCCCGGCTCATGAGCGGGATCATTTGCATGTGGGCGAAGGACGGCGTCCGGATGCGTACCCGGTAGGGAATCGTGCCGCCGTCGCTCACCAGCCGGTAGCCGTTGTTGCCCTTGGTCGCCTCGATGCCCATGAAGGATTCCCCGGCGGGAATCACCGGCCCCCAGCTTACGCTCAGGAAATGGTTGATGAGCGTTTCGATGTCGTGCATCGTGCGGTCTTTCCGCGGCGGCGTGGTCAGCGGATGATCCGACTTGTAGTGTCCCGGGGGCATGTTCTTGAGGCACTGGTCGATGATCCGGAGGCTCTGGCGCATCTCCTCGATGCGCACCACCGCGCGGTCGTAGCAGTCGCCGTGCTCGGCGGTGGGGATGTCGAAGTCGAACCGGTCGTATCCCGAGTAGGGCCGTTTCTTGCGGAAGTCCCAGTCGAAGCCACAGGCCCTGAGTCCGGGCCCGGTCACGCCCCAGTCGATGGCCTCCTCCGCGGTGTAGGCGCCGATGCCCTGGGTGCGCGCCTTGAAGATGCGGTTCTGCATCACGATCTTGTCGTATTCCACGAGCCGGTCCGGGAGGTAGTCGACGAAGTCCCGCACCATCGCCTGCCAGCCCTTGGGCAGGTCGTGGGCCACGCCGCCGATGCGGAACCAGCTCGGATGCATGCGGCCGCCGCACACCGCCTGCACGATGTCGAAGATCCGCTCCCGGTCGTTGAAGGTGTAGAACACCGCGGAGAGGGAGCCGACATCCTGGGCGAAGGTGCCGTACCATACCAGGTGGCTGGCGATGCGGAAGAACTCCGACATCATCACACGAATGACCTGGGCGCGGTCGGGCACGTCGATGCCGGCGAGCTGTTCCACCGAAAGGACGTAGGCGAGATTGTTCATCACCCCGCCCAGGTAGTCGATACGGTCGGTGTAGGGGATGAAGGAGTGCCAGGACTGCCGTTCGCCCATCTTCTCCGCGCCCCGGTGGTGGAAGCCGATCTCGGGCAGGCAGTCGACGATCTCCTCGCCGTCGAGCTGCAGGATAATGCGGATGACGCCGTGGGTGCCGGGATGCTGCGGCCCGACGTTGAGGAACATGAAGTCCGTGCCGTCGTGGCTGCGCTTCATGCCCCAGTCCTCGGGGCGGAAGCGCAACGCCTCCTGCTCCCGGTCCTGCCGTTCGTCGGGAAGCTCGAACGGACCCATCTCCGTGGCCCGGGCCGGGTGCTCCTTGCGCAGCGGATGACCTTCCCAGGTAAGCGGCATGAGGATGCGGCGCAAGGCGGGATGTCCGTCGAAGCGGACCCCGAACATGTCCCAGACCTCGCGCTCGTACCAGTTGGCCGAGGGCCAGAGTCCGGTCGCCGTGGGCAACGAGGCGTCGGCGTCGGCGAGGGCCACCTTGATGCACACGTCCTCGTTCCGCCCGTAGGAGAGCAGGTGGTAGAGGACGGTGAACTCGCTGTCGGGCTGGCCGTCCCGCTGCTTGCGGAAACGCTCGTCGATGGCGGTGAGGTCGTACAGGGTACCGAAGGGCCGGTCCACCTCGGTCTTGAGGAATTTCAGGACGGCGGGCAGGCGCTCCCTGGACGTCCACAGGGTCGGAAACCCGCACCGGGTCTCCTGCGCCGTGAAGGCGTCGGCGCCGAAGCGGCCTTCGAGCTCGGTCACCACCGAAGGCGCATCACTCATAGGTCGCACCCACTGCCCCGCCGCCGGGAAACGGAATCCTTCGAAATGGCGTCCTTCGACTTCGCTTCGCTACGCTCAGGACGAACGGGGACAAGGGGAAACAAAGGGCATTCGATGCCCAATTCATCCACCACACTTGGGATGAACGGGGCTAACAGTCCCCGTAACCGTTCGTCCTGAGCGTAGCGGAGCGTCAGCGAAGCAAAGTCGAAGGACGCCATTGATCGGAGTTCCCTGGACTCAGACCTCATCCGGCGAGCGCAGACTTGTGGCTCGGATACGGTCGGGCCGTTTCACGTCCCGCATTGCCGCCATCGGCCCCCTCTCGACGCCCTGGGGACCCACCATCCAGCTCAACGGCCGCCGCTCGTTGGCCACGGCCTTCTGCAACAACGTCAACGCCTCCAGAAAGGCCCAAGGACTGGGGGGGCACCCCGGCACGTACACGTCCACCGGCAGGATCTTGTCCACCCCCTGGACCACGCTGTAGATGTCGTACATGCCGCCGGAGTTGGCGCAGGCGCCCATGGAGATGACCCAGCGGGGCTCCATCATCTGCTCGTAGAGGCGCCGCACGATGGGCGCCATCTTGATGAAGGGGGTCCCCGCGATGACGATGACATCCGCCTCCCGGGGGGTGCCGCGGATCACCTCGGCGCCGAAGCGGGCCACGTCGAACTTGCTGGTGAGGCTCGTGGCCATCTCCACGAAGCAGCAGGACAGCCCGAAATGGAACGGCCAGATGGAGTTCTTGCGCCCCCAGGTGACGAGGTCGTCAAGTCGCGCCATGACCAGGACCTTCCTGATGGCTTCGTCGAGGCCGCCCTTCCCCGGCTCCGCCGGCTTGGGCTCGGTCAACGACCATTGCATGGGGGTGCGCCTCTATCCTTTCTCCCGGGCGGCCTTGGCCAGCCTGAGTCGAACCGGCTCCCAATCCAACGCGCCCATGCGGTACTCGTAGATCAGCCCCACCGCCAGCACCGCGACGAACACCAGCAGGCCCGCGTACCCGGCCCAGCCCACCTCCTCGTACGCCACGGCGTAGGCGAAGATGAACACCGCTTCGAGGTCGAAGATCACGAACAGCATGGCGACGATGTAGAACTTGACCGACAACCGCACCCGTGCCGTGCCGGTGGATACGATGCCCGACTCGTAGGGCTGCCCGGTGGCACGATCCGAGTGCCGTTCTCCGAGGATATACGACAGCCCGATCATGCTCCCCGCCACCACGAGAGCAATCAGAAAATAGAGGCCCAGCGGCCAGAGTGTCTCGCTACCCATGATGCATCGCCGCGTACATTCTTGTCAGGAAATGAATTCCAAGGCTGGGCAGAAAGGGTAGTATATCGGCCAAGGGGATGTCAACTAAGAGGTGGTCGGTGATGAGCGGGGTCAACTCGACATCGCAGGGCGTCTCGCCCACCGCGTGACGGTATAGTCCCAAATACCTTCGAGATCAGCCTGGGCCGCTGGGGAGAGAATGTATCGCGCCATGCCGCCTAAGTGGATTTCTTGCGGGCGATGAACGCGTCGAAGTCAAACGGTGTCGCCGGGCCGGATTGCTCACCTTCGATGAGGGCTTCCCTCAGA
>Ga0209020_1002285_pt1 | contig 15811 bp, 19 predicted proteins | sample PinacodermBB_FD_187298 | JGI IMG/M metagenome (GOLD analysis project Ga0209020, IMG submission 187298) | Host-associated microbial community of the marine sponge Aplysina aerophoba from Gulf of Piran - sponge pinacoderm, lysed by bead... | ecosystem: Host-associated > Porifera > Sponge >...
TCAGCGCCATGGAACGACCGAGACACTGCGCGGGTTGTGGCGGCGCGGGCAGCACCGGACCGTCGCCGTTTCCGGGATTCATCCGCCGCGCCTCCTCCAAGACGGCCACCGCCTCGTCGGTCAGCGGCGTAGTGTGCTCGTAGCCCGTCTTCTCGTGCTTCGCCCGCCACCGTACCATCGCGCTCTCGAAGTCGATGTCCGACCACATGAGATTGCGGATGGCCCCGATCCGGTGGCCGGTCTCGTGCGCGAGCACGAGCGCGACGCGGAACCGCCAGTCCACCCGGCGGGACACCTTCAGAAGCGCCCGGTATTCCTCCTCTGTCAGAACGACGCGGATGGGGTTCTTCGCCCTGGGCTTCCTGAGACCCTTCAGCGGGTTCCTGTCGAGCAGCGGGCGGCCGTACTCGTCCCTCGACCTCGCCGCCCAGTTCAGCACCGCCATCAGGAACGTCAGGTCCCATTCGATGGTGCGGTTGCCCACGGGCCTTCCACTGGGACCAATCCTGCCCGCCCGCCGCTCCCGTATGAACCTGTCCCAATCGCGCCGGGACAGCGGATCATCTAAGGGCTGAATCACGGCAGGAGATCACGTAAGTCTAATCAGGACTGCACGATCTGCGCTTCCTGCCGTTGGACTGGACCCTGCTGGACCGTGCCCCGAAAGCGGGAAAAGCGGCCTTGAATGGCGGGACTCCCGCGCCCGCACCACCCACTTCGCTGAAGGCCTCCGAAGCTCACCTCGCGTACATCTCGGGACGCCATGTCGGCGGCGAATCGGCGATCCGACCTACCGGAGCGCCGCGCCGGGATTCTTCAGGGCGTGGGCACCACCTCACGCATGGAGGTTCCGGCGATCCACAAGCCGCGTCCGCGGGAGCTGGCTGACGACCGTCATTGGTCGTGAGCCATGTGCAGGACCGCGAGGTGAGCGGCAGGCCGAAAGGTACACTCGGGCCGCGATTCTTGCCAGACTGAGTCTTGTTCAACGGCAAAGCCTGAACGCGGGGCCGACTGACTGACTGACCGGGTTGGAATCCGCTCGTCAGCGAGACAGAAGCCGACCCGTGTATACTTGCGCGGGGGTGGGGTGCTTCATATCCTCATGGCGTCGCCGACAGTGCTGGTCACCGATCAGGACCTCCAGCCCCTCGCCGGCATCGCCGTGGCGAGGTGGGACGCCGATCAGGTCAAGCGGGAAGGAGTGACCGACGCCGATGGCGTCTGGACTGATCCGAACGTCCGCAAAGGCAACTACCGCGTCGAGGCCGCCGGCGCCACGCCCGCAACCTGCCGTGTCAAGGCCCAGGAAAGGGCGCAATGCGCCATGGTCGTGGATGTAGTCCTCGCCAACCTGAAACTCGTGGCCCGTCACGGTCACGACAACCGGCTCAGGCGACACATCGAACGGACCCCAATCGCACCCTGCTCCAACCACCAAGGATCCGCAGATCGCCAGACCCGCCAAAGCCCGACGGCACACGTCAACGCCCCCAATCGAAGGTCATGCACATCATGGTCTACCTCAGGTAGGCTACGCCGACGAGCAGGGACGTCATGCGATAACCGCCGAACTCAATCTCACTGTAGGATTCACTGGTCAGTTCATGCCCGTACTGGAGATCCAGTGTGAGGTCCCACTGCGGCGACATCGGGATATCCAAGCCCGCGCCCGCGCCCACACCCGCGATGAAGTCCTCGTCGCGCGTTCTGCACTCTTGCGCTGGCGTGTCGTCGAGCGAAGTCTCATAGCAACCGGCGGCTAACCCGAAGATCCCGCCGCCCCCAAGACGCAGGGTGAGCCGGTCGTTCAACAGGATGTCCCCCATCCACAGCAACTGCGCGTCGATGTAGTGCTGGCTCCTGTGGAAACGTCGTGAGTTGTAGAAGCATGGCGGGATCTCTCCGGGCTCAATGCTGATTTCGGGCGGGTCGAGGCAGGCACTGTCTTCATAGCCTCTGCGCGCGTAGGAGACGCCGAGACGGAAGCCCCAGGCGGATGTCGCCGAGACGCCTACCGTCACGCCAATGCTGGGGTCCTCGGTAGCGAAGCGCGAGCTGTTGGCGCCAGCGTTGAGGCCGACCTGGGTGACGGTGGGCGAAGCCGCCGCTCCGAACAGGCTCGCCACGATCAGGATAGCGAGTTTGTCCATGATCCGATTACTCGGCTGTGTCCTGCTTCCAGGTTTCGCGGATGGTTCTCGATCAATCTCCGCTTCGGCGCTGCCAGACTTCGTATAGTAGGGCCAGCATCCTCGGTCGCTGACCGTGGCAAGCAGATGTGGCGTTGGTCGCTCTTGGAGGGCATTCTCACCGCCCGAACCCTATCGGCACCCGAAACTTCACCAAGTCCACGGGCCGGTCCACGCCGGGCGAAAAGGAGTAGTACGCCATCTTCTCGATGGTGTAGTGGGCGAGGAACCCGCTGAGCGCGCCGAGGAGCGCGCCGTTGAGCGCCGAGCCCGCAATGCTTCTCCCGCAAATGCCGGCGCCGTTCTTCTCCTCTTGGCGGTTCCCGTTCCCGCCGTCCTCGTCGGCGCTGTGGTCGCAGAGGGCTGCGGTGAGGAACGCGCCTGCGGCCGCACCGCCGCCCACAAACCACTTCATGTACGAAACGTATTCATCGTTTCGGGCATTTGCGAAATGCAGGGCAGGGGCGGACAAAAGCCCCACGGCCGGACCGGGACGCTTCCCAACGGCGTGCTGGCCGGCCAGCGGTACCGCTGCCAGAAGGGCGACCAGAACGCTAGCGAGGTGTCTCATGGGGTGTGAGAAGCCAGCGGCGGATCCGAACCCCACCCACCCCTTCTATTCGTCGAGGCAGTTCGCCGGACTTCCAACGCGTTATCCATTCCTGGTAGCTGGCGCTCTCCGTGTGGTCCGCTGACCCTGAGAGAGTCAGGATGCCGGTCGATGTAACCTGCGCGACTCCCAGTTCCTTTCCGCGCTCAGGAACCCCGTCGGTGGTCGCCTCCGATACTGTGTGGACAGGGACAAGGTGAGCCGTCAGCTTGATGCCGTCGACCCGGCTGCACTCTGCTGGCTTCGCGACGATCCCGTCCGCTCTCCACAGAGCATATCCTGGTGCAATGATCTCCACATCGTAGGTGCCAGGACGACCCGGGCCACCAGTGAGCAAGTCATCGATACCAACCATTGTCTCTACGTAAGCACCGTCCATCAGGACGCCGACTGCGGCCACACCAGGAGCTTGACCTGTCGATGAATCCAGTACAGTAACCTGAATCGCATAGTCTATCGAGGGTGGACAGACTTTCGGCCCAAGGAGTTCGCACCCCTGCACGAGTAGGAGGGCCACGGCCACCATACCGAGCCTCAGTCGTCTGTCTGCCGGGGGTTTCCCTTGAAGATCTCCGCGTCTTCCCTCTATGGAGGCGGACATGCACTTCCCGACATGGAGGTGTGGCTTCCGGAAACGTCGGTGCCGACCCTCATGCACGAGGCATACCGCTTTCCAGAAACTCCCACCAAGGTTCAGTTCCGCGCACGCTGGTGGATGAGGTACAGCGCCTTCCAGTACTTTCCGCCGGAATCGGCGTATTCGCAGCCGAGCAGTCCGTCGATTCGGTTTCCGCCCGACACCTTGCCGTTGAGAGTGCACTGCATCGTGCGCGCACGGTACCGAAGCTCGAACTGCCAATCGATTTCATCCCGGCGAAAACAGTGATACCCACGAAACGTCCCTCGTGTCGTGTCGCCGTGGGGACCTTGGTGGAAAGAGCGATCGGTCACGAAGGTGCCGCTGCTTCCATCATGCTCCACATCGAACTGCCACCATGGGTACGTGTCCCTCGTGGTGAACGGCGCTTCCCGCCCCTCCCATATGCCATCTAGCGGGGGCGGCGGTGGCGTCATGGACTCGCCGAACAGGCCCGAGTCGTAGGCACAGTCGTCTCCACACGCGACCGCGAGGACGGTCAACACCAGGATCGCGCACCTTCTGAGACTCAAGTTCATGAACGCCTCCTGAAGAGAAGTCAAGCTTCCTAGCGCCCTAACCGACTATGGTGTACTCCGTAGCCACCACAGTGCAACGCACCGCAGCCCGGTCGTTATGGGGCCACTGCTCCATGTCGAGCGACCACTCGGCGCGGGAGTGCTTCGGCATATGGGTCGAGTACCAGGAAAAGGGTCGCGCCGGTCCGACGAACGCGGTCACAGTCACGTCAGCAAGCTCGATGTTGGCCACGCCAAAGGCCCTCAGAGTGAGCCGAGGCCCATCCACCGTCGGGTGGGTACGGCACTCGGTGACCCTGGCATTGAGTGCCAGCCGGGTGGTCACCGGGTAGCTCTGCGTCTTCGTCGAGCCGTCGCGCGCTGTGGCGGTGATGGTGACCACTATGTCTAGAGTAGATCTAACGGTTTTATATAAACGACTTACGTAGACGATGATGCGGGTGTCCCCTCATCCCATCCCACTTCCCGAACGGGAACGTGCCGGTCCGCTGAGGATCTCCCCGGACGCTGACGCCTGCTTGCATGGTCATTGGCTTTGGCCGAATCGAAGAGCCGACGGAAGCTGAATGCTGGCGACCCTCTGCAAGCCCAGCGAGTCGGTCACGACTCCCAACATTCGCGAGTCCGATATCCTGTACGGTCTGAATCCTCCGGGCAGGGTCACCCGCGAGTATCTCGGTTCTTCGGCTGCCAAGGCGATTGTCCGCCAACGGCGGCCCTGCCCAAGCGGATGAGATCCACCGTCGAATTCCTGAATCCAAACCCGCCCCGTGGCACACCGGAGATCGACGCCGAGCGGGGTTGTCGGGGCGAACTGATCCCGGCTTCCGGCCTCCGCTTGCTCCAGCATCGGTTGGATTTCGCTGCCGACTTGCCGTCCCTGCAACTCGGCTTCCATCTGGCCACGCAGATACGCCAGCCTGTCATCGCGGGTCAGCGGCTTGCCTTCCCACGGCACCAACAAGGAGTCTCGTGTCTCCCAGCTTGCCCCGACCAGATAGAGGTGCCGGGCAATCGGATCCAGCAGCGCAATTCGGTCGTCGGGACACACGTCCCAAAGGGGCACGGCCGAGAGAATGGTCCCGGCTCTCTGGTCCTCGTGCGGCGCGCCACGGAGTTCCATGAAATCGACTACGTGTTCGACGCTCCCGTCGTCATCGAACCGGGCCAATCTCCCACTCCATACAGCGGCAGCGGAATTCACCGCCTCACGATACTCGGCCCTTACAGTACCTTCCGTGGCCGTGGCGACACGCAGGGGGTCTCCGAAGGTCACGACATCGATGTCCCCCCGAACAGTGCCCAATCGACCCGCGTCCCAGGTCGAGACGAGCGTTCCGGTCGCCGAGAACGTGCGATACAACCTCGCCGCCGCGTCCCAGAGGGTGATCTCACCGACGGCGCCCCCGTCCACCAGGGCCAGTGCCGACCGCACCTCATTCGGACCGTCGCCATGCCGTCCGAACGCAACGACCTCGACGCCCTGCCGGAATCCATGCACGAGGGGATCGGCGGTAGTAAGCACCCAAACGAGGCTGTCCGTCTCCACTACATCGACGATGTCCCACAAGTCGCCCCGAGGAGACTCCCAAGCCATCTGGTCGGGATCGATGCCGATGGTCGCGGGTTCGGCATCCCGAGCCCCATCGCAAGAACAGAGCAGGAGCGGGAGCATAGCGGAACGAGAAAAGATCTTGCGCATGGTTCAGCCTCAGTCTCTGTGGCGCACGGAAGGCATGGAGGAGGAATAGTTCCGTTTCCAGTGGCGCTCCTCGGTGGGGCTCCAAATCGGAAGGCACTTCCCCATTCATCGTACAGGTTCATCGGTGCCTGCGCGACAAAGCACCAAGCGAATGGGGACGAGTCCGTCACGCGCTCCAGCGCGGGAGGGCGAAGACTGGCTTGTGCCCGATACCGGTCTCAAGCCAGCCGACTCCGTGTTGAACACGGAGGCTGGCAAGGGGGTGGCTGCGCCCCCCTTAGACCCCCGGCATTTGGCGGCGGCCGCCGGTGAAGCTGCCGCGAGGAAGACGCTGGCGGTGACGCTTCGCAGAAGGTGCGCCGTCATGGCGGCTCAGCCGCGTCACCCTGGCGGGGCAAACCCGCCCGGCGAGAGAGGGCGACCGCGCTAGCCGTCGCCGTCTGCGGCGGCCGACCGCCTTCCGGGATCCACCCGCTCCAGATGACCGCTTTGTGGAGCGCAACCGACTCGACTATCCTTCCGGGCGGACGCGGATTCGCGTCCGCGGCACCGAAGCGCCCAGAAAGAGGGCTGACACGATGGGCATGCGGATCACACGTACCCACACCGTCGCAGCCGCCCTTCTACTGGCAGGATGCGCGACTTCCGGCCCGAAGCCCGGTGCCTACGAGGACATCTTGGCGATCGGCGCAACCTACCCTGCCGGGAAGTTGCCGATCACGCGGATCAACCGGCTGTTCGGTCGTGACCCCGACGCGACCATAGAGGTTGTGGTAGGTCACCGTGAGACGCGGACCGAGGAAGTCACCCACGAGTCTGTTCGGCTCACCTATCCCGAGGACCACAGATGCCGTTTGAATTTCAGTGACGCGCCCGCGCGGTTGAACGAGTTCATGGAGTGCGTAGCAAGATCGCAGGACGCCATCTTCGGTGTCATCGTCAGCGAAGTGGTGTCCGACGACATCACCCTCCACACGATATGGGGGTTCCATGTACAGCCCCGCCATGGGGGGCAGGGCCATGCGGCCGTCATGGCGATCGCCGGAGCGTATCCCGCTGCGCCACCGCAAGGCCCGTACGGGGCGCAAACCCAAGACCGGCGAGCCTGTCGAGGTTCCGCCCCGTGAAGTGCCTGTCTTCGAGCCTTCGAGGCACCTTCGCAGCCGGGTGGCCGGGAGCTTACGCGCCCTGTAACGGGGGAGAGCCGTTGGATGCCATTTGGCAAGCCGTAGCCGGACCGTGGAAACCGGACGGCGGGGCGAGACCGGATGCCCCGCTCGGCCAGAGGCGCCCCTCAAGTTATCATAGTGAAGCGGAGGGGTCTGGCCACCCTTCCGACGAGGAGAAAGGCGTCGCGGTTTACGAGAATGACTCCATTACCGCAGTGCTACTCTCCGTGGAGCCACCAGATCGCATTGAGATCGACGAGGCCGCGCGCAATCACCCGGCCCGAGGCACTCTGGCTGGTGTTGGACAGCCACAGCATCAGCGGCTGGGAAGGGATAGCCGAACCATGAAGACATTGCTTGTCACCGTGCTCTTGGCGGCCCTACTAGCCGCCGCACCCGTGTCCGCACAGCGTACGAGCCGTCTTCACCTGGGCGTCACCGTCACGTCGATGCACGGCCACGTATGGGAGAACACGATGGCTGGCGCCTATGGAGGCGTGTCGTTCGATATGCGCGACTACCTTCGCCTCGGTGTCCTCTACGTCCAGAAAGGACGGGTCTGGGGGGACCGCTTGAACTCGACCGGGGAACGCGTGCACTCGATCGAGGTGCCCGTGCTCTACAAGCACACGATCGCCAAGAACACTCACCTTCTGGTGGGCGCGGCACCCAGCTACGACTACTATCTCGACATTGGCGAGGTGATCGGCCTGGCCACACGAGCGGAAGACTACCCCTTCGGTGTAGAGGTGGCGTACGTCCATGGCCTGGTGCGCGATACCGGCTTCACGCACGGCAGTGAACCCGGACATCGAGTGCTCAGGATCGGCGTTGAGATCCCGCTGAGGGCCGGAGAGCGAGCACGATGAGAGCCATCCCGATCCTTTTCATGGCGGTGCTCGCCACCTTGCCGGCCTCGGCTCAGGAAGTCGGCTGGTACGCAGGCCCCACCTTAGGGTGGTTCAACACCCGCTTCGGATCACGACTCGGCCTCAACGCCGGCGTGTCGTTCCAGCGGTTCGATGAGCACCCCAACCTCCGGGTCGACCTGCGCTACGTTCAAAGGGGAGGCGGTTGTTGCCCGATCCACTCCCTGCAAGCGCCCGTGCTCTACACGACCATGCTCACTGCGACCGGCTACGTTTTCGTGGGTCCGGCGCTGGCGATCGGCTACGCCTATGACCAGGAACGCATCGCAGACCTGAGCGCGGTGGGGGGGTTCGGCTTGGAGTTGTACCGCACCGAGACCAAGGTGATCGGTTGCGAAGCCGCGTACAGCGTCAGCCTTCCACTGTACCACCTGAGCTACTACGGCTTCGAGACCGTCGATGACCCCCTGCAGGGGTTGAGCCTCAACTTCATTCTTCGGTTATGACAGGACACGCCGCAGCCCCGTTGTTTCCCGGGCTGCCCCCTCACGGAGCTGCGGCGAAAGCCATTCGAGGTCGCCGCCCGCTCCATCGGCCTTGGTCCGGCGGGCCACGACGGTGCAGCACGCCGGTCGAGCCGCCGTCGAGACGGCGTTGCAGCCGAGGGGATGCTGTGCTCCCCTTCGAACCCCTGGTCGGTCCTCACTCCGTGGATGACGCTTGAACTCCGACTAGCGGCTACGGGGGCATGAGCCGCTATCTTCTCGTCGTGGTTCCACACTCACTCTGCGACCGGCGAAGGAGAACACGACCCATCCGCACCGCCTTCTTTTCGCGCCCTGCCCGCAATGCGTTCGGAGCCCGCGCGGCTCTCAACGCGACGATGGTCCTGGCCATGATGGGATGCGGTGTGGACAGAGTGCCCTCGACCCCGGTCAATCTCTTCGATGAAGCGGCGGGGACGGTGGTCACGAGACGCTTGGCTTTCGATACGCTGTGGGTGTACGGAGGGGCGGGCGATACGATCATGCTCAACGCCGACCGCGTGGCGGCGTTTCCGGACGGTGACGCTGCTGTCCTTGATATGTTTGGTCGGCGGGTTCACAGGGTGGGTGTCGGCGGCGTCGCCTGGTCGTGGGGAACCAGGGGTGAAGGGCCGGGAGAAATCGACCATGTGAGGGACTTGGACGTGAATGCCGAGGGAGAAGTCGTGCTTGCCGATTCCCGCAACGGCAGGCTGCACTGGCTGGCGGGGGACGGAAGCTGGCTCCGAGAGGTCGGGCTGCCGGAGGGCTCGATCAACGTGGATGCGGTCGCGGCGCTGGGGGACGGTCACTACATACTCTCCTCGCTGATGTACGGCACCGCTCTCGCGACCCTTGAGTCTACGCCACCAGGTACGATCGCGGCCAACCGGTGGGTGCGGGTGTCCGCAGAGGGCGAAATCGAGGGGCTCGTACCCTTCCCTTGGGACGGCTTCCGCTCAATGTCCTTTTTTCAGACGGTTGGCAATATCGCTGGTGCCCGATCACTGTCCGCGAGCGGTGGCCGGCGGTGGGTATTCGGGTTTGGCTTGGGCAACGGCTTCTTCGTCTTCAACGACAGTGTGGCCGAGGCGTACCCCTACGTGCGCCATGCCGACTTCCCGGAGGTTGAAGCGGGAGGCTTGGGGGGCGGCAGGGACGGGTTCCGGGTCAGCTATCGCGAAGGCCGTCCGGACCGCGTGGCCCGTGACGTGGCGATTCGAGGTGACACCGTGTATGTGCTTGCGGGCAACCACTGGGAAATCGATCGCTACGAGTCAACTACCGGCCAATACCTGGATTCGGTGCTGCTACCCGTGCCGTTGTCCCGGTTTGCGCTGGCCCGCGATGCGCTGGTCGGCATCGTTGCCGGGGGGATGTACCCGCAGGTCATCGCGCTGCGAGCCAAGTAGCTGCCCGGCTCTTGGCATCGGGCTGCCAGTGTCGCACGACGGCACTCGCCGGACTGCGAGCGCTTTTGGGGGGATCGAAGGGGGAGGCGCGCGCCCCCTCGCCAGCCGCAACGTTGAACGTTGCGTGTGCTGGCTTGTCCACAGAAACAGTGGTTCAAGCCAGCCCGGCGGAGCCGCCGTCCCCTCCGCTCCGGGCATCGCCCGGAACACCCTTGGCGACGACGGCGGCGCTCCCTCCCGCGAGACCGCATGCCACCCTACCCCCCTACCCCTCGGGAACCCGAGATCTTCGCTCTCTGGCGATCCTGGGGCCCGTAGGATACCCGAAATGCCCCTAGAAACCGTCTGCGAGGCCGTGGGCGGATGCTGTGGCACGTTCATGTCAGGTCTCGATGCCCGCTCGTCGGTCCGCGAGGTACTTTGCCCAGTCGTTGGATTAGCCGCCGCCCGCCGGTGCCCCGCACCGGACCGCATCCGACCGAAGCACTACCACGCGGGTGAGCCCTGTGACAGATTCCGATGTCCTGAGGGAGGTTCCGTTGCCGCACGGATCACGAGCCCAGAGGCTGGATTACCAGCACGAATACCGCAAGCGCCCCGAGGTGCAGGCCCGCGACCGGGAGTACCGTCGCGAGTACCGGCGGCGGCCGGATGTGATCGCGCGGCGCAAGGCGCGCCAAAACGACTACCAGCGCAGGTACCGCGGCAGGCCGGAGGTCGCCGAGCGGACGCTGCACCGCCGCCGCGACGAATCCAGAAGGCACGAAAAGACCTACTGGCCGCGCTTCCGTCTGGCCTGCCGGCTGGCCAAGGAGTGGGGTGACCGACACTTGACTTCAAAGCATTTGGCCGCCGTGGGGCTGAAAAGCTCCTGCTGAACTGTTCCACCGTAACGCTGCCAAGCACCGACGCTAGCGCGCGAGATACTCCGCCCACTCATCCATGAGCCGCCGCCGACGCTCGAACAGGTCGGATCGCATGTAGGCGGCCTCCACCTTGTTCTTCACGATGTGTGCCAGCGCCGCCTCGACGACCTCCCTTGGATGATCCGTTTCCTCGGCCGCCCAGTCCCGGAACGACGACCGGAACCCGTGCGGAACCGCCGCGATCCCCAGCCTCTCAAGCATCTGCCGAACCTGCTTCTCGGCAAGCTCCCGTCCGTGCCCTCTCGCGAAGACGATGGAACTCTCGTCGTTCAGCCTCCGCGCCTCGTCGAGGATCTCCAGCGCCCGCCCGCACAGCGGCACACGGTGCTTCCGATTCGCCTTCATGCGCTTGGCCGGGACCGTCCACACGCTCTCCCGGTGGTCCATCTCCGGCCACACGGCCCACCGCACCTCGCCCCACCGAGCCGCCGTCAGGACTAGGAACTCGAAGGCCAGCTTGACAACGGGCAGGGAATCGGACGCCCGCACCTTCTCAAGCGCCGCCGCGACCTCGCGGTGCGGCAGCGCCTTCATGTGCCGCACCACGTCGTTCTGAGGACCGAGCACCCGCCCGACGCGGTCGCAAGGGTTGTCTGGCCGCAGTTCCATCGCCACGGCCCACTCCAGTACGGCGCGCATCCGTCGGCGCAATGTCCGGGCGGTGGGGGGCTTCACATGCCAGATCGGGGCGAGCACTTCGTAGATGTCCGCCCCCGTGACCTCGGTGACCGGCATCTTGCCGATGCGCCCGAACGCGAAGCGCTCCAAGCTGCTCAGCCACGCCCTCGGGTACTTCGGATTGCGCCAACCGGCCTTCTGCTGCTCGACGACCTTGGCCGCCGCTTCCGCAAAGGTCGGGACTCCCTGCGCCGGGCGCTTGTCCGCAAGCGGGTCCCCGCCCTCGCGGGCCAGCTTCCGGTTGGCCCGCGCCTTCTCGCGGGCCTCGGCCAGCGAGACAAGGGCGACGCTGCCGAGTCCGAGCTCCCGCCGCCGTCCGCGAATGACGAGGCGTTGAATCCAGCTGCGGGCTCCGCTTCGAATGCTCGCTGATCACATTGAACGCAGCGGGATCGACACATCGCGGCGAAGGTGCCAGCCCAATGCTGGAGCACGCCGAAGCCAGCGAGCAGGCAACGGCCACGCCGGGGGTAGCACTGTCGGCAAGTGTCTTCAGACGGTCGAGAACGTCCATGAAGTCCTTTCGTCTCTCTGGTGGCGCTGGGCCGGGACGCGCGAGGCTAACCGCACGTCTCATTGCGACGGGTCGCCCAAGGCGTCAGAATGTGCCATGCCGTTCCACGCAGTGCGATTTGGACACCCTGCTCGGAGTCTCCCCATGACTAAGGTACACAGAGAATGACCAAGAGTTTCGCGGAGCAGGTCTACAGTGCCGTGAAGCGGATTCCCAAGGGGAGAGTCGCAAGCTATTCGGACGTAGCCCTAATTGCAGGTCGTCCGGGTGCCCAGCAGGCGGTAGGAAACGCTTTGGCAAAACTCGGCGATCTTGAGGAGGACGTTCCTTGGTGGCGGGTGGTCCGTGCCTCCGGCGAGCCGGTGAGCATCTCCCCAATCGACGACATGATTCGCAGGCTCCGGCTGGAAACGGAAGGGGTGCAACCTTCCCCTGGCTCAGGCAGAATCTCCTTGGAGCAGTATGGATGCCTGCTGCCTGCCACCTCGATGACCGAATAGGCCAGGGGACCCAGGTGCACGGTGCGACCCCCGCCGCTCTCCCGAAGCGTCAGGCCGGCTTTGAGTTCTCGCGCGTGAGCAAGTTCACCGTGAGTTTAGCCATGGCCATCTGGCTGTGCGACGTGACCTTTCACGGTGAGCGGGTCGGGAAGATACTCCGGATCCGTGGCGGTCGCTACACGGTCATGGCATGTCTCAACGACGACGGCAAGCCGACCGGGCTGCTGTCCGATTACCACGGTGCGGTCCTGACGAGACGCAAGGGCACGAGCTACGACGCCCTGGTCGCGCTGATCCGGGCCGGTGACGGCTTCCCTGCCAACAACGGACTAAGGCGGTACTGACCATGCCCTGTCCGAAGACGATGCTTCCTCGACTTGCGATTACGAACGAGCTCAAAGAGCGGAAGAACAGACTCAGTAAGACTGATTCGCGGCACATTGCGAAGCCATCGGCGGCGGCTATACCCATACAAATCACTCGTGTCGAATCGTTTGAACTTGAAATCCTGGCTGTCAGACCTGGGTCCCGATTAGCTTGACGGTGAACTCTACGAGAACGTCACCGAACGGCAAGGCCGTGGACTTCCTCACCGGTAAGATGAAAAGGCAGATGTGAATGGGTCCGGTTACTCCAACGTTTGTGGCGGCGGTCGGATTGCTCGTGCTGGTCGCGGCCCTGATCGTCGCATGGCTCCGCCGGAGGCGCTGACGCGTGATCGAAGAACCGGCGCTCGGACAGTGTCCGGGCGAGAGTTCGCACCAGTGCTGCGGACCCGGAGCGACCAACAGTGCCTTTGGGGAACACGGCACGTCTTGCGATAACCGACCCCGATGGCGACCCGCCCGGCGGGTCACGTGGAGCAGTTCAGAGGGAAGGGATACTTGGCAAACGACGCGATTGAGATGGAAGGGACCGTAACCGAGGTCCTTCCCAGTGCGAACTTCAGGGTCAGACTTGAGAATGGCCATGTGATACTGGCCTATCTCTCGGGCAAGATGAGGAAGTACTACATCCGGGTGTTGGCGGGAGATCGGATCAAGGTGGAGCTGTCACCCTACGACCTGTCACGGGGAAGGATCACCTACCGCCATAAGTAACCGATGGCGCGCCGCCGCCGGAGGGTCAAAGGTGCGGGTAAGTGATCAACTCCCTGCGGTTTGCGACCGGCGGCTGAGCAGCTTTGCACCGAGGACCCGAATAACGCGGAGCGACTGACGGCAGCGCCGGATTTCAGCCTTGCTCTCGCATCCGACGGCAAATCGGCGGTATTGTGCAGACTCCCGCGGGAGCGAATCACGGGGAGGAATTGTCTAAGTGAACCAGGACTGCACGATCTGCCGCCCTCGCCGCAAAGACGGTACCTGACTCCATCGTGTCGCGATGGCGGGGAACACGCACCCTTTGGCGGGAATCCTAAAGGGCGGGCAACCGCCGACGCGGCAGAGAGCACTGTCCGTCGCCGGTCGGTGACGTGGTCGGCGACCCAGAGCCTGGGGAGCTTGCCGGGCAACGGCCCGGTGGGCGCTGTTCCGGGCGGTGCCCCGCGAGGCGTGACGGACGTTTGTCCGCAGTCTGGCTCAGGCCCGCTTGGCCGGTAGAGCGGCCAACGCCGCGTAGAAGGACAACACACGGCGTTCTGGCACGGGGCGTGACCGACCAATCCGCTCCGCCCGTAGGCGCATCAGTCTCTGAGTTCGGCGAGCTTCGCGCGGGCTTCGCGGGCGGGCGCGAACGATTCGTCCGCGGGTTCCCAGGCCAACAGCGCGCTCCCGAGGTGCGCCAAGGCACCCGCGGTATCGCCGCTCGCTTCGAGCACCTTGGCCAGCTCGAGGTGGGTGTGCGGATCGGAAGGCACGAGGCGAAGCGCCTCCCGCAGTTCCGCCTCGGCCTCGTCCAGGCGGCCCGCCTTTCGCAGCGTGCCCCCGATCCAGCGATACCACTCGAGGGTTCGGTCATCCCGGGACAGGGCATCCCGGTAGTGGCGTTCAGCCGCAATGTAGTTGCCGTCCAGCTCCTCGATCCGTCCAAGGGCGGCGATCAGGGACGGACGGAACCGGTCGGCCCCCCACGTCTCGATCCAATCCGACGCGGCGCGGTAGGTGGCCCGCGCGGCCGCCCTTTCCCCCGCTTCGAGCGCGATTCGAATCCGCCACTGCGCGACGTAGTAGGGGTCGTGCTCCGGCGCATCGAGGTCAAGCTGGGACCGCAGAGCCTCGAAAAGGACGGCGGCATCCTCCTGCCGCTCCGCTTCGAGATAGATGCCGATGTCGGCGAGCCGGTACTCGGCGATCTCGAGTGGCGTGTACACCCCCGACACCTCTTCCAGCAAGGCCCGGGCAGTCCGGATCGCGTCCCCCATTCGTCCCCGGAACCTATAGTAATCTTTCAGTTCGTCCAGCACCTGAGCCTTCTGCCGGGGCGTCCGGGCCAGTTCCAACGCACGCTCATATGCAGCCCGCGCCGCGTCGAAGCGGCCTGCGTGGAGGTCCAGCGAAGCGAGTTCGGCGACCGGCTCCGGGTTGAGGGGATCGACGATGATCGCCCGCTCGAGATGCTCGCGCGCGACGCCGTACGCCCCGAGCCGTGTGTGGATTCGGGCCAGATCCAGGTGCCCGGTGTAGTCCGCGGGAATCCGCCTCGCGTACTGTTCGAGGGCGGCCAGTGCCTGATCGTCGTCACCGAGGTTCTCGTAAGCCTCCGCCAGTTCCTTGAGTAGCGCATGGTTGTCGGGACTCAGCCGATATCGCGTCTGGAGCGTCTGGATCAGACCGTCCCAGTCGCCCCGGATCGACTGGCCGAGGGCGTAGTATTCGAGGGCGGCCGGGTCCTCGGGATGGAGCGCGACCCACATTTCAATGACGGCCCATCCTTGATCCGGCTGCTCCGTCAGAAAGTAGTAGTCGGCCCTGGCCTTGAAACCCAGCCGTTCCGGGAACCGGTAGAGGTGGTCCAGGGCGGCCCGCAGGGCGGTGACGGCTTCCTCCGGCCGGTTGTTGTCCACGTACACCGCGGACAGATCGTACTGAGCCACGGCGAAAGTCGGATCGAGCGCCGTCGCGGCTCGCAGCCCGTTCAGGGCGGCGTCCACGTCCGCCGGATGGGAGAGAAGCAGCGCATACGCCCTTCCGAAGGCCGCCAAGGCCCCTTCGTCCTCGGTCAGACGATCCCGGACCGGGAGATCTTCGATCCCGTCCCGGTCGGGAATGTCGAGTGCCTCGGCGAGTGTTTCCGACATCTCATCGACTAGCGCCAGAAGGTCGGCTCCCTCGTGCACGGTCTCGCTGACGCGGGTGCCGGTGCCCGCGTCGTCGAGTGCCAGAGTCACCCTATATCCGGCCTCCATCCGATCGACGGTACCGCTGACGATGAACGTCGCGTGCAGCAGTTCCGCCACCGCGCGTCTTAGCGCCAGCGGGATGGGGCCCCCACGCTGAAGCCCGTACTCCGCAAGGCGCTCGTTGAACACGGAGAGCGAGACGGGTTCGAAGAAGTCGTCCGCGGCCAGATCCAGCTCGAGCGCGAGCGGAGCCATGTAG
>Ga0209020_1002306_pt1 | contig 15685 bp, 15 predicted proteins | sample PinacodermBB_FD_187298 | JGI IMG/M metagenome (GOLD analysis project Ga0209020, IMG submission 187298) | Host-associated microbial community of the marine sponge Aplysina aerophoba from Gulf of Piran - sponge pinacoderm, lysed by bead... | ecosystem: Host-associated > Porifera > Sponge >...
TGACCGTCATCGTCAACGGCGACACCGGCCACACCCTAGCCATGGTCGAACACCGCTCAAGCGCTGGGTTGACAGGGTTTTTGATGTCGCAACCCCACAGCTGGCGTCGTAGTGTCAAAGTCGTCGTCAGCGACGGATCTAATGCTTATAAAGCCTCCATACAAACCTGTTTACCGCAAGCACGCCATGTGCTTGACCGGTTCCACATCATCAGATGGTTCACCGCCGGGTTGACTGCGGTGCGCCGCGAGATCCAACGCCGAAACAACGGAACCAAACCCGTCGCAGGTCCTCAAGTGTTTTGCGCCCGGTTCTTGCTGCTGCGTCGAGGTGACACGCTCACCGACACAGACCAAGCACGACTCGACAAGCTCTTCGACGCTCACCCAAGACTGAAAACCGGTTGGCAAGCACTACAAGAACTCCACGGACTCTACCTAGCCGACGAGCACGACGGCGCGCTCGAAGCGCTCGACAGGTTCTGTGACCTCTACAAAACTGGTGAACTGCCCGAGTTCGAAAACATCGTCGACACCATCATCAACTGGTCCGACGAAATCCTGGCCTGGCACCTTGAACTCGCATTGACTGAACTCGAGCAAACCCGTATCATCAACTGGTCCGACGAAATCCTGGCCTGGCACCACACCGGACGACCTTCCAACGGCAGAATCAAAGCGAATCAACAACCTCCTACAAACCCTCGGACGAACCGCACACGGATTCACCAACCCCACCAACTACCAAGCCCGAGGATACCTGATAACATGACCACCAACCCAACACCAGCAACCCAAATCCCACGTTTACGCGCAGGGACTCAATGTTTGCAGACGACTGGTTTACATTTGGTGTGTTTGGCCTGCACAGAGCCGCGTCCGTGGACTCCAGTCACCGCCTGGGGGGATCTTATCTACTTTCTTGATATCAAGGTGCACCAATTCACATGGAGATCTGCATTCATAGCGGCGTATCGCCTGACCGGTGGGCCGGTCGATCCGGCCTCAGCCAGTTCAACCCATTACGGCACAAGATCCGCCACACCGCCAAAGCCGGAATCTCCGTACGCGCCCCAAAATACACCGGCTCGCGCCTCATGCTGGTCCGAAGCCGACAAACCCGCTCCTCAACTTTCGCTGGGGTGCGCATCGGTGACCGGTGTGGCTTTGAGGATCGGTCCATGAACCCGTCTCACCCTCTACGAGATAACGATGCAACCACTTCGCGGCCGTGCCCCAACAAAGACCCATCTGAACCGCGACATTAGCTTGGGGCATACCTAACTCAACCCGACGGACCATCAACAAACGCCCAGCGGGCATCAACCTTGCATTAGCATGCGACACACGAGCCGCCTGCGTTTTCGCGTGAATTGTCGACAACCCCACACGTACACACGAGACTCACGCCATCACGGAGTTACCAACAACTATGCCCACTACACCTAGGCCTGTAACTATCATCACTCTGTAATCATACCGTGTATTATTGTACTCTAGCCTGAGTACGTTAGGAGAACGATGGCCACACTGTCAATAATCTCAGCTATGAGTCCCGATCTTACGGCATATTTCGACGAGGTCGCAGATTCCGTGAATGAACTCCGTAGGGAGGCGCAATTTACAGTAGACTGGGTTCTTTGTGTTGATGGGCTTTCCTCTCAGACCTTTGTTGGCCCTGACCGCATTATTCACAATCCCGAACCGTGTGGCGTGGCGGTGGCGAGAAACATTGCGTTATCTAGAGCTGTCGGAGACGCTATCTTGCCGTTGGACGCCGATGACCTACTCGTCGTACCTGGAATAATTAGAATGATGGAGGAATTATCAACCTCAGCATATAAATGGATCGCTGCGAACCGCATTTCTGTTGATGGCGGAAGAACACCGCACTGGATAGAGCAGCGCCAAACGTGGCACGCTGGGGAGTTGTCCCCGAATTGGACGACACCTTTTGTTTTTCACCCAAACTGTGTAATGACTCACAGAAGTCTCGCGCTCGCTGTTGGAGGTTGGCCCGCACTTCGGACGAACGAGGATCTCGCCTTTGTTTTTGCGTTATCCCGCATATCGGCCGGGTGCGCAATTGCAAACGTGATGCTAAAGTACAGATCATGGTCAGGACAGATCACGAAGAGTCCAACTTACTTTGCAAACAAGCGGAACGCTTTCCACTATATTGAAGTCGTCGAGAATCAATGGAGAAAAGCCAATTCATATCCAACTATAAAGTCTCCGATAATAGAGCAGATAGCGGCTCGTGATGACTAATCTCCCGAAACAGAACTCTGCAATACCAAAAACTGCAATGACTTTCCGGCATGAGTCGCCTGAGCTTTGGAATGGACCCAACTTTGCGGTTTGGGTAAAGGCTAAATCCGACATGCGTCTGTTTGTTTCAGGGTTTTTTGAAAGACTAGTTGATTGGGAAGCGCTTCAGACCAGTTTCACAAGTCCGTTATTTGCTGATCCCTTGACCTCCGAGGTTAATCCATCACTAATCAAGATGTTAGGAGGTGCCGATGAGATCTTGATCGAATTTGATTTCGATGACGAACTATCTTCAAAGGCAACTCTCTTCCGAGCTCATGAACTACTAACCGAGATTTCAAGAATCAGCAATTTTTCAATTCTCGGTCGGTTGGATCTTTTCAATGATCTTCCAAACTATTCAGACATATCACCTACCGCAAACAAACTACCTAAACTAGAGTCCTATTTGGATGAATGTGAATTGTTGGATCTTGCTACTCTAGCGTTCCCCAATAGGCATGAGTCCTTCGAAGTGGCATATTGCAAAAGATTAGCTAGGGTTCTAACGACAAATTCATGGACCGTTGTATGTTGGGAGACTCCACAAGAAGGCGATTGTTTGAATTGGGGGAATTCTCGCGATTCTGTGCAACGTTGGCCACACCATGCTATTCCGGGGTTTTTGCTTGATACGAGCACTACTCTGCGACTCAATGAAAAGCCCCCTGGGCGCGTTTTGATTATTCATCTTCTCGAACGCCTTATCAAAAACGAACTATATTTTCTGAATCACCTACAAACTGAAATTGAGCAAGTGGAAGCGCATTTTCTTAAATTTCTTCATGACGACCGAAAAGATTCGATTTCTCCAATCGCGCAAACCACGGTCCTAAACCAGTCACTAAAGACCGTCACACACTTAGATTGCTATCTTAGGTTAGCTCGTGAAAACTCAACTCGCTTGAGACGGCGTTTAGGCGTTAGCATTCTACGCGACGAACTAGGCAAGCATAGTAACATTCTTGACAACTCTCTGAACGCATCGTTGGACAATCTTGATTGCAACTTACGAGCTAGACGCTCCGAATTGCGAGATTCATTGCATGCTGTGAACACCGCGACTGAAGTAGCAGGCCTTCGCGAATATCTGAATGAGCAACAACGAACGGAACGATTCCGTACCTTCGCTTCTGGCATCGCGGTGGCATTTTCAACCGGGTCACTTACGTTTGCTGTATATGGGAGCAACATAAGAGATTTAACGCCAGTCGACGGAAAGAGCCTACTACTGTTAGGGGCACTATCGCTCACAATCGTGACGATAATCTACTTTGGTGCGTCATTAAGGACACGTTTGCGTAGCCGTTTTTCTCAAAGTAGTGGTTGAATGATGCGAGAATGATGATGGTCGCGACACTTGAACAGACTTCATACGAATCGATCCGCGAATTCCCTGCGATGCCGCGGTTTCAAACGATATTTGAGTTGCGCGGTGTGGCGGTCGAATGGTTCGAGATTCGCGGTTGATGCACGTCGATTCTCAGGAGAAGCTTTTGACGCGCCGTTGGTTCTGCGTGGGTTTGATAGACACAGAACAGTTGCGAACACGCATACCTCGTAGGCTTTGAGGGCCGGCAAGCACTATCGTTCGTTGCGACAAAGCATAGTGTAGACGTGTTGTGCAGGGTTCGGTTGCGTTTGACGGTGTTGGGCGTAGGCGATGGTTCGTTCGTCGACGCGGAGCCGTGTCATGGCGATGGATGACCTTGCGATGCAAACGGTAGACGTTTCTCCGTTCGTCAAACAACCCTATGGCCTCGTCGCGTTCTAAACCCAACAAACTCGTGAACCCGAAATCAAGGGCGACCTGCACCAGCGTCGTCAAGAGAACCGTTGGCACGGCTTTGGCTCCAACGCCACGCCCGGCATTGGTCTACACTAACCCCGCATGATGCTACTCGAAACAATTTCAGAATATTTCGATTTGGAACTGATAGCTGCACCCGGTGATGGCGTAGCAATGGCCGCGGTACCTCTGTCGGGAACCGAAGTGATCGTCATTGAGAGCAGCCGCCGAGTCGGTTACGACCTCCCTCTCGAACAGCGTTACCGCGACGGCGTAGTCGGGACTTTCCCTGCTCTGCTGGCCGAAGGAGTGCTTGTCTACACCGTCGACGCATCACGGTGCGCGGTTACACGATCACCGTGGAGTCCAGCACTGACACGACCCACACCGTCTTGGTCACCAGAACCGCGATCGCCTGACCCCTCATGCTGCGGCTGGAGACACCCCTCGAATACTTAAGGGAGTATTCGCAGCCGGCAAGAAATTTGAGGTATTCACACGACCGGCAACAAACCACGCCTAAGCTATCACCAGATTTCGTCTCCAAATCGTGGAACAGCTAGAGGGCCAGCCAAATGAACGCTAGTACCGTACCTATATCTGCTCAAGTACTTGCTTGGGCTCGTGAAGAGGCCGGCTTCACGCAGGTGGAATTGGCTGAGCGAGTTCAGATAGACGCGGCGCGTGTCGAAGATTGGGAGAACGCAAAATCAAACCCCACAAAAGGGCAATTCAGCAAACTCGTCAAAGTGTTGAAGAGGCCATCGGCGCTGTTCTTTCTACCCGAACCGCCAACAGACGCGGGAATGCCAACTTCATTTCGGCGCGCCCAAGGCTCAGCGAACCGCAAACTGAGCCCGAAGGAAACCAACCAGATACGGTGGGCGCGTCGACTTCAAGAACTAACGGCGTGGGTTCTCCAAGACACAGGTGCACCGAGAGTGGAGCTAAACCGATATCAAACCAATCAAAATCCCACCAAAGCCGCGATCAGGGAGCGTTCCAACTCCAGTATCTCCACACCAGACCAACTCGCGTGGCAAAACCTATCGGTCGCGTTTCGTGAATGGCGCGGCCACCTTGAAGAGCAAGGCGTATTGGTCGTGCAACTTTCGATGGGAAAGAACAATATTCGTGGTTTCGGAGCATGGAACGACTACGTCCCAATGGTTGCCGTCAACACCGCTTACCACCCCACCGCTCGAATATTCACATTATTTCACGAAGTCGCCCATCTTTTGACGCGCATCGATGCGGCCTGCCAAGATTTTGTGACACCTACCGAAGAAGACCAGTCGGTTGAGAGATGGTGTGAACGATACGCAGCAACCTTTCTGCTTCCCAAAGAAGCTGTTGAGAAAGTTGCGGCAACAAAATATGGAGTGACAAATGCTTCACCCACCGCCGATGCCGACACGGCGCGGTATCTCGCCAACAGATTCTCTGTGAGTGCGAGAGCGATGGCAATTCGACTCCAAGAAATTGGGCTTGCGGTTCCTGCACTGTACTCAACGGTCGTCTCTGAACTCGCAGCACGGGACTGGAACGACACTTCGGGGGGTGGTGGCGACGAATCCGCTTGCCAGAAACGTATTCGTGCGCTCGGAACACCTTTGTCAGCAACACTCTTCACCGCCTTGGATCGGGGACGAATCACCACCCGCGACCTAGCAGACCACCTCGCGCTCAATACTGGCCAACTTGATGATTTGAAGGTTCTCCTGAATGAATCCAGATGACGTTGATGTTTGGGTAGTCGATTCGTCTGCCTTGATTGACGCTAAGAAGATTGTGTCTGTAACGAAACGGGCGGGTGCTCAATTGCTGCACGGTTGAGCTTGAATAGCATTACAACGGTAGCTTTACAGGGTGCTTCTCACCATTGATGTTGGCAACACTCAAAGCGTTTTGGGTCTCTATGATCCTGACCTTGATGAAGATACCGGTGCAGCCGCGGGCCTCGTCGATCATTGGCGGTTGTCCACCGATACGAAAAGAACCGCTGATGAATACTCGGTGCTCATCCGTTCACTGCTGAGTAGCGTTGGGTTAGAACTAGAAGATTTGATCGGTGCAGCTATATGTTCGGGGGTGCCACGAGTGCTCGCTGGGTTGCGTGAGATGGTAGGGCGACACTTACCGTTCGCCCCGGTCGTTATCGAACCGGGAACCAAGACCGGTATTCCGATCCTCTACGACAACCCCAAAGAGGTCGGCGCTGACCGCATAGCAAACGCGGTAGCAGCATACGATTTGTATGGTGGCCCAACCGTGGTAGTTGATTTTGGTACCGGCAATAATTTTGATGTGATCTCAGAGTTCGGCGAGTTCTTGGGGGGTGCCATCGCCCCAGGTATTGAAATAAGCCTTGATGCCTTGCTTGGTCGGGCTGCGGCGCTGCGTGCTGTGGAGTTGGTTGTGCCACGCAGCGTCATCGGTAAATCGACTGTGGAGTCGGTGCAATCTGGGGCCGTGTTCGGCTTTGCAGCCATGATTGACGGAATGGTTGACCGCTTCCTCAACGAGATCGGTGATGCCCAGATCGTGGCCACGGGTGGTTTGGCTCCGCTGATAGTTCCCGTGGCGCGCACAATCGAACACGTTGAGCCGTTCTTGACGCTGCACGGGTTGCGCCTAGTGCATCGCCGCAATACCTCTTAGCGCACAGACCTCTTAGCGCCCAGACCTCTTAGCGCACAGACCTCTTAGCGCACAGACCGATGGCACGCTAGATCGCGGCGTTCATCGGGGTGGTGCGGCAGCTTTGCACGGGCCGCGCTTGGTGCATCCACAGGGAGCGGCTTTCGTGTGCAGGACGTGTCGAGGTGCGGCAGCTTTGCACGGGTTGCGCCTGGTGCATCCGCAACACGCGTTAGCGCACCGTGTTGAACCGTTCAATTAGGTGTTGCCCGGCAGCTCGCAGGGCTTTTGCGCCAGCGGTGTTTGGCAACAGCGCCAAAGCCTCAGAGGCTTGGTTTGTCCAATCTTGGGCAGCGTCAATGGCACCTTGTACCCCACCGCTGGTGCGGATTAGTTGGGCGGCGCGGTCACGTTGTTTGATCGTGATATCTTCACTGAGCAGTGAACGCAGTTCGGTAGCCACACTCGCATCACCGAGGGCATAGATGACCGGCAAGGTGTAGATACCTTCGAGCAGATCGTTGCCTGCGGGTTTTCCAAGTTGCGCGGTCGAGCCGACCACATCAAATATGTCGTCCACTATCTGAAACGCCATGCCGTAAGCCCGCCCAAACGCAGTCAAGGCTTCAATCGTGGGTCGTTTCGCACCAGCCACAATCCCACCAATGCGACAAGCTGTGGCTAGCAACGAGGCCGTCTTTCCGGCAATAGATTTTTGATATTGCTCCAAGCTGCGCTCGGTGGAGTAGGCGGACTCCAATTCCAAGATCTGACCGGTGCAAAGTTCGGTTATGGTCGTGGCTAGCAGACCAGCAACTTCGGTACCTAAAGCAGCCGCTAGTTCTGATGCACGCCCGAGCAAATAGTCCCCCGCCAGAATCGCTCGTAGGTTGCCCCACTCTGCGTTGATGCTTTTGACACCACGACGAGTGGAAGCATCGTCCATCACATCGTCGTGATATAACGAACCGATATGCACCAATTCAACTGCACAACTACCACGAATCGTTTCAAGCGAAGCCGGTTGGTTGTGCGTCTGACACACCGCTGCCGCAGCGATACAAAACCCCGGCCGCACCCGTTTCCCCCCGGCATTGATGAGGTGACTTGCTACATCAGTAACGAATTCATCAGTTGCGGTCACTACCTTCAACAACTCGGTTTCAACACGCCGTAAATCGTCCTGCATTGAGGGAACCAAAGAAAGCGGATTAGCGACCACATGTAAAGGTTACTTGGCTAGGGTGCTCTTACTGTCAAGTGGCCTATAGACTATGTGTCGTTAGGTGTCGTTAGGTGTCGTTAAGCCTGTTTGGTAATCGATTGGGTAACCTAGTAGGTGGCCACAAAGTTAGGAGGCAAAGACCGATGTTTGAGCGATTTACCGATAGGGCTCGGCGGGTGGTGGTGCTCGCGCAAGAGGAAGCGCGCCTGCTCAACCACAACTACATCGGCACCGAACACATCCTCTTGGGTCTTATCCATGAGGGTGAGGGTGTCGCCGCGAAAGCTCTTGAGTCGCTTGGGATCAGCCTTGAAGCGGTGCGCAACAAGGTGCAAGAAATTATTGGGCAAGGCAGTTCATCTCCAAGCGGGCATATTCCATTCACGCCACGCGCTAAGAAAGTGCTTGAACTCAGTTTGCGTGAGGCTTTGCAACTTGGCCACAACTATATCGGCACCGAACACATCCTTTTGGGTTTGATCCGTGAGGGTGAAGGGGTGGCAGCCCAAGTCTTAGTGAAACTCGGAGCGGAACTCAGCCGCGTGCGCCAGCAGGTCATCAAGCTGCTTTCTGGTTACGGTGGCCCCTCGGCAGAACAGATGGGTGGGGCTCGTGAGCGTGCTGGTGCGATGACCGGTGGTTCTAGTGGCGATAACCCATCAGGGTCGCTGGTGTTAGACCAATTCGGTCGCAATCTCACGCAGTTAGCACGAGACAAGAGCTTAGACCCGGTTATCGGTCGTGCCCGTGAAACCCAACGGGTGATGCAAGTGCTTAGTCGGCGCACCAAAAACAATCCGGTGTTGGTAGGTGAGCCGGGTGTTGGTAAGACGGCCATCGTTGAAGGTTTGGCGCAGGCGATCGCCATTGATAATGTCCCCGAAACGCTGCACGAAAAACAGCTTTATACGCTTGATTTGGGTGCGTTGGTTGCGGGGTCGCGGTATCGCGGTGATTTCGAGGAACGCCTCAAGAAGGTTCTCAAAGAAATCAGAACTCGTGGTGACATTATTTTGTTTGTTGATGAGATTCACACGCTGGTTGGGGCTGGCGCAGCCGAAGGTGCCATTGATGCGGCTTCCATTCTCAAACCGATGCTGGCTCGTGGCGAACTCCAAACCATTGGGGCTACTACCGTTGATGAATACCGCAAATACTTTGAGAAAGACGCGGCTTTGGAACGGCGTTTTCAAAGAGTTGCCGTTGATGAGCCGACTGTCCCCCACACCATAGAAATCCTCAAAGGGTTGCGTGATAGCTACGAAACTCATCACCGTGTGACCATCACCGACCAAGCGGTGGTGGCGGCAGCTAACCTAGCGGATCGCTATATCTCAGACCGTTTTCTGCCTGATAAAGCCATCGACTTGATCGATGAAGCGGGTTCGCATATGCGTATCCAGCGGATGGCAACACCACCAGAATACAAGCAACTAGAAGCAGAGATCGCAGATGTCATCCAACAAAAGAAATTCGCGGTGGAGTCGCAGCAATTTGAAGACGCTGGGCGCTTGCGAGATCGCGAGAAGGAGTTGCTGGCGCGCCGTGATTCGTTGGAAGTGGAAGCTAAAGCCACCGGTGTCGACCTCTTCGACGAAGTTGACGAAGAAGCCATCGCCGAAGTTTTGTCACTCTGGACTGGGATCCCGGTTTATAAACTCACCGAAGAGGAAACTCAAAAACTGTTGCGGATGGAAGACGAACTGCACAAGCGGATCGTTGGTCAACAAAGTTCGGTTCATGCCGTGTCTCAAGCCATCCGGCGCACCCGAGCAGGCTTGAAAGACCCTAAGCGTCCTAGTGGTTCGTTCGTGTTTTTGGGGCCTTCAGGCGTGGGCAAAACTGAGTTGGCCAAAACACTTGCAGAGTTTTTGTTCGGCGATGAGAGCGCTTTGATTAGCCTCGACATGTCGGAGTACATGGACAAGCATACGGTTAGCCGTCTGATTGGTTCGCCACCGGGTTTTATTGGTTACGACGAAGGCGGGCAACTCACCGAACAGGTGCGGCGTAAGCCATTTTCTGTGGTTCTTTTTGACGAAGTAGAAAAAGCCCATCCCGATGTGTTCAACACTTTGCTGCAAATACTCGAAGAAGGGCGGCTCACCGATAGTCAAGGACGTACTGTCGACTTTCGCAACACGGTGTTGATCATGACCTCCAACTTGGGTACCCAAGACTTACGCAAAGCCAACCTCGGGTTCACCAAAGCAGACGAAGCGATCACCTACGAACGCATGAAAGAAAAAGTTACCGACGCTCTCAAGCAGCATTTCCGGCCCGAGTTCCTAAACCGCATCGACGATGTGATCGTCTTCCATGAGCTAAGTCAGCGTGAAGTCCGTCAAATAGTCGACCTGATGGTGGCGCGCACCGCCGAGCAACTCTCTGGCCAAGGCATGGGTTTGGAGTTGACCGATGCTGCCAAGGATCATCTCGCCACGATTGGTTACGACCCAACGCTCGGGGCGAGGCCGCTAAGGCGTGCCTTGCAACGTCATGTTGAAGACCCATTGTCTGAGAAATTGCTCAACAAGGAGTTTCGGGCTGGTGAGATCGTCATAGTTGATGCACAAGCCGACCCTGCCGCCAAGGATGATTTGATGATCGTGTTTCGGTCGATTGAGGGTTTCACTCCCCCTGAACCCGAGCTTGTTGAAGCGGTCGACAGCATCTAAAGCGGCCGTTAGCCCAGTGACCTGGTCAGTGGTCTAGCGTTGAGGGAAAGTCACCAATGATTGCGCTGGCACCACTGCGGACACAGGCTAACGCTTCGGCGCGTCGTGCCGCGACCCTGCTAGTGCTCGCGGGTGTGCTTTTGTTCAGCAGTGCTTGCCGTGTGGATAGCACTGTTGATATTCGCGTTGACGACAACGGTTCGGGAGTGGTAACGGTTCAGGTAAGCGCCGATGCCGAAGCTGTTGCGCTGATACCCGATGCACCAAATGCTTTGCACCTAGACGACCTCAGCGATGCCGGATGGGTGGTCAACAGCAATTCGGTTGATGCCGCCGGATCATTGGTTGTGGTGGTCTCTAAGAGTTTCACGAAGGCAAGCGAACTTGGTCTGGTGTTGGATGAGATCACGGGACCCGATGTAATTTTTGATGGTTTTTCGCTAACCAACGAGCACAACTTTGAGGTTTTTGGTTTCGGGCCGGCACGCACCGATTATGCGCTAGCCGGTTCTGTCAACCCGGCTTTTGAACTTGAACAACTCGGTGGGGTTTTCCCCGAAGGGTTACCTCCTTTGGGGCGGCCGCTGAGTTTGATCGAAGACGATTTCGAGGGTGCTTTCGAAAATGTGCTTGGCCTGACGGTGCGTTTACGGTTGCCCGCGAACTTGGTAGCAGCAAACGGCGAGGTGGTTGACGAAACCACAACTTGGAGCATGAACTTTGGTGACCCGACCGTTGAAATCGCGGCTAACTCAACAGCAGAGAGTATTCTGCCGCGGGTTTGGACGATGGTAGCGTTTGCGGCGGGGATCTTGCTGCTTTTGTTTCTTGGGGCGTATTCGCTGCTATTTTTGTTGGCCAAATGGCGAACCCCTAAAGGTCGGCGGCGCCGTGACGTGCGCCGGCGTCAACATCGTGCGGCGACGCGGGCGCAAGAGGCTAGCCGTCCTCGGCGGCGCACGTTACGGCTTTTGGTGGTGGATGTTCATGGCGTGTTGGTGCGCCCCACAAATCCTCTTGAGGGCGCTTTGTTGCCGCTGATTTTGTCTGAACAACCAGAGGTTGACCCTCAACAAGTACGGGATTTGCATCGCAAGTTGGTGCTGGGGCGTTTATCGCCCGCCGAGTTTTGGAGCGAAGTTGACTTGAGTTTGGTTTCCGAACAGATTGAGACACGATATTTGTCGTCTTTCAGGTTGATGCGGGGTTTGCATCCGTTTCTTGAACGCATGAAACGTAACGGATTGCCGGTCGCGGCGATTGGTAATCAACCCCGCGCTTGGGGTGACCGCTTGCGCACAATGACCGCGCTTGATGACTTGATCACGTCTTGGATGGTTAGCGGCGATGTTGGTTCAACCTTGCCTGAACCAGCGTTGTTTGAAGCCACACGAAGGACTTTGTCGGTTGACCTTTACGACTGTTTCTATCTCAGTAATCTCGCCGCCAACCTTGATGTGGCCGAAGAGTTGGGTATGGCAACTGGTTTGTTCGTGGCCGGGAGCGACCCAGTTCCAGACATTGAACACACGGTGATTTTCGGATTTGAAGACCTTCTCAAAACTCGTGGGGCTTAGCGCTCGCGGCGCAGAAGTTAGCGCTCGCAGCGGTTAGCGCTCGCAGCGGTTAGCGGGCGCGGATGGTTAGCTGTTCACGGTTGGTGATGGTGTAACGCCGGTCTGTTAGGGTTATCCAATTCAAGCGCACGAAAGCGGAGATGGCTTTGTTGACCCGTTCTCGGCTGGCTCCGACGATGCCGGCTAGTTCTTCTTGGGTGATTGGCAAGGTGAATTCGTCTTTGTCGCCGGCTAATTCGAGCAGGCGTTTTGCGGTTCTGCCAGTGACATCCAAAAATACGCTGTCGGCGAGGGTTGCATCAGTGGCACGCAGGCGGGCGACCAAGAGTTTGACTACACCCCAAAGCTCATTGGGGTGCCTTTGATAGAGCCTGCGTAGTGGCGCATAGGGAATGGCGACCACTTCAGAGTGCTCAAGAGCTCGAGCTTCAGCCGACCGTTTCCCGCCATCAAATAAAGGCATTTCACCGAATAGGTCACCAGGTTCCATAAGCGCCACAACCGATTCTCGTCCATCTATGGAGCGATTGACCATAGCGATGCGGCCGCTCGTGACTACATATATTTGGTCTGGTTCGGCACCTTCGTCAAATAGCGTGTCGCCTCTCTCTAGCTGATGTGTTGACCCGGTGGTGACGATCTTTGCGAGGGCCGCTTCGCTGAGGCTAGCGAATAGTTCGGTGGCTCGAAGAACGTTCACATCTGGCATGGTTCCAATATTCTAGTGCATCAGAGGAGGGCGGGTGGATGGTGTTTCGTTTTATTGCTGCCAAGCTATGGGGATGGATAGCACCAATCAGGGGATTGTTTGGACGGTTGTGGTGGCCGCTGGTGCTGGAAGACGGTTCGGTGGAGCTAAACAATTTTGCGAACTTGCTGGTGTGGCGGTGCTTGACCGGGCGGTTTTGGGCGCGGCAAAGCACTCGACTGGTGTGGTGGTCGTGGTTCCGTCAGCAAAGGTTGGGGAATGCTCTGAGCGTTTCGCAGCTTTGGCGAAAAAGGTGGGCGCGGGCCACAAGGTTGAGTGGCGGGTGGCGGGTGGCGGGGAGACACGTTCGGCATCTGTGCGCAGCGGATTGAGCATCGTGGCCCCGGACGCAGAGGTAGTGTTGGTGCATGACGCAGCACGCCCTTTGGCTTCAGACGCACTCTTTGTTGCGGTGATTGAAGCGATTGTTGCTGGTGCAGACGCGGCGGTGCCGGTGCTAGAAGTGACCGACACGCTAAGGTTCCGTTCGGGGGATGCGATTGACCGCGCCGAGTTGGTGGCTTTGCAGACACCGCAGGCGTTCCGGGCTGAGCTTTTGCGCCGGGTTCATGAGGGTTGCCCCGAAGCTACCGACGATGTGTCTTTGGTTTTTGATGTTGGTGGTAACGTTGAGTTCGTGGTTGGTGAACGGCGCAATCTTAAACTGACCACGCCGGACGATTTTGTTCTTGCGGAACTATTGTTTGCTGATGGTTCGGGATCGTGAAAGCGGTGACTGGTGAGTGATGACTGGTGAGTGGTGACTGGTGAGTGGTGACTGGTGAGTGATGCCGAGATTGGGTATCGGGTGGGGCACGCCTTTGATGTGCATGCCCGTAGCGAAGACCCCAACCGCGTGTTGGTGCTTGGGGGCGTTACGTTCCTAGGTGAACCCGGGTTGAAAGGTCATAGTGATGCCGACTTGGTAGCGCATGTGTGTGCTGATGCGTTGTTGAGTGCCGCAGGTTTGGGCGACATCGGTGCAATGTTCCCAGACACAAGCGCGGAATTTGCTGGAGCCGATAGCGTGGAATTGTTGCGTCAAGCGGCTCAGGCGGTGCGTGCAAGTGGCTGGCGTGTGGGCAATGTTGATTGTTCGGTGGTTCTTGATCGGCCTTTGTTGACACCAGCAAAACCAACCATGGAAGCCAAACTGTCTGCCGCTGTGGGCGCGCCTGTGACACTAACCGGCAGGCGCACCGAAGGCTTAGGCGCTTTGGGTCGTGGCGAGGGGATTGCGGCTTGGGCAGTAGCCTTAGTGGCGAAATGAACCGACAACACGATCGCCGCAAGAAACCTTCGCGCCAGTCTCAACCTCGCCGCAACAGAAACACGGCTCGCGGGTCTCGGGGGCGCGGGCAACGTGGTACGACCCCGCGCCGTAATGACCCCATCGGCGTTAACCGTGAAGCGTCTCTGGGTGGCGATCAAGTCGAAGGTCGTCACGCGGTGCGGGAGTTGCTGTTGGCTGGTACGCGCCGCACGCGTGAGGTGGTTTTGGCAAACGGCTTGGCCGCCGCTCCGATCCTCAACGACATCATCGACCTCGCAGACGAACACAAAGTACCCATCCGCGAGTTGACGAGAGCCAAGTTTGAATCTGTGACTCGTACTGAGGCCTCACAGGGAGTGGTCGCTTCAGCAGCGCCACTGCAAAGCGTTGAGTTGAACGACCTATTAGGCGACCAATTATCAGGCGGAACTAGCGACGATAAACCGTTTCTGTTGTTGCTTGACAAGGTCACCGACCCACAGAACCTAGGGGCCATCCTGCGAACGGCTGAATGCGCTGGGGTTACTGGCGTGGTGTTGCCGCGCCACCGTGCAGCACATATCACACCGTCAGTCACAAAAGCCGCAGCCGGGGCCATCGAACACCTGCGCATGGCTGTTGTTGGCGGATTGCCCGCAGCGATGCAAACACTGCGCAACAACAACGTCTGGACCGTCGGGCTAGACACCGGCGCGCAGCAATCAATCCACCGGCTAGCTGTCGCTAATGAACGGTTAGCCCTTGTGTTGGGGTCGGAAGGCAAAGGTCTTAGCCGTTTAGTTGGCGAGCGTTGCGATGTCTTGGTGTCGATCCCTCTTCGTGGGGCGTTAGCATCGCTAAACGTTTCAGCCGCAGCTGCTGTCGCCTGTTTTGAGATACAAGCCCGCCGCAACAGTTAACTTCTTGGTCGCTGCTTTGTGGTTCTTTTGGCGAGATCGTGATAGTTCGCCACGGCTTAGATGGTGATGACGATGCTGCCTACATGCTTTTTGGCTTCGAAAACCTTTTGTGCGACGCGGATTTGCTCTAAAGGATAAACGCCACCGACCACAGCATTGACGGTCGAGGTGGCACCGGTAACGGAACGGCTATACCATCCGACCCTCGTGTTGATGTCTGTGTTGTTTACCCCGCAAGCCGAGACGCGCACCAACACGTAGCCTTGGTCAAGTTGAGGCACGGGCACATCAGCGCGCACCTCAAGCATCTTTGGGCCACCGGTGCCAACCAATAAGGCAGCACGCATGATTTCTGGGATTGGTTCAATAGTTTTCATGGTTCTCCAATATTTCCGAAGGTTTGATTATAAATTATTGTCGTTATACCATACAGCGTTATGTACCGCTAGGTTACCGCTTGCGGGTTCGTTGGCGGCCCTTGCCGAACAACAGGCCCAGCTCATCGGAGTGGGTCGACAGTTCGCGGTGGTGGTTGCTAGCGGGGATG
>Ga0209020_1002309_pt1 | contig 15675 bp, 22 predicted proteins | sample PinacodermBB_FD_187298 | JGI IMG/M metagenome (GOLD analysis project Ga0209020, IMG submission 187298) | Host-associated microbial community of the marine sponge Aplysina aerophoba from Gulf of Piran - sponge pinacoderm, lysed by bead... | ecosystem: Host-associated > Porifera > Sponge >...
CTACCTGCTGGAAGACGGGCGGCATCTCTATCTTCTCGACTGCGGCCCGTCGGCACTGCCGGCCCTCAAGCGCGCGGGCCTGGACCCGGCGGACCTCGATGCGGTCATCTTGAGCCACCTGCACGGCGACCATTTCGGCGGCCTGCCGTTCTTCTTCATCCACTACCTGTACAACAAGCCCCGGAGCCGTCCGCTGGAGGTGGCCGGCCCGCCGGGCACCGAGCAGCGCGTGCGCGATCTCATGAGGCTCATGTACGGCGAGAAGGAACTGCCCTTCGTTGTGTTTCGCGTGCTGGAGCCCGACACCGCCGCCGCCGTGGCCGGCGCCGAGGTCCTGGGCTTCCGGGTGCCGCACCAGACCGACGCGGTCTCGCTGGGGCTCAGGGTCGCGGTGGCGGGCCGCACCGTGCTCTTCTCCGGCGATTCGAGCTGGACGGACCAGTTCATCACCCACGGCCGGGGCGCGGACCTGTTCATCTGCGAGTGTTGCCACTACGACGAGCCGTCGCCGTCGCACATGAGCTACGTGGAGGTTGCCGCGCACCGGGAGCGCCTGGAGTGCAAGCGGCTGATCCTGACCCACATGGGCGAGGAGATGCTGGCCCGGCGCCACACGCTACCGGTCGAGACCGCGGAAGACGGGCTGGTGGTTGAGCTGTAGGGTTTCGTAGCAGGTTTCCGGGCAGGCGCTGAAGTCCGGACATCGCCACCAAGTGTAACCTGACATGTTCACGAAGGCATCCATCAAGCTCGCTCCCTTGCTCGTCATGCTCGCGCTGGCCGGGTGCGGCGGCAAGGGGGGGCTGCCAACCGCGAGCGACTGGGAGACCGAGGAGTACCAGGCGCAAGGAGGGCTCGGCCAGCTCAAGGCCTCCTCGATGTATGCAAGAGGCGGGACCGGCAAGGGGGTCACGGTCGGTTTGCTCGACTCCGGGGCCACGCCCAGCCATCCGGGTCTGGCCGGCAAGTACGTCGTCGTCGATAGCTTCGAGGGCGTCGATCCAATGGATTCCAATCCTGAATTTCGTGGGCACGGGACTCACGTTGCCGGCATCATCGCCGCCGGCAAGGACGACTCCGGGATGCATGGCGTCGCCTATGAGGCCACGCTCGCGTCCTATGCCCTGGAGTTCGACGAGAACGATGACGTGGTCGACTTCGAGCTGGGGAAGGCCACCGACGAGCTGACAGAGTTCGGCGTACGGATCGTCAACAATAGCTGGGGAAAGGTGGACGTCCATAACGACTACATCTCGATTACGATCACGGAAGTGACCCGTAACTCGATGGACGCTTACTTCCCATACGGTCTCCCTGCCTATCGACGCTATGTCGAAGCCGACGGCGTCCAGGTGTGGGGAGTCGGGAATAGCGCTTTGCCTCAACCGAGCTTTCACGCCGGGCTGCCTCTCCTCGTACGCGAACTGGAGAGAGGCTGGCTGGCCGTGGTTTCGGTCGGTCAGGATGGGGACCTGGCCCGCTACTCGCAACAATGCGGTGTCGCCGCCGAGTGGTGCATCGCGGCCCCGGGAGGAAACAAGCCGGAGGACGCCGGAATCTACTCCACCGTGCCCGGTGGCTATGACCACTATCATGGAACCTCCATGGCCGCTCCGCAGGTGAGCGGCGCTCTGGCCGCCTTGAAAAGCATGTTTCCGAACCTGGGATTCCAGGACGTTCGGGACCGTGTCCTCTTCACCGCGGATAGAAACGGCATCTATGCCGACTCCTCCATCTATGGGAAGGGACTGCTCGACCTCGACGCCGCCTCGCGGCCGGTGGGTGGCACCTTGTTCTCTCTTGGCCGGTATGACGGCGGTCCTGTCGTCACAACGCAGGGCGCCCGGCTCTCATTGCCGGCCGGAGCGGTGTCCAGGCACCTGGCCGGCGAGGAGATCCTCGTTCTCGACCGTTACCAACGCGCCCCCTTTCTTGTCCCGATCAGCCACTATGCCGGCGGCGACGGGGGCGGTCTGTCGATGCGGCACCTTGAGCTCATCGCCCCAAGGCACACCTCGCCGGACGAGTACGAAGCGCCTGTGCAGGCCTTCGCCGGGGAGGATTTCCAGGTCAGCGGCACGTCCACCGGCGCCTGGCTCCTTGGCGCCGGCCGGGGAGCGGGGCTCATGGGAGGGTTCGCAAGTCTGGCGGGCATGCCGCTGCCGCACGGCGATTTTCGCATGGCCCGGAACGCGCTCGGCATGGCACTCGGTTTCACCACGGAGGCGGGAGAAATCCATGCGAGCGCGGCCACGAATCCCGAGGAGGCGGGCGGGCCCGGCTTCGGGGTCACGAGTTGGAGTCCGCGCTCCGTCCTGACCGCTTCCTTCGTCGGAGCGCAGACGGACTACGCGCTCGGCGCATCCTTCGCCTCCGGTCTGAAAAGGCCCTCCGGCCTCCAGGGCACCGGCGCCTTCGAGTTGTCCGGTAACAGCGTCGATCTCGGCTTTCGTTGCGATCTCTTCACCGGCGATGCGGTAAGGGTCGGACTCAACAATCGGCTCACCCATCTCGCTCCGCACGAGGGGGCACTCCTCACGTTGGACAGTGCGCTCCTTGCGACTGCGGGGCTCGACCTCTCGATCAGACTGACCCGCCGGGCGACGTTGAACGCCCGGCTGTCGCTGGAGCGGCCCGTCGACTCGGGCGAGGCTCGTATTCGAGTCGCGCGGAGCGTCGACGAAGGCGGCCGGATCGACTATGACGATATCGTCATCGACCAGGGCGACCTCCTCCAATTCGACCGGGCGGGCGTAAGCGTGAGCTATCGCGGCGACCCGGGCTCGGTCTATGGCGCGGGAGTGATGACGGTCCGAGACGGGTTTGGCAGGACACAGGCCATCGCAGGCGTACAAGCGGAACTCCGCTTCTGAATCACCCGCGAGGAGCGAGTGTCCCCGGGAACGAGGGTGGAAACCCTGGAGCCGGAGGCGGGGGTTACGTTTCCGGTAGGAATATTCGAGCGGTCAGGGAACGGTTCGTTCCGGTATCGGATACTTCGGACAACGACAGCGGCCGGTAGCCGCAACGCGGCGGTGGCGGCAGTTCGATCCCGTGCTCCTCACCGAAATGCCGCGCGAAGGCTTCGGACGGCTTCGGGCGGCGCTCGGTCTTCGTACGCTTTTCGTGAATCAGCCGACGCACGAGTTCTTCCATGGATACGCCGACTTGGCGGGCCTCGCGCTTCAGCCAAGACTTGTCCCGGGGATCGATATTTCGGACAGTGATACTGGAATCCATGCCAGCGGCCTCCTGCTCGGACTACACGCCATCAAATTATGCTATCAAGAAATCCAGAACAAGAGCTTGGAGCCTTAAAACCCGCCCGTGCAGGAACGTCGTGAGACGCCCGATCAGGCTCGGACGCATGGGGCTTAACTTGACAACCGGGCAAGCGTCTCCTACAAACCCGCCATGCCTAGAGTCACTTTCATGCCACTGGGACAGAGCTTCGAGGTCGAGGACGGCACCACCATCCTGGTGGCCGCGATACGCAACGGCGTCACCCTCCGCCACGACTGCACCGAGGCCATCTGCGGCACCGACAAGGTCAGGATCGTCGCCGGCGAGAACAACCTGAGCGCCATGGACGACAACGAGGAGTTGACGCTGTCCATGCTGGAGTCGGATCCCGCCGACCGCCTCGGATGCGTCGCCAAGGTGCTCGGCGACGTGATCGTGGAGATTCCCGCGGAGTAACCCGTTACCTCAACCGCACCGGCTCGCCGGCTGTCGGCGCTGACCGTCCTCCCGTAAACGAACCGGCTGGAGGCCCAAATGAGCAGAGTCAAGGAAGCTCTCGACCGGAAGGGAACCCTGGTCATGCCCGGGGTGTTCGACGCCCTGAGCGCGCGCATTGCCCACCGCGCCGGCTTCGACGTCATCTTCACCACCGGCTACGGCATCTCGGCGACGCTCCTGGGGGAGCCGGACTTCGGCATCCTCACCCAGACGGAGATGCTGAGCACCATCTACCGTATCTGCGGCGCGGTGCCGACGCCGGTCATCGTGGACTCGGACACCGGCTACGGCAACGCGGTGAACGTGGTCCGGACCGTGACCGAGCTCATGCGGGCGGGAGCGGCGGGCATGTTCCTGGAGGACCAGGTGTGGCCCAAGCGTTGCGGCCACATGAGGGGCAAGCAGGTGGTGCCCCTGGACGAGTATCTCAAGAAGCTCAACGCCGCGGCGGCGGCGCGGGGAGACGGGGACCTCTTCATCGTGGCCCGGACCGACGCGCGCCAGGCCCTGGGCGTGGACGAGGCCATCCGGCGCGGCAACGCTTTCAAGGAGAACGGCGCCGACGCGGTGTTCATCGAGGCGCCGGAGAGCCGCGAGGAGATGCGGGAGATCGCCCGCAACGTCCCGGGACCGCTGGTGGCCAACATGATCGAGCGGGGGACCACGCCGTTGATGACGCCGGCGGAGCTCGGCGAGCTCGGTTACGCCTTGATCGTGTGGCCGGTGGGGCCGCTGTACTCCGCCGCCATGGCGCTCAAGGACTACTACTCGAACCTGCGGGAGACGGGCACGGGGGAGGCCCTCATGGACCGGCTGCTGCCGTTCGACGAGTTTCACGAGATTGTGGGGCTTGAGGAGAAGTACGCTCTGGACGAGAAGTACCGGTCGTAAGGCGCTCCCTCGGCGGCAATGGGGTCATGACCCCGTCGGGCAGGTCATACAGCAGCCGTCGCACCTCCCGCAGGTCGACACGGAGGTTCAGGCCGGCGATCTGTTTCATGAGATCCGCCATGAGCCGGCCGTCGTCCGCCACCCCATAGCGGTAGATCTGAAAGTAGGGTTTCCCTTTATCGACGCCGACCTTGGCGTGCTGGTAGATCACCCGCACGGGCGTGTCTTTCGGTACCCGTGGATACAGGAAGGCGATGTCCTCCGGATACAGCCGGATGCAACCGTGGGTCACGCGCCGACCGATGGCCCATGGGTTGTTGGTGCCGTGAATGCCGTAGCTGGTGTGGGACAGCCGCATCCAGTACTTTCCCAACGGGTTGTTCGGCCCCGGAGGGACTGTTTTGCGCGGGTGCTCCATCTCTTCCTGGATCGATTTCGGTACGTACCAGATGGGGTTCGTGCGTTTCTGCCCGATCCGGTACTGCCCGGCCGGGGTGTTCTGGCCCTCCCTGCCCACTCCCAGTGGGAAGGTCATGACCTTGGAGTCGGGCAGGTAGTAGTACAGCCTCATCTCGGGAATGTTGAGGACCAGTCCCTCCCGCGGGGCGTCGGGAAGAATCCACCGGGAGGGGAGGGTGACCGGTGTGCCCTCGCCCGGAAGCCAGGGGTCCACGCCGGGGTTCGCCCGCTTCAGTTCCCCATATCCCAAGTGGTTCAGACGGGCGATGTCGAGGAGGGTGTCCTTGAATTCTGCGTGCTGTATCCCGGGGCTTCCGATGATGGTGGAATCGAGACTCCGGTCCGCTTCCGCGGCCGGGGACTCACGGTACTCGAACACGGTGGTGTTCGGTTCCCATGAGGTCCCCATGGAAGGCAAGACGAACGCAACCAGTCCACAAACCGTCAACGCAGCGCACAACGTCAACTTCATACCGCCGTCTCCCTTATCGGTGTACCTCGCCCATCCTCACATCCCGGCGGGACCGGATGGGTGAACTCGGTTGAAAATTATTGACCCTGATTATAACATCTTTTCGCTAAACAGTTCAGAAAGGACCGCCAAAATGTCGTTTGTCGCCGCGATGGCCGCCAGCCACGCACCCAACATGCTGCTCGACCCGGGCGCGGAGTGGGAAGAGTTCATGACGCTGCACTACCGTATGGCGCCGCAGGCGGCCGGCACCAGGCCGTCTCTGGAGGTGCAGCGGAAGCTGCGCCAGGATGCGGAGAAGGCTTTTGCGGTGCTTCGCGCCGACCTCGAAGCCGCCAGGCCCGACGTGCTGATCGTGGTTGCCAACGACCAGTTCGTGAACTTTTTCTTCGACAACATACCGACGTTTTTCGTCACCCTGGCGGACGAGGTCCAAGGCCGGTTTACGCGTTACCGGTTCAACTACCGGAATGACGCGGAGCTGGGCCGGGCGATCCTCGAGGCCGGGGTGGGCGCCGGACTGGACCTGTCCTTCGGCGAGGACATCGAGCTCCAGCACACACAGATGGTGCCGCTGCACTTCCTTCTGCCCGAGCCGGATATCCCCATCCTGCCGATCTTCGTCAACACCTGGATCGACCCGCTGCCGACGCCGGCCCGGTGCTATGCGCTGGGGGACCTGATCCGGCAGGTGGCGGACGCCTCGCCCCACCGGGTGGCCATGCTCGCCACCGGCGGCCTGTCGCACTTTCCCGGGTCACCCCGGATCGGCGAGATCGATACCAGCTTCGACGAAGGGCTGCTCCGGCAGATGCGCGACGGCGCGGGTCCGGCATTGGCCGAGCTGACCCTGGAGCAGTTGCGGCAGTCGGGCAACTCGGAGTTCCTGAACTGGATGGTCACGGTCGGCGCCGTGAGCGATACCCCCGCCTCCGAGACCTTCTACATGCCCGACCACGTCGCCACCGGGTGGGGCTTCGCGAGTTGGAGAATCTGAATCGCGAATGCGGACGGCCGCGCCGCGCGCGCGGGGTCCGCGGGAGCACCGCATGAGCCGCTACCACCTGAACCGTTTTCTGTTCGACCTGAAGATGAAGCCGGACACCCTGAGCCAGGCACGGGCCGACCTGGACAAGGCGTTGTCGGACTATGACCTCAACGCGGAGGAGATTGCCGCCCTCAAGACCCGGGATCCGCGACAGTTGCGGCCGCTGGGTGCCCACGGCATGCTGTCGCTCTACCTGATGCGGCTGGACACCGAGTTCGACGACAACATTTATTGGACGCAGAAGTGAAGGCGGGCGGCCGCCGGTGCGCCGCCTTCGGGTGAGCACACGAGGAGTCTTGGATGGATTTGGGATTGGCAGGCAAGGTAGCGCTGGTGGGCGGCGCGAGTCAGGGAATGGGGCGCGCCATTGCCGCGGGTTTCGCCCGCGAAGGCGCCAAGGTGAGCATCTGCGCCAGAGGCGGCGAAGCCCTGGAGCGGGCCGCGGAGGAGATCCGCACGGAAACCGGGGGAGACGTCCTGGCCACGGTGGCGGACATGTCCAAGTACGACGATATCCGGAACTTCGTGGACAAGAGCGTCGAGGCCTTCGGGCGGGTGGACGTGGTGGTGAACAACGCCGGCGGCCCGCCGTTCGGGACCTTCGATGCCTTGAGCGAGGACGACTGGATCGGGGCGTACAATCTGAGCCTCATGGGCACGGTCAGGCTGACGCGCGAGGCGGTGCCGCACATGAAGAAGGCGGGGGCGGGACGCATCATCAACATCACCTCCTACGGCATCAAGGAGCCCATCCCCGGACTGATCCTGTCCAACACGTTCCGCACGGGCGTGGTGGGTTGGGCCAAGACGCTGTCGCGCGAGCTGGCGCCCGACAACATCCTCATCAACACGGTGTTGCCCGGACGCATCGACACCGAGCGCCATCACAGCCTGAATGTGGCCCGGGCCAAGCGGCTCGACCTGCCGCTGGAAGAGGTTCAGAAACAGAGCAAGGCGGAGATTGCCCTGGGCCGTTTCGGGCAGTCCGAGGAAGTCGCGGACCTGGTGGTTTTTCTTGGCTCCGACCGCGCCAGCTACATCACCGGGAATACGCTCCTGATCGACGGCGGTCTCGTCCGGACACTCATGTAGGGAGAGAGGTAACGATGGTTTATTACATCGTTCAGTGGGACCTGCCGGATCAGAAGGCCAACCTGACGATCTACAGCAACAAGGCCAAGAACGACTGGCTGCCGATGACGCTGGCGGCCCCCGGAGTGAGGGAGATCCGCAACCTCCGCAATCCCCTGGAGGTCAGCCCCCAGGTCGCGATCATGATCGAGTTCGAGTCCCTCCAGGCGTGGGAGGGTTTCATCGAGTCACAGGACTACATCCGGATCATGCGCGAGCTGAGAATCCTCGGGTGCACCAACTTCGACGCCAAGGTCTGGTGCCCGTCCCGCTACTTTCCGGAGGCGCTGAAACGGGACAGTTAGCCGCGGAACGGAGCCGCAACGCCGTCCTGCCCTTGCGGACCCTTCCTTGACCGGGGCAGACGTGCGGTTCCGTGCTGACAGATTCGAGATCCTCCGGACCCGGACGCCGAAGGCCATCGCCGGAGACGATTTCCGGCTGGCCTCCGTGCTGGCGCCGATCCAGGAGCGCCCGGACGGGGACTACCTGATCCTCACGTTGCGCGCCAAGAACCTGAGCTCCCACAGCGGCCAGGTGGCGTTTCCGGGCGGCAGTGTCGATCCGGACGACGACGGGCCGGTGGCCACGGCGTTGCGCGAGACCCACGAGGAGATCGGCATCGATCCCGACCACGTCCACGTCCTGGGCCAGCTCGACGAGGTGTTCGCGGGGTACAATTTCCTGGTGACGCCTTTCGTGGGGCTGATTCCCTATCCCTACGAGTTCCGTCCCGATCCCCGGGAAACGGCCGCGGTGTTCTCCGTCCCGGTGGCCGCCCTGTTGAAGCAGGACGCCCTGACCCTGGACTACCGCCTGTCCAGGCGGTCCGAGCCCATCTACCACTTTCAATATGAGGAGTGGGATATCTGGGGCGCCACGGCCCGTATGGTCAAGCAGTTGCTGGAACTCGTGTACGGCTACCGGTCGCCGGGCCGACTTGAAACCAAAGATGAAGGTTGACATGCGGCGGCTGGTTTCTGCTACCTTGTGATTCGTGAGTTTGCTGGTTGACCGTGTGGGGTGAATGGTTTCCTCATATGCGCAGTCTTCGCGGGAGGCTTGAACGATGAGCAATACTTACACGGCGATCTTTGAACGAGACGGCGATTGGCACATTGCCTATTGTCCGGAGGTGCCAGGAGCCAACGGTCTGGGTCGCACGAAGCAGGAGGCTCAGGCAAGCTTGGCCAGCGCGATTGAACTCATCTTCCACGACCGTCGTGAGGATGCGCTACGAGGTGTTCCCGACGATGCCGAACGAGGCATCGTGGTCGTAGGGTGAAGAGGGGCGCTCTCCTACGGCATCTCCGTCGCTACGGGTGCTACCTCAAGCGGGAGGGGTCGGCACACTCGCTATGGTGCAATCCCGCCACTGGCGCTGTTGAAACGGTACCCCGCCACACGGAAATTCCCGATCGCCTCGCGAGCAAGATTTGCAGGACACTGTCCATACCGGAACTTGGCGCATAGTGGCTAGTCGAGGTCGATGTCCTTGAGGGGCTTCTCGATGGGCTCGTCCTTGGCCTTCTTGAGCAGCTCCTGGAACTTGCGGTCCAGCACCTTGCCCTTGTCCTTTTCCGCATCGAGGATGTTGCGGTACTTCTGGTCGCGCTGTGTCGCCTCTTCCCGCAGCAGGCGGCCGGCGTCCTTGAGCTCCGGCGCCTTGTGCTGGGGCGGCGGCAGCTCGTGCCGCAACACCACCGCCAGCGAAGGGTCCACGAACAGGGTCGCGCCGCAGCAGGGGCAATCCAGCTTGATGGTCTGAGGTTCCTGGTCCGGCATGATGGTCCCGTTTGCGCGTCGCGCCTGTTGCCGGCTAGCCGCGCAGCTCGATCTGCTCGCCGTCGGGGCCGCCGAAGACGACCCGGCGCCAGCCTTCCTCGCGCGGCTCTCGCGCCGCGGTGCCGTGGGGCGCCCGCAGCAGCGTTACGCCGCGCTGTTGCAGCTCCGCCACGGTTTCGTCGAAGGTGTCGGTCTCCAGGCAGAAATGAAACCCGGTCATGGAGCCCTCGCTCCTGTGGGTCAGCTCCAGAACGGTGTCCCCCAGCTTGAGGTAGGCGATCTGCATCCCCGCCGTGGCCTCGTGCTGGAAATACTTCCGGAACCCGAAGTGCTCCTCGTAAAAGGCAATGGTCCGGTCCAGATCCGCGACATGAAGCGCTACGTGGTCGATTCGCTTGAACATGGAGGTCTCCCCTGTTCAGCCTATACCACGATCGCGGTCCAAAGTCCCGATCATTCCCCCCTACCCCGTACTTGCGGTGTCTGCCGAGTTGCGGGCCGCCTGGCACCTTGCCTTCGAGGATCGGCTGGAAGGAGTCGGTTCGACCGGGCTGGAGAGGCCGAACACATCCTCCGATTGTGTTGTGTACCGGTATGCGGTACACAACACCATGATCCGAAACTTTCGTCATCGAGGGCTCAGGCGAATGTATGAGCGCGGAGATGCAAGCAGGGTCGGGTCCGATATTTCGGACCGTATCGCGCTGGCGCTGGCCGATCTCGACGATGCCCGCAAGCCTTCGGACCTCGATCTGCCCGGTTACCGGCTTCACCCGCTGAAAGGCGATCTCAAGGGGTACTGGAGCATCTCGATTTCTGGAAACTGGCGAGTGACGTTTCGCATCGAGGACGGTGACGCTTACGACGTCGACCTGACCGACTACCACTAAAATGGGAGGCATGAGTATGGCGATGATCGATCCTCCGCATCCCGGACGCAGCGTCCGCGAGAACTGTCTGGAACCGCTCAGTTTGAGCGTGACCGAAGCGGCGCGGGTGCTGGGCGTGGCCCGTCACACCTTGTCCCGGGTTCTCAACGGCCACGCGGCAATCTCTCCGGAGATGGCACTCCGGCTGGAGAAGGCGGGCTGGTCGAATGCCGAGTTTTGGCTGCGACGCCAGACCACGTACGATCTCGCGCAGGTACGCAAGGACCAGGACCGGATCCATGTCCAACGATACCGGCCGCAGCCAGCGGTGTGAGGCTTCCGGAACCGGTCCCTGGCAGCCAATGGATCGAGGAAATCGACGTCCCAGTCTTTGATGGCCGGGAACGATGGTGACATTTGATCGCGGTCTTGACGACGAGTTTGTCGAATGCCTGAACATGGAGTACGCCAAGGGCGGTTGGTGGCGCGCGTTCGTCGACGACCCGAAACTGTTCGTGGCTATCCGCGACAACCGCTTGAATGTGTACTACCGCGGGTGTAGCTTGCCTCAGATACGGTGTGAGGCAGGGGCGGTGGTCGGGCAGACTCACTACAAATTCGTTCTGCGCCCGTCGGTTGACAACCCCTCTAGGCCCAGTTCCAACCTTGTTCGGTGGACGATACAGGCTATGGAGCAAATTGGAGAGCTGTTGGGCCGGAATTAAACAGTGGTCTTCAGGTTCTCCTTAATGCGCATTTTTTGTGGGACAGCAGTGTTCAGGATTGGAACGCCGAGAGCATATAGGGTCGACTGTGTGATCCGGGGAAACAAGTGAACAGGGAGAATATTGAATGGCGTTTTGTGTATTCGAGCCTTACCATGATGATGACGGCGCACACGTCATGCATCCCAACGGTCAGGAGAGGTTCCGTCTTGCTGGTGATAACCTCATATCGCAAGCATGGTATGAACAAGGCGAACCCATTGACGAGGGCTGGCATATCACCGAGGAATATCTGATCCACCTTCATACCAACGGAGAACATAACCTCACGAACCGTCGTTTGATCATCGACTTCGCCCCGAGAGCTATGAACCGAATCGGCTTGTTGGAATTGCGGGACATCTACGCCTACAAGTGGGGCAACCACAATCCAGTCCCGCTGTGGATGCCGCTTATGTTCAGGTACTTGAGGGTTCTAGACCAAGCCTACGATCCTCCTTTGAACGAAGCGGGAAGAGCGACAATATTGCATCAGGTCCCCGTACCAAGCCCAGATGCGGATGTTTATTTCGCTTTTCTGTATTTGCAGCCGAGCTTTAACTTTGGTCCAATTGGTGCGACGAACGCAACTTTCTTGTATGGCGCTGCTTTGACATACTTTCAGCAGTTTCTTCCCCAACCGGACGGCTTCCAGCCGCCGTGCTGACGGTCAATGATCACTCTCGGTGTGGATCTCGCATCCCAGCCCAAACGTACCGGCACTTGCCGGATCCGTTGGGATGGCAAGTCGGCAGTTGTCGATTCGCTCTCTATAGGCGCGAAGGACTCAGAACTACTTCGGCTGTTCGAGTGCGCAGACAAGATCGGAATTGATGCCCCGTTTGGCTGGCCCGCGCACTTCGTCCGGGCCATCTACGACCACATGACCTCGACGATCTGGCCGACTGTCGACATCTCCCAGCTTCGATTTCGGAGAACGGACCAAGTGGTGAGGGAGAGCCTGGGTCGATGGCCGCTCAGTGTATCGTCGGATCGGATCGCCATGCTCGCAATGCGAGCTGCCCGTCTGCTCGCAGGAACGGTTGCTACAACCGGCGAAACTATTGACCGGAGCGGTGGCGGCCGCTTCGTCGAAACGTATCCTGCTGCGGCACTCTCGACATGGGGATTTTGCTCACGGCGCTACAAGGGCACGAACGGAACCGAAGCTCGCGCCCGGCTTGTTGGTGAATTGGCCAAAAAGACTAGTTCCTGGCTCACTCTCACTGAAAAGGACCTATGTCAGTGTAGGGCGTCGGACGATATGCTGGATGCGCTCGTGGCAACTCTGGTCGCTCGAGCGGCAGCAATCGGCTGCTGCGAACCTATTCCCTTTGAAGACCGCGGTCTAGCCGCAGATGAGGGCTGGATCGCGCTGCCACGGTCAGAGAGTCTCGCAAGACTCGTGTGACGCCACAACGTCACCGTGCACCGACCTAGAGACCGGTTCTGCCCAATTCTCGACGATCGAACCTTCCCACTGGAGATCGGCCCTGGTGCGGCTCGGGCATCCTCGATGCGGGGTGAGCGCGCCGTCGACATCGGGGCGAGCGAAATCGTCGACATCAATCACGGCGTCGCTCTCGATGCGTTCCCCGGTCCGGGTGCCCATTCCGACCAGGGGGCTTTTCCACGCGGCGCCCCCGGTCTTGAGCGAGGCTCCGAAAGAGGCGGCCATGGTGTCCTCCACGGTCGCGAACACACTGTCATCCATCGAATGGCCGCACACGTCCGCGTCATCGCCGCGCAGCATCCGGTCAGCGAGCGCACCGACGTTCAGCGGGAGCGGCGGGTACCGCTCTTGAGCCGCTCACCCCTGGGCCTTCTCTTGCGTATCAAAGTCTTTGGTACGAACTTCGTTGGCGTTAGCCCCATCAGGATCCGCTCACGGATGCGTGGGCGGAGCGCCCAAACACCGGGATGGAGGGTATGAAACAGCGCTTCGAACGGTACCCCCCGGCGCTTCTGAAACACCAGGGAATCCTGACAGTAAGAGTTGTACGCAGCCTGGACGGCCTGTTCAAACTTGAACGGTATGCGCAGACCGTCCTTCTTTCGTTGGTTCTCAAGTTCCGCAAGCAATCTTTGTCTGGCCATGCCCTCCTCGCGGGGCAAGAGCATACGGACCAAATCTACGACATACGCATGGTCCCGCGTTGCTCTTCCTGGCCCAAGAACCTGCCGTAGCGCCCTCGTGATGTTGGCGTTCGTCATCATCGTGATGACCTCCCCCTCCGTAGCGTTCGCCGCTGATCATCCGGCCTCGATCGATAGCTGGTAACCACCGTACCCTCCGCTACGACGACCTTGACATTTGTCAAGCGCTCAATTCGCTGGATTTCGTGCTTCAAGGCCGCAACTTCGCGGTCTGCGTCCGCTTTCCGCATAAGGTAGGCATCGGCCGCGATGAGTGTCCCACACTCCAGGACGACTTCAATGTCCGCACGTCGGAAGTTCCGCTGGCCCAAGCGGAGTTCGGCGTGACGGCTCAGGTTGAACTCAGACATGGTCCGCATCCTCGGATTCGCGGCCCTCTGGAACGCCGGTCGAGTCCGCTAAGGGTCCAAGTTTGAGGACGGGCCGCTTGGCCCATTCCTCGTCGGGAACCTTCGCCTCCAGCCATTTCGTTCGCTCAGCGGAAGCTGAAACATTGTCCTCTTCGTCCCTGCCGCGAAGACGATCCGGGATTTCGTCAAGGCGAACGTGGCCGCGAGCAAGAGCATAGTCAGCGCGCTGTGACCCTCCGGTTAATCGTTTTCGATAGTTGAGGAAGATCTTACAAGTCGGAAAACGCTCGCCGGAGTAGCCGGTCCTTTCGTAGTCGATCGCATCGTTCCCGGGGCTGAGTTCCCTCGCCAACCTGATTAGGAAGTCAGAAAAAGGATTTCGGTCTTGGTCGTAGTCACCGTTTTCTACATACATAGACCATGGCTGGTCTTCTTTGAGTATACGAGCACCAAACAGATCCCGTCCGTTGATCGAGACCTCTTCAGCCGCCCGGCCTTCTTCACAGTCGCCTACTCTCGCAAAGTCAACGTGATAAGGCACTGTCTTCTGATAGGCATCCCATGCCTCGACCATCTCATCGAGATGGCGGCGACGGTCGGCAAGACTCATTTCCGCCAACAGGGTGAACAGAAACGGCGCCGCATCAATGATCTCCCAAATGTCCACGCCGTAGCGATCCTCCACGAGATCGTAGGCCAGCATCGTCTCGTGACGAACGTAGACTCTCACTCCGAGATAGCCGTCGACCTTGGAGTCGGGTGAGTGCTCGGCAGCCAGGACCTTCGGCTCGACTCCCAATGCCTTGGCCAACCTCTGGACCGTCTCCTGGCGTGCTTCGCCACCTTTGCCGCCTTCAATGCGGGCGACCGTCTTCTTGTCGACATCGGCCCTCTCGGCAAGACCTTGCTGACTCAACCCGGTCCCCTTGCGTAGCTTTCGCAGTGTGTCTGAGACGATTTTCATTGGTCTCCCTCCTTTCGTGATCCATAGTATGCATATGAAATTTGATCCATGCAATCCCAATTAAGGGGACTATTACAACTTTTTTTGACCTATTTCTGGATTTATTTATATAGTTTCGCCCCCAAAGTGTCCCTATGCACATCCAAACACAGCCGAGCCCGATAGCGCCGTGACACGTACCCTGGCGTGGGTGGAGCGGAACACCGTCGAGGACCCGGTTGCAATACAAAGCGAGCGGAGCGATGGCCGCGACCGGACATCGGTTGCGGGGATTCGGCATGCCGGGGCTGTCACAAAGAAGCCGACCTCGGTCAGTCTGTGGGCGCGACCGCCCAAACAGGCCGTACGACGAACGCAGCATCCGACCCACCGAAATGGCGAGGGACCGGAGTCCTACGGTGTCTCCAGTGCCCTTCCCGACAAGAAACCGTAACCGATGACCTACGGCATGGAGAAGTCAGGCTCCGTCATACTAGCTGTAAGATCCGTGAGCATGCGGACCTCGGTCCCCGCGGAGGTCCGTGGAGCCAAGAACCGTGCCCGACGGGGATCCGAGAAGCCAATGGACGCATCGGGCACAGGACGGGGAAGCGTGCCACACGCGGCCGACCGGATGCCGTAATTCATACAACAGGAGCGATAGGAAGGGCTGGAACGCCTCCTGGCCGACCTGCACAACCGCGCGAACTCGGCAGCGTATCGCTGAAGCCATCACGGCCGGTGAACATTCCGAAGCCGGATGGCGGGACACGACCGCGTAGCGTCGCGGCCATCCGGGACAAGCTAGTCCAGAAGGCGGTTACGGAGATAAGCCTGACGCCGATTTGCGAGGCGGAGTTCCTGGCGTTCAGCTACGGGTTCCGGCCCGGAAATGGAGCGCACGATGCGCGCCGGACGGTCTTCATGTGTCCAACGCGGGACTATACGTATGTGGCTACAGATTCCGCACTGTCGCTCCCATAAAAGGACCGTCCACGTATCGTTGGTAACGGTCACGGCAGCGCCTACCTGCAACGGTAGGCGAAACCGGGTGACCGCATGCGA
>Ga0209020_1002312_pt1 | contig 15667 bp, 4 predicted proteins | sample PinacodermBB_FD_187298 | JGI IMG/M metagenome (GOLD analysis project Ga0209020, IMG submission 187298) | Host-associated microbial community of the marine sponge Aplysina aerophoba from Gulf of Piran - sponge pinacoderm, lysed by bead... | ecosystem: Host-associated > Porifera > Sponge >...
AACCGGCGAGCAGCCTTGGACTGATGTTTCAGGCCAGAGCGTAGGAACTGCCACTAACGCCACTGATACAGTTGGTCAGGGTGAGACGTGGCACTACCGTGTTGCGGCCAGCAATACTCAAACCGGCACAACTCCCCCTCCCGTTAGGGGTCCGTATTCTGCCTCTATCAGGCTTGGTGGCCCAGCAGACCAGCCGGGGACACTAATCCTGCCACCGCAGGCGCCCATGGTCGGCATGGCGATAACCGCCACGCTAACGGACCCTGACGGCATGGTATCCGGCCAGATGTGGCAGTGGCAGAAGTCCATGGACAAGGACTCCTGGATGGACATTACGGGAGCCATGACCGCCACGTACACGCCATCGGCGATGGACGAGGGCTACTACCTGCGGGCGACGGTAACGTACACCGATAAGAACCGTTCCGGCAGGACGGCCGAAAGCATGGCAACTGGCATGGTGACCGTTCCATCGGACGACGCAAGCCTGTCTTCACTGAGCCTGATGGACAGCGACGGTATGGCTATTGACCTGATGCCGATGTTCGCATCCGACACGACGGGCTACACCGCCATGGTCGCAAACGAAGTCGACATGGTTACGGTTAGCGCGACGGAGACGCATTCTCGCGCGACGGCGTCCGTTGATGGCGGCGCGAGCCTTAATGTCGGCGAAAACACTATCACTATCGAGGTAACGGCGGAAGACGGGACGATGATGACCTACACGGTCGTGATAACTCGCGCTGCTTCCGGCGACAAAAGCCTGTCCTCACTGAGCCTGAAGCACCTGCCTATGGACAAGATGGCTGGGATGCCTATCGAACTCACAGACATGGACGGCATGGCTATGGCGTTCGACTCCGACGAGATGATGTATTACGCTGACGCAGGTAGCGCAGCGGAGATAACGGTTACGGCGATGGCGACGCATTCGGAAGCAATGGTGTCCGTAACGGTTAACGGCACGGACGCGATGAAGACAGACGTTGCGACTTACTGGGACATGCTGGGCTGCGAGGCGATGAATGACGCAGTGGGCGCGGACGACCAGCCGGACGATGCTAACAGCCCATACTGCAAAATGTACGCCGGTCTTGACGCGGACGCGAAGATGAAAGTGGATGAGACATTCGCGAATTACTACGACGTTCCGCTGATGGTGGGCGAAAACACTATCACCGTCACGGTAACGGCAGAAGACGGCACGACATACGTGATGCCCTACACGGTTATGGTGACCCGTGAAGAATTGACTGATGAGGCAAGGCTGCTCGCCGACTACGATGCGGATAGCGACGGTAGGATCGACGCTGTTGAACTCAGGCACGCTATCATTGAATATCTTGACGGAGCGCTTGAGCCGGCTGACTTGAGGATCCTCATAATGCTCTACCTCGGGTAGAGAAAAAGGACCATAAAAAATGCAGCAGGTCCGTTCGCTTCAACTGTGGGTGAGGCAGGAGCGGAGTCCACGGAGACGAACGGACCTACGGAGCTATCTACATATACGGGTGCTACGAAACCAAACGAAGGAGAGAGGCCTTGAATAGACTATTAATTTTGGCGGCATTGCTGCTAAGTGTGGTCGGCGGCTTGACGCTCATGTCGAGTTCGTCTCCCCTGGCAGCACAGACAGGTCCGAGTGCCAATCGGTCCTTTGATCCGACGACAGTGGAGCCGGGTGGCATGGTGACGGTGGGGATTGATATTGAGGGCATCACCGGTCAGGCTGGGAGCGTGACGGAAACATTGCCAGAGGGCTTCACATATGTGTCCGACACGACTGGCTTCCCTCAAGATGCACCAGGGTCTGAAATCGAATTCACATTTTTGGGAAATACAGCTTTCTCCTATGTGGTTACAGCTTCCAGTGTGGAAGGTTCCTATTCCTTCAGTGGCACTCTAAATCCTGGTCCGGACGAAGCTGCCGTTGATGTCAGCGGTCCTGATACTGTAACCGTCTCGGCCAACAGTGCACCGACGATTGCGGGTGATGCCGAGGTTGATTACGCCGAGAACGGCACAGGTGACGTCGCGACCTACACCGCGAATGACCCTGATGATGACACGATCACATGGTCGCTTTCCGGCGCCGACGCGGATGACTTCTCCCTGGCGTCCGGCGTTCTCTCCTTTGTGGACTCACCTAACTATGAGAGCCCGGCAGATGCCGACGGCGACAACGCATATATGGTCACTCTGACGGTCGCGGACCCTGACGGCGAAAGTGACTCGATCGACGTCACCATTACGGTGACCAACGTTGGGCCGGCTCCTGTTGTAGTTGATGGCCTCACTTTCGATGTCGTTCCCGGGAAGGCCGTTAAAGGGGCCGTCGTTTCAGGTCTGAAGCATCCGATCGCGAGCGAGCCTCTGCAGTGGGATGTTACAGATGATGTTACCGGCAAGCCTGCCAGCATCGCGAATAATGGTGTAGTTGGCGACTTCCAGGTCAAGGAGACTGAGGAAGGAAGCGGCATATTCCAGCTGGTCGTGATGAAGTCCGGGGCACCCGCGCTGAGCGGGACACAAGCGATTAGTGTTGGTTTGACATATGATCTGGGCGAAGATGCCGAGGACGACAGCGTTGCTGTCACTCTTGGTGGTAGCATAAATGAGCGCTCCCCCTTGTCGTTCCCCAATGCTCAGTTTGAATTCACGATACCGAAGAGCATAGTAGCGGGGACGCCGGTAGGCGCCTTTAAGGTGAATGGAGGCATTTCCGGTGAGTACCTGGACGGCATCCTGACCGGTGAAGGCAACGAGCGGTTCTCGGTCAGAGACGGCGACATGACGCTCGTTTACCGGGGCGGTGAAGGTGACCCTGAGGTTGGGACGTACGCCCTGGAGCTCACTGTGAGTGGTGATGCGGGCCTGGCCAACAGGACAACTAAAGTAGATGTGAAGGTGACCGTCACTGCTTCAAATGATGCACCGACGGTGGTTGGTGACTTCACGGAGACCCTGACTGAAGACTTGGCCGGCGATGGACTTGTCAGCGCCGGAACCTCAGTTGGCGACGCGAGCGCGCTCATTAACAACCCTGACAACGACAAGCTGACTTACGAGTTGGTTGCCGAGGATTCAGGCTTCTTTGTGATAGACAAGGACACCGGCATGGTAAGTGTTGGTGCTGCTAACATTCCGGATTCCGCGTCCTCCGCGGACGGAACCGACGTCGAATACACCTTCCAGATAAAGGTCTCTGACGGGATAACCGCGAATGACCGGGTAATCGACGCCACCGTTACGGTGGACGCGAACTCGCCTGTGGAGCTCGTCGGTGCTGCTGCTGGCGGCACGATTTCCCTTACAGAGAGCGTAACCGCAGGGGACGTGCCGAAGACGCTGCTCAACCTTGATGACTTGGTGAGCGACGCTGACGGCAACACACCGGTATTCAGGGTTTTGGATGACGGCGGCCAGACGCATATCGTTCACCAGCATGACGGGAACGGGGATGACCTGCTGCGGCTGACTTACGTTCCGAACGAAGCGGATGATCTCGTTCACACCGTAACGTTCGGCGTGAGCGACGGCTGGAACGACGATCCGGACGATCCCGACCAGACACTCAAGATCACGGTTTCGGTAACAGAGCTGGAGCCGGATCCGATTACTTCCAGTTTCGTGGGCATCACGGTTGTCGAGAACTCCAAGGACTGCTCACAGTCCGGAGTGGAGAGTGGCTGCTCGTTGGCGATTGTAGTTCCAACTGCGACCTCCTTCAGCATCGAGAGTGGTGAGGATTACAAGGCCGCCGACGGTAGTCCGAACTACGCGGTTGCCGATGATGGAACGATCACGGTGCTGAAAGCGCCTGACTATGAAAAGCGTCTGAACCCGGCCTTCCTGGTGAACGCAAATAACTCCGACGGGCTCGCCGGACTGATTTCGGTGCGCGTATCGGTTACAGACGTTGACGAAGACCCTGTGCTTGCCGCAATCGCGGGCACGCCCTGGGTGTATGAGACGGCACAGATAGGCGACCCGGTGGTCGAGAAGCCGGCTGATCAGGATGGTCCCGCAAGTTCCGATCCTGCAATCATGCTTTCGGCGAGCGATCCTGAGGGCGCGGCCATTAGGTACTCGATCAGCAGCTCCGGCAGTGTTCCGTTCAAGGTAAATCCGAACTCGGGCGCACTGACTGTGAGCGCAGAGCTCGACACTGAGATGGCCGGTAGCCACAGCTTCACGGTTACGGCAGCCGACCCGGCGCGCAACAGCGACTCGATGGACATCACCGTCCTTGTGCTGAACGCCAACGAGACTCCGATATTCACGAGTCCTACGGGTGACGAGGCGGTCACGACGATTCCTGAGGACACGGGCAATGCCCACGTTATATTCACTTTCAAGGCAACGGACGAGGACCAGGACGACCTTGAGTTCACCTTGCGTGAGGGTCAGTCCAGGGACCTGTTTGTAGTTGAAAATGTGAAAAGCGAGATGTCGGACGGCGTTGAAGTATGGAGCGGTGAGCTTCATGTGAAGCCTGACGTCACGCTTGACTACGAAGATGCCGGTTATGATCCGAGAGTGCACGTCGAGGCGAACGACCCTGAGGGTCTGAACGCGACGCTGCTGCTGACGGTCAACCTGAGCAACGTTAACGACAACGATCCCGCGTTTGATGAAGCTCCTGCGACGAGTCTCTCGGTTCCTGAGAACACGGTACGTGGGTTTGAAATATCTAACTACTCCGCTTCCGACGCGGACGGCGACGTAGATGGCGATGGTGTGGTTGTAAGTTACAGCCTGAGGGGCGCGGACGCCAAGTCCTTCAGAATCAATTCCGACGGCGACCTGATGACTCTCGAGTCACTGGACGCCGACCGCCAGGTACCTTGCGGCTCTGACGGCTGCGCGGTGACGGTGGTTGCGAGCGACGGCGAGCGCGAGGCCACTGCCAGCGTGAGGATCACGGTTACGGCCGTTGAGGACTCGGTCAGTACGCTTGACGTGAGCAAGGCAAACCCGGTGCCTGGTACCGAGATGGGCAATCCGATGAGCGCTCTCTCCAATGCGAAGGCCACGGTGAGCAAAGACGTGCCTGAGGCACCGTCGGATATCCCGGCGTCATACGGCAATGCCCCGCTGAACTTCGTGGAGACGGCATGGGCGAACTGGGGCACGGTACTGCGGATCGAAGTTACGGCGGAAGCGCCTGACGCGACCTGCGGCAACGGTAACCAGTGCGTATATGTAGACGTCAACAGTGACTCTGCTGACGACTCGCTGAAGCTGGCAGCCTACAGGGCTGATACCCCGGCGGGCGCGGCGTCCCGCGAGAACCATTTCGTGGCAGCGCTGATGCTGGTCGAGCTCTCCAGTGACGCGACACCTGGCGACGCAGCGGTGTACAAGCACACCGACGGCGGCGTGCCTGCGCTGAAGGTTGACGAAGAAGACGAAGTAGAAGTCAAATTTGGTAACCTGCGTGACACCATTGACGTTGAGAACGAGGCTCCTGAGGTGAGTAATTTCGCACCTGAGCACGAGCGCGCGTTCGACGATGCCGACGTGGACTACACGTTCACCATTACGGATGACCACTCCGGCCTGCCGGAGCCTGAGGATCTGCCGGACAACGATGGCGACGAGAACTACACACCTGTCGTAGCTCTGATAAGCAAGAGCGCGAGCGGCGTGGGCCAGTGCTCGGTCGCAAAGACGGCACCTAAGGGCACGGACAGTGTTCTGAACTTCGCGGCGCACATCCATGAGGATGACACGCTGTACTGCCCGGGTACCGCACAGGAAGGCGAGTACGTCGCGAGCGAGGGCGGCTTCGGCTTCGCCCCGATCAGGGACGACAAGGACTTCGACGAGATCGACAACGGTTACGATGTCGAGACGACGATAGTCCTGACCGAAAACGATACATACTATGTGACCTTCATCGTGTGCGACAACGCAGGTAACTGCGCCTACCACGATCCCGACGGAAACGATGATGACGAAGAGCTGGCACAGATTACAGTTGACACCGAGGACCCGGTATTCGTTGAGGCCCGCACAGGCCTGAACTGGGACTCGACGGACAACGAGTACGACGACGACCGCAACTACATCCAGGTTATCTTCAATGACCTGACGACGCTGAACGCGGCGACGGTTGAGGTAGATGACTTCGTGGTCGAGGGTCACACAATTGAGAGCGTCACTGTCTATGAGAACCCTGATGACGACGATGTCGACTGGGGTGACAGCGACAGGTATGCCAAGGAAGGACATAGGAACCTGCGCCATATCGACCGGTACAGGGACCTTGAGAACGCGGTGTTCATCGAGCTTGCAGACGAGTTGCTAGCGGACGAGACTCCTGACGTCACGATAGTGCCGAACGGTGTTGAGGACGCAGCGGGCAACGAGCAGGACGACGGAGACCACGAGGCAGACGACTGGATTTCGCCGAAGTTCACGATAGTGTCGATAACCTCGACGCTGGAGACGACGCAGGACGAGGTCCTTGCGGGCGACGGCGATGAAGTTACACTGGTAGTGACAGCTGACGAGCGCCTGGACACGACGCGCCCGACGGTCACGGTCACGTATGTGAACGCACCTTCAGGCTCGGTTGACACTAAGGGCACGATGTCCTGCAAGGTCGACAAGAACACGAACGGCAGCCGTGACAGGGGCGAGATCGTACTGACGGACTACTGCAAGGACAGCAGCGCCGCGAAGGGCGGAACGCTTAACAATAGTGTGGAGAAGGTCTCCAACACAGAGTGGATCGTTACAGTTACAGAGCCGAAGGACACCGGTTACTACAGCTTCCGGATCAGCGGTGTTGACCGCTCGCCGCAGGAGAACCCTGGCAGCGAAGGCATCACGCCGGACAGCATCGTGGTCGACTTCTTCGACTCGGACGGTGATGTAAATACGGACGACGCAGTGTTCTGGGAAGGTGACATCAACCTCGCGAACCCGAACGTAAGGGTGAGCGGCAACGTGATCACCGACAACGAGCCGGACATCGAGTTCAGGTCCCCGCTGTTCGTGGAGATTGACTTCACGGCGAACCACTGGAGTTCTGTTGACTGCAGAGGCGAGGACGACAACGACAACGAGTTGGCAAACTGCATAAACGAGAACAGCGAATACGCTGAGGATAACTTCGACGATGTGGTAATCACCATGTTCGAGCTTGACGGCGTGGACATGACCGACAGCGTAAAGACGACGGATGACCAGACATTCCTGGTTACCCTTGAGAACGTAGCTCTCGGAGATCACACGGCGAGGATCCAGGCGATGGACGTCGCTGGCAACACCCTGGAAGATGTCCTTGAGATTGACTTCGAGGTGAGTGACAGAGATCCGTTCGAGCGCCGTCTGAACCCGGGCTGGAACCTGGTAAGCTTGCCGGGTGAGCCTGCGGACAGCAGCATCGGCAGCGTGTTTGGTCCTGGTGTTGAAGTACGGACTGTGTACACCTACGATCCGGTCGTACCGGGTGGATGGATGGTTGCAGTACGTGAGACGCTGGACAGCGACTGGCAGGGCGACCTGACAGAGATTACGGGTACGCGCGGATACTGGGTACTCAGCGATGCCATCCAGGATTGGGAAGTTAGCATCCCGAGACTGGCCGGTGGAGCTGCCGGAACCGGTACCCCGATACAGCCGCCTGTGATCGCGCTGTACGCCGGCTGGAACCTGATACCTGTGACGGACATCAGTGGCAATGGCTCTGGTGGAGACACGGTAAGCGCGGATGTTTACCTGCAGAACCTGGATGACGGTCTGGACCTGGCTAGGGTGCTCGGATTCGACACCATCAGAAACCAGTGGTACACGGTACTGGATCCGGATATGCAGATGAACAACACGTTGACGGTAGGCTCCGGTTACTGGATATTCGTCAGGGAGGCAGCCAGCCTCGTACCTAGCGGATACATCAGTGGCGGCGGAAGTGACTAGAAGGTAAACAAGGCTTCCCCGGTCGGAAATGGCCGGGGAGGCAGTTAACCTGACGGAAATAACAGCACTTACGAAAACGAATAGTAAATTGAAAAGAATGGAGCCCCTCTTCCGAGAGCTTGGAGGAGGGGCTTCTTTTTGTTGCAGTAAGTAGCCTCCTGAGCACGGTTACACGCATGTTGACGTGCCCTCGAGATCGTTTCTTGTGTTTATATCCACATTGACGTAACCTCGGTATCTATAAGTCGTCATAAATTGCACATAATCGATGCTGGCATTGGAGGCAACTGAATGGGAACGAAAAGCGTCGTGCGGTTAGGACTGATTCTTACTTTTATAGCCGCGCTGCTGATAGGCGGATTCTCCACCTTAGGACAGGTAGCCGCCGATAGTGGAGAGGAGCAGGCAGGATTACAGAACTTCAGCGAGCGCGACTCTGTAAAGCCAGACGCCGGAGAACCGGTGACATTGAAATCGGTCACTGTCAATATGCCCGTTGGTGGCAGTCCTTCGACTTCATATAGTTGGGAGATTGAGCCTTCGGACGGCAGGTGGGTCACTCATTGGACACGCCCCTCATTCACATACGCAGGCTCCGGAGCGGAGACTCAGGCTTTCAGCGCAACCGAGGACTACGGCGAGGGCCTTTCTGCCACATACGCCCCAATCAAAGTGTCGTGGGGTGAAGCTGAGCCGACGGCGATTCTCGCACAACAGACGCCGGTCTCTACCAGTATCGTATATGTCGTCGACGACTCCGGTTCGATGGACGGGGACTTCCGGGAAGTGCGTGCCGCACTCGAAGAAGTTCGCGATGCTACTATGGCGAGCACCAAGGTTGCCCTGATCGCATTCGGAACGAATACCAAGACACTGTTCGAACTCACGGAGCATTCGGAAGCGCCATGGAATGAACACATCGGCTCTTTTGGCGGGAAATTGGGAGGAACTTTCAACGCCGCACCACTGCGAAGCGCGAAAGCGCTGCTGGACGCAGACAACGCCGATAATAAGAAGATCGTCTTTTTCACAGACGCTCAGGCCTCTTATCCAACTGATGCGATGGAGGCGATCAGAGCCTCAAGCATAGTAGTTGACACGGTGGCATTTGGCGATCAATTCTCAGGCCATTTCACAGTTCTTCAGAGGATAGCCGCTGAGACAGGAGGATCGTATCGAGCGGTGCCCAAACCGCCACAGGGAACAACCAATGATCCCGCGGTGACGCCAAGGGCTATGCCAGCAATACTGCGGGAATCGGTCGCCTCCAACACAGCGACCTTGTTCCTGGTCGACACTTCTTTTTCGATGAAAGGGCTTTTCTTGTTCAGCCAGGAATCTGAGCTTACTTCGGCGTTGAGTGCAGCGTGGACTGCCGCTGCGGATGAGGAGATTACCGATGCTCAGATTGGCATGGCGGGATTCCTCGGAGAAACAATCCTGAGCCAGAACACGCTTTTCGCGCTATTTGTTCCTAAGTACAAGGTACATGCCCGCATAGGCGGACCCGAGCCCGACACTATTGCGTTACTTTATCTAGGTGTTACCGGCAGCACGGATATTGACAACGCGCTGCGTGAAGCTTATGCGACCATCTCCGATGTGTCGGCAGAAAACAAGCGCGTGGTGCTGATCTCCGACGGCATCAGTTCGGTGGAAGTGCAGGGCTCGACGTTGAGCCAGTACAGTGACAACGGCGTATCCCTCGATGTCGTGGCCTGGGGCGCTCATGCCGACAGGGTGCTGCTCAAGAGTTGGGCTGACGCCACCAGCGGGATGTTCAATGTGGCGGAGTAATCAGTCCACATCGCGCCAGCTTTCTTCCGATAAAAAGTCGTTGATGAATGTTGTTCATCGTTGAGTTTGGGAATTACATACAAGATGATCCAGCGTACGGTAAGACGTACAATCGTTCTGGTATAATGATGGCATGGCAACTGCTCATGTCACCTTCCAAGAACGAAGCTATCTGCGACGCGGCGGTCACCGCCGTTTGGACGAAGCCTTCCGCGAGTGCGCCAAGCTCTATAACGCCGCACTGGAGCACTGGAAAATAGCCTGGAAGCACGGGCACTCGGTCTCGCTGTATGAACAGTACGGAGAACTGACTGCCATTCGTCACGATGACGCTTACTGGAGTGAAGTAGGTGTTCAGGTTGGCCGCGGAGTTCTTCGCAGACTGGACCGCGCGAGGCAGGCCTTCTACCGACGCTGCAAGTCCGGCGAGAAAGCCGGATACCCACGGTTTCGTTCCGGCAGGCGCTGGAAAGACGATCGAGATAGAGCAGCCCATCGCATCGATGGTCACGAACAGGCGCGGTAAGTGGGTTGTGAAGGTAAAAGGTCTGCCCATTCTCGTCATCAAGCCCCGGCGTGAGCTGCCGGACCCTAGAAGTCTGAAGACCCTGACCATAACCCGCAAGCCCACAGGTGTGTACGTCAGTCTAGGCTATGAGGTTGAAAGGGAGGCGCTTCCGAAGGTGGGTCGGTCCGTTGGCTTGGATATGGGTGTGCGCTCTCGTATCGCGCTCTCAGACGGCTCTTTCGCCGACCGCAGACAGGTCGGAAACGACAAAATGGCGACGCTTCAGAGGCGTATTGCCCGGTGCAGACGCGACTCCAGCAATCAGCGCAAGCTGTATCGCCAACTTGCGATGCTGCGACACCGAGACTCCGTGCGAAATCGCAATGAATGCCACAAGATAACCACCCAGATTGTTCGCAGTCACGACCTCATAGCGGTTGAGGACCTGCGTATAGCTGATATGACACGCTCTGCCCGCGGAACGGCCGAGAGGCCCGGGTGGAACGTGTCGGCGAAGTCAGGTCTGAACAGGAATGTGTTGGAGTAATCCTGGGGCATCATCATCTCGCAGCTCAGCTACAAGTGCCAATGGTACGGCAGAGAGTTCGTCAGGGTAGATTCAGAATATACCAGCCAGATGTGTTCTGGTTGTGGTGTTGTTGCTTCGGAGAACAGACAGGACAAGCTTTACAATTGCGGAGCCTGCGGGTTGGGAATGGACGCCGACACCAATGCGGCGATCAACATCCTCAGGCGCGGGCTTTCCGCAACGGGCGTGGGAATATCGCCCGGTCTGGCGACTTAGCCGTCAGGCAGAAACATAGCTTGGATCACCAAGTATATAATTCCCTTGAGTTTCCGAGGACAGACGCTTACGTGACTGCCTTCACATTTCCGCTGAGACGTGATCCAGTCACGCTCGCGGCGCACCACGCAGAGAGCCAGGCCGGTCGCTACCACGTTCATCAGGCCCTTCTGCCCAATTCAACGCCGTTTTGTCGCCTCTTTCTATAGAAGACGAACGTAATAACACCACCGCCAATCAGCAGAGGCAGGCCCAGCGCACCGAGAATCAGGCCGTTGAAGCCACCACCTGAATCCCGCGTCTCGACAGTCGCCTGCAACGCCGGAGCGGGAGGCTCTTCACTCTGCGGCACTGCAGTTGGGGTTGGAGTCGGCATAATCTCCGGGACGACAGCAGGCTGTCTGACCGGCACCGGCATTGGTGTGGGAACCACAGACGGCACCGGAGTAGGCGGCTGAGCAGGCAACGACGTGCGAACCGTTGCTGAAGACGCATTTGCGACCGCAGGGGTGACAGGTGGCGCCAGCGCTGACGCTGCAGGGGTGGGAGTTGGTATCGCGGGAGAATCGTCGATCACGAGCGCGAATGCGCCCAGCCGTTCAATGTCCGCCACTGCCCACACATTACCCGCTTCGTCTGTCTCGCACCGATGCTCAACGAGACTCCAGTCCCCGGGCTGCACCGAATATACCCTGATCCTGCCCTCAAGGCATGAGTCTGATTCGCCGGCGGGCAGCATGACCCATAGCTCCACATTCAGGGAGTAGGCCACATCCTCAGGTGTGTCACCACCCGGCGGGTATGTGTTCGAGTCGACAGCGACTACCACACGCTCCCGCCCTCCCGGCGGGATACCGTGGGCCATCAGGTTCAGCTTCATCAGCTCTATGTCCACATCCTTCGGCGGTGCCAGAGGCGGAACCACGATCTTCACAGCGCCACCAGGGAGCATGACAACACCGCCATCGACACGCGATACGAACTGCCTGATATAGTCTGGCGGCAACACGTCCAGCACCACGATGACCTGTCCGGGAGAACTGCCGGAGGAGCTCACCTTTATGTTTATGACGTCCACATACTGCCCGGCCGCCAACTCCGAAGAGTCAACTGATGCCGTAATAGTCACAGGATCGCCCGGTCCACTGGACACACCCGACACCGGCTCTTGCGTGAGCCATTCTTCGTGATTCGACAGGACGAAGTCCATCGTCCCATAGACCCTGTTCCAGACTGAGAAGGTCTGTGGAGCCGGGTTGTCCCCACCCTCGACCGCGATGAAGCGCAGCGTCAGCGGAGAGTGTCCCGGCAGAGGCGCGTCCCGGGCGTGCGCCGGCTGCGCCACGACTCCGCCTCCGCCCGCATCGTCGTCGTCATCCCTGCGCTCCTTCGTCGTGAAGGTGACAGACCTGGTCTCCCCATCAGGGAACGTGCTGTCCAGGGATGATTCGGCGACATACTCGGTTCCCGAGGACAGGCCCCTGAGCCTGAGGCTCGCGATGTCATCGACCGAGTCCGTATGCTGCGTGGTCCTCCAGGCGAAGTGGCGTGACTGGCGGTGTCGCACATATACCGTCTGCGACTCACCCTGCGAGTCCGCTATCGTGGCGCTTACCGTCGCACCGTTCCTGCCGATGTTCTCAGCTTCTAGCGAGGCTATGGAGGGGTAGCGCAGCGTGGTGAACGAGTCGTACTTCGTGCGCGCTGCTGGGAATGTGCCGTCGAGAGAAGCCTGTACGTCGTATTCTGTGCCCGGCGTCAGACCTGCAAGATCGATGCTGGCGCCGTCAGTGCTGCTCGTTGTCGTGAGAGTGCTGCTCCAGTCTCCCCTTGCCGTGGTCGTGCGGTAGCGCAGGTCGACTGTCCGGCTGCTGCCGTGTGCGTTGGCGATGTCGATATTCGCTGTGGCAGTAGTCTGCGTGATGCCGCTCACGTTCACATCGGAGACCACAGGGTCCGGAGGCAGGGTCGTGAACGTGTCCGAGACTACTACGGTGAAGTCCGAAGTCAGTGACGCCTCTGCCTCGTATTCAGTATCAGTTGCCAATCCTGTCAACACTATGCCGGCGGTCGAGGTGCTGGTGGTTATTTTCTGAGTGTCACTCCAGGAGCCTTGTGGCGCTGTCGCGCGATAGCGCAGATGCACCGTCTGGCTGCTGCCGTCCGGGTCCGCTATCGTGATCACCGCAGTGGCGCCACTCTTCGTCTCGTCTTCGACCTCAAGGCTCGAGATGCTGGGATAACGCAGCGTCGTGAAGGTCTCCGACATTGCTCTGCCGAAGTCGGCGTCAAGCGAAGCCTCGACCTCGTATTTAGTATCGGCAGCAAGGTCGGACATACTGGTAGCGGTAGTCGCGGCGCTGCTTATTGTCTCCTGAGTGTCGCTCCATTCACCCCTCGGGGTGGTCGTTCGATAGCGCAGGCGAACGGTCTGCTGCTCACCATTCGCGTTTGCGATCTCCACTACCGCCCGCGCACTGGTCTGCGCTATATCGTTCACCTTTACACCTGACACGACGGGCTCGAGCGCCAGCGTCGTAAAGGTAGCTGACTTGGAACCAGAGAAATCACTCTTGAGTGAAGCCTCCACCTCGTACTTCATCTTCGGACTCAGGCCGGCCAGATCGAAGGAGACACTCGCGCCATCGGTGGTCTTGCTCTCCGCGTCACTCCACTCACTCTCCCCGAACTTGCGGTAACGCAGGTGTACGGTCTTCTGCGCCGTCCCTGGGTAGGCAATGCTCACGTTGGCGACCGCAGTGGTCTGCGTAATACTGCCCACGCTGATCCCGGATAAGCTGGTATCGGGCGACAGTGTCGTGAATACCGCATACTCGGGCGCGTCAGGGGTGGCTTCCATGTATGCCTTTACCTCATAGGCTGTTCTGGACTCCAGGCCCGTGAGATTGAACGTGGCACTCGATTCGCTGACCGTCTTGCTCTCTGTATCGCCCCAGGCGCTTTCTCCAAACTTGCGGTACTGCATAAGCACCGTCTTCTGCTCGGTGCCGGCGTTGGCAATGCTCACGGTGGCGACGGCCGATGTCTGTGTGACACCGCCTATACTCACGCCCGACAGGCTCGGCGGCGCAAGCGTGGTGAACGACTTCATTACCAGGTCGCTGAAGTCTTGCGACAAAGCAACGGCCACTTCGTAAGTGGTCTGCTCCTGCAGCCCACCGAGAGATATGGACGCGCTATCTCCGTAGGTAATCGTTGGCAACAGGATAGCGGTCCAGTCATCCGTGCCCTGGATCCTGTACTTGTGAAAGACCGTCTTCTGTGACGTGCCGGCATCTGCGATTGCTACTACGGCAGTCGCAGACGTCTGCTCTATGTCCTCAAACCTGAGGTCCGATATGCTCTGAGGGTTCGGCAACGTGTCGAAGGTGTAGATGGTTGTGCCTGCAGGTGGCGTGGTGCGCTTCAGCCACGCCTGTACCGAATAGGTCGTCCCGGTAGTCAGGCCGGCCAGCGATATGGTCGTGCTCGACCCGTTGGTATTCTTGGATTGCACAGTGCTCCACGCGGTAGTGCCATCAACGCGGTAGTGCAGATGCACTGTCTTCTGCGCCGTGCCGGTATTGGCGATGTCCACAGTCGCGTCTACCGTGGTCTGAGTGATATTCTCGAAGCTGACACCGGATACGCTGGGTTCGGGCATCGCGGGTGGCACCGGCGTGGGAAGTGGCAGTGTGGTGAACACTGCATGCTTGGAAGTACCTGGGTCAGTACCGAGGTACGTCCTTACTCCGTAAGTCGTTCCCGGCTCCAGTGACGTCAGATCGTAGGTGACTTCTGAGCCACGGGTCGTCTTTGGGCGCGCGTCGCTCCACTCGGTTTCGCCGAACTTGCGAAGGAGTAGGTGCACAGTCTTCCGCGCCGTGCCTGCGTCCGCAATCGTAACGGTGGCTGCGGCAGATGTCTGCGTGATGTCGTCTATGTTAATGTCGGACAGGCTCGGCGCAGACAGGGTGGTAAATGACCCCATCACCATGGAGCTGTAGTCGTCCGACAGCGCAGCCGCCACCTCGTAGGTCGTTCCTTCCTGAAGTCTCGTTAGGTCAATGGATGTTCTGTCGGTATATGTGATCGCAGGAGAGGAAAGCATGGTCCAGTCTTCGGTGCCGTCCAGGCCATGCTTCAGGTAAACCTCTTTCATCTCCGTGCCGGCGTCTGTGATCTTCACCATGGCGGTGACGGACGTCTGCCCGATGTTCTCGAACTCGAGGTCCGCTATGCTGGGTTGGTGCTCCGTCGTGAACGTATATTCCTCGGTGGCGTCGTCAGGGAAGGTGGCGTCGAACGACGCCTGCAGCACATACGCCGTCCCCGGAGACAAGTTCTCCAGGTTCTTGGTCACAGGACTTGCAGTGCCGGTTGCCTCGGCGGTTCCGACGTCAGTGGTCCAGTCCTGCACTTCCGCCTTCACCTGGTAACGCAACTCGACGGTCAGCTCAGTGCCGTCATGATCGTCTATGTTGACGACGGCCCGAGCGGTCGTCTTTGCGATGCTGTCCACACTTACCGACGCTATGCTGGGTTGGTGCTCCGTCGTGAACGTATATTCCTCGGTGGCGTCGTCAGGGAAGGTGGCGTCGAACGACGCCTGCAGCACATACGCC